>Ga0137403_10004061_pt1 | contig 17321 bp, 18 predicted proteins | sample CZOMad2_1_16fung_FD_122057 | JGI IMG/M metagenome (GOLD analysis project Ga0137403, IMG submission 122057) | Vadose zone soil fungal communities from Angelo Coast Range Reserve, California, USA - CZOMad2_1_16fungal (Hybrid Assembly) | ecosystem: Environmental > Terrestrial > Soil > Vadose zone...
AACAAGGTGTAGATAAACGGCGCAATGGCAGAACTTTGCGCGAAGATCATCAGGCCGGCGAAGAACAACAGCAGCAGGATCATCGGGGATAGCCACCACCACTTGCGCTGCCAAAAAAACCGTAGGAGCTCTCCAGCGATCCCCATACGATTGACGAGGCTTTCCACGATCCGCATGGTCGTTAGCTCCTCGACGTCATGCCTTCAGTCTTTTCGATCACGTGGTCCCCAAGGACCAGCACGTCCATGCCACTGAGGCTGAACGTGTGGAAGGCTTCTTGAGGCGTATTGACGATCGGCTCGCCTCTCAGGTTAAAAGAGGTGTTCAGAATGATTGGAACCCCGGTGGCCTTGCCGAAGGTATCGATGAGACGGTAATAGCGCGGGCTCACCCCTTGGTGGACCGTTTGCAGGCGTCCCGTGCCATCCACATGCGTGACAGCGGGGATGATGTGTCGTTTGTCCTCGCGCACATCGACGACATAGAGCATGAAGCGACCGGGGTAGTGTCTAGCGGCATCGGGCAGCACGAAATACTCTTCCGTCTGTTCCGCCAAGACAGACGGCGCGAATGGACGGAACGGCTCGCGGAATTTGATCTTGACGTTGACGATATCCTTCATGTCGCCCCGCCGGGGGTCGGCCAGGATACTGCGATGGCCCAGGGCTCGGGGTCCCCATTCAAACCGCCCCTGGAACCAGCCAATGACCTTCCCCTCCTGCAAGCGGTCCGCGACATGGGTGAGCAGTTTTTCTTCGTCGTCGAATCGGCGGTAGGGAATACTCTCTTCTTTCAAGAATGTGTCGATCGCGCTGGCCCGATGTTCCTCACCCCAGTAGGCGTGCTCCATGATAAATTGTCGTGGTTGACCCAGCACCATATGGTAGGCATAGAGCGCCGCCCCGATGGCGCCGCCGCCGTCGCCGGCCGCGGGTTGGATGTAAATCTCTTCGAACGGTGTCTGGCGCAAGATTTTTCCGTTGGCGACACTATTTAGGGCCACACCGCCGGCCATGCACAGCCGCTTCATGCCCGTCGCCTGGTATGCGTGCTGCGCCATCTGTAAGAGAGCCTCTTCGATGACCGCCTGAATGCTCGCCGCCACGTCAGCGTAATATTGATTCTGGCGCATCAGCTCCTCATAGTTCCCCGGCTTCTCGCCGAAGTAGACCGGATAGCCACTTGAACTTGTGAAAAAATAGGCATCAGGATCACGCGGTGGGCCAAATAGCCCGACAAACTTGTGATTGAACGTCTGGTCGGCGGAGTAATGGAAGGAGAAATAATCCATATTGAGCTCAAAGCTGCCGTCGCCCCCAAGCCGGATCAGTTGGTGCACCTTGTCCACATACCGGGGGCTTCCGAAGGGCGCCATGCCCATCACCTTGTATTCGCCCTCATTGACCTCAAACCCGAGAAATGCCGTAAAGGCGCTATAGAGCAGTCCCAGGGAGTGCGGGAAGCGGATCTCCTGGCGTACCTGGATGTCTGTCCCCTTGCCGACCCCAAGACTAGCAGTGGCCCATTCGCCGACGCCATCCACGGTGAGGATCGCAGCCTCCTCGAAAGGAGAACAGAAAAACGCGCTCGCCGCATGGGAGAGGTGGTGCTCGCTAAAGAGCAGCTTCGAGTCTGGTACTCCGAGGCGTTTTTGAATGTGGTGCTTGATCCACAGCTTGTCACTCAGCCACGTGACCATCGCCTCGCGGAACACGCGATAGGAACGCGGAAAGGTTTGCATGTTGGAGAGCAGAAGGCGTTCGAATTTGACGAAAGGCTTCTCGAAAAAGACGACATAATCTAAATCTGCCGCCTTGATCCCACCAGCCCGCAGGCAGAAGTGAATAGCATGCTCAGGAAACTCGTAGTCGTGTTTCTTGCGTGTAAAGCGCTCCTCCTCGGCCGCAGCGATAAGCTGACCGTCGCAGAGCAGCGCGGCGGCAGCATCGTGGAAGTAACAGGAAATGCCAAGGATATACATCAAGATTGCCTCCTCGCGTGCTCCATCGCGCCCCCTTCCTTGGCCTCGCTGTCGCGCCAGCCCCGCGGTGTGCGCGGCTTCAGCGCCAAAGGATCGCTGCGCCAGCGCAGGGCCACGGCCACTGGGCCGACAACCAGGAAGTAAAAAATCGTCATCAGTGCCCTGGCCTGGAAGTCGCCGATTTTTCTGGCAATCCGTTTCCATCGCTCCCAGAGTTGCCGCGCCGAAACGGCCGCCCCACGCCCCCAACCTTGGACACTGCCAGCATCCCGCTCTAGCAATTTTATCACCTTATGCAAGGAGTAGTCTGATGCAAGGAGTAGTCTGACCGAGCGTTACACGCAAGGTCCCTCGTTGCTTGCTGAAAGCGATATTAGACTGAATCCATTGAGTTTTCAAACGTTTCATAGCAATCTGGTTCTGCCACCATGGGCCTGCAAAGAGGCTGCATTCAGCTTGCTGGCGTTTTGCTGGCGTTCAGACTTGATGGGATAGGCACCCTGGAGCCCTGGGTCTCCTGAGTTTTCAGGATCTCCACAGCAAGGCCACAACCCTCGTCAGCCATGAATTCCCTGATGCTTAGCACAGCTCGTCGTGATTGAGTAGCCAATATGAGGCGGCCATGGCAGGGACCTCGGCCATGACCTCCGGCACGGATTTCGTGGACCAACTGAAGGGATGCGCGTGTTGATTCCATTCACGAATGAAGTGTCCGATCTTGGCTTGGAGGTGCTCTGTCGATTCAAAATCAGCGATACGCAGGGGTTGGTATTGGAAGATGCTGAACCACTGCTCCACCTGATTCATCCATGAGCAGTGGACAGGCATGAAGTGCAAGACAAAGGGTGGATGTTTTACCCTGACTGAGCCACGTCGGATTGGGAGTACCTAGCGACCGGTAATAGGATGATTTTCCCCCGGCATGCCAACCCTGCCGCAATGGTGGTCGACCGTTGCCACCATTCCAAGGTCTGGTGCCTTTCCGGGGATAGGACAACGCGCGATGATGACATACGGCCGCGTGCCCTAGCAATCTCCTCCCAGCAGTACGGTTGTGGCTGGGCCAGAGATACCGGCATGCGTCCCCAGAGTCAAGGGAATGTGGGTAGTTTTTCATGACGCGCTGTTCTTAGCGAGTTGCTGTCATACGTCTTGATTAGTGGTGGAGTAATGTCAGAGCCCCGGCCTGTGAGGAAGAGAGAAGATGGGATTGGCTGAGGGCAAGACGTACCGTTGAGACATCTACGCCGCAACCACCACTGAACAATCGATCTCAACAGCAATACTCCGCTGCAAGAGGTCAACCGACAGAATCACGATGCCCTTCTCCGGGCGGCGGTGCATGAGGATCCCCTCGGCTCCTGCCAAGGGACCACTCATGATGCGCACACGTTGCCCCTCCTTGAGATACGGATGGGGGAGAACCGGTAGGCGAGCCTGCAGGACCTTCTGTATCGCTCCGACGTCTGCATCGGGGACCACACCCAAGCGGTCCCACCGCTCCCCAAGGATGCGCACCAGCCCTCGGGCTTGACGCACCTCGAGATAGCTCACTTTGTCCATAGCATGGCGGAGAAAGAGATAATTTGCAAACATCGGTATAGAGACGAGGTGTTGCTGACCGGCACGTCGCGACCACACCTCGATCTTGGGGAGAAACGCATGAAAGCCCTTGACCACGACTTGGCTGTAGACCAACTGCTCACAATGGCTCCGCGTGTAAAGGGCATACCAGTGTTCAAGAGGGGGTTCTTCGGGTTCCCCTTGAGTCACGGCCTGATCGACTGATCTCTCGCCTTTCCCTCTTGCTCCCATCGATAGGCTCCGCCCCCTTCGAAAGTAACTCCTTCTGTAAAAACAACACCTTAGAATATCCTGGATGAAACGGGCTTCGCCCCCTTCGGCTCTAGCCCATTTTCCAGCACCTGAAAATCTTCGAGCCCAGATTTTTGAGGCCAGTTGTCAAACAGCCACTTCCTAAACGATCAAGCCTGGCTCCCTTGTCTTAAAGAGCCATGCTGTATCGTAGCAGTCGCATTTCTGTCGCACCTGCTCGATGAAAAATAGGACCCACCGAGCACAGAGGTTCAATGAGTATGGCGTCACGTCAGGCTACCCTGCTCGCCACATCACCGCCGTCACTCGGAACTGACCCGTGCAGACTGGCGCCGAACATACATCTCTAGCTTCCGGTTGAAGCGCACGGCATCCTCCAGAAAGGGAAAATGCCCGCTGGCATTCCAGATCTCCAATTCCACCTCAAAGAGTCCTGCGGCTACCTCGCGTGCCAGGTAGGGCGGCGTGAACAAATCATTCATCCCGGCGATCACCAGACTCGGCACGCGGATGTCGCCAAGATCGCCGTCCACACCGGATGCCAGACATGCAGCCCAGGCGTAGGCCACCGTCTTGCTATCTTGATCCATGACGATTGCCCGTAGGCGCTCGACCTCTGGGACATGCCTCTCCAAATAGGTAGGAGGAAATACATAGCGAAGAAACAAATCCGTATGAGCCGTCATATCTCCCGACTCAGCTAGACGAAATAGCCGATCGATGAGGCTTTTGGTATGTTCACTGATACGCATCCAGGGACTGACGAGTATGAGACCTCGGACCAATGATGGCGCAATCAGTGCACACTGCATCGCGACGGCAGCCCCCATGGATACGCCGACCAGGAACGCCCGCTCCGGAACCACCTGCTCCAGTAACCGCTGCATATGGACGGCTGCCCGTCCAATCGACATCTCATCCAGTGGCCACCCTTGTTCCCCATGGCCCAGAATGTCGACGGCCACCGTGAGGTACTGGCCTGCAAGCGGGGCAAGCTGATGCTGCCAAATCCTACGGTCCGTGGCCACTTGGTGGATGAATACCAAGGGAACGCCCTTTCCTCTCGTATCATAAACTGTTACATGCCCAGCCAACTCTATTGTCGCCACACTGTCACCGCCACGTCAGAGCCTTCATGGCAGATAGGTCAGCACTGTCGCCCCTTGCCGGGATGATGCACGACAGCACGTGCGCTTCTAAGAGAAGACTAACCGGTGACTGGGCATATTGTCATCTCCGGTGATACGCTCCTACGAGGCCATCTCCTATCCGGAATACCACGCACAGTTCAATACTTGACATAGATATACGGATAGGATAGGCTTAAAAACACAACGGGGCCGGGAACGGCTGCTCCGTCGTAGATGGAGCGCTTCCAGATGCCAAAGTCTGGGACGCCGGAAGTGATCCCTCTGTGGGCCATTCCCCAAATGACCCCCACCAAGGGGTGCGGACCTCCGACCCCGTTGTTTTCACCGTTACCCTAGCTAATCCATGGGCCTCAGTACCGAGTTCCTCAAGTTAATCCACTATTTCGGAGAAAAGCTCCGCAACACTGGCGACATAATTGCCCCTGATTTCGCCTCCGCTTTGATGCTCGTTACCTGCTAAGAGCACCCTTCCCGACGAGATATTCCCAGCCCAACATCCGAAAACATCCGAGCCAAGACTCGATCGGATACTCTTGACGTTGTCCCACTCTTTTTCACGAATCCCACGGCCTGCAGTATCCTAGCGGGGATGGAAGCATCATCCCACGCCTCGACGCACACGCCACGGAAACTTTCAGCTCTTCTTCAGAACGAAGGGAGGTTCCCAGCACGTGGTTATCAGCCGCAAGGAATTCTGGAAGGAAGTAACTGCAGAGACCCTGACAGCTATATTGGACCGCCCCCTCGAGAGCAATGAGACGCTGGTCCCTTGAGGCGGCATTTGACCTGAACAGCGCTAAATCGCTGTTAGCTGTGGGAGGGAAAACCGAACAATAATCGACTGTGCTTCGAGGTGCGCGAGAGAAGATAAACCCTACCACGTGGGATAGATGGCCTACCCAAGCGAGTACCTCTAATCCCGTTGCCTGCCCGACTTTTTGGCCCATCGTTGTAAGTGCGACCCCCAACGCCCTAGCAGGTGCCGATTGCGTCTTTTATGATCCGTCAACCTAATAGTTAGCACACGAGCGGCGCTAAAGAATTCATATATAGGATGTTCCGCTCGATATTCCCGAGATGAGCTGCACAGAGATCAATGGGCCTCTGGCAGCAACGACACTCCCACTTGAGCTGCCAAACTTGACGGTTTCAAAGTGTATCTTGTCTCTTCGCTACATCTTGGGCTGTTCTCTAAACTGACTAACCAGGATTCAGAACCATGACGGCTGCCAAATTAGGCAGCCTCACACGAGCTAGTATGTCCAAACGGTACATGATACATCTATCTCAGGGGGTAAAATCATCTATCTGTACTGTCATGTACCATACCGTGTCATAAGTGTCAACTAAAAAGCCTAAAAGTGAATCCCCAAATAGGCTCACCTCGAAAAGATAATATATTGATATTATTATCTAGATAATCTATTTCACTTTGCTCAGACCACATGCTGGGCTTATTTTTTATGGACCCGCCGATCATCATATGAGTGTATAGTAAAGTATATTAATAGTTTTATTTGATAATATATGATTGTTTTATGGTGTAAATAACAATTTACGGTCAAAATGCTCATGAGATGAGAAATCATGTGGAGGCGGGCCTACCATACCCTCTGAAGTTATAGCTACCCGCTAGAGAGCGATGTCCTGAGGAGGGATGTTTGTTACAGGTCTGCGATGTGGCCACCGAGTCCATGCCCACGCCCTTCGGGAGAGGGTCAAGGTGGCAAGCAGTGTTGACCCCTGTCTTGAACGCTGTTAAGCTATCAATCACGCATTTTCAATGACAGGGCGCAAATGTTTGAAGATTCTCCGTGCCCCCGTAGCTCAGGCGGATAGAGCAAGGGATTCCTAATCCGATCAAAGGGGGGTTAGCAAGTCGTTGAACGATAAGCTAATCTCCCTTTTTTATTGCGAAAATTACGGATTGACGAGTTCCCTTGAATTCCCTAGATTCCCCTGGGTTTCCCATCAAAGTCCCATCAATTTTCCCAACAGTTGTTGCGGCTATTTTGGGCAGCAGTGTGGGGGATTGCGAGACAGGCATAGCGGAGGGTGCCGAGTCGGCCAAGCCATTCAGCGGACCCCGGCGAGCACTCTCTTCCGTCTGGGCCAGACCATGCAAATGGTGTAGGTACCGTGCGCCTCATCGTAGTCAATGATTGGGTTGAGGAGACGATCTTCGATGATACGGGGGTCTTCTCCGTCATCAACCAATACGGCGATGTTGTAATCTTCATCTTCGTAGACCCAGTCTAAGGGAATGGCCTCGGAGCCTGCTGGGATAGTCTCCCTAATCCGGTCAAGCAATTCCTTTGGAACAGGTTTCATGGAGTGATACCTCCGACCGTGAGGCCCAGCGTGTGGGCCACAAGAAGTAAAGTCTCCCTGGCTGTTGTCAACCCAGCGGCACTGTCAAGGGGCGTCAATCGGTCCCCGCTGTAATCAGCCCTCAGCCGAGCATTGTAGAGTCTCCGAATGGCGCCTGTTCGCGCCCGATCAACCGGCGCTGGCGGTTGGCGCCATCGCCCTGGGGAGAACTGTTGGAAAATGCCTGGATGAGACCACTGCCCGCTCGGGGGTTCATCCACCGCCACCCACATCGCCGTATAGACGGCGTAATAGCTCCGCCCGACGCTGACGTTGTGCCATCCCTGCTGGGCGGTGAGCCTGGCGGCCTGATAATTTTCGAAGGCGATGGCCCACAAATCTCGCTGGCGGTGGGCATCCATCATTGCTCAGCCTATGGCAAGCACGGCCGCAACTTCTCCATGAGTCGCTTATACCGCTGGTATGGCTTTCGCCACTCATCATAGCGGGGCTTAAGCGCGGCCGCATTCCATCGTGGGATAAACACGTTACCCCACCAGGCTTCCTTTTCGCCTTCAGCCGGTGGCCCTCCCAGGCGCTCCACCACGTCCAGGAAGCAGTCATCGTCTTTGTCGATCGGCTGGCTCCGCTTCGGCAGCAGACCGAAGACCTCACGATTGCTCTGCAGGATGGTCTCGGCCTGTTTGAGCGTCGCCCCAGGCCTGAAGTGGAGGCTGACTCGGTCGCGCGACACCTCGATTTCCATCGCCGAATTATAGGGTAGCGCATCGGTTAGGATATAGGTTTCCCACACAGACACCGTGCCGCCTGCGTCGGCCGCCAGGGTTGTAGCCTTGGCGGTCAGCAGCTGAACCGTCGCTGAGGCGGCCTCTTCCTGCCATTTCAGCGCCGAGGCTGGCGTGACTGCGATCGCACTGGTATGACCCCACAATTCCAGCCGCGCCTGCTCTACGCTGGGCCGCTTCTTCTTGCCCCACTCGCGGCTCACGATGTTCCCCAAGGGGGCGAGATCCACGGCTACGGTCGCCGTTGACGTGGCCTTGATGCGCTCTGGCCGCCCCAGCTCCGCGCGTGCCTCTCGCCGAAGTTCTTCCTCAAACGCGCGTTGCGCTAGCTCCGCGCGTCTCTCGAACTGCCGCGCTATTAGCCGAATGGTTTCAATAGGCTTGGGATCCGTGAGACATAATTTCTGGTGGAGCTCAACGGCGAGCGATACATCTTGCAGAGAAAGGTCGGGGTGTAACGCGGCCACACGATCGACCAACCTTTGCTGCGTCATCATCACACTACTCCTCCGTAGGTAACACTCTGCAGCCGATCAGCGTTACCGGGAGTTTACCATCTATACTCAAGACTCACAAGCATTCCAGAGGAGAGGGGAGGAACCATGAGTCAAAAATACCTTACGGTGATTACAGCTGCAGAGGTGCTGAGCTGCACTCCCAAGGCTGTCCGGCAGCGGATCGCCAGGGGGGAGTTGCCTTATCGTCGCTGGGGCCGGCGGGTCCTGATTCCGGCTGCGGAGCTGGAGGCGTTCATGGAGGGGCTTCCCGGAAAGAGCGCGCGGCAGGCGGTCGCCGCTGTTGAGGTGTCAGGGGCATGTCGGTAGGCCGTGGCACGAAGGTTGACCCTGGGGAGGCGCCTTGACGATGACGATATGGCGGATACGTCGTGTTGAGTGGACGTCCCCGGTTTGGGGCCTCCGCTAAAGAGGATATCATGGCACCGCATCACGAACCTGACCCCGCTGTCAGGGCCGCATTAAGGATAATCAATGGCATAGCTCTTCCTGCCCAGCGTGCCCTCAGGCTAGCGATACCTCTTCATGACCATCCGATGGACTTCCATTGTGTGTTTTGTGCGTGCCCGGAATGCCTTCGTCCGCTCCAGGATGGGACCCATGATGGCTGTGACTAGTACCACCAGCGAGCTGTTCCCTGAGCATCGTGCAGATCTTGAAAAAAGCGGGCTGTCTGACGAGACGATCAAGATTGCAGGCCTCTGTTCCCTCCCAGCGTCCGCTCTCGAACCATTGCTTGGTTGGGTGCCTCCCGTAGAGAGTGGCCTTGTCATTCCCTACCCTGGCGAAGAGGGATTTGTTCGCGTCAAAGTCTTTCCCGCCTACAAAGATGACAGCGGCCACAGCGTCCGATATCTGCAACGAAAAGACAGCGGCTCTCATATCTACGTCCCACCTGGCGTTCTGCAGGTACTGCCAAACCCTACTATACCGCTTGGGTGGTGCGAAGGCGAAAAGAAAAGCCTTAAGGGTGTGCAAGAAGGTCTCTTCTGCCTTGCCATGGGAGGACTTTGGAATTGGACAACCGCAGGCAATGCGCTCCCGTTCCTGGACACCATGGCCCATGTCGAACGCATAGAAACAATCTACCCGGATAGCGGGGTCTGGGCCAGGCCTGACCTTCTTCAAGCTGTGTTTGCTTTCAGCAAAGAGCTAGAGCTACGTGGCGCCGTGGTGCGGATAGCGATCATCCCCCCGAATGCCGATGGTAGCGAACAAAAACTTGATGACCTGCTCACCCGAGAAGGTCAATCGGCGTTGCAACAGCTCAAGCATGTGACGCTCAAAGCCAAAGTTTTCTCCCGTACCGCAGAATGGTGGAAGGTATGGCGAGCCCAGCATAACCTGAACGGCCAGCCGACCGTGGCGTCTGAGAAGTTGCTGGAGTACCTCAGCACTGGACGAGGCCTCCATCCTGCACAAGACTATGTAGACGGGGTGTTGTATTTCGGCATGTTAACCGAGCTGGGACCCTTGCTGGTTACGTCCGAGCGTAAAGTGCTCCAAGCCCACGAACTTCCGTCAGGGTTTTGGTTGGACGATCGGGGATTTGATTGTTGTCGATTTTCAGGCGCACAGGCCAAAGCGTATCTCAGTGGTGCCGAAGTCCATGGCCCTACGGTTCTCGCAAGCCTGGAAATGTATTTCAGGCGGTTTGCCTACTTCGGGAACCCGGCATATGCGTTGCTGCTAGCGGTCTGGACGTTAGGAACCTATGTATATCGACTATTTGATGTCTTCCCCTACCTGTGGCTGCGCTCTCCCCAAAAGCGTTGCGGGAAATCTCGCGTTGAGGATCTTCTTGCGCCGGTTGCCTTCAATGCCTCCTCGCGCATGACCAACCCTACAGAGGCAGTAGTTTTTCGCGGCCCCAGTCAAAACGGAGGAGCTCTTTTGCTGGATGAAGTTGAACGCTTGGGAGGTTCTGAGGATGGTATGGGCGGATTACTGGGGGTTCTGAATGATGGCTATAAAAAAGGCGGGCTAGTGCCGAGGATGGAAAAGCAAGGCGATAGTTTTGTCGTGGTCAACTATCCCACATATGCCCCGAGAGTCCTCGCCGGTCTGGCCAAACTCGCCACAACATTGGAAGACCGGAGCATCCCCATTTTTATGGACCGTCGATTACCTACGGACCCGATCGAGCGCTTCTCCCCCAGGCGGTTGACAGAGGATGTACAGAGACTACGTGATGATTGCTACATCTGGGCGTTGATGTGTGCCGCGGATGTGAGCGAAGCTTATGAGGCCGAACCAGCCAAGGTGTTTGGCAAGGAATTGCTGCCAACACTGAATGGACTGGACGACCGCGCGCGGGAGTTGTGGGAACCCCTGCTGACGATTGCCGCATTGGTCGATCAAGAGGCCCGCGACATGAAGCAACCGACAAACACCCTAAAGCGCCTGACAGAGCTGGCAGAAACGCTCTCATCACTCCGGGACGATACGGATATTCGCACCGCTAAGTTGATTGTCGCGTTGCGGGAGGTGCTAAAGCAAACTGGTAAAGAGGAAGAGGAATGGACACCCACAACCTTATGGAAGTTGCTTGTTTCTAGAGGGGTACCACGACTCAAATCGACCAGAGCTTTAGCCAATGCTATGAACGCTTTGGGATTCTTCAAGCTGTCGCGTTGGGGTGGCGGAACAGGACCAAAGGTCTACCACCTATCTCGTCAGAAGATCGAGGACCTCGCAAAGCGCTATGGGGTATCCGAGGACCCAGAGCAAGATGCCGGTGACGACGGTCCTGATGACGATGAAAAAGAGTGAGTTTCCTGTTTCCTGAAAAACAAAGTGTCTATGTGTCTAGAATCCAGTAATGGCGGGCATTCCAGACACATTGCGAAGTGTCTAGGCTAGACACATTGCGAAGTGTCGATAAATCAGTAATGGCGGGCATTCTAGACACATAGACACTTTGATTTCGGGGAAACTGGAAAAGGAGGTAATTTCGATGGGAGAGTTGGCCAAACGACTTTTCGCCCATAACCTGGTCGGAATGTTTATCGAGGAAACCTTCCGGAGTAATGGACACCACAAGGACGAGGCCGCGACCGCCGTGGAAGAACCCTCACGCAACGCTTCAGCGAAAGGGACCCCGGAAGATGAAGATAACGTTCTCCCGCATACGTCAATGTCGCTTTCACCTCCCGAAGCAGAAACTGCCGTGCCCGAGGCAGTAGTCGGATCCTCGATCGAAGTTGGCGCTAGCTTCGAACTTCCCAGCATGATCTATATAAAGGAGGCCTCCCAGCTCGATCAGGTCCTGCCACAGCTTCTCTCGGCCCAAACGGTAGGCCTCGATACCGAAACTACTGGCCTCGACCCGCTGGCAGATAGACTCCGAACAGTACAGCTCGCCATACCTGAGCATGTCGTTGTCATCGATGCCTTCCATTGCCCGGTGGAGATGCTCGCTCCGCTCATGGAGGGGACCCGTTGGCTGATCGGTCATAACTTGAAGTTCGATATCAAATTCTTGATACAGGCCGGACTGCCATGGACTTCGGCACAGTGCTTTGACACCATGATCGGAGCGCAGATCCTTGCAGCCAGTACCAAACCCGCGGCGGAGGATTCCTACAGCTTGGCAGGACTTGCTGAGCACTTCCTCAATATCCCCCTCGATAAATCTCTTCAGCAAAGCGACTGGGGCTTGGAGTTAAGTCCCCAGCAAATCCGCTATGCGGCCATGGACGCCGCGATTTTGCTCCCTCTAGCAAAGAAGGAACGGGCGACCCTGAGAGAGGCGAAGCTCTGGCGGGTCGCGGATCTCGAAAGCGCTTGTATGCGGACGTTGGCCTGGATAGAGCTAGCAGGCATGCCGATCGACGCGGAGCAGTGGCGAGAGCACGCAGGCGCGCATGTCCAGCGTAAACGGGAACTAGCTGAAGAACTCTCGACCTTGGCGGGGCAGTCCCTCAACTGGAATAGCAACCCACAAATCCTCGCGGTGTTGCAGGCGCGGGGGTTGCCGGTAACATCGACAAACCGAGAAGTGCTGTTGCCCTTCATCATGGACGATCTTGTCGCCCGACTCTTCGCGTATCGACGTGTCGCGAATCGAGCTCAGACCTACGGGGAAAAGTGGCTCCGACACCTCCACCCAAACACGGGGAGAGTGCATGCAGATTTCTGGCAATTGGGTTCTTCAGCAGGCCGGATGAGCTGCAAGAAACCTAACCTGCAAAATATCCCCCGAGAGCAGGTCTATCGAGGATTGTTCCGTGTCCCTCAAGACCGCTGTCTGGTGAAGGCGGACTACTCGCAAATCGAGCTGCGCTTGGCCGCTATCATTGCACCCGATGAAACGCTACTCCAAGCCTACCTCGCTGGTGAGGATCTGCATACTCGAACGGCGGCAGGGCTCTTGGAGGTGCAGCCTGACCAAGTGACCAAAGAGCAACGACAGCTCGCGAAAGCCGTGAACTTCGGCTTGCTCTATGGCATGGGCGCACCGCGACTGCAAGAGTATGCCTGGGAGGAATACGGAGTTCGCCTGAGCGAGGCCGAAGCCTACCAGCATCGAGCTCGCTGGTTCGAACTCTACCCCGGCATCCGGAAATGGCATGACCGAGTGGGCGGAAAGGTCAACGGTCGACGTGCCATTGAGACACGTACTCTCTATGGACGGCGGCGGTTGGGCGTGGACTATCTCCCCGACGCATTGAACTCCCCAGTACAAGGGAGCGGCGCCGATGGGCTCAAGGGAGCGCTGGTGCACCTCTTTGAGCATCGGAACGACGTTCCTCACACGCGACTAGTCAATGTGGTTCACGATGAACTCTTAGCCGAATGCCCCCTTGCGGAGGCGGAGGCTACGGCGATGTGGCTCAAGACGCATATGGAATCGGCCATGCAAGAAGTCGTCAACGGCAAGGTTCCGACGCCGGTGGAAATTCATATAGGCCAGAGTTGGGCGGGGTGATGGGAAAGCGAACAGATGTGAAGGTGACGTATCGGACCAAGCGTCACTTTCGACCGAAAGGCCACACGACAGGAGGACGCTGTGCCCGGACGACCGGCCCATTACAATTTTATCCGGATGATCGGCCGCCTGGAGAGTATCCATAAAGCGCACCGGCATCCTCTCGCTTACTTACTGCACGTGGATATCGATGGCGATCCCTGCAAAATTGTGGTGTGGCCTCGGATGCCAGTATCCATTGAGCTGGTGGCAGGGGATTTGGTTGAGGTAAATGGATGCTTGAAGTTCGACATCAGCGGAGGGAGAAAAGCTCTTCATTATATAGATGGCAGGATAGAGTTGGTCCGGCGCGGCAAGTCGCCGATCGGCGGCAGAAACGGCGCCGGAAGGGGTGGGTAGGAAAGGAGAATATGATGACCTTGACCGCGAAACGCATCGAACATCTTGCCCACGAGCTCGTGGGCTGCAGCGACCAGGATATCACCACGGCTATTAAACGGTATGACCCTGAAGACAAGATCGCCGTTCGTTTGGCGATTGAGCTGCAACGCGAGGCCCAGGGCATCCAGGCCAAGGCTGCGGAGCCAGTCGGCCGACGCTTCGGCGAGCAAGATGGCTCGTGGTGGCTCAGGCGCCTCAATATCGATGGTCCCATCGACGTGAAGACCTTAGAGGCCAAGATGTCCGAGGCCGCACTTGGGCCAGAACTCAGAATTGCCATCAAATGCGAGGCCATGGAGCGGCGCTGGCTGTCGAAGGGACTCGGCTATCGCATATCGGCAGCGGAGCTGGCCACCGATCAGGTCCGGGAGGATCGGTTGGCGAGCGATCACGCCGTGATTGACTACGGACTCCCGCCGTTATCGTTAGAAATGTTTGGCCTGTTCAACAGAGCCAGCTTGCAGGAGAATCACACCTATGCTCCGCACGAGGTGGACGAGCTCTTGCGGAACTCCGATTTGACGACACTGCAGAGAATGGCCCTTCGCCAAGAATTGCATATGCGCCGCCAGGTGCGCGCGTCCAAGCGAGACACGTTAGATGAGAAGTTAAAAGCGCTCCGCCAGATCCACCACCAGAGACGCTCCCTGGAGGGTCAAAGCGCACGCACCATGCGGGCCAGTGCCGAGCCATCATCGAGGCGGATCTTGCGCGATCAATCTGGAAAACCGATCATCATGAAATTCGTTCCGTGAGGGAATCCATGGCCGACTGGTGGGACGTGAAACAACGCTGGCGACAGCGGTGGACCCGCTGGCGGCGGCAGATGCAGCGGCGCTGGGAGGCCTGGCGTCTCAGGTGTCAGGCATCGGATGAGCTACGGAGGACGCATATGGAGGCGGTGAAAGACGGGTTGATTGAGCAAGCCCTTGCCAGGGCAGTGCTGGACAAGAGCTCCAAAGAACTCAGGGACGCCTTGCTTACTGAAGTGTGGGCGCAACATCACGAGGAGCTCTACGCACAAGCGCTGCAAGACGTGACTCAGCAGCAACAAGCGGCCGAGGACGCCCGACGCGAGCGCTGGGAGGCCCAGAAAGCCCAAGAACGGCGCGAGCTGGCACGCGAAGCGGACGGGCTCATTGTTGAAGGAATTGCCAAGGGCATGGCTGCTGAGCGGCAAGAATTCGAAGAGCGGCGGCAACGGCTCCGGGCCCAACGTGATGCCGCTAAGGCCCGTGCAGACGTGGCCGAGGGGTGGATCGTCGAGCTTATTAAAGAGCTCCTCCCTCCAGACAGCCGCCGGATCTTGTTGCGGCACCCAGAAATCACGAAATTCCGGCTCGCCACCTTGAATGCGATCTTGAGCCGATTTGGGCTGGAGGTGCGCGCGAGGCTCACCGATACCCCGGAATTCGTCGCCACCGAAACGGGCCCGCAGCGCTGGGAACAAATGAGCCGCTTTCGGCTCATCAGCGCGGTTCCTGGTGTGGTCGATGAGACGGCTGACGAGGATAAAGACGACGGCGCCATGGCGGAGGCCTCACCGGATGGCACCACCGTTTGAACCCGAGGCAAACGGTGGGAGAGATGGCCGGGGGCGGTTTCGCCGCGGCAACATCTTCGCCACCGGTGCCGGTGCGGCGGCTCACAAAGCTACCAAGCTCCGCGCCAAGCTCCAAGCGGCCGTGACTCGCAGAATCACACCGACCAAAGCAGATGCTTTTGTGGATATGCTCTACGAATCTGCGACCCAAGATCGCGATCTCACCGCGGCGCGCATCCTGGCCCCTTACATCCTCGGGCGCCCACCGGAGCCGCTCTCCACCCTCCAAGCGCAGGCACCGGAGCGCATCGCCAGGGATACCCCAATGGACCTGGAGGCGATCGCCACCACCACGCAACAGATCCTCGAGGCCTTCGCGTCCGGTCGCATGGGTGAAGGAGACGTGAAGATCGCCCGGGAGCTCTTGGAAACCTTGCTGCGCACGCGGCACATGACCGACGTGACCACACAGCTCGAACAGGTCCATCAGCTGCTCGAAGCGCTGAACGAAAGGAGCCGGCATGCGTAACTATCAGAAGATCATCCGGCAGCTCATCTGGCGTCTGCCCGCAGCCAAGCGGGCGCAGTATCTGCTCGAGCAAATCGATGCCCGCGGTGAACTTCTCGACGAGGATGTTGACCGGCTGGCCGCTTATGCGCCCTCTGATGAACGCGACCGCTCCGCGTATCTACGCTGCCTGTGGCAGTGGAGCCGAGCCCATGGGGATATCCTCGCGCTGGAGGAAGAGGACACGATGAGCGAGGTCAGCAAGCAGTTGCTCATCCGGTTCCACATTATTGATCGGCATATGGCCTACGAGGCTCCCAAGCATGCGGCGCTGGAAAGCTATGCCGAGGTTGGCGGCTGGATCAATTTTCGCCAGCATCCTTGGGAACCGAGCGGTGTGCTCCCGGTGCCAGCGGACCCCGAAGCTGCACGGCTGGATTTTGTGGAGTGGTGCCGAGATGGACCTTATCACAGCGCAGAGCCGCTGTTGCGCAAAGAGACCTACCTGAAAATCTTCACTGAGAACAAGCCTTATCACGCCTGGGAGCTGCGGCAACCAAGCGAGCCAGAGTCTTCATGACCGCAGCTGCGCACTGATGATGGCGCGCAGGACCTCAACCTGCTCCTCGAGCTCTTCAGTGACCTCTCCAATCAATTCCTCGACCTTCTCGAGCACATCTTGAATGTCCTCATGCTATAGCTCGTCGAGGAAGTTCTGACCATGTTCCATGATTAAGCTCCGATTATGGCTGCCATTTCCGACGACTATCTTCTCTTTTCTTCTCCTCAGTCTTAGCTACCGCATTCTCGCGGACACGTCGTTCACGGGTAACGTAACTCAGTTTGAAGTTCTTGCTCAGGACTGAGGTATCCTGATACATAGAAACTATAACTCCCTGAACAGTCCAATCTGCATACTCCTGCTTAGTATACTTATTCTCCCCAGGATAAGAATAGACGTTAGGAGTGCCATACTTGAGCATCATGACCATGAAGGTGTTCTCCTTGGTCTCCTTATCCGCCCAGATATAAATCAGCTCAAGCTTATTATCGTACTGTATCACACTCAAGTGATCATGGAGTTGTTGACCCTTGATAATGTCTGCAGGTCGAAAGTTCTTAATCTCATAGTTCACATCCCTAGGGTCATTAGGCTGGTAAGAGAGTTTAGCCCAGCACGTTCGTGAGTCTTGAGAATCGTAAGTAGGAGGACTGTAGCTAGGGGGTGCATTACATAATTCTTACGAGTAGGCCTTTGGAGGACCCCACTGTGGTAGGGTGGCAAGAAACGATTCTCTCT
>Ga0137403_10004063_pt1 | contig 17311 bp, 20 predicted proteins | sample CZOMad2_1_16fung_FD_122057 | JGI IMG/M metagenome (GOLD analysis project Ga0137403, IMG submission 122057) | Vadose zone soil fungal communities from Angelo Coast Range Reserve, California, USA - CZOMad2_1_16fungal (Hybrid Assembly) | ecosystem: Environmental > Terrestrial > Soil > Vadose zone...
CGCGGGCGTCCCGCACGGGCACTGCAACGCCTGGTGAAGCGCTGGGGCTCATGACCACGGTTAAGGGGGGAGCTACCAATTGCTGAGCTACGGGAATCAGGCGCGTAATCAGCGACAGGACTTTGCCGACGACTATTTAGACGACTACCACTCCCATTATCATGGGGGCCATTACTATGGGAGCTACCCGGTGGGGGCTGGCCTGGCAGTTGCCGGTGCAGTCGCCGTGGGCACAGCCATCACAGCTTCCGCCTTCGCGGCGATGTCGTGTCCCATGACTCCGGTCGTCATGGGTGGCTACACCTATTATCAGTGCGGCTCGACTTGGTATCAGCCCGCCTATCAAGGGAGCCAAGTGACGTACGTGGTTGTCAATCCACCCAAATAATCATTGCCGAGGGCAGCGAGTGAGGTGAACGCCGCATCACCGTCATGCCAGGGGTGATTGTCAGATGGTTTGACAGAGTGGTAAGAAGGCAGCGGATTGGAACTGGCCCCTCGGTATAAACGATAAGGCTGTGCTTGACCCTTCCACGACAGTGCTCTAGACTCAGGATAACTCATCTGCATTTCTCCGTGTGCAGACCCGGTTTGATCCTGTTGATCATATCAAGCGCCAGCCGCGCAAGGAGAATCGCATGCACGTCGGCTTTGGACCGCTGTTTCAGAACCCCGGTAACCGTCTCTCCGACGCTGAGGTCTACCGCCAGGAACTGCGACTGGCCGAGATGGCCGAGCCCTTGGGGTTCGACTCCATCTGGTCGGTGGAGCACCACTTCACCGACTACACCATGTGTCCGGATGTGCTCCAGTTCCTCTCCTATATGGCGGCGAAAACCACGCGCGCCAAGCTCGGGTCCATGGTGGTGGTGCTGCCGTGGCACGACCCGGTGCGCGTCACCGAGCAGATTGCTCTGCTCGATCATCTCTCCGGTGGCCGGGTGATCTTGGGGCTCGGCCGTGGCCTCGCCCGCATTGAGTATGAGGGCTTGCGCATCGATCAGAACGAGGGACGTCAGCGCTTCCTGGAACACGCCGAACTGGTGTTGACGGCGCTTGAGCACGGCTATATCGAGGGGGGAAAGACGCTCAAACAGCCGCGCCGGGCTATTCGCCCGCATCCACTGCGGTCGTTCCGCGGACGCACCTATGCGGCAGCCGTGTCGCCAGAATCGATGCCGATCATGGCGCAGCTCGGCGTCGGCCTGTTGATCATTCCCCAAAAACCCTGGGATGACGTCGAAAAGGATTTCGCCACCTACCACCAGGTGTACCAGGAGGTGAATGGAACAAAGGCCCCACCGCCGCTATGCGCCAGCTTCTGCTTCGTTGATGAGCATGCCGACCGCGCTGAGGAGATGGCCTACAAGTACATCGGCGGCTATTATCAGACGGCCATGCAGCACTACGAGATGACCGCCGACCACTTCGGTACGCACCAGGGCTATGAATTCTATCGTAAGGTGGGCCACTACATCGGGCGTCACGGCCAGGATGGCGCTGCTCGGGACTTCGCTCGACTCATGCCCTGGGGCACCCCTGAACAGGTGATCGACAAGCTGGCAACTATCCGTAAAATGATCGGCATGAATGGCCTGATCTGCCATTTCAGCTATGCTGGGATGCCCTATGATGAGGCCGAGCGCAACATGCGGTGTTTCGTCGCCCACGTGCTCCCCGAGCTGAAGACGTGGGACACATCACCCCTGTGCGAGCCGGCACCGCTGGCCACATCGGTCGCCGGCATCTGACCAGCCGTCGAGGACTGGCGGTCGACACCCGTATGGCGTATGAGAAGAGGTATGTTGTAGGAGGCTGCTATGGCCGTATCCTGGCGATCCTATATCCGGCCCATCGTGATCCGTACGACGTTGGCCTGGGAGTGGTGGCAGAGCGGCGTGACGTATTATCCGCTGGCACCACGGGTCTACCGCAACCCATACTCCACCTATGCGAAACTGCGCGCACAGGATCCCGTGCATTGGAACTTCTTGAGCCATTCGTGGGTCTTCTCGCGCTATCGCGACATCGACGCGATCTTACGTGACCACAGTCGCTTCTCTAACGATGCGCGCTACCGCCAAGAAGTCAGCCAATCTCAAGCCGCGGCGTCGACCCCCGGTGGCCCGAGCATGCTGTTTCTCGATCCACCCGATCACACGCGCTTGCGCGCCCTCGTGCAGCAGGCATTTACCCCGCGCGCCATCGAGGCGCTGACGCCACGCATACGCCAGATCGCCGCGAACCTGCTGGACCAGGTCGCCGACCTGACCTCGTTCGAGGTCATGGAGACGCTCGCCCGGCCGCTGCCGATGATCGTTATGGCCGAATTGCTCGGAGTGCCGACACGGGATCTCGCCCAGTTTCAGGCGTGGTCGCACCTGCGAGCCCGTGTCATCGAGCCCACGATCACAGCGCGCGAACGACGGCTGGCGACTCAGGCCGCCTGCGAGCTCGACGCCTATTTCCTCGGTCTCATCGAACAGCGGCGGACGGAGCCGCAGGACGATCTGATCAGTGCTCTGGTTGCCGCCGAGGCTGCAGGCGATCAGCTCAGCCATGACGAGTTGCTGGTCATGCTGCGGCTGCTCCTCGTTGCCGGTAACGAAACCACCACCAACCTGATCGGCAATGGTCTGTTGGCGCTGTTACGTCATCCCGAGCAGTTGCACATTCTGCGCTCGGACCCCAGTCTCATCGCTAGCGCCGTCGACGAGCTGCTGCGTTATGACGCACCAGTCCAGGTGGTGGGCCGTACGGCCACGCAAGATATGGAGGTCGGGGGCCGGTCCATTCGCAAAGGGCAGGGCATCGTCCTGCTGCTCGGTTCGGCCAATCGCGATCCGGAGGTGTTCGACCATCCAGATCGACTCGATGTCAAACGGCATGGGCCCAGCATCCTCGGCTTTGGCCGTGGTATCCACCACTGCTTGGGCGCACCGCTGGCCCGCCTCGAGGCCAGAATCGTTTTCGAGACGCTGCTGGAGCGGTTTGCGGAGATGCGCTTGCTCACAGCCGATCCCCCATTCCGAGACAATATCGTGCTCCGAGGGCTCGAGGTGCTTCCCGTGGGCGCCACCGTGCCGCTCGCAGAGCGCCAGACTGTGCTGGTGCCGGAGACAAAAGGGCTGGTCTAGTGATACCCCCAGTGATCCCCCGACCAAAGACAGGAGGTTGATGCATGTCGCAATCAGATATGGCTCTGATGGCCCATCTCCTGCGCCGGGCTGGCTTTGGAGCGCGGCGCGATGAACTGGAACGATACCTCGCCCAAGGGTATGAGGCCACGGTGGAAGAGTTACTTCACCCTGAGCAGGCCCCGGCAGCCCTTGACGATGAAGACCTGATCAGGCGTTATCACGTCGATGAGAACAGCCTGATGCTGATCGACAGCTGCCAGACCTATTGGTTATACCGTATGATCAACACCAGGCGCCCGCTGGAGGAGAAAATGGCCCTCTTCTGGCACGGCGTGTTCGCCACGGGCTACACGAAACTAAATCATCCCAAACAGATTCTTGGCCAGATTGCCATGTTCCGCCGCTATGGGCTGGGCAGCTTCCATACGCTACTCGTCGAAGTGTCGAAAGACCCGGCGATGATCTTTTGGTTGGATAACAAGGATAGCCATAAGGAGGCCATCAACGAGAACTATGGTCGAGAATTGCTGGAGCTCTTCTCGATGGGGGTTGGCAACTACACCGAGAACGACGTCCGGCAGTGTTCCCGTGCCTTCACCGGATGGACGATCCGCGATGCCTCGCTGCACACCGCTCGGGTGGCACGCGATTCTGTCTGGCCCTATGGGAGATTGGACTGGCAGTTCGAATACCGGGACGATGACCACGACGCCGCGGAAAAAGCCTTCCTGGGCCATGCCGGCCCTTTCAACGGCGTGGAGATCATCGATATCATCTGTCGACAGCCAGCGACGGCAAGGTTCATCGCCCGGCATCTCTATAACTTCTTCGTCGCCGATGAACCGCAGGTGCCAGCCTGGCAGACTGTCCCGCCACATGACCCCGAGGCCATCCAGACCCTGATGGATGCCTTTATTGCACATGAATACGATATCCGCGCGGTGATGCGGGTGCTCTTCAACGCCGACTTTTTCAAGAACGCCCAGTTTGCCAAAGTCAAAAGCCCGGCCGAGATGGTCGTGGGCACCGCGCGTCTGGCCGGTGGGCATCACTTTCCCGACGTCGATGACATCACGCTGGCGCTGGAAACCGGCTATATGGGGCAACAATTGCTGGACCCGCCGAGCGTCGAGGGCTGGCATACCGGGTCAGAATGGATCAATAGTGCCACGCTGATGAGTCGCGTCAACTTCGCCTCGCGGCAATTGGCCGACGTCAACAAGCCAGGGGTGCGGGCGATCATCCAGCGTGTGCGAGCGCAAGGGACTAGGCTCGCTCCAGGAAGCGTCGTGGACATTTGCCTCGATGTGATGGGGCCGCTCACCGTGGAGGCGCGGACACGACAGCAACTGGTCGACCACCTGGCAGCGGCAGGCGATGTCGATTTCGAGACGAATGGTGACTCGGTCAGCGCCGCGGAGCGAATTCGCGAACTATTGCAACTGGTCGTCGCCACGCGGGAATACCAGTTAGCTTGACGTGCTCGGAGGACGGAACCATGGCCACTCTTACCCATGACCTGTACCGTTATAGCCATACCATCGGCTTCTACGCCCAAAATGGCCGCGGCTTCAACAACCCGGTCGACGTCGCGCTAGGCCGTGACGGGGTGCTGTATGTCTTGAACCGCGCGGGGTCGGATGTCGAGTTGCGCATGCTCTATAAGCGGGTGACGATGTGCACGTTGGATGAAGACTATCTAGGCGAATTCAGCAGCGGTGGTACCGAGGACGGCCAACTGATGTGGCCGGCGACGATCACCATCGACGCCGAAGGGAACGTCTACATCTCCGATGAAGCCCTGCACCGTATTTCCATCTTCGACGCGCAGGGGCGCTTCCTTGGCAAGTGGGGCGTCAGGGGAAGTGGTGTGGGCATGTTCGACCGTCCTGCTGGACTCGTTTTCGACCAGGACCAGCACCTGCTCGTGGTTGACGGTCTCAACAACCGTATTCAGCGCTACACCAAAGACGGCCGCTTTCTGGGGGAGTGGGGGAAGGGAGGACACGGTCCCGGGGAATTAAACCTCCCCTGGGGGATCGCGGTTGACCGAGCCGGCGCGGTATATGTGGCTGACTGGCGGAACGATCGGATCCAAAAATTCGACGCCCAGGGGGGATTTCTCGCCAGCTATGGGATCTCCGGCCGCGGGGATGGGGAGTTTTCCCGACCCTCCGGCGTGGTTGTGGATGGCGAGGGAAACATCTACGTCGCCGATTGGGGGAACGAGCGCGTGCAGGTGCTCAGTCCAGACGGCGGCTTTCTGGCCACATATCGAGGTGAGTCCGGGCTCTCGAAGTGGGGCGAGAGCTACTTCATTGCCAACCAGGATGAGTTGGAAGAACGCCGCAAGGCAAACCTGGAGCCAGAGCTCAGCTTATCACCGCTCGATGAGCTGCGTGAGGAGTCGGCCAGCATCGAGAAATTCTTCTGGGGACCCATCTCGGTCAAAGTGGACGATCAGGGACGATTGTACGTCGTCGAAAGTTGCCGCCACCGTATCCAAGTTTATCGTAAAGCGCCGGGGTCAGCGTAAATCGACGACCGGAATTTGCCCAGCTACGCTGATCGAAAGGCTGGTATCATTGGCCAGAACCCCTGTGGCATCATCCCCATCCACTTGCAGAGCATAGCCGCCGGGGAGCGCTAGACGGAGCCCTCTCACCCGTCGGCTCTCCAGCGGACAGAAGCGCCGCAAGCGCCGCCAGTACCGCGACATCACTAAGAAGGCAAAGAGCCACGGTCGCGCGATCGGCGTGACCTCGAACAGGCCATCGGCAGAGGATGAGCCTGGTGTCAAGGGTACCCCACCAGCATACGATGCCACATTACTCACGATTATGGCGCAAGCACCCGGCGGGATGTCTCCAGCTGTCCAGCCTATCTCCGGTGTATCGAGCTGCAACGATAGGCTGGGCAAGCGCGCCATGCAGTACCGCACAGCCAGCATGGCATAGACGCACTCGTTGATGAGCCGTCTCCGGAGCATCGCTTGCATGGTTGGATGGAAGCGCAGTCGTGTGTATGCACGACAGACGAGAGCGTCCCATCCCACACCGCAATAGCACATAAAAAAGATCTGGTCATTGAGGCTGAGGACATCGACAGCCATGGTAGGCCCTGTAACCAGCCGCGTGACGATCTCAGCGACGCCGAGCATCCGACGTCGCGTCCAGAGCTGGTAGACGCCAATGACTCGGGCGAAGTCGTTGCCGGTACCCTGGGGGATCACCCCCAGCGCCGCACCGGTGCCGGCGTTGAAGAGACCCTCGGCCACAGCGCGGACCGTGCCGTCACCGCCAACCGCGATCACGCGGTCGCACTCGACAGCGGCCCTGCACGCTTGCTCCACAGCGTGCCCAGGGCGCGTCCATTCGAGGCTATAATCCTTCCCTTCAGCGTATCCCAAGCGCGCGCAAGCCTCTTGGAGTGTGTTCCAGAGACGTTGGCCACCTCGTGCCCTGGCAATGGGGTTGATCAGAAACTTAACGGGCATGGTGAGCTCAGTAGACTGGGATGGGCCCGCCAGGCAAGCCACCAAAGCAGGTTTCGTCGCCACTTTCCACAAACACGACAAAGACCACGGCCGAGGGTTAGCCGGGAAACGTCTGAAAGGCCTTGTTTAGGATCATTGGGATCAAAGACGATCCCCGCCGGGTTGAAGACAAAGCGATCGACTTGATCGTCTGACCGGGGTTCTCTGGCCATCCCCTCTTCCGAGTTTGGGTCCAGCAGAAAGCGATCACTTTGGATGGTGAGCGCAACTGGCCGGTGTCTCACCGCTGCACACCCAGCTTGGACTGTATGTTGGCACTGGCGCTGGCTGTGATTCATATATGCGGCAGAGGGATCGCTCACCGCTGGTTCGGTAGTGACTCATTTTCGTCGTCCCTGCAAAAATAGGGACCTTGCTAGTCATTGATTTTACAAGGTTTCAGCTTGCGCGGGAATGACGCGAAATTTCAAACTGAGTCACTACCGCTGGTTCCGGCAAGTTGACATACTCGATCACTTCGCAGGCGAAGTCAAATTGGTCAGCGTAGGTCGCCCGCTGCGCCAGCTGCAGGCGCATGATCAACACTTGCGCAACGTACCTCTCTCTTACAGCTCCCGTGATAAAATCGACGGGCACACAGGCTAGATAGGCGCTGCGCAGGTTCCCCAAGTCCGCGCTCATCGACCAGGTGCAATGCCTCCAGCCGATCGCCGTCGGCCTGTAGGGCAGATGGAGCGTGTCGATGCGTCGAGGCCTGCCTGCCACGCTGTCAGCCGCACCTGCGTCGCCACTTGCCGCGAGGGGTAGGGAGGTATAGAAAGTGTGTCAATGAAGATTGGGGCTGCCCTCAAGATTTCGCCACTTGCGGGGATGAGGGTGCAGTCCGCCGCCGTGAGAGCAGGAAGAGGAGCGGCAGGGTGGCCAGAAACATTGTGCCGAAGGTCCATGCCAGATCGTTATAGGCTAGGATCGCCGCCTGCCGATTCACTTCGCTATTGACCAACGCCAGGACCTTCTGTGGTGCTGCGACGGGGTCTCCTCCGCCCTGCACCAAGCGGTCGGTGAGATGGGAGTGATAGCTGAGGTAGGCGGGATTCAGGGGGCTGATGTGCTCGATCAAGTGCCCGCGATGGGTGGCGGAGAATCGATCGACGAGTGTCGCAACCAGAGCATAGCCGATGTTGCCCCCGACCCGTCGGGCCAGCGTATAGAGGCTGGTCGCAGCCGTCATGTCCTCCCGTCGGATGGTGCTGAGGGAGACCGTGCTCAAGGGCACGAACATGCACGGCACGGCCACGCCCATGACTAGCATGATCGGCACTAGATTCCAGAACCCTACATTGAGCGAGAGGTGCGCCAGTTGCTGGAAGGCCCAATAGGTGATGGCGATCCCTATCCCAATCAGCAGACGTGGGTCGACATAATTGAACAGCCAGCCGATAATTGGCATGACGAAAAACAGGGTGATCATGCGGGGCATGAGGACCAATCCGGCCTGATAGGCGGGATAGTGTAGCAGATGCTGGGTCAGTTGCGGCAGACTAAACGTCGTCCCAAAGAATGCGATGCCAAACAGGAAGCCTACCCCGGCGCCGGCGCTGAGGGCAGTATTGCGCAGCACGCGGATATTGACGATCGGCTCTCTGACGCGTAACTCCCAGACGATCAGGGACATCAACGTCACTATGGTCAAGACGGTACCGGCGAGAATCGCGCGCGACGCGAACCAGTTGTGCTCATTCCCCCGCTCCAGGATGATCTGCATGCCGGTGAGACCGGCGGTCAGGAGCGCTATGCCAACCCAGTCGACGCGAGCGATGCCGCGTCGCAGATACGGGGGGTCTCCCACAAAAGTGCTTACCATGAATATCGCCACCATACTGACTGGAATATTGATGTAGAAGATCCACGGCCAGCCGTAGTTATCGGTCAACCATCCCCCCAGGATAGGGCCGATGGCAGGGGCGAACACCACCCCCATGCCGAAAATCGACATCGCCATGGCCTGCTGTCGGGGGGGAAACGTTTCGCGCAGAATGGCCTGAGAGAGAGGCGTCAAAATGCCTCCAGCCAAGCCCTGCAAGGTCCGATAGAACAGCATTTGGGGGAATGTCTGCGCCGTACCGGCGAGCATCGAACTCAGCGTGAACAGCGCCAACGCGAGGAGGTAGAGACGTTTCCTGCCCAACACCGCACTCCACCAGCTGGCCATGGTGATGGAGAGGATTTCCGCAATGCCGTAGCTGGTCGCCACCCAGGTGATGGACGACTGGCTTTGCCCGAAGTTACCCATCATATGGGGCAGCGACACATTCACCACGCTGACGTCCATCACCGCCAGAAAGGTCCCGGACATGACAGCCACGGTCACTAGCCACTTCTTCGCTGGCGGCTCCGACTCAATAGTCGCACGAGCACGTGCTTCTGGGCGGCCCAGTGTGCTCGGGGCTGCCGGTGAGCGCCGTGGTGATCTGGAATTCATCGCCACCTCATCGCCTTTGGCTCACTTCACCTTGACTACGGGGACCACCGACATCCCGGGGCTGAGCAGATGGTCAGGGGAAGGGGATGCATCGAAGACGATCTTCACGGGAATGCGCTGCACCACCTTGACGAAGTTGCCGGTGGCGTTTTCCGGCGGCAGCAGGCTGAAACGCGCGCCGGTACCGGCCTGGATGCTGTCGACACGCCCTTTGAAGCGCGTCGCAGGATAGGCATCGACGGTGATCTCGACCGGCTGCCCCGTCCGCATGTCGGCGAGCTGCGTCTCCATGAAGTTGGCCACCACCCAGACGTCACGTGGCACCATCGCCATCAACGCCTGCCCGACGTGCACATAGGCGCCGGCTTCAACGCTCCGGCGCGTCACACGCCCAGATTTTGGCGCAGCGATCTGCGTGGAGGAGAGATCGATGACCGCCTGTTCAACCGCCGCTCGTGCCTGCTCGACCTCGGCACTGGCGAGGTCGGCCTGCGCTCTACTCACTGCCACCTGGTGTGGGGCTGCCTGAGCTGAGGCCAGACGCCCCAGGGCTTCGCCAATGCGTGCCTGCGCCTCGGCGACCTGTGACTCCGTCTGCCGCAGGCTTTCAGCGGCGGTCTGCTGTGCGGCGCGCGCTTCGGCCACCTGGGCTTCGCTGGCGGACGCCTTCTTGCGCGCCGCTTCGAGATGGGCCTTAGTGGCGCGGGCCGTGGCGATGGCCTGATCGAGGTCCTGCCGCGAGATTTGCTCCCGCTTGGCGAGCTCCTGCATGCGCCTGACATCGGCTTCAGCACGGATCGCCTCCGCCTCAGCCGCCAGGATCTGCGCGCGCGCCTCTGCCGCGGAGGCCAGCGCCGTCTCTACCTGCGCACGCGCTTGCTCGTACCGACTACGGGCCGATCCCACCTGCGCGCGTGCCGTTTGCATCGCGGCTTGGGTCAACTCGAGGCCTGACGAGGCCTGCTGCACACCCGCCTCGGCGGTGACATAGGTCAGCGCCACAGTGGCTTGCGCCGCTTGCTGTCTGGCGATGGCGGCCTGCAAGGCGGCACGCGCTTGCGCCAGCCGCGACGCATATTCACGCGAGTCGACCTCGACCAGCAGATCGCCCTGCTTGACCTCCTGGTTGTCGCTGACATGCACCTGCGCGACATGCCCTGCCACTTTGGAGCTGATCTGGATGATGTGCCCCTCGATATAGGCGTCGTCGGTCCATTCGTGAGACAGCGCATAAGTGTAGTAGGGCACGCCAATAAACGCGGCGGCGATGAGCAGGGCGGCCGCCGCGGCGAAGACGAGCGGTCGCTTATACAGTGGCTGCCTGGTTTTGAGCAATTCCTCCACCACACCGTCAGACGGCGACATGACCACGTGCTGGCGGCGCTGACCGCGCCGTTCGTCGTGGCCATGTTCCATCTGGTCTGTCATCACCGGCGCCGGTGGGTCCGGACTCTCAGGCATCGTCCGGCTTGCACGGGTGGCATCCTCCGCCATCAATCGATCTCCATGGCGACCTACTCTGGCGCGGCTAAAGCTTGAAAAGAATCTCTCGGAGATGGCGCAGCACGTGTTGAGCATCCTCCATCGTCGGAGGCCCTGCGATGGACGCACAGCCGCCGCCATATCATCGCCGAATACCCTGTAAAAACAGCGTGACAAATGTGTCGATGACGTGTTCCGGCAAGAGACCCGCTGGACGCTTCACCCCGAAGATCTCATGGATGAGGAGGTAGTGGGCGACCATCCCGACGAACCCCCGAGCGGCCAGGAGGGGGTCCACCGGTTGAAAAGCCCCATCGGCGATCCGCTCTTTAATATAGCCGCTCAGAAACTCGTGCAGTCCCCGCACCTTGGATTCAAAGAAGAGATGCGATAGGTCGTGGCCTTCCAAAGCACTAAACAGCAGCAGACGCAGGAGCGAGGGATCTTGCTCCGTCCGGGTCAAGCTCTCGAGGCCAACAGCGCGAAACACCCCGGCATCGTCCTTGCGGACGGCAGCATGCGCCGCCTTTGCCACGGTCTCATCGATCCGCGACTTGGTCTCAAGGATGGCCGAGTACAGCTCATTCTTGGTGGCGAAGTGCTTGAAGATGGTCGCCTCACTACACCCTGCGGCCTCAGCGATCTCTTTTGTCGTGGTGCCACGAAACCCCTTCTGCGAGAACAACGCCACGGCTGACTCGACGATCACACGACGCCGCTCTTCCCCCGTCAGGCGCTCTGCCATGGTGACCTCCCGGCGTGTTGGGTGAGATAAGTAAGCACTCACTGATCATAAAAGCGCAAGAACACCGTGTCAAGACATTTATGCATTTTAGGCTTGTGTCCCACACCTAGATGTGTTAGGGAGAGCATCGTCAGGGGCGAACGCCCGATGAGCGTCGCCTCTAGGCCGGCATGACAGCGGCTCGCAATTGCACCGTGGAGCAGAGCCAACCGCTAGCATTTCGTCTTGCGTAGATCTTGCCAGAAAGGACAGACTATGACGGCTGACATCGGAGAGGTGGCACCCGATTTTTCCCTACCCGCGGCCAACAATGAGACCGTCAGTCTCGCCCAGTTCAAAGGTCAGAAGCATGTCATACTCTCCTTCCATGTGTTCAATTTCACCTCGGGCTGAACCACCCAAGCAACTGCGTTTCGGCAATACCATAGCCGACTGCAGGAGCTGGGAGCCCAGGTGCTGGGCATCAGTTGCGATCATGCGGCATCCCATCGAGCATGGGCGACGGCCCTCGGTGGTCTGCCCTATCCGGAATTGTCAGACTGGGAGCCCAAAGGCCAAGTGAGTCGGGCTTACAACCTGTGGAACCCCGAGCGGGGAGCCAGCATACGTGCGGTGCTGATCATCGATAAGGATGGCGTCATCCGCTATCGGCGGACATATAGCGCACCGAACCTCCCAGACCTGGAGGAAATCATGCGGGAAGTGCAAAAGTTAGCAGTGCCAGCTCCCAAAGCCTGATCCATATACAGAGGGCGTGGCGCCTGCCTGGGGTCGGGCCTGCACGGCCGGCAAGCCGCAACCAGTCGGCCGCACCAGGCATACACAGACTTATCACGAAATGCAGGGGTGGCCATTCGGTCGCGGGACCGTCGGCCACTACCCTGATCTTCAAAGCCTCCATTGTCCTTAGTTCGCCCGCTAGAGGCGGTGCAGGTCAACGTTCGGTGCTGCCGCCCCCCAGGGCCGGGATGAAATGCACCTCGCTGTCCGCACCAACAGGCTCCACGAGGCCCAGGATCGATACCTCACCATCCACAGCCACCGCGATGTGGGGTTTGAGGTCTTCATCCTCCACTAAGGCGTCCTCCATCCCGGGATAGAGGGCCTCCAGCCGTGCGATGATCTGCCGCACAGTGGTGGCCTCGATGGTGACCTCTTTCTCCCCACGGCTTAGGGATTGAAGCGGTTCCGGGATATATACGGTCGCCATGGAATCAATTCCCCGGTTGCTGCTTCGACAGGGCTTCCACGACCTTGCCGGGACTCATCGGCAGGTGGCGCATGCGCGTGCCGGTGGCACGATAAATGGCGTTGGCAATTGCCGCCATGGGTGGCACGATTGACACCTCGCCGACGCCCCGCAGGCCATACGGATGCCCTGGGTTTGGGACCTCCACGATCACTGCATCGATCATGGGCAAATCCAGACTCGTCGGCATGCGATAATCCAGGAAGCTGGCATTGAGCATCTCGCCCCGGTCATTAAAGACATACTCCTCGTTGAGCGCCCAACCGATGCCCTGGACCACCCCACCCTGGATCTGCCCTTCCACATAACTCGGATGGATGGCTTTCCCAGCATCCTGGAGAGCGGTGTAGCGCAGGATCTCGGTCTTGCCGGTCTCGGGGTCGACCTCCACATCGACGATATGGACCGCAAGGCCAGGGCCTGGGCCTCTTGGGGCCACGTTGGCGCGGCCGACGATGGGGCCGCCGGTGGCGTTCAATCGGCGCGCCAGATCCCTGAACGTCATCCGCAGCTCCGGATTTTTGCTGTAGGTCAAGGTGCCCGCGGCATACTCGACGTCTTCGGGTGCCACCTCCCAAATCTTCGCCGCGCGCTCGATCATCTGCCGCTTGACGTCTGACGCAGCCTCGTAACACGCCCAACCGGTCTTGAACGTGGCGCCACTGCCGCCGGTCGTGGAGGTAAATCCCACTGAATCCGTATCCCCGACCATCGGCTTGACCTCTCCATACGCCAGTCCCAGCACCTCCGCCACATGCATGGCCGCTGAGGCCCGGCTACCACCGATATCCACCGACCCCTCGACGAGAATGACCGTGCCATCGGGATTGACGCTGACCGTGGCGCTGGCGGGACCGGTACCGTTGTGCCAGAACCCGGTGGCCACCCCGCGCCCGCGATTCGCCCCCTCCAGGGGTGTGCTATAGTGCGGGTGCGCCTTGGCCGTTTGTAGCGTCTCGAGATAGCCAATGCGCGGCAGCCTCAGCCCGGACACGCGTCGCGTGCCCTCTTTGGCGCCATTGAGCAGACGGAACTCCAGCGGATCCATGTGCAATTGCTCGCATAGCTCATCGATGAGCGACTCGGCCGCAAAAGCCGCAGCGCCCGCACCTGGGGCGCGGTAGGCAGCGGACTTCGGCCGGTTCACCACCACATCATAGCCCTCGACCCGAGCATTGGGGATGTCATAGGGAGCAAGCATGCACTGCGAACCCGGGTTCACCGGTGAGCCTGGAAACGCCCCGGCCTCATAGATCAGGCAGGCTTCGGCGGCCGTGATACGGCCATCTTTCTTCGCTCCCATCTTGATACGGATATGCGTCCCTGACGTGGGGCCCGTCCCCTGAAACACCTCGGTCCGGCTCATGGCGAGCTTGACCGGCCGGCCGGTTTTCTTCGACAGCAGTGCCGCCACCGGCTCCAGGTAAATCAACGTCTTCGCCCCAAAGCCGCCGCCGATCTCCATCGGGATCACTTTCACTTTCGAGACCGGAATGCCCACGATCCGGGCCGTTTGGTCCCGGATGGCAAAATGGCCCTGGCTGCTACACCAGATAATGAGGCTGCCATCGGCGTTCCATAGTGCTGTGGCACTATGCGGCTCAATATAGCCCTGATGGACGGTTGAGGTGTGGTACTCGCGCTCGACGATGACATCGGCCTCGCGGAATCCCTGCGCTACATCGCCGATCTCAAACACAAAATGATTGGCGACGTTGGTGCCGGGGCCGGTGTCTGTGTCCTCGCGCAAGCCACCCGGGCGAAGATTCGGGTTCTCGAGCGCCATGAGGCGCTCGTGCAGGATGGGGGCATCCTCGCGCATAGCGTCTTGCGCCGTGAGGACCGCCGGTAACACCTCATAGTCCACGTCGATAAGGGCCAGGGCCTCATCGGCGATATGCGGACTAGTCGCCGCTACTGCTGCCACCGCATGCCCCTTATATAGCACCTTGTCCTTGGCCAGACAGTTGTTGCTCATAAATCGTGGGTTGATCATCGCCCCTTCGCCGAGGTCGGTGACTTTGCCCGAGGGTTGGGGCAGCTCTGCCGCGGTCACGATGGCCTTCACGCCCGGGAAGACCAAGGCGCGGCTGACATCGATGCTTTTGATACGAGCGTGGGCATGTGGGCTGCGCAGGATCTTGCCGTACAAGAGCCCTGTGAGCCGCACGTCGGCACCATACTGCGCCCGGCCCGTGACCTTGTCCGTACCGTCAGGGCGGATGGGCCGCGTGCCAATGACGGCGTATCCGTTCGTTGAACTTTCTGGCGTCTCAATGACTGGGGTGACCTGAGATACACTCATGCGGATTCCACCTCCATCCGTGTGACTGCCTACGAACCATGCCTGTGCCAGCTCCTGTCGTGGCCCAGGCCATCTTGTAGCGAAATGTTAGACCATTGTATCATGGTCTGCATCTCAGAGAAAAGCGCTTCTTGCCGATACCCTCTCCGATCAGGAGAGAGCTGGGGTGAAGGGTGGTTTCCATGACGGGGGCTGCACCACCTCCCACATATACACGGACTACCGCACAGAAAACTACTGCTCTCCCCCCATCCGTTACAAGCCCTGGTTTAGCCAATTTTCAGCTTGCTATCCTCGCTGGTTTTAACTCATCTTCACTCGCCAGCCCTTGCGTCGCAATTGCGCCGTGAATCGGCGATACCCATTGGGCGGCCAGGCAGCGGCCACCCCTACAATGGCCTCACGCCGTCATTGCTCCTCTCGCCCTTGCTTGGGTCGCCATAGCTGCTGCGCCGATAGTCTAGCACCTGACAGACCCGTTTGACCGGATACTCGGCGGTCAAGCGCATGACCACCCCTCACTTCTCAGGAGGGGACCACTGAGCACGCTGGAGGCTTTTTGGGCTACTTCCAGCTCCAAGCTGAGGCGACCGACCATCCACTCTCACTCCGTGATTCGTGCCCGCGCGGTGTCCTCTCGCTCGTCCCCCCGGAACAGCCGTGGGGCCTTGTCCAGGAATTCCCCTTTCCACCGAGCCGGTCTCTGGGGTTTGAGCTGGTACTCTCGGCAGGCCTCTGCCAGGCTCTTCACCCCGCCGATCAGCTCGAGAACGACGCGCGCGTTAACCTCCAGTGTGAATCGCCGCCGTATTCCCACAGGTACCTCCTCCTCTTGGACCATTATCGTTCACTTATTCCGGTGTCTAAGATTGGGGGTGCTCTACACGGTACCCCTGCCAGCAATACTTGACTCGCTTGATTCCTTCCACCATACTTGCCTCTCAGGACGCCCCAAGTGTCACGGGCATGGCCATGCTACACAGCATGTGATCTATTCAATAATAGCTCACGCTGACATATTGGTAACGCTGATTCGCGCTAATATGCTGTTATGTGGAGTTTCCATGGGAACAGGATGCACAGATGGAACAACTGCTGAAGCGGACCGTTAGGCGTTCAAAGCGCGAAGAGAAACCCCAAAGCAACCTTCAAGACCAGGAGGGCTCTCAGGGACAAGGGGGTCAGCAGGTGGGCTCTGCTGGCATGTGATACTACGAAAGGAGGTGAGTCCTTTCCCTGCCTTGGCCGCTGGCCTTCCGGCTGTTCCAGTGGCGGAAGGCGGCGCAGGAGGCGGTGAAAGGCGCTGGCTGGGCGACCCGGGACGGCTGCATACGGGTTTGCCTCTTGACAGGACGAGATGGAGGGCACAGCCGACGGCACATGACAGACGCATTCTCAAGCACGAAGAGCAGATTGAAGCACTCAAGCAGCAGGTACCGGAATGGATCAGCAATCTGAAAAGGCCCGTGACGCCGGCCATCGTGCCTCCATTCGGACCCCTTGAGGGCATCCGGGTGGTCAGCACAGGGATCATCGTGGCACAGCCGTATATCGGCACGAAGCTGGCCGAATTCGGTGCGGAAGTCATTCACGTCGAACGCCCCGGCGGAGACCCCTACCAGGGGATGGCCCCCCTCCTGACCCGAGGCCCGAGAGAACACAGTTGCGATGAGGCGGAGATCACGAAGAGCAAGTTGTCTCTGGGACTCGATCTCAAGTAGGCGCGAGGGATTGAACTCCTGATGGCCCTCTGGAAGATCTCCGATGTCTGGATGGAGTCCTCAGCGCCCGGGACGCTCGAGAGAGCCGGGATCAGCAACGAGCTTGCCCTGGCGGTCAACCCAGCCTCGTCATCGTTCGCGTCAGCACCTATGGCCAGTTTGGCCAGGAGGACTACCTGGGGCGTCCTGGATATGACGCCCTGGCTCAAGCCTATGGGGGCATGATGTTCATCACTGGCGATCCCAGTGGTCCGCCTCAGCGGGCCAAAGTGTACACTGGGGATTACCTGGCTTCCCTCACGGGATGGGCCGCCACGATGATGGCCCTGTGGGAAGTCAAGAAAACGGGCCGAGGCCAGGTCATCGATTTGGCCCAGTTCGAAGCCGTGGCCCAGACCCAGGGCAACTGCATGCCTCTATACACTGGTCAGGGAGCCACGTACGGACACACCGGCAATCGGGCGCCGGGATTCCAGCCCTATGACACCTTCGAATGCCAAGACGGGTGGGTGTTCATCGGGGCATTCGGCGGGGCGATCTACCCCAGGGTGCCGAAATTCCCTGCCGCCCAGCCGTTGGGCGGCAGGAATGCGGGAACGAGTGTAGCCGACTATTGACCTTCACCTCCATTGGTTTACGAATCGGCGCTCAGGAGCTAAGATACCAAGGCTCTTATGTCAACTAACTTTGA
>Ga0137403_10004066_pt1 | contig 17296 bp, 17 predicted proteins | sample CZOMad2_1_16fung_FD_122057 | JGI IMG/M metagenome (GOLD analysis project Ga0137403, IMG submission 122057) | Vadose zone soil fungal communities from Angelo Coast Range Reserve, California, USA - CZOMad2_1_16fungal (Hybrid Assembly) | ecosystem: Environmental > Terrestrial > Soil > Vadose zone...
GCGCAGGAACCGCAGCATGACGTCCAACGTCGCGCCACCCCAGCACTCGAGCGAGAAGAGCTGCGGTGCCAGGCGAGCGTAGGCCGGAGCGACGGCCAGGATGTCGTACGTTCGCACCCGGGTGGCCAGCAGCGACTGTTGCGCGTCCCGCACGGTCGTATCGGTGAAGTGGATGCGCTTCTCGCGGCGCATCCAGCTGAGGAAGCGCTCCGGTCCGAGCTCGCGCAGCCGATCGCGGCTGCCGGGCGGGATCGGGCGATCGACATCGTACGACGGCAGGGGCGGCCTCGTGAGCGGCGCGGTGGGGCGCGGGCGCCCCTGGATCTCGGGATTGCCGTTGACGGTGATGTCGCCGACGAACTCGAGCAGGCCGAGGGCCCCATCCGGAGACGGCGGGAGCTCGAAGAGCTCCGGGGTCTCGTCGACGAACCTCGTGGTGCACTTGCCGACGGCGAACGTCGGGTGCGTGATCACGTGCTGGAGAAATTCGAGGTTGGTCGCCACGCCGTCGACACGCGTCTCGCCCAGAGCCCTCGCCATGCGGCCGATCGCCTCCTCCGGTGAGTCGCCGCGCGCCACGACCTTCATGAGCAAGGAGTCGTAAAACGGCGAGACGATCGCGCCGGTGTGGGCGCTGCCGGCGTCGACGCGGATGCCGAAGCCCGCGGGGATCTGGCACGTCGTGAGACGTCCGTGAGCGGGCGCGAAGCCGCGGGCCGGATCTTCGGTCGTCACCCGGCACTGGAGCGCGTGCCCGGACAAGGTGATCGCGTCCTGTGACGGCACGCCGGAGGCGGGCCCGCCGATCCGGGCCCCGGCGGCGATCCGGAGCTGCGCCTTGACGATATCGATACCGGTGACTTCCTCGGTGACAGTGTGCTCGACCTGCAGGCGCGGGTTGACCTCGATGAAGTAGAACGCCCAGGTATCGGCGTCCAGGAGGAACTCCACGGTGCCGGCGTTGGTGTAGTGAGCGGCCCGCGCCAGGGCGAGCGCGGCATCCGAGAGGGTCCGACGCTCGGCTTCGGTCAGGGAAGGCGCCGGCGCCCACTCGACGATCTTCTGGTGCCTCCGCTGGACCGAGCAATCGCGCTCGAACAGGTGCACCAGGTTTCCGTACAGGTCGCCCAGGATCTGGACCTCGATGTGGCGCGCCCGGAGCAGGACCTTCTCGGCGTACACGAGGTCCTCGCCGAAGGCCGCGCGCGCTTCGCGCCGCGCCGTCTCGATGAGCTCGGGGAGGTCCGCCGGCGACTCCACGACCCGAAGGCCCCGGCCGCCCCCACCGCGGCTGGCCTTGACCATGAGCGGATAGCCGATCTCCGCAGCGAGCTCCTTCGCCCGGGCGTGGTCGCGCGGCAGCGGGCCGGTCGCCGGAAGAACGGGAACACCCACGGTCTGGGCCAGCGTCCGCGCCGCGATCTTGTCGCCCAGGATGCGCAGTACCTCGGCGCGCGGGCCGACGAAGGCGATGCCGGCCTCCGCGCAGGCGGAGGCCAGCTCGGGCTTGGCGGCGAGAAATCCGTAGCCGGGATGGATCGCGTCCACGCGCGCCCGGCGCGCCACGCGCATGACGTCGTCCAGATCGAGATAGGCCTCGATCGGCGCGCGGCCGGCGCCTACGGGATAGCTTTCGTGGGCGGTGAAGCGATGTCGCGCGGCTCGGTCCTCCTCGGAAAAGATGGCGACGGTGCGCAGCCCGAGCTCCCGCGCGGCGCGCACGATCCGGATGGCGATCTCGCCACGGGCGGCGACGAGAAGGCTGGCGATCTTCTGGTGCACGACCGCGTCTCCGCGCCTACGCCAGCGCGACCAGCATCTTGAGCCCGAGCGCGCCGATGACGATGGCGAAGATCCGCTTGAGCGAGCGCTCGGAGGTGCGGTGCGCCAGCCGTGCGCCGAAGGGCGCGAGCACCATGCTCCCCAGGGTGAACCCGATCAGCGCCGGCACGTAGATGTATCCCACGCTGTGCGCCGGCAGCCCCTCGGCGCCCCAGCCGTTCACGAGATACCCCAGCGAGCCGACCACCGCGATCGGGAAGCCGACCGCCGACGCCGTGCCGATCGCCGTGTGGAACGGCACGTTGCAGAAGACCAGGAACGGGATCGTCAAGGTGGCGCCGCCCATGGCCGCCAGCGCCGAGCAGACGCCGATCACCGTGCCGGCGACGAAGAGACCCGGCGTCGGCGGGAGCTGGCGCGTCGGCTTCGGCTTCCAGTTGAAGAGCATGCTCGAGGCCATGTAGAGGACGAACACCACGAAGATCACCGCGAGCGGAAAGGTCGGAATGTGGCGGGCCAGCAAGGTCCCCAGGCCCGTGCCGATGACGATCCCGGGAATCAGCCGCCGCAGCACGCTCCAGTTGACCGCGCCGTGACGGTTGTGAGCGCGCAGGCTCGCGAGCGACGTGAAGATCACGGTCGCCATCGCCGTCCCGAGCGCGACGTGCAGCATGTGCTCGCGCGGGAAGCCCTGCGCCGCGAAGGCCATGGTCGTCAGCGGCACCTGGATGCCGCCGCCGCCCATCCCGAGCATGCCCGCGAAGAAACCGATGAACGCGCCGATTGCGACGTACACGAGTAGCCACTGGTCCACGGTCTTCTCTCCCCTTGTCGCGTCTCCATCATTGGCCACTCGCGGCGCGTGGTTGGTGGTCGGTCGGCTGCCGGACCGGGACACCGATCGACGCATCGGTCGTGAGCCGATGTGCGAGTATCGGCGAACTTCACTCCGCCTGGGGACGAGAAACAATGTCCGGGACTGCCGAAGCTATGTCTGGGCGTGCGGGTTGCGCGCGAGCCGAGCACGACGGGGACGTCGGGCGACCGGCCTCAGCGCGTGGATCGTCGATAGGCGCTCGGCGGCCGTCCCGTGATCCGCTGGAAAACGTGGGCCAGATGCGAAGTGTCGGCGAAACCCAGGCGTGCCGCGATCGACTCCAGCTTTTCGTCGGTGTGCGCCACGAGATCCTGGGCGATCGTCACCCGGACGCGGGTGAGATAGTCCCGGACGCTCATCCCGATCTCCGAGCGGAAGAGATGGGCCAGGTGGCTGGCGGAGATCTCGGTGATCTCCGCGATGCTGTCGACCGTCAGATCCTCGTCGTAGTGTTGGCTCAGGTGATCGATCGTCCGGCCCACCGATTCGCCGAGCCGCGGCCAGGGGCCGCTCGGGCCGTCGCCCGGCGGGAGGACCGCGCCGATGCGGTCGACGAGGTCTTCAGACCTGACCGGCGGCCGCAGGACGCCGCGGATATTCAAGGTCTCCCAGACCGGCGCCGCGCCCAGATAGACGTCGTCGCACACGACGAGGACCGGGCACGCCGGCAGCTGTGCGCTCAGCACCCCGAGAAAGCGCCCGGCCTCCGCGGTCGAGCGCTTGACGTTCAGCACGACGCAGGTCGGCCGGAAGCGGAGCATGTCGTTCAGCCCGTCGGCGAGGGTGGCGCTCGTCTCCACGCCGGCCGCGCGCGCCAGCACGACCGCGAGCGTGGCGCGCCACCCGGGGTCGCCGCCGACGAGCAGGAGCCGGTGCGTCCGGGGCAGACGCGCGTTGCGTTCGGCGCGCTCGCCTTCCGCCGACGTAACGTTTCGGCGGGCGCGCTGCTCGAGCGCCTGACGCATCGCCGCGATCAGCTCGTCCTCCTGGAACGGTTTCGTGACGTAGTCGGCGGCCCCGAGCTTCATGGCGGCGACCGTGGTCCGCACCGTCTTCACCGCGGTCATCATGATGACCGGAAGATCCGGCTCGAGCGCCTTGAGCTCTTGCAGGATTTCGAGCCCGTCGACCTCCGGCATCAGGATGTCGAGGAGCACGAGGTCGACGCGCTCGGCGCGTACGATGTCGAGCGCCGAGCGCCCGTGGGGCGCGTCCAGCACCGTGTAGTGCTCGTCGAGGGCGAAGCGCAGGCCCTCACGGACGCCGGCGTCGTCGTCGACGACGAGCACGACGGGACGATCCTGCGGGACTTCCTTCGGGACGAAGGGCACTGGCGAATCGCCGCGGTGTGGTCTCACGCCCAGAGCCTGCCACAGGAGACCGCAGTCACCTACACAAATTCCACAGCCCTGGACATTGACTGGCGTGCCTTAGTCTCCGACTGTTGGCCCACCCCGCGCACGAGCACGGGTCGGGCGTCGTCCGCTCGCGCTCGTAGAGAGGAATCGATAGACACGTCGTGATGACCAGACCAGGATCGTGCGCATCGCTCGTCGGCCTCGTGGCCGCGCTCGTGCTCGTCTCCGCATCCGGCGCGACACCAGAAACCATCCGGATCGGGATCGGCCACCAGAGCCTCTGCACCGACACCTATTCGGGCGGCATCACCGTCAAGCAGCTCGGACTCCTCGAGAAGCATCTACCGCGCAAGGGGAAGTACGACGGCGCGAAGTACGACATCGTGTGGGAAGACTACACGTCAGGGCCGCCCATCACCAGCCAGATGCTGGCCGGCAAGCTCGACATCGGAGTGATGGGCGACTACCCGCTGCTCGTCAATATCGCCCGCTTCCAGGAGACGAACAGCCTTCGCTCGGTCATCGTGTCGATGACCGGCTACAACATGCACGGCTCCGGCAACTCGGTCGTGGTGCCGGCCGACGCGCCCATCTACCGGTTCGAGGACCTCAAGGGCAAGAAAGTCTCGGTGCCATTCGGCTCCGCCGCGCACGGGATGGTCCTCAAGGCGCTGGTGGACCGCGGGCTCACGCCGGATTTCTTCACCTTGATCAACCAGGCCCCACCCATCGGCGCCACCAGCATCCAGGAGAAGAAGATCGACGCGCACGCGGACTTCTGTCCGTGGGGCGAGCTGATGGAGTTCAAGGGCTTCGGGCGGAAGATCTTCGACGGCAGTCAGGCCTCGGTCGCGTACCTGCACGGCCCCGTCGTCCGCAAGGACTTTCTCGAGAAGTATCCGGAGATCGTCGTCGCCTACCTCAAGGCCGTGGTCGAGGCCAACGAATGGATCACGAAGAACCCCGAAGAGGCGACCACGAAGCAGGAGCAATGGACGTCGATCCCCAAGGAGGTGCTCTACCTCTACTTCGGGCGCGGCGGCTTCCTCACGCTCGACGCGACGATCAAGCCGAAATGGGTCGAGGTGCTGAGGTACGACGCGACCGTGCTCCAGAAGATGAACATCATCAAGGGCGCGGACGTCGAGGGCTTCATCGACGACCGTTTCATCAAGCAGGCGTACCGTGAGCTCGGCCGCGACTATGGACAGGACCAGCGTCAGATGGTGGCCGGCACCTCGCCCATGGACGGCAAGGACGCGAGCACCGGCGCGCCGATCAAGGATCCGCGCACGGCGGCCGAGATGTGGCTGAAGGGCGAAGCCATCAGGCCCTACGCGTCCCTGGCGAGCCTGATGGGCGCGCTGCGCGAGGCGGAGTCGGCCGGTCGCATCGTCAACGCGGCCTACGTTTTCGACTACCCGACCGGGCTCAAGCTCTTCGCCCATCGGGCGTTCTACGTCGCCGGCGGCAGCGGCAAGGCCGTCTCCGCATCGCTCGTGGCCTTCGCCTGGAAGGAAGAGGCGGACGCGTTCGCGACCAAGAACGGCGGCAAGGTTCTCTCGCTGGACGAAGCGAAGAAGCTGGGGACCGCCCGGTAGATGGCCACGCTCGTCGGCGCGCCGGCCACCCTGGCGAGCGCCGCGGTTTCCGCGCGCGTGGCGAGCTGGCGACGCCCCGCGCTGCGCTCGCTGTCCATCGGGCTCTTCCTTCTCGCGTGGCACGTCGCCACCTGGTGGGACCTCGACTTCTACGTGCGCTTCCAGAACATTCCCTCGCCGGGGGACGTGCTGGCGGAGGCGATGGAGCTGTTCGCCAGCCCGGGCTTCTACGTGCACATCCTGGCCAGTCTCGAGCGCATCTGGCTCGGCTTCGCCATCGCCACGGTGCTCGGCGTCGGGCTCGGCCTGCTCATCGGGCGGTTCAGGTTCGCCGAGGACACCTTGTTCCCACCCATCGAGCTGTTCCGTCCGATTCCCGCGGTCGCGTGGGTGCCGATCAGCATCATGCTCTGGCCGACCGAGCGCTCGAGCATCGTGTTCATCACCACGCTGGGCGCGTTCTTTCCGATCGTGCTGAACACGATCCACGGCGTCGAGGGCATCGACCGGCAGCTCGTGCGCGCGGCCACCAGCCTGGGGGCCGGACGCGCCGCGATCTTCCGCGAGGTCGTCCTGCCCGGCGCCTTGCCGTCGATCGTGACGGGGCTGTCGGTCGGGATGGGCGTGTCGTGGATCTGCTTGATCTCGGCGGAGATGATCTCCGGGCAATTCGGCGTCGGGTACTTCACCTGGGTCGCCTACGGCATCGTGAAGTACCCGCAGATCGTGGTGGGGATGCTCACGATCGGTGTGCTCGGCATGCTGTCGAGCGCGCTCATCCGGTGGGTCGGGGCGCGCTGCATGCCGTGGCTGCCCCGGCGCGAGAAGGCAGGAGCGTGAGGGCGTGGCGCTGAACGGCGGTCCCACCGGGCGGGTCGAGATCACCGATCTGGGCATCGCGTTCGGCTCCGCCGACCGCAGGGTGGAAGCGATCCGCCGGTTCACCTTGATGACGACGCCGGGCGAGTTCGTGGCGCTGCTCGGGCCGTCCGGATGCGGTAAGACCACCGTGCTCAACGCGGTAGCGGGCTTCGTGCAGCCAACGGTCGGCCGGGTCGTCGTGGACGGCGAGGCCGTGACCCAGCCCGGTGCGGATCGCGGGATGGTCTTCCAGCAGCACTCGCTGTTTCCGTGGAAGACCGTGCTCGCCAACGTCGAGTTCGGTCTGAAGATGCGCGGAATCGGACCGAAGGAGCGGACGTCCCAGGCTCGCGCCTACCTGAATCTCGTCGGGCTGGCCGGGTTCGAGCGCGCATATCCCGCTGAGCTCAGCGGCGGCATGCAGCAGCGCGTCGGCATCGCCCGCGTCCTCGTCAACCGGCCGTGCGTGATGCTCATGGACGAGCCCTTCGGCGCGCTCGACGCCCAGACGCGGCTGGCGATGCAGGAGCTGCTGCTCGGCGTCTGGCGCGAGGTGAGGACGACGGTGCTCTTCGTCACGCACGACATCGACGAGGCGATCTTCCTCGCCGATCGGGTGGCCGTCATGACCGCCCGCCCCGGCCAGATCCGCGACCTCATGCCGGTGAAGCTGACGCGGCCGCGTCCCGCCGAGGTCATCGCCACCCCGGAATTCATGGCGCTCAAGGCGCGCGTGCTCGCCCAGGTCCGGGAGGAGAGCGGGCGCGCGTGGATCGAGCCGCGCCTATGACCGCGCTGCGCGCATTGCGAACGCGGGTCCGCGCGCGGCGATGGACGGTCGCGGCGGCGACCCTGACCGTATTGGCCGTCTATCAAGTGCTGATCTTCGGCATCCTCGTCGCCGGTCTCGGCGGCGCGCCGAACTATGTCCGGTTCTATCCGGCGTGGGAGAACGCGCGCCGTATCGTCAGGCTCACGCCCTCGGCGGCCGACGCCGCCGTCCTGATCGGGCGCGAGCCGCTCGTCGAGTACGGGCGCCGGCATCCCGTCTTCGGTGTCGCGGTGTGGAGCTTCGAGCTCACGTGGTCGAGCCTGCTCTTCTTCCTCTCCTTCTCCGCGCTGGTGGGGCTCTATCTCGGCATCGGCGGCGTGGTCACGCGCTGGGGCACCCTGGGCTCGCTGAGCGGCGCCGGCGTGGTCGGAATGCTCGGCGCCAGCGTGTCCTCGCTCACGCACTGCGGTCTCGGCTCCTTCGGCGTGCTGCTCGCGGTGTCCGGTGTTTCCGCGACCACGCTCCAGTGGTTCGGAAGCCTCGAGCCCGTGCTGATCCCCGTGGGATACGTCCTCATCGTCCTCGCCATCGCCGGGCGGGCGCGGGGGCTCGCTCCGGCGCGGCCGGCGGCGGCGACGTGAGAGCGCCGGCGGCCGTCCTCGCGTGCTTCCTGCTCCTGTCCGCCTGCTCGAGCGGCCGGGGGGAGATGATGCCGGCGTTCGCGCTGGTGGATCAGGCCGGCGCGCTCGTGAAGTCGGAGAGCCTCCGAGGCCGCGTCCTCGTCGTCAGCTTCGTCTTCACGACGTGCGCGGAGGCGTGCCCGCTCATCACCGCGCAGCTCGCGCGGACCCAGAGTCGGGTCCGTACCGAGAAGCTCGACGACCGCGTGCGCTTCGTCTCGATCACGCTCGATCCCGCGACCGATCGGCCCGAGGTGCTGCGTCGCTACGCGGACGCGTACGGGATCGATCTCGCGACCTGGTACTTCCTGACCGGCGAGTCGGACGACGTGAGCCGCGTGGTCCGCGCCTTCGGCCTCAGCGCGGTCGCGCGCGAGCGCATCGTCCACGGGAGTCTCGTGGTGCTGGTCGACCGCCAGGGCCGGATCGCCGAGCGGCGCACGGACCTCGAGCTCGACCCCGACCGGCTCGTGGGCTCTCTTCGCCAGCTCCTGGGCTGAGCAGCCGGAGTACACTAGCGCCCGGCATGCGGCTGGGCATTCTCATCCCGACGCGCGGTGTCGTCATGCAGTCGGCACGGCGCCCTCCTGTCGAGGAGTGCTGGACGATGACGCGGCACGCCGACCGGGCGGGCTACGACGCCGTATGGGTCGGCGACAGCATCGTGGCCAAGCCGCGGCTCGAGCCGCTGACCACCCTGGCCTACCTCGCGGGCATCACGAGCCGCGTGAGGCTCGGGACCGCCGTTCTCCTGCCGGCGCTGCGTCACCCGGTCGTGCTCGCGCATCAGATCGCCAACGTCGACCAGATCTCGCGCGGGCGCGTCGTGCTGGGGCTCGGCGTGGGTTGGAGCCTGCCGTCAGCCGAGCGGGAGTGGGCGGCGTGCGGCGCCGATCACAAGAGGCGCGTGCGCCGCCTCGAGGAGCACGTCGAGCTCTGGCGCCTGCTCTGGCGTGGCGACCCGGTGACCCATCGCTACGGTGACGTCGAGCTGACCGACCACACGATCGGTCCGCTCCCGTGGAATCCGGCCGGTCCCCCCGTGTTGATCACCGCGGCGAATCGCGGGGAGATGCTGGCCGCCCAGTTCACCCGGTTCGGCCGGCTCGGGGACGGGATCATCACGACCTACGTGCACGCCGAGGAGTGTCGCGTCGTACGCGAGCTCGCCGAGGAGGCGCTGGCGCGCCACGGGCGCGCCGGGGCGAGCTTCGAGCTCTGCGTCTACACCACCGTCCGGATGGACGACGACCCGCGCACGGCCGAGCGCGTCACCACGGAGTTTCTCGCGACCTACTACGGCGGCGGCGTGCACTCGCGCGGCACGATGGGCCTCGGCCCGGCGGACGTCGTGATCGGCGCGCTCAAACGGTATGCGGCGGCCGGGGTCAGCGACCTGTGCGTCCGATTCGTGGGCGACGATCAGCTCGCGCAGCTCGAGCGGTTCACCGCCGAGGTCTTGCCCGCCCTTCGCGACGATTAATCAAGGAGAGCGCCGATGAAAATTCGATTCGATCAAGCCGCGCCGTACGAAGTCGAGGAAGTGGACGTACCCTTCGCCAGACCGGAAGGGAAGGAGCTCCAGGCGCGTGTCTATCGCCCCCGAGGCGATGCGGACATTCCGCTGGCGGCGCTGGTCGACGTCCACGGCGGCGCGTGGAGCCGGGGCGATCGGGTGGCCGGCGCGTTTCACGGTCGGGCGCTGGCGGCCTCCGGCTTGCTGGTCGTCTCACTCGACTTCCGACAAGGCTCGGAGGCCAAGCATCCCGCCGCGAGCGCGGATATCGCCGCGGGCGTGCGCTACGTGCGCGCGAATGCGAAGCGGCTCGGCGTCGATCCGCGACGCGTCGGGATCGTGGGCAGCTCGAGCGGCGGCCAGCTGGCGCTGCTCGCCGGGGTCAAACCCGGCGCGCCCGAGCACGCCGGAACCCCGATCATCCGGTCCGACGGCTCGCTCGACGCCGCACCGGGAGACGAGTCGGTCGCGTTCGTTCTGGCGCTCTACCCGGTCGCGGATCCGCTCGCGCGCTTCCGCTACGTGGTCGGACGCCAGGACGACGGGTCGGGTTTCGACGCCAAACGCTTGATCGCCGCCCACCACGGCTACTTCTCGGGCGAGGCTCAGATGGCCGAGGCCAGCGTGACGCGCATCGTGACGAGCCGCGAGGCCCGGGCGCTGCCGCCGGTGTGGGTCGCGCAGCCGGAGCTCGACGACAACGTGCCGGCCGCGATCACGGAGGCGTTCGTCCAGGCGTACCAGCAGGCGGGCGGTCCGGTCGAGCGCGTCCATTTCCCCGGCGCTCGTCACGGCTTCATCCAGCAGCCCAGCGCCGACGCGGACAAGGCGATCGCGCTGATGCGCGACTTCATCGGCCGGCAGCTCATACGATGAAGCTCCTCGCGATCGTCGCCGTCCCGCTGCTCCTCCTGGTGCCGGCGGTCGCGGTCGGCGCCGCGCCGGACGGGCAGATCACGTGGGCGGTTCATACGACCTTGGTGCCGACGTACTTCGATCCGGCGGAGACGACCATCATCACGTCGTTCATGGTCCTCTACGCGCTCCACGACGGCGTCGTGAAGCCGATGCCCGGCAAGCCGCTCGCGCCCAGCCTGGCCGAGTCGTGGTCCGCGTCGCCGGATGGGCTCGTCTACGATTTCGTCCTGCGCCAAGCGCGAGGCGATACTGCATCGCGTCCAGCAGCTCGTGTCGGAGAAGGTGATGGTCGCCCCGATGTACGAGCTGGCCTTCGTCAACGGTGTCGGCCGGCGCGTCGAGGAATCCGGGCTCGGGCTCATCGCCGGCTACGCGTTCTCGGCCCCGTACGAGGACCTGAAGCTCAGGGCGAAGTAGTCGCGGGCCCGCGTTGACCGGCGCCGCGCCGCGCGCTACTCTCGCGGCACCTCGAGCCAGGAGAGACCACGATGAGCACGACGAAGACTCCGCTGTCGCAAATCATCTCGATCAGCGACCTCGCGTGGCAGGAGCGCCAGCCCGGGGTCCGGGCGAAGGCGATCTGGGAGCATCCGGAGAGCCAGCGGAAGGCGGTCATGACTCGCATCGCGCCGGGCGCCAAGCTGCCGCTGCATCGTCACGTCGGTGACGAGCTGGTCTTCGTCATCGAGGGCGCCTTGTCCGACGAGTTCGGCACCGTGACCGCCGGCAACATGGGCTACCGGCCCAACGGCTGCGTCCACACCGTGTCGGCGCCGAACGGCGCGACGGTCCTGGCGATCCTCAGCGGCGGCGTCGAGCCGCTCGCCCAGCGGAGCGGCGGCGCCGCCTCGCAGGTCTTCGCGCTGAGCGAGCTTCCGTGGATCGAGGCGCGGCCGGGCGTGCGCCAGAAGCGGATCTGGGAGGACAAGACCGGGACACAAGAGCGGCGCGCGATCATCGCGCAGTTCGAACCGGGCGCCACTCTGGCCGCCCATCGCCACGTGGGCGACGAGCTGATCTTCGTCATCGAAGGAGCCAACGCGGACGAGTCGGGCCCGGTGACCACGGGCAACATGAACTACCGCCCGAACGGCTGCGTGCACACGGTGACGACCAAGAACGGCGCCACGGTCCTGGCGGTGGTGTGGGGCCGCACGGAACCGATCTGAGCGGCGCCGCGATGGTCCGTCTGGCATGGCTGCTGGCGCTCTCGCTTGTGCTGGCCATCGCGCCGCCTGCCGGCGCGGCGCCCGAAGGGCAGATGACGTGGGCCACCCACATCTCGCTCGCGCCGACCTGGTTCGATCCGGCCGAGACCCCCGGCATCGCCACGCCGTTCCTGGTGCTCTATGCGTTGCACGACGGGCTCGTGAAGCCCTTGCCCGGCAACCCCATGGCGCCGAGCCTGGCCGAGTCGTGGAGCGCTTCCAAGGATGGCCTCGCCTACGACTTCGTGCTGCGCCAGGGCGTGAAGTTCCACAACGGTGAGCCCGTCACCGCCGACGACGTGAAGTTCTCGTTCGAGCGCTATCGCGGCGCCGCCTCCAAGCTCCTGCGGGAGCGAGTGCCGGTCGTCGAGGTCGTCGACGCGCATCGAGTGCGATTCAAGCTCAAGGAGCCGTGGCCCGACTTCATGACCTACTACGGCAGCCTCCCCACCGGAGCGGGCTGGGTCGTGCCCAGGAAATACCTCGAGAAGGTCGGCGACGACGGCTTCAAGAAGGCGCCGATCGGCGCCGGCCCGTATCGCTTCGTCTCGTTCAATCCGGGGGTCGAGCTGGTGCTGGAGGCCCACGAGCAGTACTGGCGCAAGGCGCCGAGCGTGAAGCGGCTGGTGATCAAGGCGGTGCCGGACGAGGCCACGCGCCTGGCGATGCTCAAGCGCGGCGAGGCCGACGTCATCTACTTGTTGCAGGGCGAGCTCGCCGAGGAAGTGAAGCGCACCCCGGGGCTCACGCTCAAGCCGACTCCCATCGTGTCGACCCACTGGCTCGTGTTCCTCGACCAGTGGGATCCCAAGTCGCCCTGGGCCGACCGGCGCGTGCGCCTGGCGGCGAACCACGCGATGAATCGCCAGGCCGTCAACGAGGCGCTCACCCTGGGGTTCTCGCGGATCACCTGGAGCATCATTCCCGCGAGCTTCGATTTCTTCTGGCAGCCGCCCGCGTATGCGTTCGATCCCGCGCGGGCCAAGCAGCTTCTCGCCGAGGCGGGCTATCCCAACGGCTTCGACGCCGGCGATCTGTGGTGCGATGCCGCGACGGCCACGATGAGCGAGGCGCTGATCAGCTATCTGCAGGCGGTCGGCATCCGCGTGAAGCTCCGGCCGCTCGAGCGCGTCGCCTTCTTCAAGTCGTACCAGGAGAAGAAGCTGAAGAATCTTCTCTACAGCCTCAGCGGCGCCTTCGGCAACGCGGCCACGCGTCTGGAGGTCTTCACGGCGACCGGCGGCCCCTACGTCTACGGAAGCTACCCCGATATCGACGGGCTCTTCCGCGAGCAGGCCGTCGAGCTCGACCGAAAGCGCCGCGAGGCGACCCTGCACCGGATCCAGCAGCTCATCCACGACAAGGCCATGTACGCGCCGGTCTGGGAGCTCGGCTTCATCCACGCGCACGGTCCGCGCGTGGCCGAGTCGGGTCTCGGGCTCATCACCGGGTGGGCGTTCTCCGCGCCCTACGAAGACGTGCGACTGAAAGGAAAATAGCGAACCCAAACCAGGCACGCCAATACTGGAGGCTTCCATGAGACACGTTCGAGGCCTCTTCGCTTCGTTGTTTGTCCTCGCGATCACGACCGTCGGCGCCTCATCGAGCGCCGCGGCAGCGGACGCGCCCGTGGGTCAGATGACCTGGGCCGTTCACGTCTCGCTCGCCCCCACGTGGTTCGACCCGGCCGAGACCTCCGGCATCATCACGCCGTTCATGGTCCTCTACGCCCTGCACGACGCGGTGGTGAAGCCGCTACCGGGCAGCGCCATGACGCCGAGCCTCGCCGAGTCATGGAGCACGTCACCCGACGGGCTCGTCTACGAGTTCGTGCTGCGCAAGACCGCGCGCTTCCACAACGGCGATCCGGTCACCGCCGAGGACGTGAAGTTCTCGTTCGAGCGCTACCGCGGCGCGTCGGCCAAGCCGCTGAAGGACAGCGTGGCGGCGATCGAGACGCCGGATCCCGGCCGCGTGCGGTTCCGGCTCAAGCGGGCGTGGCCCGACTTCATGACGTTCTACGTCGGGGCGACCGGCGCCAGCTGGATCGTGCCGAAGAAGTACGTCGAGAAGGTCGGTGACGAAGGCTTCAAGAAGGCGCCCATCGGCGCCGGCCCGTACCGGTTCGTCTCGTTCACGCCGGGCGTCGAGCTCGTGGTCGAGGCCTTCGAGCAGTACTGGCGCAAGACGCCGAACGTGAAGCGCCTGGTGTTGAAATCGATCCCCGACGAGGCCACGCGCCTGGCCAGCTTGAAGCGCGGCGAGGTCGACATCGCCTACGCGATCCGCGGCGCCTTGGCCGAGGAGATCAAACGCAGCCCGGGGTTGACGCTCAAGCCGAACGTCGGTCAGGCCACCTTCTGGATCAATTTCCCGGACCAGTGGGACGCGAAGTCGCCGTGGCACGATCGGCGCGTACGTCTGGCCGCCAACTACGCGATCGACCGGCAGGCGATGAACCAGGCCGACTCCCTGGGATTTTCCCGGATCACCTGGAGCATCGTGCCCTCGAGCTTCGAGTTCTACTGGCAGCCGCCCGGCTACTCGTACGATCCGGCCAAGACCAAGAAGCTCCTGACCGAGGCCGGTTACCCGAATGGGTTCGACGCCGGCGACTACTTTTGCGACGCCGCGATCGCCTACGTCGGCGAGCCGGTGGTCAACTATCTCAACTCGGCCGGCATCCGTGTGAAGCTCCGGCCTATCGAGCGCGTGGCCTTCTTCAGAGGATGGTCCGAGAAGAAATTCAAGGGACTCATCCAGGGCGGTAGCGGCGCCTTCGGCAACGCCGCCACGCGAATCGAAGCGTTTGTCGCCGCCGGCGGCGCCTATGTATTCGGCAGCTACGCCGACATCGACGGGCTCTTCCTGGAGCAAGCAGCCGAGCTGGACCCGAAGCGGCGCGAGGCGGCTCTGCACCGTATCCAGCAGCTCATCCACGACAAGGCGATGATCGCGCCGATCTGGCTGAACGCCGGGCTCGCTGGCTTCGGGCCGCGGGTCGAAGAGTCGGGGATCGGGCTCATCTCGGGCTACGCGTTCTCGGCGCCGTACGAGGACGTGAAGCTCAAGGCCAAATGAGAGCGAGCCATCCAATGACTTACGCTCGATGCATCTTCGCTTCGCTGGTCGTCGTCGCAGTCTTGGCGCTCCGGGCCACACCGGGTGGAGCGGCCCCCGAAGGGCGCGCGGACGCCTCAGCAGGGACGATGACCTGGGCCGTGCACACGACGCTGGTGCCGGCGTGGCTGGACCCCGCTGACAACATCCAGCAGACGCCGTTCATGGTCCAGTTGGCCCTGCACGACGCCCTCGTGAAGCCGCTGCCCGGAAAGAGCATGGCGCCCAGCCTCGCCGAATCGTGGAGCATATCAGCCGACGGCCTCGTCTATGAGTTCGTGCTGCGCAAGGGGGTCTAGTTCCACAACGGCGAGCCGGTCACCACCGATGACGTGACGGCGTCGGACCGCGCGTACAGGAATCGGGGCTCGGGCTGCTCGGCGGCTACGGATTCTCGGCGCCGTACGAGGACATCAAGCTGAAGACGCGGTAGCGTCGATCCTCGACTGCGAAAGGGCCGCGGCGCACGACTGGCCGGGCGTGAGATGATCTCCAGCCAGAGCGAACAGGCGCTCATCCAGGGTTTGGCGCGCCGCAGAGTCGGGCTCCGGCCGGCCGAGGCGCGTTGTGGAGTGACGTATGGACCGTGAGGGACAGCGCGCCGAGTACGCCGCGTGGCTCCGCGCCGCGGCCGAGCAGCGGTTCGGCGCCACGCGCGCCGCGGAGCTCGCGCAGACGATCGAGGACGTCGCGGGCTGGATGATCGAGGTCGCGACGTTTCCCGTCGCCGCCGACGAGGCGCCGGCGTTCTACGCCGAGCCGGAGCCTTCGCCGTGAGCCTGTACACGCTCGACGCCATCGACGCGGCGCGGGCGATCCGCGAGAAGGTGCTGTCGCCCGTCGACCTGGTCGAGGCGCTGCTCGAGCGCATCGACCGGATCGACGGGCGCGTGCAGGCGTGGGCGCTCCTCGATCGCGAGGGCGCCCGCCTGGCGGCGCGCCAGGCGGCCGACGAGGCCGCGCGGGGCGTGTTCCGCGGCCCGCTCCACGGCGTGCCCTTCGGCGCCAAGGACATCTTTTACAGCGCCGGCCTGCGGACCGAAGCCGGCTCGAAGGTGATGGCCGGCTTCGTTCCCGACTACGACGCCGCCGCGGTGGCGCGGCTCAAGGCCGCCGGCGCGATCCTGCTCGGCAAGCTGCACACTACTGAGTTCGCGACGTACGATCCGGCTCCCACGCGCAATCCGTGGAACCTCGCCTGCACGCCCGGCGGCTCGTCGAGCGGCTCGGCCGCCGCCGTGGCCGCGCGCATGATCCCGCTGTCGCTCGGCAGCCAGACGATCGGCTCGAACGTGCGGCCGGCGTCGTACTGCGGGCTCGTGGGCCTCAAGCCGACGTTCGGGCGGATCAGCACGCGCGGCGTGATGGCCCTCAGCTACACCCAGGACCACGTTGGGCTCATGGCCCGGAGCGTCGAGGACATCGCGCTCGGGCTCTCGATCACCGCCGGCCACGACCCCGAGGACCCGAGCTCCTCGCGCGCCCCGGTGGCGGACTATCTGGCGGCGCTGACCCGCCGGCGCGCGCCGCGCGTCGGTCTCCTGCGCGAATTCTTCGAGCGAGCCACCCCGGAAGTCGCGGACGTCACCGCGCAGGCCGTGAACCGGCTGGCGCGGGCTGGCGCGGCCGTCGAGGAGGCGAAGCTGCCGCCGACCTTCCGCGCGGCGTACGCTGCGGCCTATCTGATCACGCGCAGCGACACCGCGAGCATTCACGCCGAGCGCTTCGCCCTGAATGCGGATCTCTATCGGCCGGCGATCCGGAGCGCGATCGAGATGGGGATGCTGATTCCGGGCGATCTCTACGTGCGAGCGTTGAGGATCCGACGCCAGTTTCGCCGCGAGATGAGCCCGCTGCTGGACCGCTTCGACGTGCTGCTGACGCCGACCACGCCCGCGCCGGCCCCCGAAGGCATGGCGACGGGCGATCCGCGGTTCCAGGTCCCATGGTCGCTGTCCGGGCTGCCCTCGATCACGGTGCCCTGCGGCATGACGTCATCGGGTCTTCCGCTGGGCATCCAGCTCGTGAGCGCGGCCTTCACCGAAGCTCCACTTCTCGCGGCGGCGGCGTGGTGCGAGGACATCCTCGGCCGCGGCCCGGCGCCCGGACTCTAGGGAGGACATCGTGAGCGAGTCTCTTGAACAGGCGGTCGAGCTCTTGGCGGCGGGCGACTGGAAGAAGGCGCACGAGATCGTCCAGAAGGAGAAGTCCAGCCTGGCGGCGTGGATTCACGGCATCGTGCACATCCTCGAGGGTGATCTCGACAACGCGCGCGGCTGGTACAAGCGGGCCGAGCGCGATTTCCCAGGCCTGGACGCTGCCCCGGCGGAGATCGCCGCGGCGCGCCGAGCCGTGGCGAGCGGTGTATAGTCTGGGCGGCTCACGGGCCAAATCTTTCGATCGATAGGCGCAGGAGGTGAACCATGACCGGTAAAGGGACCATCCTGGTCGGCACGGTCGGGCAGGGCGTCATGATGAGCGCCGACGACGGTGAGAGCTGGACGCGGGCCGGCGTGCGGCAGGGCATGCATTCCGATTGCATCGTCCGCGTGCTGCGCTCGGACGCCAAGAGTCCCGAGGTCGTCTACGCCGGAACCGATTTT
>Ga0137403_10001542_pt2 | contig 17290 bp, 20 predicted proteins | sample CZOMad2_1_16fung_FD_122057 | JGI IMG/M metagenome (GOLD analysis project Ga0137403, IMG submission 122057) | Vadose zone soil fungal communities from Angelo Coast Range Reserve, California, USA - CZOMad2_1_16fungal (Hybrid Assembly) | ecosystem: Environmental > Terrestrial > Soil > Vadose zone...
CCGGGGCGATCCTCGACCGCGCCGCCGAGCGTCACCACCTCGCCCGAGGCCAGCACCAGCTCCACGCCGAGGACGTGGTTCGTCGTCACGCCGTACTTGAGCGTGTGCGGACCGCCCGAGTTCTCGGCGATGTTGCCGCCGATGGTGCACGCCGGCTGGCTCGACGGGTCGGGCGCGTAGCAGAGGCCGTGCGCGCGCACCGCGTTCGTGACCCACTGGTTCACCACGCCCGCCTGGGCGACGATCCGCCGGTTGGCGATGTCGATCGCCTCGATCGCGGTGAGACGGCTGGTGCCGACCATGACCGGCGCCTCGACCGGCAGCGTGCCGCCCGAGAGCCCCGTGCCCGCGCCGCGCGGCACGAAGGCGACGCGCTCCGCGGCCAGCAGCCGCAGCACCGCCGCGACCTCCGCGGGGGTGCGCGGCAGCACGACGACCTCGGGCGCCGCGCGCTCGAGCGTGTAGCCGTCGCACTCGTAGACGAGGAGCGCCTCGGGGCGGTCAATGACGCCGTCGGCGCCGACGATGCGACGCAGGTCGGCGAGGAGCGCGGGCCGCACCATGTCGCGTTCCTCCTAGCGCCGGCGCTCCGGCGTGTACAGGGCGAGCGGGGGAATGACGATCAGCGGAACGAGGACGCTCCTCCCTTATCAGTGAGCCGGGTGCGCGACCGCTCCTCTCCGCAGGGGTGAACGACACGATTTCCGCAGAGGCCGCTTCGTCTTCACCCGCGGCAGATGGCGGGCTTCCAGCACCCTGCGTGCGTGGCCTTGCCGTCGCGGCGGAGAAGCGGTAGGTTACATGTAATCGAAGGAGTTCCGTGATGTCACGTGCATCGAAGCGCAGGTCGCTGACACGCAGGACCGTCTCGTCACGTGAAAACGTGCGGGCTCATCGCGAGCGCCTGCGCGCCCAGGGTCTCCGGCCGATCCAAATCTGGGTACCCGATACGCGGTCCCGCAAGTTCGCCGCGGAGGCCTCGCGGCAGTCGCGGCTCGTCGCCTCGAGTCCACACGCGGCCAAGGATCAAGCCTTCATCGATACCATCTCGGCCGGGGTCGATGAGTGAAGCGCGGTGAGGTGTGGACCGCTGCCGGCGGTGAGTACTATGCCAGCAAACCGCGGCCGATCGTCATCGTTCAGGATGATCGGTTCAGCGCAACGAGCTCCATCACCATCTGCGCTTTCACGAGCGATCCGACCGATGCTCCGCTCTTCCGTCCCGCCATCGAACCCAGCGAGACGAACGGGCTCAGGGTGATCTCCCGGTTGATGGTGGACAAGATGACGACGATACCGAAGACCAAACTCGGGGCGCGTATCGGGAGGCTCGCAGACAGGGATATGGTGCGTCCGATCATTATTTTCCTCGGCCTTGGGGGATGAGGCACGGGCGACTCGGGGCCGGTTCGCCGGCGTTCTCGCCCACGGCGCACCGCTCGTGTAGAGTCGCCCCCGTGACCGCGATCCCCGGCGAGTTCGCGCCGCCCACGCGCCTGCTCCTCGGCCCCGGCCCCTCGGAGGTCCATCCGCGCGTGCTGCGCGCCATGTCGGCACCGCTCGTCGGTCACCTCGACCCCGCCTTCATCGCCATGATGGAGGAGGTGAAGGCGCTCCTCCGCTTCGTGTTCGCGACCGGGAACACGCTCACCTTCCCCGTCTCGGGCACGGGCAGCGCGGGCATGGAGGCATGCATCGTCAACCTGGTCGAGCCGGGCGACGCGGTGGTGGTGGGCGTGAACGGCGTCTTCGGGACACGCATGGCGGACGTCATCGAGCGGGCGGGCGGGGTCGCCGTGCGCGTCGAGGCGCCCTGGGGCCGCATCGTGCGCCCCGAGCAGATCGAGGCCGCGCTCCGGAACTGCGGGCGGCCGAAGCTGGTCGCGCTCGTCCACGCCGAGACCTCGACCGGCGCGTGGCAGCCGCTCGCCGATGCGGCCCGCCTGGCGCACGAGCACGGCGCGCTCTTCCTCGCCGACTGCGTGACCTCGCTCGGCGGGGCGCCGGTCGAGATCGACGGATGGGGGATCGACGCCGCCTACAGCGGGACGCAGAAGTGCCTCTCGTGCCCGCCGGGCCTCGCACCGATCACCTTCGGGCCGCGCGCGCTCGAGGTGCTGCACGAGCGGAAGACGCGCGTGCAGAGCTGGTACCTGGATCTGACGCTCCTCTCGCAGTACTGGGGCGAGGAGCGCGTGTACCATCACACGGCGCCCATCTCGATGAACTACGCGCTGCGGGAGGCGCTGCGCCTGGTCGCCGAGGAGGGCCTCGAGGCGCGTTTTGCGCGACACCGGAAGAACCACGAGGCGCTCGCCGCGGGCCTCGGCGCGCTCGGTCTCGCGCTCGCCGCCGAGGAGGGCCACCGCCTCCCCATGCTGAACGCGGTCACGGTGCCCGAGGGCGTCGACGAGGCGCGGGTGCGCACGCGGCTCCTCGCCGAGCACGGCATCGAGATCGGCGGCGGGCTCGGGCCGATGAAGGGAAAGGTGTGGCGCATCGGCCTCATGGGAGAATCCAGCCGGCGCGCGCACGTGCTGGTGGTGCTCGCCGCGCTCGAGGACGCGCTCCGCGCCGAGGGACGGCGCGTGTCGCCGGGCGCCGCGCTCGCCGCCGCCCAGTCCGTGTACGCGGCGTGAGAGGTTGTGAATGAATCCCCGGACCGAGCCGGGCGGCAGAGGCGCCCGCCGCGCAAGGCGCCCCTGACAGATATAGGCGAGGCATAGCCGGGCGCTATGGCGAGGAGGAGCAACGCCGCGCGGCGGGATGCCTCGGCCGCCCGGCGACGGGAGGGGATTCGTTCACAGCCTCTGAGCCGGTCCCGGCTGGCGCTCTGCTGCGTCGTCCTCGCCGGCTGCGCGGCGCTCCACCCGCGGCCGTCGGGCCCGCTCATCCCGGCCGAGCTTCCCCCGCTCGAGGACGATCTCGACCTCGCCTCGCTGCGCGCCGCGATCGAGCGGACGCGACCCGTCTATGCACGCGCCGGCGACGCGGCGGCTGCGGCGGCGGCCGATCGGCTGCTCGCGATCCTCGACTCCACCAACGACCCGAAGGCCCGCCGCACCGCCGTCGCGCGCGCCTTCCGGGTGGTTCGCCTCCGCGAGCCGCTCCTCCTGACCGCCTACTACGAGCCCGAGCTCGCGGCGCGCTTCGCGCGCGATGCGAGCTTCCGCTACCCGCTCTACGCCCGGCCACCGGACCTGGTCGACGTCGAGCCCCGCACGCTCGATGAGACCTGCACGTGCCGCCGTCTCTCCGGCCGGGTCGAAGGCGCGCGCCTCCAGCCCTATCCCTCGCGCGCCGACATCGAGGGCGGGGCGCTCGCCGGGCGCGGCCTCGAGCTGGCGTGGGTTGCCGACCCGGTGGCCCTGTTCGTGCTCCATGTGCAGGGCTCGGGGCGGCTACGGCTGGACGACGGGGCGCTCGTCGGTGCGCGCTGGGCGGGCTCGAACGGGCGGCCGTACCGGAGCGTGGCGCAGGCGCTCGGCGCGCGCGGGCTGCTGCCCGACGGTCACACCACGCTGCCCGACGTGCGCCGCGCCCTCGAGGCCCTGCCGCCCGCCGAGCAAGCCGCCGTCCTCGCCACCGACGAGCGCTACACGTTCTTCCAACTGGCCGAGGGCGGCGCCGTCGGCAGCCTCGGCGTCGAGCTGACGCCGGGGCGTTCGATCGCGACCGACCCAAACCTGGTCCCCCCGGGAGCGCTCGCGTATCTGGAGACGCCCGGCGCCCACCGGTTCGCCGTGAGCCAGGACGCGGGCGCCGCAATCGTGGGCGCGCGTGCGGACCTCTTCCTCGGCGCGGGCGCGGAGGCCGAGGAACGCGCCGGGCGCACGCGCGAGCGCGGCTACCTCTATCTCCTGCTGCCGCGCTGAGACCTACCGCTTCACCGACACCGCCACCGGCACCAGCTCGACCGGCCGCCCCTGCCCGATCGAGGAGCCCAGGAAGGACAGCAGCCACGCCGTCGTGTACTTGGCCGTGAACAGCGCGTGGACCGCCTCGACTCGCCGTGGATCCGTGACCATCGCCGCCCGCACGCGGAAGCTGTAGCCGTCCTGGCGGACGACGGCGGTCGGGGTCTTCGTCAGGTTCCGGTACCAGTCGGTCTTCCCGTCCTTGCCCGCCTGGACGACGATCGTGCCGTCCTCGACCACGAACCACACCGGCTTCTTGTGCTCCTTGCCGGTCTTGCGGCCGGTGGTGGTGAGCTCGACCGTGGAGGCGCTCTTGATGCGATCGAGGGCGGCGGCGACCTCGGGCAGCGGTGCGTCGGCGGCCTCCGCGGCCAGGACCCCGAGCACGCAGGCCAGCGCGGCACCTGCGGCGCGCATCACGCCTCGCGGGGCTTCAGGAACATGGACACCGCGCGCGCGACCATTCCGCGAGGCACGAAGCGCAGCGCCGCGGTCATGACGTTGTTCATGGCGCCGTTCACCAGCACCGGCCCCCGTCCGACGGCGCGCACCGCCTGGTCCGCGACCGCGTCCGCCGACATCCACGCGAAGCCGGGCACGCCGCTCACGTCGACCGCGGCCTTCTCCTGGAACTCCGTGCGCGTGAAGCCCGGACAGACGCAGAGCACCTGTACGCCCGTCCCGCCGAGCTCGGCGGCGATGCCCTCCGAGAAGCTCAGCACGAACGCCTTGGTGGCGGCGTAGGTCGCCATGTACGGGCCCGGCGCGAAGGCGCCCATCGAGGCGATGTTCATCACCACGCCGGCCTTGCGCGCGACCATCGCGGGGAGACAGCGGCCGGTCAGCTCGACCAGCACCTCGACGTTGAGGCGAATCTCGTCGAGCTCGCCCTCGACGGGCAGGCGGTCGAAGCGGCCGGCGGTCCCGAAGCCCGCGTTGTTCACGAGCCAGTCGACGGTGAACCCGCGGCGGGCCACCTCCTCGACCAGCTCGCGCGGCGCCCCGGGCCGGACCAGGTCCTTCACGATGACGTGAGCCCCCACCCCGTGCGTGTCCCCGAGCTCGCGCGCGAGGGCCTCCAGCCGCGCAGCGCGCCGCGCGACCAGGACGAGATGCCGGCCGTCGCGCGCGATGCGGCGGGCGAGCGCCTCGCCGATGCCGCTCGAGGCGCCGGTGACGAGCGCGACCTCCTGCGCCATGGAATCACCTCCGCGTGGGGCGCGACCCGTCTTCCCGGGTCGCGCGCCGAATGCCGCTTAGCACGGCGCAGCGGGCGTTGACAGCCTCGGGGCGACTGGCCATGACAGGCGCGTCCATGGCGCTCTTGACCGCGGCAGAGTTCACGGAGGCGGTGAGCGCGCTCGCCGCGCACTACGGCGTCGAGCGGCTGCGCGAGCGGCTGGCGCGCCTGAACGCCTTCACCTCGCGCCGGGGCCTCAACACGGCGGCCGCCCTCGCCGAGCGGCTCCATCTCCTGACCGGCGGCCTCCGGCGCCAGGTGCCGGCGACCTACGCCTTCTCGCAGCTCTGGAACGAGATGGTCGGGGCCCGCCTGGGCGAGGAGGGCGAGAAGCGGCTCGAGGGCCTCGCCGATCAGGTGAACGCCTGCCTCGGCGAGCGGGACGCGATCGTGCCGGGGAAGGAGGAGGACATCGACCGCGCGCTCGCGGCGTACCGCGACGCGCTCGCGGCGTCGACCGGGCCGGAGGTCGCGCGCCTCGACATGCTGCTCAAGGCGGTGCCCGAGGTGGCGGAGCGCCTGCGACGGGGCACCGCCCCGGAGCCCGACGAGCCGGCGCCCGCGGTGTAGGAGATGGCGCGCGCGACGCTGACCGTCCCCGAGGAGCGCCTGCCGATCGTCGAGGAGGCCGACCTCGTGGTGGTGGGCGGCGGCTCGGCGGGCACGGCGGCGGCCATCACCGCGGCGCGCGCCGGGCTCCACACCGTGCTGGTCGAGGACTCGCCCTTCCTGGGCGGTATGTCGACGGGCGGCTGCGTCGGGACCTTCTGCGGATTCTACTACCGCGAGAGGAGCGGCGACCTCGTCCGCCTGGTGGGCGGCTTCCCCGCCGAGGTCGCGGACCGTCTCGCCGCGCGCGGCCTCTGCTACGGCCCGGTGCCCTTCAAGACGACGGCGGCGCTGCCCTACGTGCCGTGGGGCCTGAAGACGCTCTACGATCGAATGGCCCGCGCCGAAGGTGCGCTCACCGTCTACCTCCATGCCCGCTTCGTCCGCGCGCTCGTGCACGACGGCGCCATCGACGCGGTGACCGTCGCCACGCGGGGTGGTCCGGTCGCGATGAAGGCCGCCTACTTCATCGACGCGAGCGGCGACTCCGTGCTCGCCCTGGCGGCCGGCGCCCCCACCGAGAAGGGCGAGACGCTCCAGTACCCGTCGATGATGTTCTACATGCAGCGCGTCGACCTCGAGAAGGCGCTGCCGCACCTGTTCTCGCTGAGCGAGCTGCTCGAGAAGCACTTCGACACCGCCAGCCTGCCGCGCCGCTCGGGCAACATCATCCCCACCGGGCGGGCCGGCGAGGTGCTGGTCGCGATGAGCCGGGTGGGGATCGCGGGCCGCCCGCTCGACGCGAGCGACGCGGCCGAGCTGACGCTCGGCGAGATGCTCGGGCGCGAGCAGGCGGAGCACTGCGCGGATTTCCTGCGCGGCCACCTGCCGGGCTTCGAGGAAGCCTTCATCTCGGACACCGCCCCGCGGCTCGGGGTGCGCGAGACGCGCCGCCTCCGCGGCCGCTACGCGCTCACCGAGGAGGACGTGCTCGGCGGGCGCAAGTTCGAAGACGGCATCTGCCGCGCCGCCTGGCCGATCGAGCTGCACGTCGCGAACGGGCTCACCGAGTGGCGCTTCCTCGACGACGGCCTCTGGTACACGGTGCCGTACCGCTGCCTCGTGCCGGGCGGCGTGCGCAACCTGCTCGCCGCCGGCCGCTGCCTCTCCGCGACGCGCGAGGGCTTCGCCTCGGCGCGCGTCATCGGCCCGTGCATGGGCGAGGGGCAGGCAGCCGCGCTCGCGGTCGCGATCGCGCACCCGAAGGGGACGGCGCTCGCCGACGTCGACCCGGCCGAGCTGCGCGCCCGGCTCACGGCGCTCGGCGTCCCTCTCTGACAAACCTTGAGTCGCCGCCCCGGGCCCGTTAGCCTGGGGGGATGGTGCCGGAGGGGGGCAGGGACGCGGATCCGATGCGCGCGTTTATTCTCACCGCGTTCGTCGTCATGCTCGCGGGGCCACGGGGCTCGCTTGCCGCGAACTTCGACGAGGACACCTTCGGGCGGAAGTCGATCCCCGCCTACTCGATCCCGACGCCCGAGCGGGGCGCCCCGCCCGCCGAGACCGTGATCGGCCAGGTCCGCCCCTACCGCATCCGCAAGGGTGACACGCTGATCGACCTCGCCCGCTACTACGACCTCGGCTACAACGAAATCGTCGACGCGAACCCGGGGATCGACCCATGGGTGCCGCCGGCGGGCGCGACCATCCTGCTGCCCACCCAGTGGGTGCTCCCGTGCTGCACGTATGACGGCATCGTGGCGAACATCCCCGAGATGCGGCTCTTCTTCTACCGGCGCGCGGCGGGGGACCCGCACACCACGATCGTCTACACGTACCCCGTCGGCCTCGGCCGCGACGACTGGCGCACGCCGAGCGGGAAGTTCAAGATTCGCGGCAAGACGGTCAACCCGCAGTGGAACATCCCCGAATCGATCCGCAAGGAGCACATCGCCGAGCGCGGCGACCCGCGCAAGTTCATCCCCGGCGGCGCGCCCGACAACCCGCTCGGCAAGTACCGCCTCGAGCTCACCCTGCCGCTCTACGGCATCCACGGGACCGACATCCCCTGGGGGGTCGGGATGCAGGTGAGCCACGGCTGCGTGCGTCTCTACCCGGAGGACATCGAGCGCCTGTTCCCGCTCGTGCCGGTCGGCGCTCCGGGCGAGTTCGTCTACCAGCCGGTCAAGGTCGGCGTGCGCGGCGGCGCCGTCTACCTGGAGACGCACCGGGACATCTACGGCTACGCGCCCGCGTTCTATCGCGAGGCGACGGCGGCGATCGCGCGGGCGGGGCTCGCCGGCCGTGTCGACCAGGATCTCCTGCTCGCCGCCCTCGGGGACGAGGGCGGCATGCCGATCCGCATCACGCGCGAGGAGAACCCGCCGGCGCAGGTGCTCCCGATCGCGGCGAGCGCGGGCGGCCGGCCCGGAGACAGCGATGCTGACCGAGTTCCGCATACGGACGACCACCAAGCGGGAGATGATTGACCTCACCGCGCGCGTGGCGGAGATCGTCGCCCGTGCCGACGTGGCCGAAGGGCTGTGCAGCGTCTACACGCCGCACGCGACGGCTGCGATCGTGATCAACGAGAACGACGACCCCAACGTGTGCGTGGACGTACTCGACGCGCTCGACCGGCTGATCCCGGCTGGCGTCTGGCGCCACGACAAGGTCGACGGCAACGCCGCTTCGCACATCCAGGCGACCATCCTCGGCCCGGGCGAGACCATCCCGGTGCGCGCCGGGAAGCTCCTCCTCGGCAGGTGGCAGGCGGTGATGCTGGTCGAGCTCGACGGCCCGCGCGACCGCCGCGTCGTGGTGACGGTCACTAACTAACCTGGGGGCCCGTCCAGTGCTCGCCCGCTCCGCGGGCTCCGCGCTTCCGATGCCCCCAGCCCCGTCGGCCGGCTCGAGCGCTCTCGCGCTCGGCCTCCCTCGCCATCGGGGCGGACGTGTTCGCGCGGGCTTGGGTCCGCTACTACGCGGTCGCCTTGCGCAGGTCGCCGGGTGCGGCCTCGTCCGCGACGAGCACCCGCGGCCGGCGCCCCTGCTGGTTCTTCTCGCGCCACTCCCTGAGCCCGCGGCGCACGTATTCCGCGTTGATTTCGAGCGTGTCGCAGATGTTCTCGAAGGCGAAGAGCCAGATGCGATCCGTGGACGTGACCCACTCGCGCGCCTCATCGTACATCTGGCGGCCGCGAGGGTCCCGCGAGTGCGCGTACTTCTGGTAGCAGTCGACCGCGTCCTCGAGGACCGCCAACATGAGGAGGCGCTCGCGCTCGAGCCCTCCCTCCCGGCGAAAGGCCGCGAAGAACTGGGCGGGCAGGAGAACGTCTGGCTCGAAGAGGCCCGCCAGCCGATCATGCCCGGCCGAGAAACCGCGTTTTCCCTTTGCAACCATCTTCCTCCTCCTCCCGTGGGCGTCGTTCGTCGCCCACCGGACGGGCGACCGCGGACCCCACGACTACCATGCCCCCGAGTTGCAAAAGAACTACCCCCGAGATGAAAAAGCCTGGGCCGGGAAATTAGCTCCCCTTATCGGAATGCGGCGAGGAAGGCAAGGGATTCGGCAGTGTAAATTGGGCACTACCTAAGGATTCTCCCGAGCCGGGCCCAGCGCGAAGGGGGCCCTGGTCGGGTCTGCCTTGCCGCTACCCCGACCTGCGGGCGCGGATGACCTGGGCTTCCGCCTGGCCGCCGGGGCGCACGCCGAGCAGCGAGAGGCCGAAGGCCCCCGCCGCACAGACCGCCGCGGCGAGGTAGGCCGCGGCGGCGTCGAAGCGGCCGAAGATGAGGCCCCCACCGGCCGGCCCGAGGACGCGGGCGCCCGCCGACAGGGACTGCGAGACCCCGAGCGCCTGGCCGTACACCGACTCCTCGACCGTCTTCGAGATCAGGCTCGAAAGCGAGGGGCTGGCGAGGCCCTGCCCGCCCACGACCAGCGCGAGCGCCATGAGCAGCCCGATCGGCAGCCCGACCGCACGCCCCGCGAACGGTACCCAGAGGAAGCCCAGGCTGAGCGCGGCCGCGCCCAGGACGACCAGCGTCCGCTCGGGCAGCCGCCGGGCGAGCCGGCCCACGAGCCAGCCCTGCACGACCACCGCCACGAGACCCATGTAGACCCAGAGCCAGTCCACCTGCGCCTGGCTGTAGCCGTAGCGGGAGGCCGCGGCGAGCGAGAACGTCCCCTCGAGGACCGCGAAGCCGAGCGTCACGAGGAAGAAGACGGCGAGCAGGGAGGCCGCCCCCGGCCGGACCACCGCGTCCCGCAGCGAGGCGAGCGAGAGCGGATGACGGAAGGGCTCCGGCCGGCGTATCGAGCCCGGCAGCGACTCGGGCAGGCGGTAGGCAGCGACCAGCACGTTGGCCAGGCAGAGGCCCGCGGCGAAGCCCTCGGGGACGCGCGGCCCGAGCAGCGAGAGCCCGCCGCCCAGCGCCGGCCCGATCACCATCCCGAGCCCGAAGGCCGCGCCGATGAGCCCCATGCCGCGCGCGCGCTCGGCCGGGCCGGTCACGTCGGCGATGTACGCCTGCGCCACCGGGATGCTCGCGCCCGCCACGCCGGCGAGCACACGTGCCAGGAAGAGCACCTCGAGCCGCCAGGCGGCGGCGAGCAGGAGGTAGCTCATCGCCGACCCCGCCAGGCACATGAGCAGCACGGGCCGCCGTCCGATGTCGTCCGAGATGCGCCCCCAGACCGGCGCGAAGACGAGCTGCATGAGCGAGTACACCCCGATCAGCGCGCCGGCGGTGAACGGCGTCGCGTTCATCTGCTCGGCGTAGATGGGCAGCAGCGGGATGACGATCCCGAAGCCCATGAGATCGATGAAGACGGTCAGGAAGAGGACGACGAGCGGCGAGCGGCCGGAGGATGCGAGGCGCGACACCGCGCGAGGAAACCGTAAAGGTTCCGGGCAGTCAAGCCGATCGCGCGCGGCGGTGTCAGCTGCGTTCGGCGCCGAACCGGCCGAGCCGGCGGATGAGCTGGCCCGCCTCGCGCAAGAGCGCCGCGCGCAGGCGCGGCGTCGTCGTCTCGAGGTAGCAGTCGCGCAGCGCGCGCAGATTGCGCGCGAGCTCACGAAGCCGCGCGCCGCTGTGCCCCGTGCGCGCGGCGGCGAGCGCCTCCGCCTCGCCCACGCGCTGCTCGATCACCCGCAGCGTCAGGTCGAGCGTCCGCCCGTCACCGCCCCCGGCCGCCGGACGCGGACACGCCCGGGCGGAGCTGTGGAATCCCTGCCGACGAAAGACGCCGACCACGACGCCCACGATGCGCACGCGCTGGGGCGCCACCACGAGCGGCAGCATGTCCGGGTTCGCGGGCTGCAGACGAAGCCGCCCGTCCGTCTCCCGGCAGAGGCGCTTCACGGTGACGCCGCCGTCGACCTCCGCCACTACCGTCTGGCCGACCTCGGCCGTCTCGCGCGGCTCGACGATCAGGTAGTCGCCGTCGCGGATGCCCTCGTCGATCATCGAGGAGCCGCGCGCGCGGAGCGCGAAGACCGTGCGCCCGCCCCAGAGGCCCGCCGGCAGCTCGAGCGTGCCCTCGACCGGGAAGGCCTGGAAGGGCAGGCCGGCCGCCACGGTGCCGAGGAGGGGGATCGTCACCGCCGACCCCACCTCCACCGCTACTGCCTCCCACCCCGTCTTGGTTGCCGCCCGCATGATCCCCCTCCTTTCCGGCACGCCATACTTAGGCGAAGAAAAGACGAAAGTCAACGGCGCGGCGCCCCGAGTGGAAGAGGGACCCTTCGGCAGGCGAGCATGGCGCGAGGCGACGGTGCGACATGCGCGTGAACCAACCCGCCAACCTGCTCATCACTGGCCCGCCGGGGATCGGCAAGACGACCGTCCTCGAGCGAGTGATCGCGTGCCTCCCGCCCGCGGCGGCGACCGGCTTCCTGACACGCGAGCTCCGCGCGCGCGGCGTGCGGCAGGGCTTCGTCATCGAGACGCTCGACGGGCGCAGCGCCCTCCTCGCCAGCGTCCGCTTCGACGCGGGCCCGCGTGTCGGTCGCTACCGTGTCCGCATCGCGGCGCTGGACGCGGTGCTCCCCGCGCTCGCGGCCCGGCCGGGCGTCCAGCTCGTCGTGGTCGACGAGATCGGCAAGATGGAGTCGCTGTCCCCCCGCTTCGCCGCGGCCGTGCGGGCAGCGCTCGATTCCCCGGTCCCGGTGCTCGGGACGATTGCACGCTCGGGCGGAGCGCTGATCGCCGAGGTCCGGCGGCGGCCCGACGTCACGCTCGTCGACGTAACGCCCGAGAATCGCGACGCGCTGCCGGCGAAGATCGCCGGCTTGCTCGGGCTTTGACGCTCCCTGGCGCACAGGCTTGTACGTCTGGGGGCGTTCCTGACACCCTGGGACCCCTCGGGCACCGCAGCGCGGCACCCGGCCGCCCCGAGCGGCGCGGGCGATCCGCCTCTCCGCACGCGCATCGCCTTGGCACGCCTTAAGCAAGGATCTCCCCAGGCTCTCCAGAGCCGTCGTCGCTCGGGAGAGGTGCCATGCCCGAGCTTCCAGGCCCGCCGCTTCGCCCCCAACTCGCCAGACACGCTGGCGGCGCCAGGCTCCTGCTCGATCACATCCGCCGGGGCCGGGAGCTGGTGCGGCGTTTCGAGATCGGCTGGGACGACGAGGCGAACGACGCCTACCGCGCCTGGCAGGACCGCTCGCGCCAGCTGCTCCGGTTCCTCCTCATGGCGAACGAGCTCTACGAGTACCTCTGGGCCGTCTACGCGCGCATGTGCCTCCGCCACGCGCCGCGCGTAACGGATCAGCGCGAGGATCTGAATACGGATCTCCGCGAGCTCGAGTCGGTGGCGAAGGAGCTCGGGCTCCGCACCGGCGTCCTCGATTCCGATGCGGCGCGCGCCGGTTCGGAGCCGAGAGCGGAAAGCAAGGTGCTCGTCGTGTACGGGAGGAACCGGGAGATGAAGGAGCAGGTCGCGCGCTTCCTCATGAAGCTCGGCCTGGAGCCGATCCTGCTCGACGAGCAACCCGCGCTGGGCCGTACCCTCATCGAGAAGCTCGAGGCGCAGGCCGGGATTGCCTTTGCCGTGGTCATCCTGACCGGCGACGACGTGGGCGGGCTCGCCACCAGGCCCCGCACGCTCCGTCCGCGGGCCCGCCAGAACGTGATCTTCGAGCTCGGCTTCTCGGTCGCCAACCTCACCCGCGAGCGTGTGTGCGCGCTCTACCAGGAGGGGGTCGAGCTCCCCTCCGACATTCACGGCGTCGAGTACACGCCGCTCGACCCGGCCGGCGCCTGGCGGGCGAAGCTCGGCCGCGAGCTCTACGAGGCCGGCTTCCGGTTCGACCCGCTGAAGGTTCTGGGCTAGGAGGCCGTGGGGCGCCGACGCCCCGAGCTATCCCTGGTATTCCGCGAACGCGATCAGGCGCTCCACCCGCCGGTCCCACTCGCCGTTCCACTTCTCGGCGATGACACGGGCCGGGGAGCGACCCATGGCGAGCTGCTCGCCCATCCGTTGCAGGTACACGCGTTCGTCACGGCCGTCGCGGTCGAGGCCCTGCTGGCGGCGGAGCCCCTCCTCGGCGATGGCGTAGAGCTCGCGCGCGAGCTCGATCACCTTGACGCCCTTGAAGCGCGCGAGCAGCGCCTCGCGGTGTACGTCCCCCCAGAGCGCGACGCGCTCCTCGAAGCTCCAGCCTTTGACCAGGTCCCAGGCCGCCTCGAGGCAGTCCTGGGTGTAGAACACGCCCTTCACCAGCGCGGGCAGCGCGAGCATGCGCTCGGGCGGCTGGCTGTCGGCGGAGCGGATCTCGATGTAGCCCTTGAGCCGCACCTCGGGAAAGAGCGTGGTCAAGTGCAGGTTCCAGTCGTCGAGCGTGGCGCGCTCCCCGGCGACGCCCTCGGCCAGGAAGCGGCGGAACGGGACGCCGGTCACCTCGGTCCGGTACCGTCCGCCGCGCAGGATGAAGTAGAGCGGCACGTCGAGCGCCCACTCGATGTAGTCGGCGAAGCTCGCGTCCTCGCGGAAGACGAAGGGCAGGAGCCCGCAGCGCGCGCGGTCGGTGTCGGTCCAGATGTGGCCGCGGAAGCTCATGTAGCCGTTCAGTCCGCCGTCGGAGATCGAGGAGTTGGCGAACATGGCGTTCACGAGCGGCGCGAGCCCCATGCCGACGCGCAGCTTCAGCATCGCGTCCCGCTCGTCGCCGTAGTCGATGTTGGCCTGCACCGTCGCCGTCTGCTTCATCATGCGCTGGCCGAGCGTGCCGACACGCGTCATGTACGGGCCCATGATCCGGTAGCGCTGCTTCGGCACCCACTCGATCTCGTCGAGCGGGCTCATCGGCTGCATGCCGAGGCCGAGGAAGGCGATGCCGAGCTCGCCCCCGACGCTCACCACCTCGCGCACGTGAGTGGCGAGCTCCGCCTGCGTGCAGTGGATGGTCGGGCACTGCTCGCCCGAGAGCTCGAGCTGCGCCCCCGGCTCGAGGGTGATCGACGCGCCCTCGCGCGCGAGCGCCACCACGCGCCCGTCCTCCTCCTTGGGCTCCCAGCCGTAGCGCTCGGCGAGCCCGCGCAGCACGGCCTCGATGCCGCGCGGCCCGGAGAAGGGCGCGGCCTTGCCGCTGGCGCGCTCGACCGCGACCTTTTCGTACTCCGTGCCGATCATCCAGCGCGCGCGCGGCTTGCCCGCCCGATGGAACTGCTCGACGAGCTGATCGATCGACTCGATGGGGACGGCCTGCGCGCTGGCCCGGAAGTCGGTCATCGGGGCGGGCGTACGTTAGCCAGGCGGTTCGGCTGTCGCAAGGCGAAGCCGCCGATGCGGGACCGGCTCGTGCGCGCCGAGGCTCACCCGGCGTCGATATCGGTCCACTTCCCGCCCCGGAGGGCGTCGATCGAGAGCGGCCCCGCGCCGGTCAGCATGAGCGACACGGCCATCGCCAGGTAGCCCAGGTTGCACTCGAAGCCCTGGCCCTTCCCGGGCACGTTGAACCAGTTCATGAAGAAGCCGTTGTGGATGTGCACCAGGAAGATCGCGCCGGTCATGACCGCGGCGATCCCGAAGGCGGCGAAGCGCGTGAGGCAGCCGAAGAACACGCCCATGGCGCCGAAGAACTCCGCCGCGATCACGAGCATGGCCAGGGGCGCTGGCATGCCCTGCTTGGTGAATGCCTCGACCGTGCCGCTGAACCCCGCGCCACCCCACCAGCCGAGCATCTTCTGCGCCCCGTGCGCGAAGAAGATCACCCCCAGCGCGAGCCGGATGACGAGCGGACCCAGGCGTGCCATGCGTGCCTCCTTCGGCGCTCAGAACGTGATCACGCCGCGCGCTACCTCGCCCTTCTCCATGGCGGTGAACGCCTCGCTCACCTGGGCGATCTTGTAGCGGCGGGTGATGAGCTCGTCGAGCTTGAGCTTGCCTGCACGGTAGAGGTCGATCAGGCGCGGGACGTCGCGCGCCATGTTGGCCGAGCCGTAGAGCGAGCCGACCAGCGACTTCTCGGCGAGCGGGAGCAGCACGCCGGGCACCGAGACCATGTCGGTCGCCGGCGGCACGCCGATCACGACCGCCTTCCCGCCGCGGCGTATGGCCATGAAGGCCTGGGTCACCACCTCCGGACGCCCGATCACCTCGAAGGCGTAGTCGGCGCCGCGCATGCCGGTCAGATCGAGGACCGCAGTCACCGGATCCGTCGACCCGGCGTTCACGGTGTGCGTCGCGCCGAACTGCTTGGCGAAGCCGAGCTTCCGCTCGTTCAGATCGATGGCGATGATCGGGTTCGCGCCCGCGAGCACCGCGCCCTGGATGACGTTGAGCCCGACACCGCCCGCGCCGAAGACCGCGACCGACTGCCCGGGCTGCACGCGCGCGGTGTTGATGACCGCGCCGACGCCGGTCATCACGCCGCAGCCGATCAGGCAGGCGCGGTCGAGCGGCACGTCGGCGTCGATCGGGATGCAGGCGTTCTCCGCCACGACGGTGAACTCCGCCATCGAGCCGATGCCGGCGAACTGGCTGATGCTGGTACCGTTGCGGTGGAAGACCTCGGCGGTCATGGCCTTCACGTAGCCCATCTCGCAGAGGTAGGCGTTGCCCGAGTTGCAGTACCAGCACGAGCCGCAGAACGGCACCCAGTTGAGGACCACGTGGTCCTTCGGCTTGACGCGCTGGACGCCGGCGCCGACCTTCTCGACGACGCCCGCGCCCTCGTGGCCGAGCACGCAGGGGAGCGGCATGGGGAGGTCTCCGGTGATGGCGTGCAGGTCGCTGTGGCACACGCCGCTCGCGCCGAGGCGGACGAGGACCTCGCCGTCGCGCGGGTCGCGGACGGCGAGCGGCTCGACCGAGAGCGGCTCGCGGACGGCGTTCAGGACGGCGGCTTGGGCGCTCGCCATGGGGGGCACCTCCTCGGGGTGGCGAACAATTACGGCGGCAGTACCCTCGGGGGCAAGAGGTCCGTGCAGGCCTGAACGGCCGTGTCACCCGATCGACGCGCGCCCGCCCGGGCAGGTGCTGCGCGGCCGGGGTCACACGTCCGGCCCGCCTGGATTTTCGGGGCCTGAAGGACCGCCCCGGCGCCGGCACGGAACCTGCTGCAGGCAGGGTACTGGACGGGATGGGTACTGGTCGATCGCCGGGTTGCGGTGCGGTGGGTTGTGGTTGCGGCGGTGGACGAGGCTGGATGGATGCGATGACCGTAAGCCCCCTGGGAGGGCGGCGGCGCCGGCGACGGCCCGCCGCCCCTTCCCGAATCCGGTAGCCGGCCCTGGCTAGTTACTAGCGCTTGAGCCTCGGCACCCAGCGCGGCACGCGCCGCAGGTATTCGGCGTAGGCCGCTCCGAAGCGCGCCGCGAGCCGCGGCTCCTCGACGCGCACCACCCAGACGTGTGCGCCCGCGCCCGCCGCGAGCGCGACCAGTGCGAGCGTCCGGGAGGCGGCCGCCAGCGCGGCGCCCGCGAGCGCGAGCACGAGCCCGGCGTAGAGCGGGTTGCGTGTGCGGAGGAAGGGCCCCGCCAGCACGAACGCGGGCCGCGGGCCGCGCCGCGGCCGCCCGCGGCCGGCGAGCAGGAGCGCGCTGCGCGCCGCGAGCGCGACACCGATGACGCCGAGCACGACCCCCGCGGCACTCACCTAGCTAGGGGCGGCGCGCCGTCTCCATGATGGCCGCCCACTGCTCGGCCGACACCGGCATCACCGAGAGGCGCGGCAGCCGCAACAGGTCGAAACCCGCGAGCGCGCGGTTCGCGCGCATCTCGGCGAGCGCGACCGGGCGCGCGAGCGCCTTCACCGGCTGGAGGTCGACCACGACGAGCCGCGCGTCCTTCTGCTTCGGGTCCGGGTACGCGCCGCGCACGACCTTCGCGATGCCGACCGCGGCCTTCTCGTCGCCGGTGTGGTAGACGAGCACCTCGTCACCCGTCGCGACCGCCGCCAGGTGCTTCAAGGCGAGCGCGTTCTTGACCCCGTCCCAGACGGTGCGCCGGTCGCGCTCGAGGTCGGCCCAGGAGTACGTCGAGGGCTCGGTCTTGAACAGCCAGCGCTGCGCCATCAGGCGTAGTGGCTGCGGCGCTTCACCGCGATCTCGCGCTCGAGGTAGAAGATCTCGACCTT
>Ga0137403_10001763_pt2 | contig 17289 bp, 17 predicted proteins | sample CZOMad2_1_16fung_FD_122057 | JGI IMG/M metagenome (GOLD analysis project Ga0137403, IMG submission 122057) | Vadose zone soil fungal communities from Angelo Coast Range Reserve, California, USA - CZOMad2_1_16fungal (Hybrid Assembly) | ecosystem: Environmental > Terrestrial > Soil > Vadose zone...
GCGCGTGCCCTCCTTCGACATCGTTTCCAAGACCGAGATCGCCGAAGTCGACAATGCCATCCAGGGCATGCGGCGCGAGATCGAGACGCGCTTCGACTTCAAGGGCAGCAAATGCACGATCGAGCGCAAAGAAAACGAGCTCACCATGCTCGCCGACGACGACATGAAGCTCAGGCAGATGCAGGAGTTGCTGAAGGGCTACATCACCCGCCGCAAGCTCGACGCCCGCTGCCTCGACTTCAAGCCGCAGGAAAAGGCCGCCGGCAACACGCTGCGGCAGGTCGTGAGCGTTAAGCAGGGGATCGAGAGCACGCTCGCCAAGGAGATCGTGAAGGCGATCAAGGACGCCAAGCTCAAGGTGCAGACGGCGATCCAGGGCGACGAGCTGCGCGTCAGCGGCAAGAAGCGCGACGACCTGCAGACCGCCATCCAGCTGGTGCGCGAGATGAAGATCGAGCAGCCGCTGCAATATGTGAATTTCCGGGATTGAGGCTCGGCGAGAAGAAGATGAACCGCAGAGACGCCGAGGACCCGGAGCGATGATCGGCGGCGGTGCACTGAATCAATGATTGTTCGGGTGAAATGCTCCACCCCCTCAAATGTCACCCCCGCGAAAGCGGGGGTCCAGGGGAGGCGATGATGCGGCCACCCTGGATTCCCGCTTTCGCGGGAATGACACTGAGTGGTGGATGGGTGCGCGGGAGCAGGGGTTGGCACAATCTCCCGAGCTCCTCTGCGTCTCCGCGTCTCTGCGGTCAGCTTTGTTGAGAGCGAACGAAATGCCGAAAAAGAACCCGCTTAGTCTCAACGCGCTCCAGCTGAAGACGCTCGTGCTGCTGCAGGAACTGGCGCGGCTCGGCGGCCGGCAGGCGCCCGATTCGCCGGAAGGGCACATCCTCGTCAGCGGCATGCCGAACCCCCATGGCGACCACTTCCACCTGGGCGAGGCCATCGTGATGTCGCGCGACGCCACCGGGCTGGCGAACGAGGGCGCCTGGGCGGCACTCGAACGCCGGGGCCTGATCAAGGCGATGTTTCCGGTCGCGGCCGTGCTGACCCCGGCGGGCATCGCCTACGACACAGGGTTACGCGAGCTGATTCTGCATCGCGGCCATCACTGACGGCGCTCAGCGCGGACGTTGCAGCCAGCTGGCGATGCCGACCGTGAACCGGCGCGGCGAAAACCGCAGGCCGAAGACGCTGATGCGGTTGCCCCAGCCGGGCACGACGAGCCGGCGGCCGGCCATGAGGCCGCGATAGCCGATGCGCGCCACGGTCTCCGCCGGCATCGGCCGCAGGCGCGCGAGCATGCCGGTCTTCGCGATGCCTGCGGCCTTCTGAAACTCCGTCGCCGTGTAGCCTGGACAGAGGCAGGTGACGGTGATGCCGCTGCCCAGCAGCTCCTCGGCCAGCGCCTCGGAGAACGACACGACATAGGCCTTGCTGGCGTAGTAGACGGCCATGTAGGGCCCGGGCAGGAAGCCGACGATCGAGCCGAGATTGAGGATGCGGCCGCGCCGGCGCTCACGCATGGGCGGCAGGAAATGATAGGTCATCTCGGTCAGCGCCCGCATGTTGACGTCGATGATGCCGAGCTGGCGCTCGGGCGGCAGCGCGTGGAAGAGGCCCATGGCGCCGAAGCCGGCATTGTTGACGAGGATGTCGATGGCGAGGCCCTCGGCGACGGCGCGCGCCTGCAATTGGCGCGGCGCCTGCGGATCGGCGAGATCGGCCGCCCAGATATGCACGGTGACGCCGTGCTTCGCCCGCAGCGAGTGGGCCAGCTTCTCCAGGACGTCGGCGCGCCGCGCCACCAGGACGAGATCGTGGCCGTCGGCGGCGAACAGCTTCGCCAACTCCAGTCCGATGCCGGCCGAAGCGCCGGTGATGAGGGCGATTCCCTTCCTGCTCAAGGGCCCATCACCCTGGCGCGGGCGATGATCACACGCCTTGCCCGCATCTACTCGGCCGCCTTCGGCAGGTCGCTCGCCGAGCCCTGCCGCATGTAGTCGTCGAGGAAGGCCGTGCGGTGGCCGTCCGCGGTCCACAGGACCGGGAAGAAGCTCTCGTCCATGGCCGTGTCGCCGACGCGCTTGTAGCGGTTGTAGATGTAGCTGGTCCTGGTCGGGTGGAAGCGCGCCGCCGCCGACATGCAGTGCGACACGGCCGAGCGGCGCGGGCGCTCGCTGCGGTTGGTGTCGGAGCCGTGCCAGGTGCGGCCGTCGTGGAAGGCGCAGCCGCCCGCGGGCACCTCGACCGGCACCAGCTCGGGCGTGAGCCCGACCGTGGCGGCGGCCTCGCGCAACTCCTTACGATAGTCCTCGGGGGCATGGAACTGCTTGATCGGCGGCGAGACCGGCCATTTGTGGGAACCGCGGACATACTCGATGGTGCCGCCCTTGGCCGAGGTGTCGTCGAGGGCCATCCAGCAGGTCAGCATGTGCGGCGGCCGTGGGACATCGATCCAGCCGTTGTAGCTGTCGTCCTGGTGGAAGCCGAGCGGCTTGGCGCCCGGCGGCTTCCAGACGACGTTGTCCTGCGCCAGCCGCGCGCCGGGCCAGCCGGCCAATTGCGCGCACAGACGGCCTATCGCGGCGCGCAAGACGAGGCTGGCGACCGTATAGTCCGCCTTCCAGCCGTTGCAGATCTGGCGCGCCAGGTCGGGCTTGTCGCGGCCCGCGCGCCAGTTCCATTCGTCCGGATGGAGGCCGGTCTCGAACTCGCCGCGGAACAGCCGCTCGAACCGCGCCGCCACCCGCGCCGCCGCGGCCGGTTCGATGAAGCGGTCGAGGATGAGAAAGCCATCCTCGTGAAAGCGCGCGATCTGTTCTCTTGTGACTTCAATCAATACTACTCTCCATTTCGGCGCGCGCGGGATCACGAATCACGAGGTCACTCTCTTGCCGATGCATTTCCGCGGTCATTCGAGACGCGGTCCCGCAGCGTTGGCGGCACGAACGATCATATCCAGTTTCTCCTTAACTTCCGGATCCAGCCGCTCCTTGGGCACGAATCGCGCGAGTTCATGGAAGTTTTTCTTCAGCATGATGTTCGGCAAGTTGAGCCGCCTGAAGTAGTTTTCGAAGACGGGAGTAAGAAAATCGTCGCTGACCTTAGCTGTCGGGCTCCATGGTGACCCTTTTCCCAGCGTCTCTAGGGCACCTTCTATCTCCCCAATCGCAGCCCTCATTGCGGTCAGTCGTGCCTCACGCTCCGCTTGACTGAACAATGGCCCCGGTAGGTCCAGCTGTTCCGCAGTAGTGAGTGCAAACGCCTCAAGCGTCTCTCGGTAACACAGATAGTTCTCAATCTCGCGTCGCCTCCACATTGACGCCTCGACACCGAGGTCAGCCGGTAATGGGACATCTCGATTGTCGAAGAGAGCGACGCCGGTGAGTCGCGGTACGGCCTCCCGCAATCCGTGGAAGTGCTTGGCAACCTCCGTCACTTGGTTACCGACGTAGTGAACGAAAGGCTTATCGAGTGCCTGTATTGCGCCCTCATGTCGAATCATCTCTGCGAAAGCCCGCAATATGGCGAGATCTGTCGATCCCTCGAGGTAGAGAACCCAGCCCGTTTCCTCGGCAAGATAATAGTCCTCAAATCCGATGTCGCGCAGAGACTTGAGGACTTGCGCTCGGCGATCATTCATCCGGTGCGGCTTTCCGACAAACGCGACAACTACGTCACGTTCGGCCGCCTCGTTCAAAATTACCTCTGAATGACTCGCAGCGATGATCTGATTTCCATTGGTGCGGGCGACATCGGTTAGTAACTGATAGATCTGCCTTTGTCGCAGTATCTCAAGATGTGCGTCCGGCTCGTCCAGGAGGAGAACGGCTCCCGGATTGGCGTACATGTAGGCCAGCAACAGGAGAGTCTGCTGAAGGCCACGACCTGAAGAAGAGAGGTCCAATCTGACATCTCGTTCCAAGTACGCCATCACAATCTCGCCCCTCTCAGCAATGTACTGGGGTGGCTCTAATTCGACGCCAAAAAGGGACCGAATGTACCGGTTCAGGTTGTCCCAGTTCTTGCGGTCTTCGTCGAAGGTTCGGTAGCAGAGGTTGCGCAAGACTTCGGCGGTACGCCCTTCTCCAACTCGTACATTGATCGCACCAGGATCAAGACGAGTCTCATTTGCGGCTAACCCAGACATCGGTGGCAAGAAAGCGATCTGGACCTTTCCAGCTTGCTCCGGAATTAGCAGGCGCGCCGCGCCGTGTTCCTCCGACGCCCGAAGTGGGCGACAGTAGAGCGACTCGTCATTCGCATAGTCGAATTCCAATCCACACGTCCAACTCGCGTCCTCGGTAACTCCCTCGACAACGATCTCGATGCGTACATTCTTGGTCTCGGGTTTACCCTCACTCCGCTGAACATCTCGAACGTGCAAATTGCGCCAAAGTAAGTTGGCGTCGGGAACCGGCACGGCGATCAAATCTCGTCGGTTTACAGTCACGCCGGGGCGACGTTCGGGCGTTGCTTTGCCCTTACGCTTTTCATTCCACCGGCGCAGGCCCATGTCCCATAGAGCCAGTGCCTGAAGGGCAGAGGTCTTGCCCGAGTTATTCGGTCCGATAAATACGACCGGATTTCCCAGTTCGACCTCGATCGCGTCAAATCGCTTGAAGTTGCGGATTGTTAGCTTCGTCAGCACGCAGGTCCCCTATGCCCTCACTGGGCGAGCCGCGGAATAATGCCGGATTCGTGGTGTGAAGAAAGTGGAAACATCGGCGACATAGGGTGACGCCTGCGAGCTCCGCCACGACGCACGCGGGTCAGTCTCGACGGATCGACGGCTGCGGCGGCCGCAGCGCGGCGAGGCGGCCGGCCAGGCGATCCGGCGTCAACAAGCCCTTCTCCGCCAGCAGCTTCTCGGCGGCGGCGAGCCAGTGCTCGTAGTAGTGGCGGGGATCGCCGTCGCCCTCGCCGACCTCGGCGATCAGGCGCTGCTGGAACTCCTCCCAGCGGAAGCAGCCGGCATCGGCCAGGCTCACCATCGCGGCGAAGATGCGGGCCTGCCACGGCGCCTCGAAGCGCGGGGCGACGGTATCGCTCGGCAGACCCGGATCCGGCGGCACCGTCATCGCGCCTCCAGATAGTCTTCCCAGAGATCGACGCAGACGCTGCTCGCCGTCGTATCGTCGCCCCAGAGGGCGCGGGCGTCGAAGGCGACGGTATAGACATGCTGGGGCCGCAGGCCCTGCCCGGCCGCATTGCTGTCGGGAAAGCTGAAGACGCCGCGGTCGGCGACCACCACCCCGGGCTTGCCGCGCACATAGCGCGGCAGGCGGGTGTGGCCGGCGGGGTGGATGTTGCGCGCGAGGACGCCGTCGCCGGCGAGGAAGCGCGCCATCAAGCCTTCGTCGGGCTGGCGGGTCGTGGCGCCGGCCGCGATTGCTTCCGCCACCCTGCCGGCGGCCAGCGGCGGCTGGGTGGCGATGCGCGCGGCGGCGCTGCCCGGCAGGATGCCCCGCTCCGCGAGCAGCGAGCGGATGGCGTGCAGCCAGCCCTCGTAGTAGCTCATGCGCAGATAGTCGGCCGGCGGCAGGCGTTCGACCTCGCGCCGGAGGTGATCGTCGCCGAAGGGCACGGCGAACGGCACCGCTTGCGACAGGGCGAACAACCGGCGCTCCCAGGCGGTGTGGAACACCGGCTCGTTCTTCTCCGGCAGCACCGGGCCGAAGCCATCCATGCCGCCCATGTCGTGGATGCCGTTCATACCAAGGCCGTGCCGATCATGCCGTCGCGGGTGACGAGGCCGGCGAGCGCGTCTTCGCTCAGGCTCCCCGTGCCCTGGGGGCGCAGGGGCAGCACCAGGTAGCGCAGCTCGGCGCTGGAATCCCAGACCCGCAGCTCGATATCGGCCGGCAGAGTCAGTCCGAACTCGGCGAGGACGCCGCGCGGATCCTTGACCGCGCGCGAGCGGTAGGCAGCGCTCTTGTACCAGGCCGGCGGCAGGCCCAGCACCGGCCAGGGGTAGCAGGAGCAGAGCGTACAGACGAGGAGGTTGTGGCGCCGCGGCGTGTTCTCGACCACCACCATGTTCTCGCCCTGCATGCCGCCATAGCCGAGCTCGGCGATGGCGGCGGTGGCGTTGGCGAGCAGGCGCGCCTTGTAGGCCGGATCGACCCAGGCGCGGGCCACGACCCGGGCCCCGTTGCGCGGGCCGATGCGCGTCTCGTAGGCCTCGACGATGCGGTCAAGGGCGGCCGGATCGACCAGCCCCTGCTCGACCAGCAGCTCCTCCAGCGCCTTGACGCGCAGGGCGAGCCCTTTCTCCTCGGCGTCGTGCTCGTGTGCTGTCACACCTGTTCCCCCTGGCCGACCATGCTGACGGACTCGGGATCGCGGTTCAAGCCGATCGATCAGGGACCGGTTGACAGTCCTGCCGCGTTGGCGGAATAGACATTCCAAATGAGTGCGGGCCAGGCCAACGAAAACGTTGGCGCGCAGGAAGCAGGACCGATGTCGTTTGTTACTCGAATTCTTGAGCGCACCTTGTTGCGGGTGCAGTTGCTGCGCCTTGCCGGCGTCGTCGGAATGACGGTCGCGGCAGCGGGGAGCGTCGCATTGCCCGCGCTGGCGCAGAGCGATGATGCCGGGACGACGGAGGCGCGCAGCCTCGGCTTCAACAACAAGGCCTGGAGCGGCGATCTCGACGGCATGATCGAGCGGCGCCTGGTGCGGGTCGCCGTGCCCTATGGCCGAACCCTGTTCTACCACGATCGCGGTCGCGAGCGCGGATTGACGGCCGATGCCGTGCGCAAGTTCGAGGAGTATCTGAACACGAAGTACAAGAAGGATCTGAAGAAGCGGCCGATCACCGTCCTGCTCATCCCGACCACCCGCGATCAACTGATTCCGGCGCTGCTCGAGGGGCGCGCCGACATCGCTGCCGGCAATATCACGATCACCGAGGGCCGACAGGCGCAGATCGATTTCTCGGTGCCGATCGCGAAGCCGTTCTCCGAGATCATCCTCACGGGCCCGGGCGCGCCGGCCTTGGGCACGCTCGACGATCTCGCCGGCCAGGAGGTGTTCGTCCGGCCGGCCACCAGCTACTACGAGAGCCTGACGGCGCTCAACGAGCGCTTCCAGGCGGCTGGCAAGCCGCCGATGACCCTGACCCTGCTTCCCGACCCCATCGAAGACGAGGACAAGCTCGACATGGTCAATGCCGGGTTGCTCGGCATCTCCGTCGTCGACGAATGGCTCGCGGATGTCTGGGCGCCGATCCTGCCGAAGGTGGTCGCGCGCAAGGATCTGGTGCTGCGGAGCGGCGGCCAGGTCGCCTGGGCGTTCCGCAAGGGAAGCCCACTGCTGCAGGCGGATATCAACGACTTCGTCACCAACGTCGTGCGCAAGTACGGCCTGATCACCAGCAATCTCAAGTCCTTTTCCGCCAAGCTGCGCAAGGCGCAGAACGCCAAGTCCGGCAAGGATTGGGAACGGTTCCAGCAAGCCGTCGACCTGTTTCGCAAGTACGGTCCGCAATATCGATTCGACTACCTGCTGCTGGCCGCCCAGGGCTATCAGGAGTCGCAACTGGACCAGTCAAAGCGCAGCAAGGTGGGGGCGATGGGCATCATGCAGCTGATGCCTGAGACAGGAAAAGAGATGAAGGTCGGCGACATCAGCCAGGCGGAGCCGAACGTCCATGCCGGCGCGAAATACATGGACCAGCTCATGGAGACCTACTTTCCCGATGCCGAACTGGACGACACGAACCGCACGCTGTTCGCCTTCGCTGCCTACAATGCCGGTCCCGGCCGCCTGTCTAAGCTGCGCAAGCTCGCGGCCGAACAGGGCTACGATCCGAACAAATGGTTCAACAATGTCGAGTGGGTGGTGGCCGACAAGGTCGGCCAGGAGCCCGTGACCTACGTGCGCAACATCTACAAATACTACGTCTCTTATACGCTGGCGATCGAAGCCGAGCGGGTGAAGCGCGCCGCCGCCGAAGAAATTCAGAAGACGGCGCCCTGAGCCCGGGCGCTTCGAATCCGCCGCCACAAATGTAGCTTGGTACCCGGACGCGCAGCCCCTACGATAGCCGCCATGGCGTCGGTTCAGCCGTGTCGTTTGCGCGCGGCGGCAAATGCAGGCGCCGGATGGTGCCGAGGGGGAGCCATGAGCCTATATCGCCTGTCCACCGCCCTCGCCGCCATGACCGCATCGCCGCGCGTTCGCGCCGCCGTAGAATTCGCGCGGCGAGGCGCGATCGTGCTCCTGCTGCTGTCATGCGCCGCAGCGGCGCCGGTGTGGGCACAGGACGCGCCGGCAGCCCAGAAAGACACGCCGCCGCAGGTGCGCCAGTTGCTCGACCTGCTGGCCGACCCGGCGGTGCGCGACTGGCTTCAGCAGCAGCATGCCGCCCAGGCCGCGGCGGCTGCGCCAGCGAGTCCGGAGACGACACCATCGAGTCTGCTCGCCGATCGGGTCGCGGCTATCCGCCAGCATCTGCAGACGCTGGCGGCGGCGCTGCCGACCCTGCCCGACGAGTTCGAGCGCGCCGGCATCATTCTGTCGCTGGAGTTCGAGGAGCACGGGCTCGTCAGCGTGCTGCTGCTCATCCTGGCTTTCGTCGCGCTCGGCTTCGGCGCCGAATGGCTCTTCTATTGGGCGGCCGCCGGCGTCGAAAAATGGATCATCGCGCTGCCGCTCGCGACGGTGGGCGAGCGCCTGCGCGCCGTCGCCGTACGGCTCGCCTACGGCACGGGGATGGTGGCGGCCTTCGCCATCGGCAGCGTCGGGGCGTTCCTTGTCTTCTCCTGGCCGCCACTCCTGCGCGAGATCGTGCTCGGCTATCTCTTCGCCTTCCTGATCGTGCGGCTGACGCTGGTGCTCGGCCGCTTCCTGTTCGCGCCCGGCGGCGAGCGCTTCCGCATCGTGCCGATGAGCACGGAGGCGGCCTGGTTCTGGGTCCGGCGGCTGGCCCTGTTCGTCGGCTGGCTCGCCTTCGGCTGGGTGACGGTCAGCCTGCTGGTGACCCTCGGCATGGCCATCGGCGTGCGTCAGATCGTGGCCTATACGCTGGGACTCGGGCTGCTCGCCATCGGCCTGGAGATCGCCTGGCGGCGGCCGCGCCCGGCCGTCGCCGAGGGCCAGGCCGGCCACGAACGCCTCAGTCGACGCGCGTCAGCCTGGCTGTTGTCCGCCTATGCCGTCCTGCTGTGGCTGCTGTGGTTCGCCTCCGCCATGCCGCTGTTCTGGCTTGTGGTCACCATCGTCGGGCTGCCGGTATCATTGAGGATCGCGGGCCGCGCCATCAACCATGTACTGCGACCGCCGGGCGCGGCCGACCAGGCGGCCGAGGCGCCGCGCATGGCCGTGGTCGCGGTCGAGCGTGCCTCGCGCGCCCTTATCATCATCGCCTTCGCACTGCTGCTCGCGCGGGGCTGGCATCTCGATTTTGGTGCCCTTACGACCAGCGATACGCTGGCCACGCGGCTGGCGCGCGGCGTTCTCAATGCCGTGGTCATCGCGCTCATTGCCGATTTCGTCTGGCACGTCATCAAGGCCGTGATCGACCGCACGATCACCCTGTCGAAGGACGAGACACAACCCAACACCGAAGAGGGGCGTCGGCGGGCGCGGATGCGCACGCTTCTGCCAATCCTGCGCAACGTTCTGTTCATCGTGGTCATCGTCTTGGCCGTGCTGATGGCATTGTCCGCCATGGGCATCCAGATCGGACCGCTGATCGCCGGCGCCGGTGTGGTCGGCGTCGCCGTCGGCTTCGGTTCCCAGACGTTGGTGAAGGATATCATCAGCGGCGTGTTCTACATGCTCGATGATGCCTTCCGCGTCGGCGAGTACATCCAGAGCGGCAACTACAAGGGCACGGTCGAGTCCTTCTCGCTGCGCTCGGTCAAGCTGCGCCACCAGCGCGGGCCGCTCTATACCGTGCCGTTCGGCGTGCTCGGCGCAATCCAGAATATGAGTCGCGATTGGGTGATCGACAAGATGATGATCGGCATCACCTACGATTCCGATCTCGACATTGCGAAGCAGCTGATCAAGCAGATCGGCAAGGAGCTGGCCGCCGACCCCGAGTTCGCGCCCAAGATTCTCCAGCCGCTGAAGATGCAGGGCGTCGAGCAGTTCGGCGAGTTCGCCATCCAGATCCGCATGAAGATGATGACCAAGCCGGGCGAGCAGTTCACCATCCGCCGCAAGGCCTTTGCCTTGATCAAGAAAGCGTTCGACGCCAACGGCATCAAGTTCGCCTTCCCGACTGTGCAGATCGCCGGCGGCGGCGGCGAAGGCGCGGCAGCGGCGGCGGCGGCCCGGCAATCCCTCATTCAAGCGCAGGCGGCGGCAGCGGCGGACTGATGCGGCGGGCCGGGTCCGGCCGCAGGAGTCCGAAGACGACCCTCCGGTAGCAGTCCGCCCGGGCGGCTGAGCAGGGCCCTGGACCGCCGCCGACCGACTAATCCGCCATCGCCACGACTTCGATCTCCGTCACCATCCGCTCGATGGCGAGCGCGGGCAGCGGCACGCCGGTGGAGCAGGGACCGGGCGGCGTGTAGTGGGCGAAGCGGGTCTGGGCGCTTCGCATCAAGGTTTCCTGGCCGGCGCCGCCGACATAGAAGCAGTTCACTTTCGTAACGTCGTCCAGCGTCGCGCCGAAGACCGCCAGCACCTTCCGGATGTTCTCCATGCTGATCTTGGTCTGCGCCACGAGGTCGTCGGGCGCCAGCACATTGGCCCGCGGGTCGAGCGCGACCTGGCCGCCGACGAAGATGCGGCTGCCGCATTTGAGGCCGTGCTTGTAAGGCAGATGGATCGGCCAGTCCCAGTGCCCCTCCGGCCATGAGTGCCGGCGCGGCAGACGGCGGCCGTCCGTCGCGATCATGGCCATGACTTCCATCTGGATCGTGACGCCGTCGGGATAGAGCCGCGGAACGGGGATGCCGGTCGCCGCCGGTCCCGGCTCCCGAAAGTAGCGGGCGCGCACGACCGCCGCCTTGCGCCATTCCGCTTCGCCGCCCCGGCCGCTGTAGTAGATGTTGAACTTCACGGCATCGTCGAGGGTGGCGTCGAAAGAAGCGAGCACACGGCGGAGATTCTCCATCACGATCTCGGATTGCGCGACGATATCGCCGGGATGAAGAACCTGCCCACGCGCGTCCACCGCTATCTGCGCTCCCGTGAAGATCATCTCGCCGCAGCGCACGGCGTGCGGGAAGCGCGTGCCGGCGGGCCAGGACCATAGTCCCTGCGGCGCCGCCATCACGCGCGGCATCCAGCGGCCGGCCGCGCTCCGCATGGCATAGCCCTCGATCTCCACCATCATGCCGTCGAAGGCCAGGTAGGGAACGGGGATCAGCGTCACCACCGGCAGGAACGGCCCACGGAAGTGGCGGCGGATTTCCGCCAGCATCGCGCGACCGTCATCGCCGCGATCGACGTAGAAGGCGACCAGCTTCACCATGTCGTCGGGCGTGGCGCCATAGGCTGCCAGCACGCGCGCCACCTCCTCCATGGCGATACGCGTCTGCCTCAGCAGATCGCCGGGATGGCGCACCTCGCCGGTCGTCGACAGCGCCACCTGCCCGCCGACATGGATGGTATCGCCGCAGCGCACGCCGAGCGCTGCGCTTACGGGGACGTTGAAGTGCCAGGAGTCCGCGGGCCAAACGCGATGCTGCTTCATGAATCACCTCACGCTGCGGCGAGGTTAGCGCATGCCAAGAGATTGAACCATCGAACCACGTCCGTGTTCATCCTGCGGCATCTGTGCTTATCTGTGGCCCCTTCAGAAGTTTTGGCTGTCACCCCGGCGAAAGCCGGGGTCCATGTTCCAGACGCCGGAGTCTATGGACCCCGGCTTTCGCCGGGGTGACACGCGAATAGAGCGGGACTGCCCAAGATCCGTTTCATCGCTTGCGGATCAACGTTGCCGGCGGAAACTCGATGGTTGAATCCTCTTCCCCCGTAACGGCAGCGCCCCGCCGCGCCGCCCTCGCCTTCATCATGATCACCGTCACGCTGGACATGCTGGCGCTCGGCGTGATCGTGCCGGTGCTGCCGCGGCTGGTGGTCGATTTCGTCGGCGGCGATACGGCGCGCGGGGCCGAGATCTACGGCCTGTTCGGCACGGTCTGGGCGCTGATGCAGTTCTTCTTTTCGCCGATCCTGGGTTCGCTTTCCGACCGCTTCGGCCGCCGGCCGGTGATCCTGCTCTCCAATCTCGGGCTCGGGCTCGACTACGTCTTCATGGCGTTGGCGCCGACGATCTCCTGGCTGTTCGTCGGCCGCGTCATCTCCGGCATCACCTCCGCCAGCCTCGGCACGGCCTACGCCTACATCGCCGATGTGACGCCGCCGGAGAAGCGCGCCGCCAGCTTCGGCATGGTCGGCGCCGCCTTCGGCGTCGGCTTCGTCGTCGGACCGGCGCTCGGCGGCCTCCTCGGCGGCGTCGATCCGCGGCTGCCGTTCTGGGTGGCGGCGGGCTTGAGCCTCGCCAATGCATGCTACGGCTGGCTGGTGCTGCCGGAATCGCTGCCGCGCGCGCGGCGCATGGGCTTCTCCTGGCGGCGCGCCAATCCGGTGGGCTCGCTGGTGCTGCTGCGCTCCCATCCCGAGCTGCTCGGCCTCGCCGTCGTCAACTTCCTCGGCAATCTCGCCCACGCATCGCTGCCCAGCACGTTCGTGCTCTATGCCGGCTACCGCTATGGCTGGAACGCGCAGACAGTGGGCATCATGCTGGCGAGCGTCGGCGTCGCTTCCGTGATCGTGCAGGCCGGCGTCATCGGCCCGGTGGTGAAGCGCATCGGCGAGCGCGCCGCGCTGCTCCTCGGCCTGCTCTGCGGCGCCGTCGGGTTCGCCGTCTACGGCGCGGCCCCGACGGGGACGCTGTTCCTCGCCGGCGTCCCCGTGGTGGCGCTGTGGGGGCTGGCCGGCGCGGCCTCGCAGGGGCTGATGACGCGCCGCGTCGGCGCCTCCGAACAGGGCCAGCTGCAGGGCGCCAACGGCAGCGTGCGCGGCATCACCGAGCTGATCGGCCCCGGCCTGTTCACCCAGAGCTTCGCGTTCTTCATCGCCGCCGGCGCTCCGTTCCAGCTGCCGGGCGCGCCGTTTCTGCTGGCCAGCCTGCTGCTGGCGGCAGCGCTGCTGGTGGCCTGGCGGGTGACGCGGCCATATTCAGAGTAGCCGGCCCGTCCGCCGGCTATTTCGTCTTGATCGTGATCTCCACGCGCCGGTTCTTCTGGCGGCCGTCGGGATCGTCGCTGCCATCGGGGTTCTCGTTGGGCGCCACCGGCTTGGCCTCGCCCCAGCCCTTGGTCTTGATGTGGCCGGCGTCGGCGCCGGCCTTCTCGACCAGCCACTTCTTGACCGAGGCGGCGCGCCGGTCCGACAGCTTGAGATTGTAGCTGTCCTTGCCCTTGCTGTCGGTGTAGCCCTCGATCAGCACGGGCGCACCGGGATAGCCGGCGATGATGTCCGCGACTTTCTGGAGCGTCGGGAAGGCGTCGGGCCGCAGCGTGTCCTTGTCGAAATCGAACAGGATATCGCCGGAGAGCGCGATCTTGATCTCGGTCTCCGTGACTTTGGCCCCGAGGTCGACGAGCGTGCCGGCGACGCCGCGCGAAATGCCGACGATGTCCAGCACCTTCGGCGTGATGCCCACGACCTTCGGCGTCAGGTCGAGCACTTTGCCTGGGCCGGCGGCAATCGTGTCGGGCGGCTCATCCTGCGACCGCGCGAACGGCGCGAGGCCCAACAGCACGACTACAGCGAGTCCGGCCGTGGCGACGCGCCAGCAGCGCATCCTCAGCCGGGCACGAGCGCCCGAAAGTCCTTTCGCCATGGCGGCCTCCGTCAATCCGTGATCGGGAGGTCCTCGAACGGTGCCGAGATAGGCGTGTAGACGGTAATGCTCTTGACGTCGGCGGGCGGTGCGGCGAATTTCGCCCACCAGGTATACGTCGCGCCCTTCTCGATCGTCGGGTTGACGGTGTCGCCGTCGCCCGCGGCCAGGGGCTTGTTCTCGGTGTCGCGCAGGATGAAATACTTCTTGTCGCCCGCCGTGAGGTAGTACTTGTCGTAGCCGCCACCGGAATCAACGACGACAGTGTAGACCTTGCCGTTGCCGGAATTGCGCAAGCGCATCTTGATCGTCAGCACGCCTTCCTTGCGCTTCACTTGCGTGATCTCCGCGACGATGCCGCCGATGTTGGTGTCCTGGCTCTGGATGACGTCGTCCGCCCGCGCCGGTCGCACGCCCGTTCCCGGCCCCAGCAGGATCGTGCCGACGAACGCCGTTGACGCCAGCTGCACGAACCGCCGGCGCGACGCAATGGATCGCGTGGTCATGGCTTCAGCATCTCCCTTTTTCGCCTTCCCCAACCGAACCACGCCCACGCGAATGGCAGTTTCCCTCCCGCGTCAGGCAGCGGTGCAACTCACCTTGGCAGTATGCCACTACGAATTGTCAGTCGCAGTGATTTTCGTCACTGACTTTCGCGGCGGCCGGAGGGCCAGAGTCCGACCGTCGCGACGCCGGCAAGGCCGCGTGAGCCCCCGGCTGGCGCAACCCATTGCGCCTGCTATGGTGCGGACCCGAGGGACAAGAGGGAATGCCCATGGTGGATCTGGATCTCTGCTACACGTCGGCGTCGGACCTGGCGCGGCACATTCGCGCCCGGGAGATATCGCCGGTCGAGGCGGTCACGAACAGTCTCGCCCGCATCGGCGAAATCAATCCCAAGCTCAACTGCTTCTGCTTCGTCTATCCGGAGGAGGCGCTGCAGAAGGCGCGCGCGGCCGAGGCGGCCGTGACGGCCGGAAAGCCGCTCGGCCCCCTGCACGGCGTGCCCATCGCCATCAAGGACCTGACGCCGACCAAGGGCAAGCGCACCACCCTCGGCAGCTACAGCCACGAGCACTGGGTGCCCGACTACGACGCCGCCATCGTCGAGAAGCTCACGGCCGCCGGCGCCATCATGGTGGGCAAGACGACGACGCCGGAATTCGCCTATTCGAGCTTCACGGAGAGTCCGCTCTGGGGCATCACGCGCAACCCCTGGAACCCCGAACGCACGCCGGGCGGCTCCTCCGGCGGCTCGGGCGCGGCGGTGGCGAGCGGCTGCGTGCCCCTGGCCGAAGGTACGGACATGGGCGGCTCCGTGCGCATCCCGGCGGCGTGGTGCGGCATCGTCGGGCTGAAGCCCAGCCTCGGCCGCATCCCCCTCGATCTCCTGCCGAGCGTGTTCGACAACATCTCCCATTTCGGCCCGCTCGCCCGCACCATCGACGATGCGCGCCTGTTCCTGAACGCCGCGCAGGGGCCGGACGAGCGCGACATCCAGTCCATCGGCACGAAGCTGGCGCTCGATGGCCCGCAGCCCGGATCGGTCAAAGGCATGCGCTTCGCACTCAACATCGATCTCGGCTGCTACGTGGTGGAGGCGGAGGTGGAGGCGGCCGTGCGCGAGGCGGCGCGCGCCCTGACCGCCGCCGGCGCCACGGTCGAAGAGGTGAAGATTCCCTGGACCCGGCGCATCGCCGATGCCTGGGTCGAGGTGTGGCAGGTCTTCATGGCCGCCTATTTCGGCCATGTGCTCGAGCAATACCGCGACAAGATGGATCCGCACGTCGTCGCCCTGATCGAGGCCGGCAACAAGATGCCGGCGGCGCACTACAAGCGGCTGGAGATCGAGCGCACGGAGCAATGGCGCGGCTTCTATCCGATCCTGCAGAAATACGACGCCTTCCTCTGCCCGACCATGCGCGTGCCGGCGCCGCGCTGCGGCGAGCGCGACGAGGGCTACTACGCGATGCGCGAGGATGGCCGCTACTACGGCCTCGACATGACCGGCCAGTTCAACCTGCTGGCGCCCTGCCCGGCCCTCTCGGTGCCGGCGGGCTGGAGCAAGGACGGCCTTCCCATCGGGTTGCAGATCGTCGGCCGCCGCTGGCGCGACGACACCGTGCTCACGATAGGCAAGGCATTGGAAGCGGCGCGACCCTGGGCCGACAAACGGCCGCCGATCTGAGCCGCAGTCGAGGACGGCAGCGTGACTCGCCGCCGTCCTTGCAGCGCGATCGATCGTTACGCCTTCGGCTGCGGGCTGCCGCCGGCGATCTTGGCGCAGGTGCCGGCGGGCACGTAGATCCAGGAATCGCCCTGGGCGTCTTTCGTGGCCGTGCCGGCGCAGGAATGGGTCGCCGTCTGGCAGTCGTTCACGCCGGCCTTGGCGATGCCGTAGCATTTCTCGTGATCGAAACCGGGCGTGGGCGCCGGGCCGGCGAAGGCGGCGCCGGCAGCCGCGAAGGTGATTGCGGCCGCCATGGCCGACGTGATCAAGGTGGTCTTCATTTTCGGTCTCCTGAGGTTGATATTGAACTCGTGTGGTGCGCGAAAAATGGCTAACGCGCATCAAAAACTGAAATGCCGATTGGTGATCGATTCGATTGCCGCAATGCATCGATGCGCGAGGGACTAAGCGGAAAGACGCTGAACAGATTCCTCCCCCACTGCGTGGGGGAGGAGACTGGCTTCGTGTCTTCCGATCAGGGCCGTGCGAGGAACCGCTTGCGGATCAGGTGGTCGAGCGAGAAGACGCCGGGGCCGCGCAGGACGAGATAGAGCAGCGGACCGGACCACAGCAGATGGTCGGGGTAGTTCTGCGGGTAGACCAGCAGCTGGATCACCAGCGCCATGCCGAGCATGGCGGCGGCGCCGAGGCGCGTGGCCAGGCCGAGCACCAGCAGAACCGGCGTCGTCAGTTCCACCGTCGTCGCCAGATAGGCGGCGATCTCCGGCGGCAGCAGCGGCACTTTGTACTCCTCCTGGAACAGCGTAATGGTGGTGTCCCAGCTGGCGAGCTTGCTCTGCGCCGAGCGCCAGAACACCAGCCCCATGCCGGAGCGGAACAGCAGCTGCGGAAGGGCGACGGGAATGCGCTCCAGCAAGGCGAGGGCGCGGGCGGGAAGTCGGGCGATGCCGCCGGACGGCAATGACGGCGACCACGTGATGTTGCTCATGATGCGTCTCCGAGTTCGAGGGGGTTGTCAGAGATATTCCTTGCGGATGTCGATGGTGGACTCGCGGCCCAGGCGATCGAAGTTCAGGGCCAGCCATTTGTCGGCATGGTCGCGGCCCTGGTCGCGCAGGTAGGTCAGGAAGTCCCAGTCGCCGTTGAGTTTGCTGGCGACGCCGAGCTCGGACATGATCTCGTCGGCGGCGATGCTGTGCACCAGCATGCGCTTCAGCGTCTTGAACTCGTCCGGGCTGTCGTCGACCAGCTTGGTCACGAAGCTGATGGCCCGCAT
>Ga0137403_10004068_pt1 | contig 17289 bp, 15 predicted proteins | sample CZOMad2_1_16fung_FD_122057 | JGI IMG/M metagenome (GOLD analysis project Ga0137403, IMG submission 122057) | Vadose zone soil fungal communities from Angelo Coast Range Reserve, California, USA - CZOMad2_1_16fungal (Hybrid Assembly) | ecosystem: Environmental > Terrestrial > Soil > Vadose zone...
TGAAGACCCACCTCAAGAGCATCTACCGCAAGCTGGCCGCGGCCCACCGGAGAGAGGCCATCCGGCGTGCCCGGCAGCTTCACCTGGTCTAGATCCCGGCGCGGCCGGGCCGGGCCGGTAACAGAACCCCGGCCTGGCGGGCGCGCTGCACGGCGTCGTGCCGGGTGGAAACGCCAAGCTTCCGGTAGATCGACTGAGCGTGGGTCTTGACCGTATTCGGTGAGACGTACAGTTCCTGCCCGATCTCCCGCAGCGACAGTGCGCCCCGGAGCAGCCGTAGCACCGCCACCTCCGACGGCTGCCAAATCCCACCCCCCTGCGCAACAGTCCGCGTTCTACGCCGACAGTTTCAGCAAACGGCCTACCGTCCTGGAAATGACGCGATTGGGGCGTTCGCTGTTCTTCGATCCGTTACTGTCGGCGTCAGGTCAGTTGGCCTGCGCAACGTGCCACGACCCGAAATTCGCCTACGGACCGCCGCCCAAGGGCGTGACGACCCACGTCGATGGCAAATCAGTGCCGCTCGTCATTGCGAGAGCCATTCCTTCCCTCAAATACCTGCAAACCGTGCCGCCTTTTGGCGAGCACCACTACGATGAGGCTGTAGACGAGAGCATCGACCAGGGCCCCACCGGCGGACACATGTGGGATGGTCGCGCTGACACACTCCACGATCAGGCGCGGCTGCCCCTGTTTTCCGCATCCGAGATGGCAAACACCAGCGCCGCGACCGAGCCCAGCACGCTGGCGGCGGCATTCAGCGACCACGCCCAGCGCACCGAGGAACTCTGCCACTTTTCCAGGCGCGCCAGACCGATCGGGAAGGGCATTCCCATGAGAAATCCCGCCGGGAAAATCAGCGCCACCGTCACCGCAATCTTCCATGGAAGCGGCAAAGTGATGCCTTTGGGCAGCATCACGGCGACATCGAGCGCGAGTAACCCAATCAGGATCGCTACTCCGGCAAGCACTGCTTTCCACCTGGCAGCGGAATCCCGGATGACGGCACGGCTGGCGTAACTGCCCACGCCGCTCGAAACCAGCAGCGAGAAGATCACCACCGTCAGCGCGTACGTCGGATGCCCGAGAAACAGAACGAACTTCTGGATGAGAGCGACCTCGATGAGGATGTATCCGGCGCCGATGGCCAGAAAATACAGCAGAAATGCCAGTACCGGCTTTTCGCGCGGCAGATGCGCGCGTAACACCATCGGCGGAAGAGCCAGAATGATGAACGTGGCGACCACGCTGATACCGAGCAGCTCAAAAAGCAGGGGGACGGCGCGGTTGATCTTGTAATCGGCGCTGCGTCTAGAGGTCCGGGTGATGAACTCCCAGATATCACGCGGCTGCACGGTGTAGAAGAAAAACGGCCGGTTGTCGGTGACGGGTGAAATATCGAACGGGTAGCGGTGCTGGAACCCCGCCGGGTCGGGTGTCCGCAAAGGTTCCGTGAAGGCGTTGGGAATCAACTCGTCGGGAAGATAGACGGCTTCCATGTGGGACAAGGCCAGCGCTTGGCGGGCGCGGCTGATGTCTTCGGCGCGGAACGGATGGCGCGCAATCAGCACCGTGTCGCGCGCGCCCCAGCCCGCAAGATCGGCGCGTGATCCTTCGCGGCCTACGACGATGTGGCGCGCCGGATCGGTTTCCCCGAGGTCGCGCAAGGCCACCATAGCCAAAGAAATCAGGCGCAGCGATTCACGCGGCGGATCGAAGCCCCAGCGCGTGATAGCCAGGATGCCGTCGTCGGTGAGGTGCGTGAGGTAATCGTGGAAGGCATCGGTGGTGTACAGATTGTTTTCCGAGAGCGCGAACGCGCCCGCGGCAGTGGAGGCCCAGGTGTCCACCAGCGTGGCCTGCAACACCTGATATTTTTCGGCGCTGCGGCGGACAAAGGCGCGGCCGTCTTCGACGAAGATGTGGACATCGGGCCGCAGATAAAGGTTGCCGCTCCATTGCGGAAACCTTTCCCGCATGATGGTGGTGGCGATGTTGGGGTTGATCTCGACGCCGGTGATGTCATGACTGCCGGAGGCGAGCGCCCGCGCGACATCCCAGCCGCCGCCCGGGCCGATGATCAGCGTCTTAGCCGCCGGGCGGATAGCGTAGGGCAGGCCGGGACCTTGATAGAGGAGATCGTTGACATCGCGATCGGACAGGTGCGCGAAGTCGAAATTCGGAATCCAAGTCGACGCGTCGGCGTCAATGACAATGGTCTGCGCGCCGGAACCTTTGTCGGGCACGACGGCGATACGCGAAAAGCTGTTCCACTTGACGAATGTTTCTCGATCCAACTTCTGGCCCTTGGCGTACACCACGTTGATGAGTGAATAAGAATCGTTGAACAGCAGCAGTCCGAAGAGCCCAAGCGCCAGGGCGACGCTGGCAGCGCGCGCCGCAACCGACCCGCCCATGCCGTGCCACACGGCGGCTGCGGCGGCGAACAGCACGGCCGCCACAATGGTCGTATTGGGGCCGCCGAAAGCATTCAGCAGCGGTATCAGCAACAAGCAGCCGCCAGCGGCGCCGGCGAGATCAAAAAAGTATACGCGGTTCACGCGTTCGATGGTTTCCGAAACCGCCAGTGCGACGATCGTGCCCGAAACAAAAAAGGGTAGGGCAGAGGTGAAGTAGATCAGCGCCAGATATCCCGCTGAAGGATTCCGTCCCTGCGCCAGCACCACCAGCACGGCCAGGATCACGAGCAGGCTGTTCACAGCGCTGAGGCGCCCGAGCTTCGAAAACAAGTTGCCCTTCCAACCGGCGACTACGTAGGAAAACACGCCGCCCGCGCCCAGTCCGAAAAGCGCAATCGAAATGGCCAGAAACGCGAAATGGTAATAGAAGACCACCGAAAAAATGCGCGTGAGCGACAGCTCTAGAAGCAGCGTGGCGAGCGTTGTCAGGGCCACACACAAGTAGACCAGGGACCAGTGTAAGGCCGGAGTTTTAACGGGATCGGAGAAGGTTGACAATTTACTATGTTAGGCGATTCGGCGCAGCGGGGTGCCGCAGTCCCGAGGAGTCATCGGGACGGCAGTTGTCACAAAGCGAACACGAAGGGTGTGCCGTGCTGGAGTTCCTGATAGCAGGTGTCCGGCGCGAATAACTTCAGTGACGCGCGAAACTGGCGCGGATCGACGGCGTTATCCGGGAACATGTCGTAGTGGCAGGGAATCGCCACTTTCGGTTTGATCTTGGCAACGACTTGCGCGGCTTCGTAGTGCGAAAGATTGTTGAAGCCGCCATTGATGCAGGTGATCACCAGGTCCGGCGAGAATTTTCCGGCGGAAAACAGCAGTTCGCTGAAGTCAGTGTCGCCGGTAACGTAAACCTTCGGGCCGCCGGCGAACGTGAAGATGTAGCCCATGTGGTTGAGATCGGTATCGTCGGTGGGAAGCGCGAACGCCCCGCGCACGTGGATATCACGCAGCTCAAGCTCGCATGCCGGCCAGGCGGGCACGATCCGGCCGGTCTCGATACCTTCCGCGCGATAGACACTGCAGCTCGGGTGTGGCCCCACGAAATGAGTGGTGTCTTTATGGCGCAGGCCGCGGATGGTTTCGGGATCGGTGTGGTCCTGGTGGTTGTGGGTGCAGGTGTAGATGTCCACATCGAGATCTTCCGGGGGAATGAGGATGGGGACGCGCCGGCTCAAGTCCACGCCCAGATGGCCGTAGGCGACTTCACAGCTATTAGTCAGGTACATGTCCGTCGTGAGCAGCGTGCCCTCGTGCGTCTTGAAAATGTAGCCGGTCTGACCCAGCCACCAGAGGGCGACGGATTTCTTGGGAACCGGAAATGCCCGGATTTCCGACATGAGGCTCATGCCGGGTATTGTACAGAGCTTGTCCGCCCACTTCTTATGCGCGAGGCTTTTTGCGGGCGAGTGCCCGGCGCACGGCGGCGATCACATCGCGCGCGATCAGGCCGTACTTGTCGAGCAACTGCTCGGGCGTGCCTGACTCGGCGTAAGTATCGTGAATGCCGACGAACTCCATGACGCACGGGTGCGTCTCCCCAACTACCTGGGCCACGCGCACTCCCAGGCCGCCATCAATCAGATGCTCCTCGGCAACCACGATGGCGCCGGTCTCTGCCGCGGCGCGTTGGATGGCGTCGCGGTCAAGCGGCTTGACGGTGTGAATATCAATCACGCGCACCGAAATGCCCTCGGCTTCCAGGGCTTCCTGCGCGCGAATCGCTTCCGCCACCAGAAGCCCGGTGGCGATCACCGTTACATCCGAGCCTTCAATCAACTCGATCGCCTTGCCAATCTCGAACTTTTGGTCCGGGGGATATATGATCGGCGCCTTCATGCGCCCGGTCCGAATGAAAACCGGGCCCACGTACTTGATCGCGGCCAGCACCAGCGCAGTGGTAGCGACTTCGTCGGCCGGCGAAAGTACCACGAAGCCGGGCAGGGAACAGGCCAGCCCCGTTTCTTCCACGCTCATCTGCGACGGCCCGTCTTCGCCTATCGAAATACCGCTGTGCGTCCCCACCACTTTCACGTTCAGCTTTGGATAAGCCACGGTGACGCGTAACTGCTCGAAACCCTTGTTCATCACAAAACAGGAAAAGCTGGCAACGACCGGTATCTTGCCCGCGTACGCGAAGCCTGCGGCGATGGCCACCATGTTGGCTTCGGCGATTCCGCAGGAGAAGAAGCGGTCTGGAAATTCGTTATGGAACAGCGACGTGTAAGTGGATTTGGAAAGGTCCGCGTCGCCCACCACAATGTCTTTGTTCTCGCGGCCGGCCACCACAAGCGCTTTGCCAAACGCTTCGCGCGTCGCCATGCCGAGTTTCAGTTCAAATTTGGATTTGGTCGGGGTCATTGCAACTCCTGTAGCGCCAGCTTTACTTCGTCCGGCGTGGGCGCCGTCCCGTGAAACTTCGGATTATTCTCCATGAAGGAAACGCCCTTGCCCTTGATGGTGTGGGCGATAATGGCGGTCGGCTTGCCTTTAGTTTCCGCTGCCTCTTTGAAGGCCGACTGGATCACCGGAATGTTGTGGCCGTCGATCTCGATGGTATGCCAGCCGAAGGCGCGCCACTTAGCGGCTAACGGAGCGACTTCCATGATGTCCTTCACGAAACCATCGAGCTGGATGCCGTTGTAGTCCACGATGGCGACAATGTTATCGACTTTGTGGAACGCGCCAAACATGGCGCTTTCCCAGATTTGCCCTTCCTGGTTCTCGCCATCGCCCAGCATCACATAGGTACGCGACGGGCTGCCATTCAACCGCGCCGTGAGCCCCATACCCAGCGCCAGCGACACGCCTTCGCCCAGCGAACCGGTGGATGCTTCAAGCGATGGGATGAACCGGACGTCGGGATGGCCCTGGTAGATGGAGCCGAGCTTGCGCAGCGTGTTCAGCTTGTCCAGCGGCGTATAGCCGCACTCGGCCATGGCGGCGTAAAGCACCGGCGCGGCGTGGCCCTTCGAAAGAATAAAGCGGTCGCGGTCGGGCCATTTGGGGTTGCTTGGATCATGGCGCATCACATCGAAGTAAAGTGTGACAACCAATTCGACGGCCGATAGCGAACCGCCCGGATGGCCGGACTTCGCGGCGCCGATCATCTCGATGATCTCGCGTCGCATCCTCTTGGCGATTGCCTGCATCTCAGGCACGGTCTTTTTTGGCGGCATGGAAACCTTCAATTTAGCATGGGGGGCGCGGGGCGGGCGACGCGGAGGGCGAAGTTGCCCGACTAGCCTAACAGCCGTGCCGCGGGCTTGGCGAAATACGTCAGCACGAAATCGGCACCGGCGCGGCGGATGGAAGTCAGGCTCTCCATCATGGCGCGCTCGCAATCGATCCAGCCGTTGCGGCCAGCCGCCATGATCATGGAATACTCGCCGCTCACCTGGTACGCTCCCAGCGGCACGTCGAAGCGCTGGCGCGCCTGCCAGATCAGGTCCAGATAGGGCATGGCCGGCTTGACCATGATCATGTCGGCGCCCTCTTCCAGGTCCAGCTCGATTTCGCGCATGGCTTCGCGGCCATTGGCGGGGTCCATCTGGTAGCTGCGGCGGTCGCCAAACTGCGGGGTGGATTCCGCCGCTTCGCGAAACGGGCCGTAGAACACGGACGCGAACTTGGCGGCGTATGACAGGATCGGGGTGTTGATGAATCCCGCGGCATCCAGCGCCTTGCGGATCGCACCCACGCGGCCGTCCATCATATCGGACGGGGCAACAATGTCGGCGCCCGCGCGCGCATGCGACACAGCCGTGGCCGCCAGCCATTTGAGGGTTTCGTCGTTATCTACATAGCCATCTACATTGCCATCCACGTCGCCCTTGACGATCTTTCCGCAGTGCCCGTGGCTGGTGTACTCGCAATTACATACGTCGGTCATCACAAGAAGCTGTTGCATCTCTTGTTTGATGGCACGCAAGGCGCGCTGTACAATGCCATCGTCGGCGTACGCACCCGAAGCGGCCTCGTCCTTCGTCTCGGGGAGGCCGAACAGAATAACACCGCCGATACCCAGCGATTGTGCCTCCGCGCACTCGCGCACCGCTTCGTCCACGGACATCTGCGCATGGCCCGGCATGGCGCTGATCTCGCGCCGCACGCCCTTTCCCGGGCAGATAAATAGCGGCAGAATGAATTGCGCGGGGCTAAGCCGCGTTTCGCGAACCAGCCGCCGTATGGGCTCGCTCGCCCGCAGCCTGCGCATGCGGTGGACGGGGAAGGGCATCAGCTAGAATTTTACCCCGGCACGCCAGGGGACAGGAATTTTAGTCGGGCTAAAGCGTAAACAAGTAAAAACCCCCTTGACAAGCGCCTCGCCATCATTAGAATAAATCCCATATTGCTTTATGCAGCCCGCTTGTGAGCACAACCGCACCGTGATCCTCGCAAGACGCGACGGCGTGGATTACGTGGAATGCCTGGATTGCCGTCAAATCTTCGAAGCCGAAGATCTCGAGCCCGTCACCGTCAAAGACGAAGAAGAAGACTGACTGATCTCGCCCGCATCTGCGCCGCGAGATAGCAGTCGATTCGTGTCTCCTGCGTTAGCATAGGCTTCATGCACGATTTGGGATTCTTCCGCACCAATTTCGACCAGGTCGCCGAACGCCTGGCGACGCGCGGCAATGTTACCGGGCTCGACCAATTCCGCGAGCTGGATCAGCGCCGCCGGGCCGTGATTACCGAAGCTGAGGAGCTGAAGGCCCGCCGCAATGCGGAAAGCGCGGAAATTGCGAAACTGAAGCAGGCTCGTACGGACACGACCCAGCGACAACAGCAGATGCGCGAGATCGGGAGCCGCATCACCGCCCTCGACGAGCAGATCAAGGGGCTCGACGAGCAATTTCGCGAGCTCGTGGCAGGGATTCCCAATCTGCCGCACGAATCCGTACCGGTAGGCCGCAGCGCCGAGGATAACGTGGAAGTACGCCGCTGCGGAGAGCCGCGCCAGTTCGATTTCGCACCGAAAGCGCACTGGGACCTGGGGCCGGAGCTGGGCATACTGGATCTCGAGCGCGCCGCCAAGATTACAGGCGCGCGATTCGCGGTCTATTGGGGCGTGGGCGCGAGGCTCGAGCGCGCGCTGATCAATTTCATGCTGGACGTGCACACGCGCGAGCACGGTTACACTGAGGTGCTGCCACCGTTCCTGGTGAATTCGGCAAGCCTGTTCGGTACCGGCCAGCTACCAAAGTTCGCCGACGACCTGTTCAAGTGTGAGAAGCATGATTACTGGCTGATCCCCACGGCGGAAGTGCCGGTCACCAACCTCTATCGCGACGAAATGCTGGACGCCGACCGCTTGCCCATCAGCCTATGCGCCTACACCCCATGCTTCCGCAGCGAGGCCGGTTCTTACGGACGCGACGTGCGCGGCATCATCCGCCAGCACCAGTTCCAAAAGGTGGAACTGGTGAAGTTCACGCGGCCCGATGAGAGCTACGATCAACTGGAAAAACTGACGGCCGACGCGGAAGACATCCTGCGCCAGCTCGGGCTGCCGTTCCGTACAGTGGTGCTCTCGACGGGCGACATGGGCTTCTCCTCAGCCAAGACGTACGACATCGAGGTCTGGCTGCCGGGGCAAAACGGCTATAAGGAGATCTCGTCCTGCTCCAATTTCGAAGCTTTCCAGGCCCGCCGCGCAGGCATCCGATTCAAAGGCGCAAAAGGGAAGTCGGAGTTCGTGCATACGCTCAACGGCAGCGGTCTGGCGGTAGGCCGGACGTGGGTTGCGATTATCGAGAACTATCAGCAGAAGGACGGCAGCGTCCTTGTGCCCGAAGCGCTTCGACCGTATCTGGGCGCGGAAAGGATTGTAAAGCAGGAACAGAGGTAATACTGGTTCCTACTTCAACTGCGAGTTACGATTTTGCGGATTGCGTCTGCTCCGCCGACAGGGCCTTCCGCAACGCCTCCACCAGCAGCGCGACGTTCTCCTCCGTCGACGACGAGCCCATCAACCCAATGCGAAACACTTTCCCTGCCAGCGGGCCGAAACCGCCGAGGATCTCGATGCTGTGCTCGTCGAGAAGCCGCTTGCGCACCTTGGCATCGTCCACGCCGGCCGGGACGCGCGGCGTGTTGAGCGTCCATAGCCGGTGCCCGGCGGCAACGTGCATCTCCAGGCCCATCTTCTCTAGCCCAGCTACCAGCGCCAGATGATTGCGGCGATGGCGCTCCCAGCGCTTCTCGAGTCCCTCTTCCTCTATCAGCGCCAGGCCTTCGTGCAGCGCATATAGCATCGAAATCGGTACCGTGTGATGGTACTTGTGCCCTTTGTAATAACCGTCGAGCAGCTTCAGATCGAGATACCAGGACTGCACCGGCGTCGCGCGTTTCTCCAGGCGTTCCCAGGCGCGCGGGGAAACGGTGAATGGAGAAACTCCCGGCGGGCAGCTCAAACATTTTTGCGAACAGCTATAGGCGATGTCGATTCCGGTCGCATCCACTTCAACCGGCATGCCGCCGAGTGAGGTCACGCAATCGGCAATCACCACTGCGCCGGCTTCGTGCGCCGCCTCGCAGATGGCTTTGCCGGGCTGAAATGCACCGGTCGAGGTCTCGGCTTGCACGTACGCCACCACGCTTGGATTCTCGCGCTGGATAAGTTCGCGCGCTTCGACATCGCCAAAGATTTCGCCCCACGGCTTCTCGAATCGGACCAAGCGCGCTCCCTGCCGCCGCGCCATCTCGCTGATGCGCTCGGAAAAGAAGCCGTTGACGAAAATGGCAAAGGTCTGGCCAGGCTCGGCAAAATTCGCCACCGCCGCCTCCATGCCCGCGCTACCCGTGCCTGAGATGGGAATCGTGAACTCGTTGGTCGTGCCGAAAACTTTGCGCAATCCGGCCTGAATCTCTTCGATCACCTGGAAACAATACGGATCCAAATAGCCCACGATGGACTTGCCCATCGCCTCGTAAACGCGCGGCGCAACCATGCTGGGTCCAGGGCCAAGGAGCAGTCGCTTTGGCGGATTCAGCGGCGGCATGTCAGTCGCCATGCGTCGCGAAACGACGGAAAAAACTGTCGCTGTTCCAGTGCGGCCGGTCGTCCGCATTGGCAACAGCTTCGGCCAGAACCATGATCACATTATCGAAATCCACGGCGGCTTTGAGATCGACGGGCTGATGAATGTCATCCGACGGCGCGTGATACCGCTCCTTCAGCCATTGCTTGGCTGTGGCTTCTTCGGGGGTCCCTTTCGTGTAGCCGACCTTGAAAGCCAGCGAGGGCACGCCCTGGCGGATGAAATTGTACTGATCGCTGCGGATGAAAATATTGCGCTGGGGCTCCTGGTCCGCCTGAATCCGGATACCCATTGGCTCGGCAACCGCGCGAACCTGTTTCCCCAGGTCGGATTCGTCGAGGCCGTAGACCGTCATCAGATGAAGGGGAAATAGAGGCAGAAACATGTCGACGTTCAAATCAGCCACAATTTGATCGCGCTTCACCGTCGGATGCGTGGCGAAATACTTCGATCCGAGCAAACCTTTTTCTTCGCCCGTGACGATCACGAACAACAGCGATCGCCGCAGCTTTGTTTTGGCGTGATGCAGGCGCTCGGCTATATCCAGCAGCGTGGCCACGCCGGACGCGTCATCCATGGCGCCGTTGTAGATGCTGTCGCCCTTGATCGGCCGGCCCAAGCCAAGGTGGTCCAGATGCGCCGACAGCACCACGTACTCGTCTTTCAGCTTGGGATCGGATCCGGGCAGAATGCCGGCTACGTTCGGCGACTCGACTTCAGTCCGGTGCACGGCAACTCTCGCCTTAAGCGCTCCCGCCAGCGGAAAGTGCGGCAGCGGCTTGCGGTCTTTCGCCAGCGCGATAATTTCGTCCGCCGAATGGCCCGAGTCGGCGAGCAACTTTTCCGCATGGGCTGGATTTACTGTCACTGAAATCTTCTGGCCGAACTTCTCGTCCATGTCGGCATAGTCCAGCGACATCGCGGGCTGGAACCGCGCCAGAGCCGCTCGCTCCCATGGAACATCCATGGCGTTGGGGTTCATGATGGCGCAAGTGCCCACCACGCCGGCGCGCTCCAGAAATTTTCCGCGCTCGGACGCCGATTGATAATGCGAACTGAGCGGGCCGGGAATCGACGACGGGCCGCCGCTTACGTACACCGCGATCTTGCCGCGCAGATCGATCCCGGCCAAGTCGTCGTAATTCATCTCCGGCACGCTCAGCCCGTAGCCCACGAAAACCAGTGGCGCTTCCACCGGCCCGGCCGGATCCACGCGCATTCTGATGGTCGCGACTTCGCCAAGCTTCAGCGGTTCGGCAGTGCCGTTGTGCACCAGCGCCAGGCTGGACTCGGGCTCGATGATCTCGCGCGATTTTAATTTCACCGGCTGGAAATAGCCGGATGTACCCGCGGGCTTGAGCCCGGCGCGCTCGAACTCTCCCGCCACGTAGATCGCAGCTTTCCGGTAGCCTTCGCTGCCAGTGTTGCGGCCTTCCAGCTTGTCGTCCGCCAGATATAGGATGTGGGACCACCAGCGCTTGGCATCGGAGGGAACGTCGCTTCCAAACAGAACGGCCGCAAAACCAGCGGCAGCGATCCAGCGCAGCTTTTTCATTTCTTTCCCTTGGCTTTCTTGAATTCTTCTCGAATCGCCTGCATCTGCCGCGCGTGGCTTTCCGCGTGTTCGGCGTAAGTGTCCAAGAGTTGCCGCAAGGTCACGGCGCCACGCTCGGAATGCACGCCCGTGCGTTCGAAGGCGGATTCGGGCAGGGACTTGAGCAGTTCGTAATTCTCCGCACGCACGCGCCGGAAGCTTTCGAGCGACTGCTTGGGCTGCTTGCGCGCATAATCCAGATTCCTCGCCCAAGCGTCCTGATCGAATGCACCCAGCGCCGGATTGTCTTCGGCGATCACCTGCCGGAACCGCTGAGCGCCCACCATCTCCGAGTCGGCCAGGTGCGCGATGAGCTGTCGAATGCTCCATTTGCCTGGCGCGGTAGCGAAGTCGGTTTCATCTCCGTAAACGCCAGTGAGCACCACGGCCAGCAACTCAGGGCCGCGCCGAAACCGTTCCAGTGTTTCAGCCAGACTCATAGAATTTCTCGACGCCTGACAGCGGCCTGATGCGAACGACCATTCGCTCCCACCTGTAGCGCAGGGTCACGCCCGGTTCTGGCGGGAACCTGCGGATTTTTGCTCAATCGGAAACGAAAATCCGCAGGTCTTTCGCAAACCCGGCGGCAGCCCGGTGCTGCGGCACGCCCCATCAGTAATAATCCGCGCAGCTCATGTAGTAGCCGCATTTCTCGCAAATCAGTTTGCACTTGCGCGCCGTCAATCGCGTGGCGCAGACCGGGCAATAGAGCATTGGCTCCTCGGATAGCGGCTCGGCCTTGGCCGCGGCTTCAGCCGGTGAAGGTTCCGGATCGTTCATCGGAAAGAGTCATTATAAACTCCAGACTTTGCGCCCGCCGACATAGGTCGCCTGGACTTTGATGCTCTTAGTGGCCGCGTCGAAGTCGAAGAGCACGAAGTCGGCGCGATCGCCGGCGACCAGTCCCTGCTCGCGTCCCGGCACGCGCCCGGCGCGCGCGGCATTCACGGTAGCGAGGCGCACGGCATCCGCCAGGCTCAATTCACCCAGGCGCATAAGGTTCTCGACGCCGCGATCCATTTTCAGCGCCGATCCCGCCAGCCGCTCCTGGCCCGCCAGCACCACGCGATTGTCCGCCGTGAGATCGACGTCCTGTTCGCCTAGCCGATAGCGCCCCGGAGCACAGCCCGCCGGCGAGCTGGCATCGGTAACGAGCACCGCACGTTCCACTCCCTTGGCGCGCAGGGCCACTTTTAGAAACGATCCGGGCAGATGAATGCCATCCACAATGAAGCTGGCCCGCAGCCGGTCTTCCGCCAGTTGCTCCCAAATGTAGTTGGGGTGCCGCCGCATCACGCCGTGCGCACCGTTGCCGAGATGAGTCGACATAGTCGCGCCTGCGCTCACCGCATCCGCGATGTGCCGTGCTTCGGCCCCCGTGTGTCCGATGCTGACCACCACGTTTTGCGCCACCACCGCTTCGATGTATCGGGACGCCTGCGGCCACTCCGGCGCAATCGTCACCAGGCGCACGCGGCCTCCCGTGGCGTCCTGCCAGCGGCGAAACTCATCGATGTCCGGCGGCCGCACCCAGCGCTTGGGATGCGCGCCGCGCGGACCTTCATCGGGCGAAATGTGCGGGCCCTCCACGTGAAACCCGTCCATGGCCACGCCCTCAGCGATAGTATCCTTAGCACGCGACAGATTCTTCAACGCCGCCAGCATGTCGTCCGGCGATCCCGTGATCACCGTGGGATAAAAGCGCGTCATGCCCGCGGCGTACTGCACGTGTATCGATCGCGCAATCTCTTCATGCGGCGTGGCGGGCGAATTGTAATCCACGCCCGCGAAACCGTTCACCTGGATATCCACCCAACCCGGCGCGATCCACACCGAGGGCCGCGCGATACTGGGCCGCACCGATTCAATGTCTCCGTTAAATGTAATTTCCGTTCCTGAGCCCGTGGTCGCATCGATGCCTGAACAAGTTGTCATTTGTTTGCTTTATTCACAGGTTTGCCACATCTGGAGGGCGGCAACTGTAACAACCCCTTAACAAATAAATCTGTTGAAAAGCGCATGGAACGCCGAATTTTTTCTGGCTTCCCGAGCCGCCACACGCTACAACAGAGAAGTTCTACAACAGCGTAATCCGAGCGGTAGATCTCGGGGGAGGTGGCCGGCTCGGATTGCGCTGTTTTTTTACTTCTTTCCCGCTAGGCTGGGCTGCAGGTCCGGCTGTCCTACCGGCGAGAGCCATCCATGCCGGTCCGGCTTGGTCCCGTTGACGATCGCGAAAAATTCCTTTTGCAACTTCTCCGCCACCGGGCCGCGGCGTCCTTTGCCGATCTGAATGCGATCGATGGAACGGATGGGCGTGATCTCGGCCGCCGTTCCCGAGAAGAACACCTCGTCGGCGATATAAAGCATCTCGCGCGGCACGATGGTCTCGACCACCGGAATTTCCAACTCCTTAGCCAGGCACAGCACCGAATCGCGCGTGATGCCCGGCAGAACGGAGGCGCCCAGCGGTGGCGTCAAGATCTTTCCGTCGCGCACCAGAAAAATATTCTCGCCCGATCCTTCGCTCACATAGCCCGCGGTATCGAGCGCGATGCCTTCCGAATACCCGTTGATCAGCGCTTCCATTTTGATCAACTGCGAGTTCATGTAGTTGGCGCCGGCCTTGGCCAGCGTGGGAAGGGTATTGGCCGCCAGCCGGTTCCAGCTCGAGACGCAGACGTCCACTCCCTCGGCCAACGCATCGTCACCCAGATACTTGCCCCACTCCCAGCAGGCAATGTAAACATCGAGCGGGTTCTTGAGCGGGTTGACGCCGATCTCGCCATACGCGCGCAGCACGATAGGACGGATGTAGCAGGAGCGCATCTTGTTGACCCGCACCAGCTCGCACATGGCCTCTTCCAGCTGCGTAGCCGTGAAGCCGAGGTTCTCCATGCGATAGATCTTCGCCGAATCCAGCATGCGGCGCACGTGCTCGCGCAGCCGGAAAATGGCCGGGCCGGTCGCCGTGGCATAACAGCGGATGCCTTCGAAGACCGAGCTGCCATAGCTGACGACGTGCGAAAGGACGTGAATGCGCGCGTCGTCCCAGGCGATGAAACGGCCGTTGTGCCAGATCTTTTCAGTAGGGGTCAACATCCATTGATTATAAAACGGGATAATTCTAACAGTGTGTTCTGGGGCTGGAGATTACCGTAACTTCCGGCACGCCGCCCGGAAACTTCGCGGTTAACGGTTGCGTATCCCAGAGTGAGGTGGCGGATGCGGCAGAAAAGATTCGTGAAAGTGTTGCTGGTGGCGTGCGTCGCGGCCGCGCTGTGCCTGGCGCGGAGACCCGGCGAGCCGCCAAGGCCGGGCTTCAATCTGTTCTCCAAGCAGCAGGACGTTGAGCTCGGTCAGGAGGCGGCGGCCCAGGTTCGACAGAAAGTCACCGTGGTACAAAACCAGTTTCTGCAGGATTACGTGCAGCGCGTAGGCAAGCGGCTGACGTCCCAGCCCGAGGCCGCGGGCTGGCCGTTCAACTTCACCGTGATCCTGGATCCCAGCATCAATGCATTCGCTCTTCCTGGCGGAGCCATGTTCATCAACACCGGAGCCATTGCTGCTGCCGACAATGAAGCGCAGCTTGCCGGCGTGATGGGGCACGAGATGTCGCACGTTATCCTACGGCACGGAACCAACCAGGCATCGAAAGCTCGCATGTTCGAGATCCCAGCGGCGCTCGCCGGGGCGGTAATCGGGAACGGCTCCGTGCTGGGCCAGCTCACGCAGTTGGGCATCGGTCTGGGCGTGAATTCGGTGCTGCTCAGCTACTCCCGCGGCGCCGAGAGCGAGGCCGATGCGCTGGGTTCGCGCCTGATGTCCGAAGCCGGCTACAACCCCATCGAGCTGGCGCATTTCTTCGAGAAATTGCAATCCGCGGGAGGCGGCTCGCACACCCTGCAATTCCTTTCTGACCATCCCAATCCAGGCAATCGTGAGAAAGCCATCGAAGAGGAAATCAGATCTTTGCCGCGGCACGAGTATGGATTTCAGACCGGCGAATTCGAGCGCGCGAAGGCGGAAGTCGCCAGGCTGCCCAAGGGAGGCCAGACCGGCAATGTCCGCGGCAGCGTCAACGCAGACCCGGCCACCATGCGGCCGTCGCGCACTCTACAGCCATTTCAGGGACGCAACTTTTCGCTTTCCTATCCCTCCAACTGGCAGGTGTTCGGCGACCAGAACTCGGATTCGGTCACCATCGCTCCCCGCGAGGCCCTGGTGCAGAGCTCCAATGGCAACACACAAATCGGCTACGGCATCATGGCCAGCCATTTTATTCCGGATACCAAAGGGCAGAGCCTTCGCCGGGCCACCGACGATCTCATCCATCATCTGAGCGCTTCGAATTCCGGGATGCAGGCAGCCGACAACGGACGCACCCTCAAAGTGAACGGCAACCCGGCCCTCATCACGATGCTCTCGAGCAAGTCCGCCCTAACCGGCGGCCCCGAAACCGACGCGCTGCTGACCATCAACCGCCCCGACGGCCTGTTCTACATGGTGTTCATCGCGCCGGCTTCGGAGTTCAAAGAGTTGGAAGGCGTCTATAACAGCGTGGTGCAGTCGGTGCGGTTCAAGTAGCTAAGGCTCGCTCTGCCCATTAACCCGTAACATCCCAGGCTTGAGCCGCGTCTCTTCAGTCTGTCCCAAAACCCCGAAATCTGGCAAGGGCAGAGACGCGACTAAGTTTACATTTATCTCATGAACCGACTTTTTTCAGCCGTTCCAGGCGTCGTCCTGCTAACGACGCTTACGCTTTCGGGCCAGACCGTCCGCTTCGAAACGAACGTGGGAAATATCAATGTTCAACTGCTGCCGGCCGATGCGCCGAAGACGGTCGCCAACTTCCTCCAATACTCCAACGGCGGCGCCTTCAACGGCTCATTCATCCACCGTTCCGTGCCAGGGTTCGTTTTCCAGGGCGGTGGATACACGTGGTCGGACAGCGCCGGCCCGGTAGCGGTCCCGAACAATGCGCCCGTTGTGAACGAGTTCAAGATTTCGAACACTCGCGGCACTATCGCCATGGCCAAGCTGGGCGGCGATCCGAACAGCGCAACCAACCAGTGGTTCTTCAACCTGGCGGACAATTCTTCCAATCTGGATAACCAGAACGGCGGCTTCACCGTTTTCGGCCGGGTCTCCGATGCCGCCAGCCTGGCCGTGATGGACGCCATCGCCAACGAACCCACATATGATGCATCGGGTACCTTCGGCTCTGATTTCACTGACCTGCCGCTGGTCAACTACACCGGTACCTTTACGTCGCAAAACCTCGTGCTCATCAGCGCTATCGTCGTGGTGCCGGCAATTGGAGCTAACGGCGTTATCGCCGCAAGCGATTTTGGTGGCGCTTCCGCGGCCGCCGTGGGTAGTTTTATCGAGATTTATGGAACCAATCTGGCCGGAACCACGCGGAACTGGCGCCTCAGCGATTTCAACAAGGGTAAAGCGCCGACCACCGTCGACGGAGTGACCGCCACGGTGGGCGGCAAACCGGCATATATCAGTTTCGTTAGTCCCGGCCAAGTGAATGTGCAGGTGCCGTCCGGCGTTTCGACCGGCGGATCCGCGGCGGTAGTCGTCACATACAAAAACCAGTCCACGGCGGCGGCTGCGCTCGCTATTCAGCCTCTCGCAGGAGCGCTTCTGGCTCCCGCCAAATTCAAGGTGAACGGTAAGCAGTACGTTGCCGCTTATCACGTCAACGGCACCGTGATCACTGGCGGCAACATTCCTGGGCTTCCGGCGTCGCCGGTTGTTGCAGGCGAGACGGTGCAGTTCTACGGCCTTGGATTTGGACCTGTCAGCTCAGGCGCGCCCATCACCGGCCAACTCGCAACCGGTCAGACCAAGCTTTCGACTCCAGTCGAGTTTCTCTTCGGAGATCAAAAACTGCCCGGCACCGTACTGTATCAGGGACTCGCCCCAACTTTCGTCGGGCTCTACCAATTCAACGTGACCATTCCCGCCACCGTTCCCAGCGGCGACGTCGCCTTGCACGTGTCCCAGGGCCCGACGGCTCTGCCGCAGACGCTCTACATTTCTGTGAAGTGACCACGCGCACAATTGCGTTTGAACTAGTGGGGCGGGCATCCCTGCCCGCAGCCGGCCTCCCGGCCGGCTGGACCCGCTGGAAAGCGGGTCCGCAGGCTGTAAAGCC
>Ga0137403_10002640_pt1 | contig 17287 bp, 16 predicted proteins | sample CZOMad2_1_16fung_FD_122057 | JGI IMG/M metagenome (GOLD analysis project Ga0137403, IMG submission 122057) | Vadose zone soil fungal communities from Angelo Coast Range Reserve, California, USA - CZOMad2_1_16fungal (Hybrid Assembly) | ecosystem: Environmental > Terrestrial > Soil > Vadose zone...
AACAACTGCGGTCAACACACAATCAGGAGGAATGGTTTGTGTCCGCCAACATTGCCGTTGCGGGACTGACTGCGGAGCAGGCCAATTGGAGTGACGGCAAGGGAAACCATTCCGTTGGCCAGTTAGCCACCCACCTCATCTATTGGGATCGCCGGAACCTGGCGCGATTCAAGGGAGAGCCACAGGAAAAGTTCACCAACAATGACGAAACTTTTACCCGCTTTGACAGTAAAAGTTGGGCAGAGACGGTCAAGCAATTGGACGAGGTCATGTCCGAGTGGGAAAAGGCCGTCGAGAATGCGGACGAGGAAAAGTTGAAGTCCTGGTACTCCACGATCGCGCACGTTAGCGCTCACAATGCGTATCACATCGGCCAGATCATCTTTGTGCGCAAAGAGCAAGGCTCCTGGGATCCGGACAAAGGCGTAAAGGGGTGAGCGGGGGCTGGCCCACCTTTGCTTTTCCCGATTGCCGGCGCAGAAGGAAACCGGCTGCCCCACCTTTCGCGGTTTTCGAAAGGTGGGCACCGATGCTGCAAACACCTAGGGATTCGGACCCCTGCCCTTAAAGAGCACGGTTCAATAGTGCTGCCACGCGAGTCAAGAACGGCACTGCAGGCAGCAATCGTGCCCACCCTTCGAAAACCGCGAAGGGTGGGGCATCCAGCGTGAGACTCTCATGCAACTGATAGCAAACGCTCCTCTTATCCCGTGATCAACCCGCTAGCCACAAGCTATCGCCGGAGCATTGACCGGACCCCCACTTCGTGACACGTTGGGTCTCACTTTCGCGCCTTGGCGCATAGGGGATTCCATGAAAGCAACTCTGAAGGGAAAAATTCTCGGCGGGCTGCTGTTGGCGGCCGCAGCCATTGCCTCGCCGGCACAAACCATTACTCAGTTTGACTTTCCGAACGCAGGCACAGCCTCGGGTCAAGGAACGGTTGCCGTCGCCATCAATGCGGCGGGCACGATCACGGGCGGCTGGGTCGACAAGAACAATGTTGGGCACGGCTTCCTGCGCACCTCCGCCGGCAAGTACGCCACCTTTAGCGCTCCGGGAAATGGGGTCAAACTCACCGCTGGCAGCAGCATTAACATCGGAAACGTCATCACGGGATTCCTTATTGACTCGGCGAGCGTGATGCATGGCTTCGTACGCCAAGCCGGCGTGATCACAACCAATCCGGCGACGGCGCCGGAACAAAATCCGAGCACGCTCGCTTTCCCGCGCAATACGTACTCCAACATTGCCCAGGTAAAAGACGCGATCGCGGTGGCCAGCGTTGTGGTCGTGAACGCGTTCGCCGCAATGCCATCGGCGCCGAGCGCGCTGCCCGCGTTAAAACCGTACCAACCAACCCAAAGCATTCCGGCTCCGACCATGCAGAGCACCATGCTGTGCGGCGCCATGATTTCTTTACGAAAACCGAGCCGCGGTCCGAGCAGAGCGCAAAGAACAAGTGCCGACCAGCCGGAAGACATATGGACCACTGTGCCGCCCGCAAAATCGATTGCGGTAACTTGCGCGCGCGGATTCCAAACGCCGTTCATCAATCCGTCGATGCCCCAGACCATGTGGGCGAGCGGAAAATAAACGACGAACATCCAGACGCCGACAAAAACGAGGACCGCGGCAAATTTGATTCGTTCGGCAACCGCACCGATGATCAAGGCCGGTGTGATGATCGCAAACATCAGCTGATACATTGCGAAAATATTTTGCGAAACCCAGTAGGAGTAATCGCCGTTGGGTTGCGCGTCGACTCCGCGAAGAAATGCAAACTTCAACCCGCCGATGAACGGCGAACCGCGCGAGAAAACGAGCGAATAGCCGACGGCCCACCAAAGAATTGCCACCAAACCCGCGATGCCTAGACATTGCGCCAGGACCGACAGCACATTTTTCTGCCGAACCAGCCCACCGTAAAACAACGCCAGTCCCGGAAGCGTCATAAAGAGAACCAGCGCGGACGCGGTCATCATCCACCCGTTGTGACCAGGACCGGAACCAGAAATGTTGGAAGCAGTTTTCGCGTTCGCCGAATCGGAACCCCGAGCTGCGTTGTTAACGTAAGCTTCGAGATCAGCCACTCGCCGCTCGAGCGATGGAGACGCGCTCGGAGTTTGCGCCGGCGCCGCGTTGGCGAGTAGCAAAACCGTTCCCAGGATAAAAAAACGAATCGACATGTCGATCTTGTCCGCCTCGGACGGACTCGTCATATGGCGAGCCCGCCCAGCGTTAAATAGAGCCGGCCGTCCAAGATCGACAAGGAAAACTCCGCTGAGCCACGGGACTATTTACTTTAATTTCGTTTGTGAGATTTGTTAGCCTGATTCGCTGTGAGTAACGAGGGTTCCGGTAATGGTTTGGACGCAACCACGCGTGACTTGACCGCTGGTCAGAAGCTATTCAACCGCTTTACCCTAAAGCGAACCCTTGGACGCGGCGGCATGGGCATTGTCTGGCTTGCCCGCGACGAAGAATTGGAACGTGATGTCGCCTTAAAATTTCTTCCCGACTTGATTATTCACGATCGGGCCGTGCTCGGCGATCTGAAACGAGAAACCCGGCGCAGTTTGGAGCTGACCCACAAGAACATCGTCCGGATTTACGACTTTGTGCACGATAACGTTTCCGGCTGCATTTCAATGGAATATGTCGACGGCGATACGCTCTCAAACTTAAGGGCGGACAAACCGCAAAAGGTCTTTGAAACGTCAGAACTAAAGGAATGGGTCAGCGAACTCTGTGACGCGCTTGATTATGCGCACAATCACGCCCGAATCGTTCACCGCGATCTCAAGCCCTCGAATCTGATGGTCAATCAGCGCGGCGATTTGAAAGTCGCCGACTTCGGCATTGCTCGCAGTCTGAGCGACTCGATGAGCATGTTGACGATGGATCGGGGCAAAAGCGGCACTCTGCTTTACATGAGCCCTCAACAGCTCGACGGCGAACGCGGTAATCACCTCGACGACATTTATTCCCTGGGCGCCAGCCTTTACGAGATGCTTACCAGCAGACCACCATTCTATTCCGGAAACGTGGATCGGCAGATTCGCGAAAAAATACCGCCTCCGATGGGACATCGACGCCGAGAATTAGAGATCGAAGGCGGCCCGATCGAGGAGCATTGGGAGGCGATCGTGCGGCAATGCCTGGCGAAAGATCCGGCCCGCCGACCGCAATCGGTCGCGGAAGTTGCGCAGCGACTGAACGTTCCTTCGCCCGGCACTCGCCGGGCCGCGCCAGATGCGACCAAACAAACGAGTAAGTGGCCACCTTTAGTTGGAGCCGGCGCTCTTATTGCTCTGATCGGGTTCGGCGCGTGGTATTTTGGATTTTCTCGCAACGCCGTAAAAGTCACGAACGCAGTGGCAACTCAACCGTTTGCTCCTATAGCTCCACAGACGCCGCCTTCAGTCACTGCAGCGCCAACGACTGCGGTTGCTCCAGCTCCGGCTGTCGGAGGGCTAGTTGTAGATACTTCACCTGCCGGCGCGAGCGTATCTTTGGATGGAAAGGAAATAGGTAAGACACCGATTAGTCTCAAAGATATTCGTCCCGGCAAATATCCGATGCGTGTCACCCTCGACGGCTACGACACGATCGAGAAGCAGGTCGACGTAAAGGAAAACGAATCTACCAACATGGGATTGATCAGGCTGTCACCCGCCAAAGCGAGTATAGAGCTGGCAACTGTGCCGTCGGGTGCGAAAGTTTTTCTTAACGGCAGCCTTATTGGCACGACACCACTGCGACGCGACGATCTAAATCCAGGCGAGGCCACATATCTTCTGGCCCTCGAAGGTCATCTGCCACGCGAAATCAAAGCGAGCCTTGATCCGAAACAAGTTTTCAAACAAGAAGTGCCGCTTACTCAGGTTGCTCCGCTTTATACTGGAATCATTCACGTGAAGTACGGCGCCAGTGTCAGTGTGCCGTTGGCCATCATGCTCGCCTCCGATCTCAAATCGGGCACGATGGCCCAAAGCAGCAGGTCTGGAGACGTGGTCGTCAGATTTAACGGAGTATGGGATGGCACGAAGTTGCGCGCTGTGACAGACGAAGTGATTTCAAAGCCCAACGGTCTTAAGTGGGATCCGGAGTCCTTTACTCTCAGTTTTCGCGATGACGGAAAGACCGGCTCATATCAGTCTGAGACAGGTGGAAAACTCTACGCTGCAGATTTGTCAGCGCAGTCTGGAGAGATAGCCAAAGCAGCTCTTGTCTATAAAGGCGTAATCGATAAGTACGGCAGTTCCCCGCGGCCGCTTACGATCAATCTATCAGCAGATCGGAAATCAGGCACGATGACGCAGACCAGTAAATACGGCGACGTAGTAGTCCGCTTCAATGGAGTCTGGGATGGCACAACTTTACGCGCCGTGACCGATGAAGTCGTTTCGCAGCCGAAAAATGTTAAATGGGACCCGGAGTCATTTGTATTGCGCCTTTCGGATGATGGCCGCAGCGGAACCTACGAATGTAAGGCAGACGGGCACAGTTACACCGCGCAGCTATCGCCCCCGTAAAAACATAGGCTGGCGTGATCCGACCACTTCGTTTCGTTCTTATTCTATCGTCGATCTTGTGGATCGGAGAACGCTCGCCGGCGCCGATCGTTGAGCAGACCGAAAATCCGACGCCGGCACCGGAACAGGAAGCAGCGAAGCGTTCCTCCAAATCGAAGCGGAAAACAGAATCATCCGATGAAAACAAATCAGCGGAACCCGCGAAGCCGAGGGAGCCCTCCAAGCCAAAAGAGCGTTTCGCCGGAACGTGGTCGGGAAAAATCAATCAGGGAATCGTGGGTGAGGTTGTGTTCACGCTCACTTTCGCAGCTGGCGGCTCCCAAGTTACCGACCACTCAAGTTTCGGCACGTACACTCACCCCGCTGCCAGCAACGGCCAAAGCACAACTTGGAAAACCGGTCTCTTAAATGACATTACTTGGACGTTTACACCAAACGCCGACGGCAACACTGCGCAAGTAACCGCAAAATCTTCGCTTCCGCTCGGAGCAAATGGTAACTCCATATTCCACCGCGGCGGCACGCCTGCGGTTGTAAAACCGCCGAGCGAATTTCCAACCGCTAAGCCGGTACCGGAAAAACCGGGCTTCGTTTACAATCCCTTCGAAGCGAACTCACGCGTGTTCATCGACGTGCGCGGTAAACCGTCCGGAGCGAAACTCGTCGATCCCAAGTCGGGCAAGACGTTCATCGTCCCGTGAGCGAAATTGCGTAACATCGACATGCACGCTGCTGCACGATTCTGCCTCGTTTCCTTCCTATTGTTCATCATCGCTCATCGTCTCCCCGCGCCAATTGCAGAAGAAAGCTCAACGCCTGTGCCGGAGCAATCAGCTAAGCCGAAACCAAAACGAGTAATCAAACCAAAGGTTACTACTGAGAACGCAGAAGGCGCGATCACGTCACCGAAACGCACGATTGCACCAGCGGCGACGCCAAATCAAAATCGTTTCGATGGAACGTGGGTCGGAACACTCAACAATCTGCCCTTCGCCGGAAATGTTGACTTCACCCTCTTCGTGACCGGCAGCGGAACATCGGTGACTGAAAAGTCGGCCAATTTCGGGACGAACACGTTCGAAGTGAACTGCGATGGCAGCACGATGAAATGGGAAACAGGAAGTAGTTGGACGCTAACTCCCATTGGGGATGGACAGACGGCTTTGGTCAGTTGTAACAATGGCGGATTTTTCGGTGTCGGCGCATTTAGCTTGTCGACGGTTTTCCGAAGATCTGCCGTTACTCAAATTACCGCTCAGGCTGTAACTCAGACCGGTAACACAGTGCCTGTGGCGAAAGCAGTCCCGAACAAGCCGGGATTTGTTTACAATCCTTTTCAACCGAACTCTCGTGTCCTGCTGGATGTCAGAGGTAAACCGCCTGGAACCAAACTGATCGAACCCGGGTCCGGCAAACTCTTCGTTGTTCCATAAGAGCCGTGAAGTTACTCGTGCGATTCTGTGCCGCGGCGCTCTTGTTAGCGGCAGCTCATCGCCTACCCGCGCCGGTTCACGAACTCGATGAAAAGGCCACCCCCTTACCTCAGGAGTCAGCCAAGCCGAAGGTTAAACATTCAAAGTCGAAAGGGGAGCGAGACTCCGAAAAAACAAAATCGGAAGTGAAGTCGACACCGCGACCATCTGGAAAAGCGCGAAACCTGGATGGACCCAAGCCAATTTATCCTCAGGAAGCTGCAGGATTACATCTAAGTGGTACCGGCAAATACCTTCTCCAATTTTATCAAGCTACAGGCAAAGTTATCGACGTTACGGTGAGTCAGTCCGCTGGTTCACCAGTATTGGACAACGCAGTAGTCGTTGCTTTCCGGCAATGGCACGAAGATCCACAGTGCGCGAAGGAAGTAACCATGACCATGACATTTGGCGCGGCTCCGGAAGAGTAGCTCTGGCTTATGAGAGCAAGCTGTATCTTAGTCACAGTTGTATCCATCTTACTTTGGGTTGATCGACTTCCAGCGCCAATCGTGGAAGAAGAAAAGCCGAAACCGGCAGCTGAACAGTCTGAAGCGCCGAAGCGAAAACGTTCCAAGAGATCGACAACTACCGGGCAACCTTCTGCGCAAACAGAGACCCGGACTCAGACTACACCAGCACCAGCCGCCGAGGGGCCGGCGCGATTCGCCGGCACGTGGAGCGGCACGATTAATCAAGGAGTCCTCGGCGACGTAACGTTATCGCTGTCGATAAACGCCAGCGCGACCTCGGTTCAGGAAGCCAGCCGAGTCGGCACGTTCACTCATCCCACAACAATTGCCGGTACCGTGCTGACGTGGAAATCTGGATGGCTCAGCGAAATCAACTGGACGTTTGCGCCCAACAACGACGGCAAAACCGCAGCCGTAACTTCGAAATCACCTTTCGGTGTCAACGGCTCAGCAACGTTCCGAAAGCAATGAGACGTTCCTGTGCTTGCGCATTTCGCGCGTTTTTTACCGCGGGCATTCTTTTTCTGACAGCTCACTCGCTACCTGCACCCATTCTTGAAGAAACACCAACGCCAAAGCCGAAGCTGTCGCATCAACCGGCAACGAGCCCAAGCAAGTCAAAGCCCTCCACAACTAGTAAGCGAGAGCTCGCCGTTTCATTTGGAGGAACTTGGACTGGAACGGCGAGCGGCCGAATCAATCAGGCGCTGATTGGGGAAACGGGGTTCTCGTCGAATTACAAAATTCAGATCTCAGCCGATGAACGAACAGCGAATTGGACGTCGTCGGCATGGTTCTTCACAACGTTCCAGGCGCCGGTGCAGAAAAAAGGACGAACACTTAACTGGACGACGGAGCGGCACGACCTTGCCGGCACTACTACCGTGAATTGTCGTCTAGAAATGGAGTCAAATGGAACCGCCCGCTATTCAGAGAGCAGCGGCTTGGTCAACGGGGTCTTTAAAGGTAAAGGCTACGAAATCAGCGGTATCCTTGTTCGGCAATGATCAGCAGCTCGAAAACTCGTATTTGCCTTCGAATCCTTTTAGTTCGTGACCGCCGAGAGGTTCAGCCGTGACGAGTTTTGCCAGTTTTACTTTGGCGGTGTCGCTGAGTAGCCGGTAAACACCAAGCTGACCGGCAAGCTTTTCCATCCGAAAAACAAAATTCACTTCCTTGCCCATCAAGCTTTCCTCGCCCATCGAGGGCATACCTCCAACCGCGACAAATCCGAAATGCAGAGCAATCCGAAAGATTGGTTCGTTACGTGCCTGAACGTCTTTCATCTGGGCGAGCGCGCTGGCAATATTTTTCGTCGCACCTGGACCATCCCGCCAATAGGCCAGATACCCATCCCCTAGGTATTTATCAATCGTACCGTTACTGCCCTCGATGATTTCTTTGCACGTCGCTACCCAACTACCGAACAAAACTGCGAGTTGATCGGTTGTTAGAGTCCGGCTTAACGGCGTAAAATTCTCGATGTCGGCCACGAGCAACCAGCACGGAACATTGGCTATCTCGCGAATAGTGCGTTCGGCAAACGTAGTCCGATATTCATCCGTGACTTCCTCCGGTTGATGGAAAATGAATATGCGGTCGCCAATCACGACCTGGTCCTGATCGGTCAGCCGGACCGGTTGCTGGAGGCGGCGGTGGTTCACGAACGTGCCGTTGCTGCTGCCGAGGTCAATCAGCCAAAATTCGCCGATATTCTGTACATTGATGATGGCGTGCCGACGCGACACTTTTGGCGAGTCCAGGACGATCGTACTTTTCGGCCCCCGGCCAATAGTACAATTGCCGAGAATGGGAAACCTTTCGCCAGCCGTTTCCAGCCAGGCGCCATGCATTTCTTCCTTTTCAATGCGGGTGGTTGGTGGACCGCCGCGCGGTGTTAGTTCGTCCGCCGCCATCATTAAAGATTGTATTCGTTCTTGTTGGCAAGATCGACAAAAAACTCCGCTTTCAAGCGCCCCATCTTCATTTTAGGCCTTTATTTCTGGAGCCGGTATGGTTAGGCTTGCAGCGGTGAAGCTTATGCCATCCAAAAGCGGGATGGACGCAACTCTCCGGGACTTTGTCGCCGGACAAAAGCTGTTCAACCGTTACAGCCTGAAACGGATTCTGGGCCGAGGCGGGATGGGCGTCGTCTGGCTGGCCCGCGACGATGTGCTGGAGCGCGAGGTCGCGCTGAAATTTTTGCCTGAACTCGTCTTCTTCGATCGGGGCTTGCTCAACGACTTGAAGCGCGAGACTAATCGCAGTCTCGAGCTCACCCATAAAAATATCGTGCGCATCAACGACTTCGTTCACGACGAGACTTCAGGCTGCATCTCGATGGAATACGTGGACGGCGACACGCTTTCGAACATCCGCGGCGACCGTTCGAGCAAAATCTTTGAGTGCTGGGAGCTGGGCGATTGGACTAAACAACTCTGCGACGCGCTTGACTACGCCCATAGTCACGCGCTCGTAGTTCACCGCGATCTCAAGCCATCGAACTTGATGGTGAACCTTCGCGGCGAACTGAAGGTGACCGACTTCGGCATTGCTCGCAGCCTGAGCGACTCCGTTAGCATGATGACCGTGGGTCACCACACTAGCGGCACGCTGGTTTACATGAGCCCGCAGCAACTCGATGGCGAACGTGGCACGCATCTCGATGATATCTATTCGTTAGGTGCGACCCTTTACGAACTGCTCACCAGTAAGCCGCCGTTTTATTCCGGGAACATTGACCGCCAGATTCACGAAAGAATTCCGCCGCCCATGGTCTACCGCCGAGAAGAACTCGACATCGTGGGCGGCGAGCCAATCGACCCGTTGTGGGAGGAGGCGGTGGCCGCTTGCTTGCAAAAAGATCCGGCTCTTCGCCCGCAGTCCGCGCTCGACATTGTTACGCTGCTGACGGCGCCGGCGGCCAAGACCGCTTCCAGATTCGGCAGCTGGCTCCAGTTTCCATCCACCAAAGCGCCGGCCAAAACTGAATACAAAACAAAAACACGGGCGACAACTCCGCCGGTTAAGACTCGACCGCCTACAAAAACTCGGCCCGTGACAATAGCGACGCGACCGAAACGCGAGAGCAAACACACGTTTCGTCGTGCCGGTATCGCGATTTCCGCAGCTCTTTCCACAACTGCCAAAGCAATAGTTCGCGGGACTGCTCTCGCCTTTATCATTCCCGGTCGGCTGATAGCTCGCGACGTTGGCGCCTTGGCGTCTGCAGTGATTCGGGGCACGCGGGCAGTTATCTTAGGCATTGGCGCAGTCCTGACAATGCTGGCGCGCGGGATTGCACTTGCGATCATCCTACCAGCGAGAGGAATCACTCGCGGTTTTAGCGCGTCGGTTCCGGCTATGAAACGCGCCGGCGTCGCGATCAGCGCTGGCAGCGAAATAATCGCGCGCGGTGTGGGCAACGGGATATTCGCGCTGAGCAAAGAAACGCTCCGCGGCAGTGCGATCACGCTGATTCCTGCTGCCGCCGTCGCGCTGAGCATCTGGTTTTTCGCGATTCGGACGCCGCCGCCACCGCAAACAATCACCCAGCAGAAACCCGCGCCGCAGCAGCTCAAACAATCGCCGCAAACGCAACCGAGCATCGCCTGGGTCGAACCAGGGGTCCCTAAGCCGACAGCACCGGTTCAGCCTGCTCAGGAACCGATTACTGAGTCAAAACCTCCACCGCCGCCTCAAGGTGGTTTGTCGATCGCGACTACCCCGTCCGGCGCGAAAGTAATCGTCGATGGTTCGATCGTGAAAACGAGTCCGGCATCAATTTCCAACCTCGCGGTCGGCAAACACCATCTTCAGATCGTTTTACCCGATTATAATACCGAAGAAAGAGACTTAGACATCAGAGACGGCGAAACTGTATCTCAAGGACCCATTGTCCTTCGACCGATAACTCCGCCGCAAACGGTCGCAGCGTCGAAGCCCGCGCCGCCGGCATCAAATAAAATAGCTGCCAACGATTCGGACGAAACGGTTGCAGTTTCCAAGAAACGAACTCGCGTTAAACCACCGTCGGCCCCGGTAACTGAAAAGCCCGCGTCCTCTGCGACGCGCCAAGTCGCGACTGCCCCGACGACGGCAGCTTCCGCAAAAACGATTTCTAAACCCACACCCGCACCCGCGGCGCCAAAGCCAACCCCCCAACAAAAACGAATGCAGAATCCATTTGGAGAAAGCGCCCCCGGGGGTTAACTAATCGAAAGCCTTATTCGTATGAAAACATTGATCTCAGCTATTCTGCTGTTCGTTCTAACGCAATCATGTCGCGCGGGCAGCGGCTGCGAAGGATGTGACACGAATGCAAGAAAGCCGACACAAAAGACCTCGGCTAAATCGCAAAGGGCGCAGCTAGCTCGTCGTTCTGCATCTGCAGTGGCGTCTCCGACACGAATGGGTTTCTGCCGTGATTTCTACTGTAAACACGCGGCGGGCTCGCCTTGGTGGCCCGGTGCGCCAGGAGACTGAAAGCTTTCAGTTTTCGCTGGCGTAGGAACTCCGCCACGTGAAAATGCGGGGTATACGTCTAGCGCCGCAGCGAAACACCGATCCTTAGAACGTCACAGCGATCTTCGCTCCGCCCCACCATTCATTACGGTCAGTCCCCGGTGTGGGGTCCGAAATGTGATATGAGTAGGTGGCAAACGGCACCAAATTTACACGAAGATCAGGCGGGGCGCAGCGGCCATCCGAGGTTCCGACAACGTGGAGGAGATGAATCGGAAGCTCAAGCCCAACTTGAGCAACGTTGAATCCTCTCAACGGTCGACCTCTAATCACTTCTGCAAAGTTCGCGGGATTCGTAACTGGTTCACTTCGATCACCGAAGCTGTAAGAGATCACGCCAAACGGATTGACGTCGACCCACTCGCCAATTGGAAAGTGACCGCGCAAGCGTCCCTCGAGATAGCCACCGTAACTCTCCGGGCTACGCTCGAAAGCATTATAAAAAACGTAATAAAGATTCGGATTGGGACCTAGCTTAAACGCTTTGTGATGAAAATAGTCCTGCCCTTCGCTGTAGACTGTCTGATAATACGTCAACCACGGCTCGATATAGGGAATCCGGTTAGTAGCAAGGCGGATAAAAACTCGATCAAACTGTTCGTCACCAACTGTTCGAAAAGGGCCGTAAGTCCCGGCACTGCCAATACCGAAGGTGGGAGGACCCAGAATGAAATCAACCGGTAGGTGCACGAACGTTTGCGCGCGTCGGTCGATGAAGAAACCGATGTCCCCGATTGTCACATTCACAGGGCCAATCTCTCGGCTGTATTGCAGAAAAACATCGATTTCATTGAATCGATCTTGAATCGTCTCGGGAAAAATAAATGGGATATTCCCAAAGTTACCGAATCCGCCAGCTCCCCCGCCGCCGCCCTCGCTACTTGAAAAGCCGGGTGCACGCGCGGTCCCAAACTGGTGGACTACAAACGCCCCCAAGGTAAAACCCCATCTGCTCACATCCGCATTAATGAAAACGGAACCATCAGAATTTGGAGTTAAATCAGTGCCCCGGAAATTGTACTCCGTCCAATAGCCCACATCGGCATACCAATTCCAGCATGTCTCCTTTTGCTGCTCGACGACATTTTTCGTCGATTTGTACTCACCAGCCATGGGGATGTTGTTAGCGGAGCTGCCGTTGGGATTTTGCACCGTTGGGATTTCGATGAGCGCGGAGCGGTCGGCGGTCGTGGGAACTTCGACGATAGTGTCCACACTTTGTGCGTAAATCGCGATCGGTGCGCCGACAAATGCTGCGAACAAAAAGCAACGTTTGAGAGTATTCGTCACCGCTGCGACGGTTTTATTTTCAAAGGAGGCAATCAAGACGGTCGCAGGTCTAACGAATTGGCAAAAGCTGGTCAAGCCCCGATTTTGCTTACTTCCTGTCAGACGAAACCCTACTGAGTGGCTTAGGGCACGAGGTTGCTCTCGGCGGAGTCTCTCTCTCTGCCAAAATTAGAGCTGAATCACGAAGGAATTCAGCCTGCCACTGGAGGGCTGAGTCGAAATCTGATTCATCGATTGAATCTCGGACTCGTCGCTGTCCTCTTCATCGATGTCAGTGTCGTTATCGAGCTCGGATTGCTGCGCGGAGATGACCGCCGGCAAATCGTTTTGCTGCAGTTTCTCGTAACGCTGGCGCACTTCGGCCGGAACTTTGTCCAACTCTTCTTTGGTTTCGACCGGGCCGCTAAATAAAAGCAGTCCCTGCGGATCTTTCGCAGTCAGCACTTTTTTCCCGTCAACTTTCTCGAGCCGCAGTTCGCCTTTGTCGTCCGAGTAAACAATCTGCGCTTTACCGATGTCGATCTTGGTCGTGCTCAATCCGCCATCGTTACTTCTGGTGACGTTGATATTTCCAGCGGCTCGCCGTGCTTCATCGCGCGCGCGCATCGCCTGGTCGCGGATACGCTGCGCTTGATCGCGCACGCGTTGCGCTTCGTCACGGCGGCGCTGGGCTTCTTCACGAACGCGCTGGGCCTCGGCCTGCGCCGTCATTACGGCGTCATGGATCATTCCCTGCTCTCCATTTCCGAGTTGTTCTTTCAAATGATTCATCTCCTCTTGCAGGTCGTTCATTCCGAACTCGCCAAAGTCCATTCCATTGAAGTTGAAATTGTGGCGGTGGCGGCCCGGACCAAAGTCCCGCTCCTGCGGCACTTCTTTCTTCGACAACTTTACGCTGATCTTTTCTTCTTTGCCTTTGCGCAAGACCGTGAGCGTAACGGTTGTTCCCTCCGAAAAACTGCGAATGAGTTTCGAAAGTTGATCCGGCTCGGTCAAGATTTGGTCGTTCAACATCTTAAGGATGTCATTTTGTTGAACGCCGGCAGCGGCCGCAGGACCATCCGGAACGACATAATCAATGACCAGTCCAAAACCTTTGGCGAGGCCGAGCTGCTCGCTCACAACTCTGGGCACATCAGAAGTTTCGACACCGAGATACGTGACCGGCACCTTCGGCATTTTCTCGCGGCGTTCCGGCGGTGTGCCTGGAGGTGGACCGCCCGGTTGACCTGGCGGCCCGGGAGGAGGCGGCGGAACTGGCGGTGTTTGAGTGAACGCGGCAATCGGCAGAAGCGCGATCGCGGCGATGGTGATGATCGATTTTGTTTTCATAGTTTGTGTTTTGAAAGTCTGGGTCGGACAGGGGGTGTTCATTGGCCGGTAACTGGAACGAGCGAAACCTCTTCGCTTGGATAAGAAATTCGCAGGGACGCGCCGGTGGTTGGATTTCGCCACCGCAACGTCTCGCGAGTGTGCGAGCGAACCCGGCGCATCGGTTGTTCGGAATTGTTCGGGAAATGAAGTCCTTCGTCGCGGGTGTGATAAACAACCTGGGTTAAACCAGCAGGAACAAACTGCGCGGTCGAATTTGTCGACGAAAATTGCGGTATCGGTGTAATCGACGCCAGCGCCGGCGTTTTTTTCACCGGTCGTTCAAGTTGGAAACGCGCGAACAACACCAGCGCAGCCGCAGCCGCTAACCCAAGACCAAGCGACACCCAGTTGAAATGAAACCGGCGTTCGCGCGGAAGCACGCCGGCGGTGGATGCCGATCTGTTCCCCTGATGGAGAGACTCGCCGGGGCGAGCTTCGGCCAGGGCCAGCTCGATTCGTGTCATTAAATCTACGGACGGCTGCACCGGCCGAAGTTTGCGGAGTTTGTCTTCGATCTCGGAAAAATCGTTCATACAGGGGGCAAATTCTTCTTCAGAGTGGCGAGCGCGTATCGATACCGGGACGCGGCTGTGTTCTGCGAAATTTCGAGAGCGCTCGCGATTTCGGCAAAAGTGAGGTCGTTCCAGATTTTCATGACCAGCACCTCCCGTTGCTCGTTAGGCAAAAGATCGAGCGCGGCCACAAGCGCGCGTTGCGATTCGTCCTCAATCTCGAACATTGGCTGGACAGTTTGATCAGTTTCGGAAGCGGCAGTGGATTCGCGGCGAGCGCGCCGGCTATCGCGCCGGAGAAAGTCGAGCGCAATAGATCGCACCGCCGCGTAGAGGAGGCCACGGTTCGCGATGTCATGTTGTTTTCGCCAAAAACGGACGAAAGCTTCCTGGACAATGTCTTCGGCGTCAGCCGACGATCGCGCCCATTGCCGCGCGAATAGCACGAGGCCGGGTGCGAGCTGGGAAAAGCAAGTTTTCCAATTTTCATCAGTGGCGACATTCTCCATGACCTTTTCACGGTCTTTTATAATCGAGACGCCGCCAAATTCTGTTTTTGTCTAACTCTGTCGGATTTTGTCTTGCTTTGGACACCGGGCGTTGAGACAACCGCCGGTATGAACTGGATAGCAATAATTTGTGCGGCGGCAGTTTACTGGGTCATCGGCGCCATCTGGTACATGGCCTTGTTCGGGAAAATTTGGGCGGCAGGAATCGAGCAACACGGCGTGAAGCTGGAACGCAGCGGCATGGGCGCGAAGATGATCGGCAATTTCATCTGCAACCTTGTCGCGGCCGCGATCATGGCGCGTTTAATCGCGAGGACAGGCATCGTCGATGCCGGCCACGGACTAAAGCTCGGCGCCGGCGTGGGCCTTGGATTTTCCGGAACGGCCCTGACGATCCAATATCTGTGGGAATCGAAACCGTTTAAGGTCTGGTTAATCGACGCGAGCCACCACTTTTTCGGCTGTATCGCGCTCGGCGGAATTCTCGCGGTCTGGCGATAACAATTCCGTTGGTAGGGCGGTGCACCGAATCGCCCTACCTTTAAGATCGACATCTACTTTTTTGGCAGCGGCTTCAAAATCAAATTACCCAACCAATCCGGGTTTGCCACGCCCTCGCGGTATGCTTGCAGCGATTCGACTGACGAATTAACCCGCAGATTGCTGTAGGTTTGGTCAACGTTTTGCCAACGCTCGTGCCAATAGACTGCTGCCTTCACCCGCGGATAGCGTGTCCGAAAAAGCTCCAAAGCTTGCTTGATCCAGTGCGGTTTATGGATTCCGGGTTCACCGGGCGGGTAGGGAAATTCGCCAGTCGCCCATTCCGCAATCATGATCGGCTTGTTCGGATCGAGGCCGCTTAATTCCTGATACGGCCAGTCAACCAATGAAGTAATATCCGGATTCGGTTCATCTTTGAATTGCTGGCCGTAAACGCTTAGACCCAACCAATCGACATAATCCGAGCCCGGATAATAAGCCGGCGAGAAATTCCAGGTATCGAGGGGATAGGAATAGTTATTGGCGTGAAACATCCATTTGATGTTGGTCGCGCCCCGCGCACGAACGCGATCGACCACGTGGCGATATGCGCGCCTGAAAGTTTCCGGACCTTTCCAGTTATCGGCCTCATCATCCCAATCGTCGCCGCCATAAAATGCTCCCGACCAGGGAAACCAATCGCCGTTCATCTCCACCCCGAAAGCGACGATCATTGGATGGGCGAACTCCCGCGCGCCATCGGCCCACTTGTCGATGTAGACGTCCCATTTTCCAGCGATGATCTCGATGAGACTAAATTTGTCCGGACCGCGATTTTGCACGTACGGTCTGTCCCACGGCGACCAAAAGACGAGCGGGAGCGACCCGTGTCGCCAGACCACATTTAAATTCGCCGTTGGAAACGTTTGCTCACCCCAATAGCTCGACGACGCGATGATCGCCTGATGTTTTCCGACCATCTGCTCGAAGTCCTCGATCATCTCCAGGGTGACGTCGTCTTCTTCGTCCCCGAAATCCATGAACGCTCCGGTGTAAGCGCCATGTTCCGGAACAGCAACTTCGACCGGGCCGTTCGGATCAACGCGAACGTTCTGGAGAGACGCCGGTTTCTTGCACGACGTCGCTGCCAAGAGCCACATCATCAAAGCGAAATGACGAATGACGAATGACGAATGACGAAACAAGCTCGAAGATCGAAGGAAAAAGATCATGCTTTGCTTCGCCAGATCTTTGAAAAGGTAAGATGCAATAACGCATCCTCGTCAGCCCTCCTTCGGGCTTCGTGCTTGGTCATTCCTTCGGCATTCGTCATTTGTGCTTCGTCATTGCGTGCGCGCGCTACGCGCGCACGGGAACGCTGGCGGTGCGCTCGAGTTTTCCCCAACTTACCCACGCGCCTTTGATCGCGCGGAAAATCGCTTTCCAAATGCAATAACTCAGCATCGGCCGATAAATCAGCCGCATCGGCAAAATCCGCCACGCGCGCGTGATCGGTTCGCGTTCTAAAATGCAAGCGAGCGTCGCCAGGATGACGTCCATCGAAAGAAATGTAATTACAAACGGGAGCACCGCGCTCCAGGCACCGAACGGAAGCGATGCGAGCAAGAGCAAATCCACCACCGGCGTGACCGCCACGAGAATGATTTGGAAAAACCAAACACTCGGCAAACTGAACCAGCCAAGCGCGCGATAGTTCCAGTTGAAAATCATGTCGCGATGTTTCCAAAGACATTGCAACGTGCCGTAGGCCCAGCGAAAACGCTGACGCGCCAAAGTGCGCACCGATTCCGGCGCTTCCGTCCAACCGATCGCCTGCGGCACATAGACGATGCGCTGCCGATCTTTATGCAGACTCAATGTGAGATCGGTGTCTTCGGCCAGGGTCTGCAAACTTAAACCGCCGGCTCGATCGATCGCTGCCTTCCGGATCGCGCTGATTGCCCCGGGCACAACGGTGATGCAATTCCACCGCGTGTAGGCGCGGCGATCGAGATTGAATCCGCAAGTGTACTCGAGTGATTGGCATCTCGCGATGAACGTGCGCAGATTGCCAACTTTCGCGTGGCCCGAAACCGCGCCGATCGTTTCGTCGCC
>Ga0137403_10004069_pt1 | contig 17286 bp, 16 predicted proteins | sample CZOMad2_1_16fung_FD_122057 | JGI IMG/M metagenome (GOLD analysis project Ga0137403, IMG submission 122057) | Vadose zone soil fungal communities from Angelo Coast Range Reserve, California, USA - CZOMad2_1_16fungal (Hybrid Assembly) | ecosystem: Environmental > Terrestrial > Soil > Vadose zone...
ATCGGCGGTCAGCCGTTCGACCGCCTGCGCATCCGCCGCGCCCGCGCCGGGCTTGAACTTGACGACTCGATGAACCCTTGCACGTCCGTCACCTGCTGCGAGATCAACCGGCGACGCGCGTCCACGTCGCCCCGATCGTCCAGCGGACGTGACGCCACGCGGGCGAGTGCCGCAAGGGAGCGAAAGACGTCGGCCAGGCGCGCATGCATTCGATCCGCCGCCCGAACCGGCCACAATACGTGCTCCACGAGGCCGAAGACGGTCAGCCCGAAGGCGACGCCGATCAATCGGTCGCGAACGACGGTGGCACTCACCGCGGGCCCGAGGTCCTGCAGGATTGCCTTGTAGAAGGCGAGCCCGGTCTGATACCCACCGTAGGAGATCCGGGGACTGCCGAAGTTGATCCACGCGGCCACCGCGGTTCCGGTCGCGAAGACCAGCCAGAATCCCCCGAGACCGTCCACGTTTGGAAACGCATACACGAGCGCGACCAAGCCCATCACACCGCCGACAGCGGCTCCCCCGAAGCGGAGCAACCCCTTTTGATTACTCGAGCCGATGGTCGACAGCGACACGACGAAGCAGGTGACCACGGAGGTATAGATCCCCGGGTAGTCGAAACCGACGAACAGGACGTAACAGATCAGCGCCGCCAGTGCACCCTTGATCGCGAATTGCACGTACTCCGGATTCGTGGTGGCGTCGGGCAGCAGCAGATGCGGCCCCGGCTCTTTGGTCGTCGGGTTCGTCGACTCGATGCGGGCGACAACCGACAGCTGCTCGAGCGTGCGCTGCATGTCCGCCAGCGGCGGCGGCGTGGCCGCACTCAGATCAACGGGGATCGATGGAGCCGGAGCCTCCGTCTGGGACCACTGGTGTTCGAGCGCTTGCCGCGAGCGCGCGCAGGCATCCGCCACACGAACGAGCGACTCGGTCACCGGTGCGCTCGGAGTCGATGACACGAGGAGCCGCAGCGCGCCCGCGTCGGTCACCAGTCGATCGACGAGCGTGATGGTCGTCGCGAGCGTCTCGTGCCGCTGCCGGGCCCGGGCATTCGTGAGCGAGGCGGTCTTGAGCAATGCGAGTGGCCGTGACATGCCGGCCGTGGCGAACGCATCGAGGGACATCGCGGACGGCGCCGGAGCGAAGTTGCGCGCGCCGCTCAGATCGCGAAGGGCATTCTCGACGAGGCGCAGCCTCGTTTCGAGCTCACGCTGCAGCAACGTCAAGGGGTCGCCCTGCGCCAGCAGGAGCTGCACCCCGAGGTTGACGGCAAGTCCCAGCGTCACGCACAACCAGAGCCAGAGCACGAACTCGACGAGACTCTCCGGCGGCAACGGCCCCACGTCGGGCAGAACCATTGCGAGGGCCCCCGGAAGGCCGATTGCGGACCCGAGCGCGCCGATCACCAGGACACGTTTGAGAAACAGTCCGACGAAGAGGAAGGCGACGAAGCACACGATGCGCAGCCAGGCGATGTCGAGGGCGACCATCCAGACCAGCAGCGCAGCGCCCAGGCCGACGGTGACACCGATCGCGCCGAGGACGGAGCCCACCAGAGTCGCCGCGGTGTCCTCCTGTGTCACGAGGTACATGACGATCATCACCACGAGCGCATGCGGGATGCGGTGGGTGAGGATCGGGATGGTGGCGACCACGCAGGCCAGCGTCAGCCGGAAGGTCGCGCGGCCACGCCCGGGCGTCGGCGCGAGCTCGCGGTGGAGGAAGTCGGCGAGCGCGGCCGCCGTCATTGGCTCACGGTCCTGAGCGTGCCGTGCACCGTCGCAACCGCCGAGGCGCCGATGCGGAAGGATTCGTCCGGATTCTCGACCTTGATGCGCACCGGAAAGCGCGCCGCGAGCCGGATCCAGTCGAGCGAGCGCTCGACGCGCGGCAGTCCATTCACGCTGGTCCCGTTCTCGGGCAGCACGGCCCAGCCGAGCCCGACGACGGTGCCTCGGAAGCGCCGGCCGGGGTGGGATTGTAGATACAGATCGACGGGCGCCCCGGCGGGAATGTGCCGGAGCTGCGTCTCCCGGAAGTTCGCCATCACGTACCAGGTGCCGGTGTCGACGAGCGTGAATACGTCGACCCCAGTGCGCGCAAAGGCGCCGGTCGAGATGTTGAGATTGACGACCCGTCCGGTAAACGGCGCGCGCACGCGGGTGAACTGCAGGTCGAGCTCGGCCGAGTGCAGCGCGGCCTCCGCCGAGGCGAGGCGGGCGTTCATGCCCGCCACCTGGCCTACCGCGTCCTCCGCCCGGGCTCGCTCGCTCCGGGACTGGCGCAGCGCGGCCTCCGTCGCGACGTGCTGAGCGCGCGTGGACGCCAGCGTGGCCACGGCCGCCCGCTTCTTTGCGCGGGCTTCGTCGAGCGCGGCGTCGGCGGCCAGCACGGACGTCCGCGCCTGCTCGGCGGCCATGGCGGCCGAGACGCGCTTCGTGCGCGCCTCGTCCACCCGATCCTCGGTCACGAATTTCTCGGGCAGCAGCGGCTCGAGACGCGCGAGGTGATCCTCGGCGTTCCGCAGCTCGGCTTTCGCGCGAGACAGCGCCGCCTCCGACGCGACCCGCTGCGCCTCCAGGCGCGCGATCTCGGCATCGGCAGCGACCGGATCGGTCTCGCGGCGCACGACGTCCTCGGCAGAGGCATTGAGCTGCGCGTTCGCCCGGGCCACCGCGGCGTCCGCGGTCGAGACGCCATTCCGCAGCCCGTCGACCTCCTTGCCCGTCAGCGCGAGGTTGGCGTGCGCGCGCGCGACGGCGATCTCGTACGGCCGCGGATCGACGACGAACAGCAGGTCGCCCTCGTGGACCTCTTGATTGTCCCGGACACGGAGCTCGACGATGTGACCGCTCACCTGGGGGGCGATGCCCACGAGATTGGCGCGCACCGTGGCGTCGTCAGTCTGCGGTCGAGTCTCCCATTGCAGCAGTGCAACGATCACGGCGACGGCCGCACCGGCGACGATCAACGTGCCGAGCACCCGTCCCGCGACACGGCGTGCACCCGAATCCGCGAGCTCACCGCGCTGTGCCATTGGGCTACACCCTGAACAGCGCCACCCAGAGGACGAGGGTGACGAGAATCGCGAGGCTCGGATAGACGAGTGCTCGCGGGCCGAGGTAGGAGTCGACGCCCACCCGCAGGAAGAGCCAGCGAGCGAGCACGGCGACACCGATGCCGATCGCGGCGCAGAGCATCCACGATGGGAAGAACGAGCCGATCACGTTGATTTGCGGTCCCAAGGTTCCCCCTATCGATCCGGCGTGGAGCGGGCGTCCGGGGTCTCGCCGATCGTGAACGCGAGGGCCGCCGAAGACTCCAGCAGCCGGACCTTCGTGTCGAGCTCGACGAACCGTGCACGACTCAACTCGCGGCGGGCGGCGAGCAGGTCGGGCAGCGTGCCCAGCCCCACGCGATACGACTTGAGCGAATCCTCGTACGACTGCTGCGAGGCCTCCACCAGGGCGGCCGCGACGTCGAGGCGCCGGAACGACAGTTTGACGTCGGTGTACGCCTTCCAGACTTCACTGACGGCGCGGTCGCGTGTCGCCGTGATCTCGTCCTGAGCGGTCCGACGCGCCGACTCGGCAAGCTCGACCTTGCGCCGACGCGCTCCACCATCGAAGATCTCCCACTCGAGCGACAAGCCGATGCCGTAGCTGGGCTGGGTGGCTCCGAACCATCCGGATGACTTCCCGTCTGCGGTGACCCGCGCGCTGCCCAGGATCGAGCCGACATCGCCGACCAGGGACAGAGTCGGCCAGTAGGCGGCCCGCGCCCGGTTGACGTCGGCCTCGGACGCGCGCAGGGCCGCGACCCGGGCGATGAGGTCGGGCCGCTTCTCGAGCGCCCGATCGATGGTCTTCTCGACGGAATCCTGGAGCTCGGCCGGTGGCGGCAACGCCGAGAAATCGGTCACCTGGATCGGCGTCGTGGGCGTGGTGCCGATACTCTCCGCGAGAGTCACCTGCGCGTCTCGCTCCTTGTCGAGCACTTCCTCGAGCTCGAAGGTGGCCTGGGCCGTTTGCTGTCGGGCGAGCGCGAGCTCGGGACGCGTGGCGAGCCCGTTTCTCAGACGGCTCTCGGTCGCCTCCTCCACCGCGCGGGCGGCGTCGAGTGAGCTCTGAGCGACCGCGATTCGCGCGCGGACGCTGGTCAGGCCGTAGAAGGCGCGCTGCACGCCAAAAACGATCTGTTCGTGCTTCCGATTGAAGCCGAGGTTCGCGGCCAGCAGGCGCTCCTTCGCGGCGTCCCACGCACTCCCGCGACGACCGAAGTCGAGCAGCAGCCACCGCAGATTCAAGGCGGGAACCGCCTGGGCCAGCTCGAAGCGGAAGAAGCCGTCGGAGGCGAGGTTCTGCGGGATGGGAACCCCCACGCTCTTGTAGCCGCCCAGGGCCGAGATCGCCAGCAGCGGGAAATATTCGCTCTCGACGAGCCCGACGGCGAGCGCCGCTCGACGGGCCGCCTCCCAGGCCACACGGGTCTCGGGGTTCACGCGTTGTGCGAGATCGATCAGCTCCGGCAGCTCGTAGCGCTTGTTCGGATCGATCAGCGGAGCCTCCGTCGATTTGAGGACGCGGGTGTAGTCGCGAAGAGCGGGCGCTTGCCAGTACGTGCTCGGGGTCGGCGCAACCTGACGACGATAGCGCTCGGGTATGTCCGTCGCGGACGGTGACTCCCGAGGCGGCTCCTGCCCCCACGAGGACTGGACGCCGCACAGGAGAAGGACCGCGCCCATCGTTGCTGTCGCGGATGCCACGGCCTGTCGAAACTTGAGAAAGCCAAGACTCATGGCCATTCCCCGTGAAGACAAGACTCTGAAAACTCGATGGGTTTCATGTCGTCACAGACGGGCGACCACGTCTTCCGGCTTCACCGGCGGGGCGTGATTCCGCGTGGTCGACGGAGGGCGCGGCCGTGAGGCCGGGATCGCGCATCCGGGTCTGGACCGCTGTCATGAGCCCAGAAGTCAGCAAACCCAGGGCCAACGCTAAGGTCCTCTCACTATTACGCTTGTCGGTATTGGGTTCGCAAATTTCTCGCGAAAACTCGCGAAATTAGACGGCGGCGAGGTCGGCGGCTCGGGTCATGCGAGCGGATCGTTCGGGAATCAGACCGGCGGCGCTCGCGGCGCTGACCGCGGTCGTGCTCGTGCGGAGGACGGAGACCATCGCGAGAAGGCTCGCGACGAAATCTTCAAGCCGGACAGGGATTAGCGCGACGCGTGCCCTGCGTCCTCGACGGTTTCGGTCGCACGCGCACGGCGTCCGACGAGCCTGGAATGGTGACGCTCCCGAGGCGAACGAGCATCGAGAGCAACGTGGACTCGGAAGCGGGCCCAGTTAATGCACTAGCAGGCTGCCGGGCATACTCGCGCATCGAGGCGGTGCGGACTCCGCGCGATGGCGACCGAGGCTTGTCGCGTTCCGTTTTCAGAGCCTTTTAGAACGTATGAGACGAGGCAAATTTGCCATCGTGCTAGAGGACGCTCGAGTGGAACCAGCGCCAGCCGTGACACCACGATGAGTTCCGTATTCCGGCATGACGGAACCGGCGGCGGCGCCGACCCCGAGCGCGCGCAGGACTCGCGAGCGAAGGACTCTCTCCGCGAAAGCGACCAGCGCTTTTGCGCCATGGCCGACGCGGCGCCGGTCATGATCTGGATGTCCGGCGTCGACATGCTGTGCAATTTCTTCAACGAGCCCTGGCTCGCCTTCACCGGCCGCACGACGGAGCAGGAACTCGGCAACGGATGGGCGGAGGGCGTGCACCCGGACGACCTCCAACGTTGCCTCGAGGTCTACACGTCCAGCTTCGAAGCGCGGCGACCGTTTTCCATGGAGTACCGATTGAGACGTGCCGACGGCGAATATCGATGGATCCTCGATCGGGGGATCCCGAGATATGCGCCGGACGGAGGATTCGTCGGCTACATCGGCTCGGCCGTCGACGTCACCGATGGCAAGTTGACCGAAGAAGCGTTGCGGACGGCTCGGGCCGAGCTCGCGCACATGCTCAGCCACGCGCAGTTGCAGGGTGGACCGGAGCGGCTCGAGCTCCTGCTCGAGCTGACGAACCGCATGGTGTCGACCCTGGATCTGCGCGAGGTGCTCAGCGCGGCGATGACGACATCGCGCCGCGTGATGCGGTCCGATTCCGCGATCGTGATGTTGCCGGACGTGCGCGGCGACCAGCTGCGCGCGTGCGCGGTGTCGTCTGGGGGGAACGGGGAGATCATCCAGGAAGGCGCATTGGTCCCCATCGACGGGACACTCGCCGGTCGTGTGTTTCGCACGGGCGCGCCGTGGGTCGGCCACGTCGATGATCTTCTCAAGATGGGTCTGAAGGACGATGCGGAGTGGAGCACCTCAGGGTTCAGGGTTGGATGCGTCCTGCCGCTCATCAGTCGGAATCGGGTCCTCGGGACGCTAGGACTCGGTCGCCGCGACGAGAACGCCTACGTCGACGACGAGGTTCAATTTCTGGTGCAGGTCGCCAATCAGATCTCGATCGCCGTCGAGAACGCGCTCGCCTACGGCGAGATTCGAGCGCTCAAGGACACGCTCTCGCTGGAAAAGCTCTACCTGCAAGACGAGATTCGAAGTGATCGGCAGTTCGAGGACATCATCGGCAAGGGCGCGGCACTGCGGAAGGTGTTGAGGCAAGTGGAAACCGTCGCCCCGGCGGATGCCACCGTCCTGATCTACGGTGAGACCGGCACCGGCAAAGAGCTGATCGCACGGGCCATCCACAATCTCAGTCCTCGACAGCCCCACGCGTTCGTGAAGCTGAACTGCGCGGCGATTCCCATGGGGCTCCTCGAGAGCGAGCTCTTCGGTCACGAGCGCGGGGCGTTCACCGGCGCCATCGCGCAACGCATCGGTCGCTTCGAATTGGCCAATCACGGAACGGTATTCCTCGACGAGATCGGGGACCTGCCGCTGGAGCTGCAGCCCAAGCTGCTGCGAGTGCTCCAGGACCGGGAGTTCGAACGGCTCGGCAGCGGCCGGACGCTCCGGTCCGACGCGCGCTTGATCGCGGCTACCAACGCGGATCTGGGCGCGATGGTGGAGGCGCGCCGATTCCGCGCTGACCTTTTCTACCGGCTGAACGTGTTTCCCGTTCACATCCCCCCGCTTCGGGAGCGGAAGGAAGATATCCCACTCCTCGTGCGGCATTTCGTCCAGCGCTTCGCCCGACAGCTGAACCGGACGATCGATACGATCAGCTCCGATACCCTGGAGGGCCTGGCCCGTTATCCGTGGCCCGGGAACATCCGCGAGCTGGAGAACATCCTCGAGCGGGCGGTGATCCTCTCGTCGGGACCGATCCTCAAGGTCCCGCTGGAGGATCTGCAGGGCTCGATCGCTCCCGGCCAGGCCAATGGAACGCACGAGACGTTGGAAGAGGTCGAACGGGAGCACATCCTGGCCGTCATGAAGGAGACGAAGTGGGTGCTCGCCGGACCGCGCGGGGCGGCGACCCGGCTCGGGATGAACCGATCGACGTTGCAATTTCGGATGAAGAAGCTCGGGATCGTGCGGCCCGGCAAATAGGGTTGCCGCGTCTCGAGGTCCGGTCGTCAGTGCCGATGGGCTGGCACCTGCTAGTCGCTCGGCACGACGCGGTTGGCACCGGCGTAGCGTGCGGTGCGGCGGCTCGCCCGATCGCCCGCTTTCCTTGAGCTGTTTCGTGATCCTCGAGACTTGGCATCCGGATTGCCGTTGCTACCCACTGCCGGCCACGTGACACGGCCACTTTTGGGTTCTCGATAGGAGCCTCATGCTCAGGATCACGGTACGACGCGGCGCGAACGAGGTCAGATTGGTGCTCGAGGGCGACCTGACTGGAGCCTGGGTGACCGAGCTGGAGGACTGCTGGCGATCGACGCGCGCGATTCTCGATGGGCGCTCGTTCCGCGTGGATCTATCGGCGGTTGACCGAGTTGATCAGGCCGGCAGGTACCTGCTGGTCCTCTTGCGTCTCGACGGGGCGCGATTGGTCGCCTCCGGAGTGGCCATGACGGATCTCGTCACGAGCTTGTCGGGAGATTGGCCTCAGTGAGGCGATCCGCGCGCCGCGATCTTGCCCACCCCCCGACGAACGCCTGGCCGGCCACATGCCAGGGGAACCAGACCGTGCCGAGGTCGTCGCACACGAGGAGGTGAGCTGACGCGATGGATGCCATCGCCGTCGTCAACGCCGGCTCGTCGAGCCTCAAATTTTCGCTATTCGCCGTGCGTGGCAACGCGCTCGAGCTGACCGTCCACGGCCAGGCCGAAGGGCTCTACACCGCACCGCGGTTCGTGGCGAAGGACGCGCCCGGCCGCGTCCTCGACGAGAAGTCATGGGCCGACGGCATCGCGCTCGGGCACGACGGAGCGCTCGCTCACCTGCTCGCCTTCATGCGCGGTCAGCTCGCGAACCACCGACTCGTCGGCGTGGGGCATCGAGTTCTCCACGGGGGTCTCGACTACTCCCTGCCGGTGCGCGTCGACAAGTCCGTGCTCGCCAGGCTCGAGACATTCATCCCGCTCGCGCCGCTGCATCAGCCGCACAATCTCACGCCGATCCGCGACCTGCTCGGACGGTCTCCGCAGCTGCCACAGGTCGCCTGCTTCGACACCGCGTTCCACCGCGCGCAGCCGGCGGTCGCGCAGGCCTTCGCACTCCCGAAGACCATCACCGATCGCGGCGTGCGTCGCTACGGCTTCCATGGCCTGTCGTACGAGTACATTGCCGGCGTCCTCGGCGCACACGACGGCCGCGCCGCCAGTGGTAAATCCGTCGTGCTGCATCTCGGCAATGGAGCAAGCATGTGCGCGATCGCCGACGGGCACAGCGTCGCCACGACGATGGGATTCACGGCGGCCGATGGTCTCCCGATGGGCACGCGGTCCGGCAGCCTCGATCCCGGCGTGATGCTCTATCTCATGGACGAGCTGCGGATGGACGCGCGGTCCATCGAGAAGCTGATCTATCAGCAGTCGGGGCTCCTCGGGGTGTCGGGTATCTCGAGCGACATGCGCACGCTACAAACCAGCGCCGACCCAGCCGCCAAGGCCGCGATCGACCTGTTCATCTACCGGATCGGGCGCGAGCTCGGATCGCTCGCCGCGGCGCTGCGGGGCCTCGACGCCATCGTGTTCACGGGGGGCATCGGTGAGCACAGCGCGAGTCTGCGCGAGCGTGTGTGCCGGGACGCCGCGTGGCTCGGCGTGGACTTCGATGAACGCGCCAACGCGGCGAACGGGCCGCGGATCAGCACCGCGGCGAGCCATGTGGCGGCCTGGGTCATCCCAACCGACGAGGAGCTCATGATCGCGCGCCACACGCGAGACATCCTGGCGAAGAGCTGATGGCCGGTCGCCGCCTCGTAGCGGAGGTGCGGATATGCGGGTCGCAATGTTCAGCGCGAAGAAGTACGTGCGCACACTTCTCGAGGACCTCAACCCCGGTCACCGGCACGACTTCGTGTATTTCGACACGCTACTGGGCCCCGATACCGCGTCGCTCGCGACGGGGTTCCCAGCCGTCAGTGTCTCCGTCAACGATGTCGTCGACCGGGACGTTCTGAAACAGCTGGCCGCCGGCGGCACGAGGCTCGTCGCGACGCTGTCCACCGGCTTCAATCACATCGACGTGGGGGCGGCGCACGAGCTCGGCGTCAAGGTCGTGCGCGTCGCCGACTATTCTCCACACTCGGTCGCCGAGTTTGCCGTCGGCCTCCTGCTCGCGCTGAACCGGAAGATCCCGCGGGCCTACAACCGCACTCGCGAGGGGAATTTCGACCTCGACGGTCTCATGGGTTTCGATCTGGTCGGTCGTACGGTGGCCGTGATCGGCACGGGAAAAGTCGGAACCGTCTTTGCTCGCATCATGGCCGGATTCGGCTGCGAGCTGCTGGGATTCGACGTGCATCACTCGCCCGAGTTCGAGAAGCTCAGCGGTCGCTACGCCGACGCCGAGCAGATTCTGGCCGAGGCGGACATCATCTCGCTGCACTGTCCCTTGACGCCACAGACCCATCACATCGTCAATGCCCGGACGCTCGCCCAGGTGAAACGAGGGGCGCTGTTGATCAACACGAGCCGCGGTGGTCTGATCGATACCGAAGCGGCGATCGAAGCGCTCAAGTCCGGCCAGCTCGGCGGAGTCGCGATCGACGTGTACGAACAAGAAGCCGGCCTCTTCTTCAAGGATCTGTCGAGCAGCGTGATCCCGGACGATGTGATTCAGCGCCTGATCTCGTTCCCGAACGTGATCGTGACCGGTCATCAAGCGTTCTTCACGCGCGAGGCCCTGGGGACCATCCTGGCCACGACCGTCGCGAGCATCTCGGATTTCGCCGCGGGGCGCCCGCTCGTGAACGAGATCGGCGCCAAGATGAACGAGACCGCTTCGCGAGGCCAGCCGGTGGCATGAATGCCAATCGGTGGGCACGTGGTGGCCGGCTAGCAGGGCGGCGCGCGCGCTTCGTTCCGTCCAGATCACCAGTCGCCGCAAGTGATTGTCTTCGCAGCGAACGCAAGACGATCGGCGTCGCAATGTCTGGCACGACTGTTGCCCTGATGATGCGTTGATGTCTGATAGCCCAAGCGGACGAAAGAGCTCAGCTTCACGACGCGCGGCAGCGGTGCTGCTGATGGCTGCCCTGTTCATCGGCGTATGCGCCGCCCCGGCGATTGCGCAGGAGGAACGCGGCCCGTCTCAAAAGGCGGTGGAAATTGCCCGGCCGTTCGGCTTCCCGATCACCAATTCGATGGTCGTGAGCTGGATCGTCGCGGCGGGCCTGATCGTCTTTGCGCGGGTCGCGACGCGCGACATGAAGCGCGTTCCCGACGGTGCCCAGAATCTCCTGGAATGGCTCGTCGGCGGTCTGTACGATTTTCTGCAAAGCATCATCGGCCCCGAGCTGGTCAAGCGCACGTTCTGGTTCTTCGCGACCGTCTTCATCTTCATACTCTCCGCCAACTGGGTGGGCCTCATTCCCGGGGTCGACACGATTGGATGGGGACATCGGACCGCCGATGGGTTCGTGATCGATCAGCCGTTCTTCCGCGGGGCGAATGCGGATCTCAACCTGACGCTCGCCATGGCCCTCGTGTTCTTCGCCTGTTGGATCGTCTGGGCGCTGCAGGAAGTGGGGCCGGGCGGATTCTTGAAAGAGCTCTTTGCACCCAAGGGCGAGAGCACCGGCGTCTTGAAAGTGGTCATGATCGTCGTCTTCTTCGCCGCCGGCTGCCTGGAAATCGTCTCCATTCTTTTCCGGCCGGTATCGCTGAGCTTTCGCCTCTACGGCAATATCTTCGCCGGCGAAAACATGCTGGAGACCATGTCCCGCCTGGTCCCAGGTCTCGGGTGGCTGCTGCCGATTCCGTTTTACTTCATGGAGCTACTCGTGGGCCTGGTGCAGGCGCTGGTATTCATGTTGTTGTGCGCGGTCTTCACTCTGCTGGTTTGTCAGCACGAGGGGAAAGAAGCCGCGAGCACACGCGGATGAGGTGTGTTCGGCGGCTCGACGTCGTTGACTCTGGTTGTCACTGAAGAAACGGAAGAAACGAAGGAGGAATGAGATGGCTGGGAGCCTACATGTCGGCCTGGCGGCGCTTGGTGCCGCGATCGGAGTTGGTTTGATCGGGGCGGGAGCGGCAATCGCTGTGGGACGTAACCCCGGCGCGGCAACGCCGGTTCTCGTCCAGTCGATCCTGTCGATCGCCTTCGCCGAAGCGATCGTGTTCTACGCCCTGTTCCTGGTGAGATAAGCAGAAGTTTCCGCGGGCCGAGCTCCAGAGATGAACATCCTTTCGGTCGCGCAAGCACAGGCACAGGTCGGCGGTAACGGTGTGGAGCGGATTGCCACGACCTTCGGCGTGGACTGGTCTCATCTGCTCGCCCAGATCGTCAGTTTCTGCATCGTGTGCTTCATTCTTTATCGGTTCGCCTATCGACCCGTCCTCAAGATGCTGGAAGTGCGGCGTCAACAAATCGCTCTGGGTATGGCCAACGCCCAGCGAATCGAGGCCGAGCTGGCCCGGACGGAAGCCCAGCGCCAGGAAGTGATGGCGCAGGCCAATGCTCAGGCGACCAAGTTCATCGAGGAGGCGCGGGTCGCCGCCGCCCGCCTGCAGGCGCAGGAGACCCAGAAGGCCATCGCGGCCGCGGAGCAGATCATGAGCAAGGCACGCGAAGCCGCCGCTCGAGACCACGAGCGCATGCTCGCTGAGCTCAAGCGTGAGGTCGGCCGGTTGGTGGTGCAGGCCACTGCCGCGGTGACCGGCAAGATCCTGACGCCCGAAGATCAGCGGCGCCTGGCCGAGGAGACGGCCAAGCAGGTCGCGGCGTAGTCATGAGGACAAGCAAACGGGTGAGACGGGAAGCCAAGGAGTTGTTCCGTGATTGCATGTTGAACGGCGTGCTCGACGAGAACCGCGTCCGGCGGACGGTGCAGCTCGTCGTCGCTGCCGGGCGCCACGATAGTCCGGCCATCCTTTCGCATTTCTGCCAGTTACTGAAGCTCGAGCTCGCCCGACGCACGGCCACCATCGAGAGCGCCACGCCCTTGCCGGCGGATTTGCGGGTCGCCGTCGAGGCCGGTCTCACGCGTCTCTACGGCCCCGGACTCACCACCGCCTTCGCCTATCGCCCGGCATTGATCGGCGGGTTGCGCATCCAGGTGGGCTGCGATGTCTACGACGGCAGCGTCCGGGCCAGGCTGGACACGTTGCAAGAGAGTTTTTGAGCCGAGGGATCCATGGCAAACCTGCTGCAGGAGATCGAAGCGCAAATCGCGGGCGCGAAGACGGCGACCGCCAGGCAGAACGTGGGCGTCATCCGCGAGCTCGGCGACGGCGTCGCGAAGATCGAGGGGCTGACCGACGCCATGCTCAACGAGATGATCGACCTCGGCAACGGCGTGACCGGCCTGGTCCTGAACCTCGAGGAGACCGACGTCGGCGTGATCATCCTTGGTGACTACACCCAGCTCAAGGAAGGCGCCGAAGTCCGGACAACCGGCAGGCTCTTGCAGGTGCCCGTCGGTAAGGGCCTGCTGGGACGTGTCGTGAACGTCCTCGGTGAGCCCGTCGATGGCAAAGGCCCGATCAAGAGCGACACCACGTATCCGGTCGAGAAAATCGCGCCCGGCATCATCCGTCGCCGGTCGGTCGATCAACCGCTGCAGACGGGCATCATGGCCATCGATGCGATGATCCCGATCGGCCGCGGCCAGCGCGAATTGATCATCGGCGACCGCGCGACCGGCAAGACGACCATCTGCATCGACACGATCATCAGCCAGTCCCGGCTCAATCGAGCGGCTGAGGCGGCCGGCGACACGGCGCAACGGCCCGTCTACTGCATCTACGTCGCGATCGCTCAGAAGCAGTCCACCGTGGCCCGGGTGATCGCGGTCCTCGAAGAAGCCGGCGCGATGCCGTACACCATCATCGTCAACTCCCCGGCCTCGGATTCGGCCGCCAACCAGTACCTCGTGCCGTTTGCCGGGGCGGCGATGGGCGAGTGGTTCATGGACAACGGCATGGATGCGCTGATCGTGTATGACGACCTGTCCAAGCACGCGGTGGCGTACCGGCAGGTGTCACTGGTGCTGAAGCGGCCTTCGGGCCGGGAGGCCTATCCCGGCGACGTGTTCTACCTGCACAGCCGACTGCTCGAACGAGCCGCGCGGGTCGGCGAGAAGTATGGTAACGGGTCGCTGACCGCCCTGCCGATCATCGAAACGCAGGCGGGCGACGTCTCGGCGTACATCCCGACCAACGTCATCTCGATCACCGACGGGCAGATCTATCTCGAGACGGACCTGTTCTATCAGGGTGTGCGTCCGGCCATTTCGGTCGGCCTCTCGGTCTCGCGCGTGGGCTCGGCCGCGCAGGTCAAAGCCGTGAAACAGGTGGCCGGACAGCTCAAGGGCGACCTGGCCCAGTTCCGGGAGCTGGCGGTGTTCGCGCAATTCGGCTCGCACCTCGACGCGAAGACGCAGGCGCAGATCGACCGCGGCAAGCGCATCATGGAAGTCTTCAAGCAGCCGCAGTACAGCCCCATCCCCGTTGAGGTGCAGGTGGCCGTCATCTGGGCCGTCCAGAACGGGTACGTGGATCAAGTGCCGGTCGAGCGAGTCAAGGAGTTTCAAACCAAGCTCACCGAATTCCTCGCCACGCGGAAAGCCGAGCTGCTCGCGAGGATCGCGAAGGAAAAGGCGCTCAGCGACAGCGTGAAGGCCGAGCTGAAGACCATCGCCGACGAATTCAAGCAGTTGTGGAAGTGAACACGGAAGCGACCCGGTATGCCGAGCTCTCGAGACATCCGCCGGCGCATCAAGTCAGTCACCAGCACGGCGCAGATCACCCGTGCGATGCAGATGGTGGCGGCCTCGAAGATGGGTCGAGCGCAGGAAGCCGCGCTCACGGCGCGGCCCTTCGCCCAGCTTTTGTATCGCATCCAGCGCCAGGCGACCACTCACGCCGGGGACTTCACCCATCCGCTGCTCGAGGTGCGGCCGGTCCGCAAGCGCGCCGTGATCCTGTTCGGCACCGACAAGGGGCTGTGCGGCGCGGTCAACAGCAACGTGTTTCGGCTGGCCGCCGAATTCGATCCCGCGACGACCCGGTTCATCGCAGTCGGGACGCGGGCGGCCCAGTTCGTGGCGTTGACCGGCCGGCAGCTGGTGGCGGAGTTCAGCTTCAGTGACGCGCCGCAGTTCGACGAGGCGCGTCCGATCGCCACGCTGGCCCGTGACCTCTACTTGAAGGGCGAAGTGGACCAGGTCCAGGTTGTCGCGACGCGGTTCATCAACACGTTGACCCAGCAGGCCGGTGTGTTCGAGTTCCTACCGATCGGCGAGATCAAGGCACTGAAGATTCCAGGCGCGCAACCCGCCGAGCACCTCGACGCCGACGTGACCCAGTTCCTCTTCGAATCGAGCGCCGGGGAGGTGCTCGGTTATCTCTTCGGACACTACCTCAACATTTACGTGTACTTCGTCATGCTCGAGGCCAGCGCGAGCGAGCAAAGCGCCCGCATGGTGGCGATGAAGAACGCCACGGATAACGCCACCAGGCTGATCGGAGACCTCACGCTCGGATACAACCATCTGCGTCAGGGCAACATCACCAAGGAGCTGCTGGAGATTGCCGGTGGCCAGCTCGGCAACGACTAGCGTCCGGGAGCGAATACTGGGGCGAACATGAACAAAGGCAAAATCGTTCAGGTGGTCGGCCCGGTCGTGGATGTGGCATTCACCGACTCACTGCCCGGCATCTACCACGCGCTGACCGTTGACTACAAAACCCAGGGCCAGCCCGTCCACGTGACCCTCGAGGTGCAGCAACACCTCGCCGACAACTGGGTCCGGACCGTCGCCATGTCCGGCACGGAGGGTCTCAAACGCGGGTACGAGGTCGTCGACACCGGCGCGCCCATTTGCGTGCCCGTGGGTGACGGGGTGATGGGGCGCGTCTTCGACGTGTGCGGCAACCCGGTCGACGAGCGCGGACCGGTCAAGGCAGAGAAGTTCTATCCGATCCACCGCCCGGCGCCTCAGCTCGTGGACCAATCCACGTCCCCCGAGCTGCTGGCCACCGGTATCAAGGTCATCGATTTGATCTGCCCGTTCCTGAAGGGCGGCAAGATCGGCGCGTTCGGCGGAGCCGGCGTGGGCAAGACCGTCGTCATCATGGAGCTGATCAACAACATCGCCAAGCTCCACGGCGGGGTTTCGGTGTTCGCCGGCGTCGGCGAGCGCACCCGGGAAGGCGGAGATTTCTACAAGGAAATGTCCGAGGCGGGCGTCATCAAGCAGGATGAGCTCGGCGCGTCGAAGATCGCCCTCGTCTACGGTCAGATGAATGAACCACCTGGCGCTCGCCTGCGTGTGGCCCTGGCCGGCCTTGCGATCACCGAATACTTCCGCGACGAGAAGAACCAGGATGTCCTGCTGTTCATCGACAACATCTTTCGCTTTTCTCAAGCCGGTTCCGAAGTGTCAGCATTGCTTGGCCGCACCGCCAGCGCCGTCGGATACCAGCCCACCCTCGCCTCGGAGATGGGTGCGCTTCAGGAGCGCATCACCTCGACCAAGAAGGGCTCGATCACGTCCTTTCAGGCCGTGTACGTCCCGGCCGACGATCTGACCGACCCGGCTCCGGCCACGACCTTTGCGCACCTCGACGCGACCCTCGTTCTCGATCGGGCGATTGCCGAGCTGGGGATCTATCCGGCGGTGGATCCTCTTGCCTCGACCTCCCGCGCCCTGGCGCCCGAGATCGTCGGCCAGGAGCATTACGATGTCGCTCGCGGGGTGCAGAAGGTCCTGCAGCGACTCAAGGACCTGCAGGACATCATTGCGATTCTCGGCATGGACGAGCTGTCTCCCGAGGACAAGCTGACGGTCCAGCGTGCTCGCAAGATTCAACGCTTCTTGAGCCAGCCGTTCAGCGTCGCGCAGGTGTTCACCGGGCGGGAGGGCAAGCAAGTTCCCGTGGCCGACACGGTGCGCGGCTTCAAGGAGATTCTCGAAGGCAAGCACGACACCGCGGCGGAGGGCGACTTCTACATGAAAGGCGGCATTGACGAAGTCAAGGCGAGCTGAGGAGCTGGCGAGACATGATCGACATGGTGAAATTGGAGATCGTCACGCCGGGAGGCACGGTGTATTCCGACGACGTCGAGATGGTCGCCTTGCCGACCATCGCGGGCCAGATCGGCGTGTATCCACGACACGTCCCACTGATCACGCACATGGTGCCGGGCGAAATGATCGTGCGCAAGGACGGCCGCGATCAGTTCATCGCGACCGGCGAGGGACTCATCGAGGTCACCGCCCGCCGCGTCGCCATCTTGACGGACCTCGCCATTCCCGCCGACCGCATCGACGAAGCGAAAGCCGAAGAAGCGCGGCAGCGCGCCGAAGCCCGGCTCCGCGAAAAGCTCTCGGCCGAAGAGGTCGCCGCCGTCAACGCGTCGCTCGCGCGGTCGCTCGCTCAGTTGCGCGTGAAGCGACGCCGCCAGGGGTGATCCGCGAGGTAGAGCAGGCCATGGCGAGCCGTTACGCACCGATTACTCCCGGGTGATGTGCTGGGTGGCCCCTCGACCGTGCCATCCGGCTCGCCATCAAGCGCTCGTTCCCCGCCACTCTGGCGCGCTGGTACGAAACACGGGACACGATCTACCAGGACGTCTCCACCCGCTTCTGGCACCCGACGCGGCGCGCGTTCGTGCAGCACGTCGGCGCCACCACGCTCGACGCCGCGGCGCTGC
>Ga0137403_10004070_pt1 | contig 17286 bp, 13 predicted proteins | sample CZOMad2_1_16fung_FD_122057 | JGI IMG/M metagenome (GOLD analysis project Ga0137403, IMG submission 122057) | Vadose zone soil fungal communities from Angelo Coast Range Reserve, California, USA - CZOMad2_1_16fungal (Hybrid Assembly) | ecosystem: Environmental > Terrestrial > Soil > Vadose zone...
AGCGACAAGCTCGCGCTGCGTTGGTCGAGCGCCGAATGGATGCTGCAATCGCTCGCGCTGCACCGCGTCGCCGCGCAGAGCCTCGCAACCGAGCGGCACGTCGTCGTGTGCGGGTACGGCCGAACCGGCCAGCGCCTGGCCCACATGCTGGAGCAGGAGCACATCGTCGTCATCGCCCTCGACACCGATCCGGAGCGCGTGCGCGGAGCGGCGGCAGCGGGCGAGAAGGTCGTTTTCGGTGACGCATCGCGGCACGAAACGCTCGTGGCGGCGGGCGTCGCGCGCGCGAGCGCGCTCGTCATTACGTTCGCGGACACGCAGCTTGCGCTTCGGATTCTGCATCATGTGCGCGCGCTCAATCCCGCGTTGCCGGTGATCGTCCGCACTGTGGACGACGCGGACATGGACCCGCTTATCGCCGCCGGTGCGTCGGAAGTGGTGCCCGATACCTTCGAGTCGAGCCTGATGCTCGCCTCGCACGCCTTGGTGCTGTTGGGAGTGCCATTGAGGCGCGTGGTGCGCCGCATTCGCGAGGTGCGCGAGCATCGATACAGCCTGATGCGCGGATTTTTTCATGGAGGCACCGACGAAGCCGAAGACCCCGACGAGGGGCGCGAACCCCGCCTGCATTCGGTGACGCTCGCGACGGGCGCGAGTGCCGCCGGTCGCAGCCTGGGCGAGATCGCGCTGGATAAGCTCGGCGTGCGCGTGACGGCGCTGCGGCGGCGGGAGCTGCGGATGATCTCGCCGGATCCGCAAACGGCATTGCAGGAGGGCGATGTGATCGTGCTGCTCGGCACGCCTGAACAACTCGCCGCGGCGGAGATGCGACTGCAGGGCTAATCGGTGCGGGCGGCCTTGGCCATGGCGAGCAGCGGCTCGATCGCGCCTGGGTCGGCGGCGCGAGCCTGCTTGAGGATCAGGAGAGTGGCATCGAGCCGGTGCGGGAACGTTTCCAAGGCGCGCGCAAGGAGACTGCGCGCTTTTTCCCCCTCTCCGTCGAGGGCGAGGAAGACCGCGCGTCGCGCGACGACGGCGTGGGCGGGCCAGTAGCGAACAACGCGCCTGCTCATCGCCAGCTTGCCGGCGAGGTCGCTGCGATCGAGCGGAACGCCGAGCACTATCCATAACTCCGCCAGGGGCGCCATCAGGCCGTGCGTCAGCTCGCGCATGGTTTCGGCGTCCCGACGCGCCTGGGCGGGGGCGGTGAGCGTGACGCTTGTTCCGGTGATGCGCGTCACGTCCAGTCGCATGTAATCCCTTAGAGCGATGGCCAAGGCAAACGAGAGAGAGGCACAGATGGCTGCCGGGGCGATCCAACCAGTGCGCGAGACTGCCGGGGAACCCGTCGCTAGCCCTGCGCCAGCGCCCATCAGAAGCGCGGTCACTCCGAGAAAGTGTGCGCTCCACAGCGGAAACTCGGTCAGGGAATGGATCATTTCGATTCCAATCGCGGCGAGGATCCACCACGACGCGACCTCCCGGTCCGTCCCGTAGCACCGGGCGGCCTGCCACCCCCAGACGCACAGACCGCCGAGCACAAGCACCGCGCCCACCAGACCGGTTTCGGCAAGGAGGTGCAGCGGAAGATTGTGCGGTGAAGTCCAGACTTCTCCGATCCGCGTGAGCGAGGGATCAAGCCCCAATTCAAACGCGGCGCCGGCGAACTCGCCGATGCCCACCCCGGCCAGGGGAGCGCCGGCAAACGTACGCAGCGCAAGGAGCCACGCCTGCAGACGCGGTTCGACATTCTCACCAGGGTAGGCGAGTATGCGATCGATCGTGCGTTCTCCCGAGGGATCGAGATGCAGCAGGTCGTTGAGCCACGGCACCGCGAAGTGCGCGGCCAGCGCCAAGACCGCGACGCCGCAAGCAGCGAACTTCATGCGCCGTGCTTCCTCGCTATCGCGAACGCGCGTGGCCAGCAGCCCGAGCGCCGCATACCAGAATGCGTAGAGCAGCGCGCCGCGGGAGCCGGACAGGGAGCTGCCCAAGAGGAGCAGGGCCAGGGCCGCAAGCGCATACGCCGTTCGCACGCGGGCGCGTATCCAAAGGAACAGGAGCGCGCCCACCCCAAGGGCGAGGTAGTTCGCATAGAGGTTGGCCTGCGCGATATTGCCGTAGGCGCGGCCGCTGCCGCGCAGCTCGGCGATGACATCCACCAATAGCCGGGGCCGGCCATAGAACTGGATCACCCCCGCAAGCGAATTCGCCAGGGCGCCGACGAGAAGAAACGCGGCCAGCACAGTGACCACGCGCTCGATGCCGAACGCGGCCGTGAGCTGCGCCCCGAGCCAGATCATCAGCACGGCGTAGAGAACGTACAGCGCGGCAAGCAGAGGCAATTGGGAATAGGCATGACCGCCGATCGCCGCCTGGGCGGCGAGAAACGCCGCGAAGGCGATCAGCCAGCCTGCCGGCACCGGCGACGATACGGCTGGGACACCTCGCGCGAGGAGCGTGGTCAGCGCTGCGGCGATTCCCAGCGCCACCGCCAGCCACTCGGGGAAAAAGCTCAATATGGGCTGCTGGTGATACGGCAGCAGGAACGGCAGCAGGCATAGGCTACCTGCGAGCAGAAGGCTCATCGCTTGGACCGAAGTCGTCTTCACTTGGGAGCGGGCAGAAACGAAAAAGCCCGCTCGCGCGGGCCTTTTGCGGTCACAGGGGATGTGGTTAGAACATCTTGCAGACGAGGTACTGATTCACCCCGGTTTCCACGTAGTTCGTGGCCGCGGTCGTGCCCAGGTCCGGATTCGAGCCTCCCAGCTGCGCGCGGACCTGGCCGGTCTGCGAATTGCCATCGTCCATCTGAATGTCCACTGCACTCGCGACCTTGTCCGGTATGTTCGCGCTGCATATGGTGAGACCGGTGAAGCCCAGGCCGACGCCGGGGGCCACGGTGTTCTGGACGCCGATCATGCCCCCGGCGGCGTTCGGCGGCTGAGTCCCGGTTCCGGCTCCCGTGGTCGCGCCCGGGACGAAGCCCGCGATGCGCAGATGCTGCCAGAACAGATTGGATTCTTCGCCGGCCACCGGAGTAGCGCCCGCTGTCGTGGCGTTGTAATTACCCGCGATGACCCCGTTGCCATCGCCGGATGCGGGATTCTGGATGGTCCAGCGCGCGGTAGCACCCTTGTCGTCGCCGGGCAGGAAGCGATAGCGGTCCTGATAGGAAGTAATAGCGACGGTGATTCCGTTGAAATCGTTGACCACGTTCTTGATCTTGGCCTGGGTGATCATTTCCTGGCCCTTGAGGATGCCGCCGAGCAAAAGACCGATGATCACCAGCACGATCGCGATTTCGACCAGGGTGAAACCGGACTCGATCGATTTCTTGCGATTGAAAGCGGATGCATTCATAAGAACCTCCAAGGCGCCGAAGTCTAGATCAATTGGTGGAAACGCGCGCGAACACCAATCGGTGAGCGGCTAATAGTTCTTGCATAGCAGATACTGATTCACCCCGGTTTCCACGTAGGACGTCGCCGCGCCTCCTGCGTTGGCAGCGGTGGGCGGATTCGAGCCGCCTAGCTGCCCGCGGATCTGGCCGGTGTTCGGTACGCCATCGTCTATCTGCCCGTCGACCGCGCTCGCGATCTTCTCCGGCAGGTTCGAGAAGCACAGGATCAGGCTGCTGAAGCCCAGGCCGTTTACGGTGGGGGTACCCGTCTCTACCCCGATAAGGCCCCCGGCCGCGTTCGGCGGCGGCGTCCCGCTCGCAGGTCCCGTGGTCGCGCCTGCGACGAAGCCGGCGATGCGCAGGTGCTGCCAGAACAGGTGGGATTCCGTCGTAGTCGTGGCGTCGTTGTACAGACCCTCGACATTCCCGTTGCCGTTGCCGCTCGTGGGCGCCTGGACGGTCCAGCGCGTGTTGGCGTTTCGGTCATCGCCGGGCAGGGCGCGGTAGCGGTCCTGGTAGGAGGTCACGGCCACGGTGATACCGTTGAAGTCGTTGACGATGTTCTTGATCTTGGCCTGGGTGATCATTTCCTGGCCTTTCAGGATGCCGCCCAGGAGGAGCCCGATGATGACCAGCACGATCGCGATTTCGACCAAGGTGAAACCGGCCTCGGTCGAATTCCTGCTCTTGATAACGGACAAACTCATACGGCTCCCGGAACCACTTCGGAGTAAAGATTCGTCAACATCGTGCAAGATTTGTGCCCGAGAAGAAGCCGGCGCCAGGCCCCTAATGAAGGGTTGGAGCAGCCTTTTCTGTTGAATAATGGACACTTACGACGACTATCTGACACTTTTCATCGGGTCTTCCCCGAGGGGCTCTTACGGACGGTCCGCGCCTCCAGTTGCTTCAGGCGCTCTTCCAGGAATCTCAACTCGGCCGGGTCCTTCACGGATCCGCTCTGGATATATCCCCCGATGATCAGGCGAGCGGTTTCCAGCTCGTCCATGTCCTCCAGGATGAAGATCTCCATCTGCTTCGCCCAGAGGGGAACGTTGTCGGCGACGGCGTAGCGCTGGATCGCCTGAGCGTAGCGGAGCGCCAGGGGCAGATCGTGGAGCCCGTGCTTGGCGATGGCGGTGGCGTGGGCAAGCCAGGGCCAGCGGCGATTGGGATCGAGCAGGAACTGCCGGTAAATGAATTCGAGCATGCTGCGCTGCTTGGCCTCGACCGGCACTTCGGCATAGAGCCTGCTCGCGGCGAGCAGGGGGTATTGACCACGCGGGTCGAGCTCCAGAATTCTCGCGAGCCAGGCTTCGAGCCGGCCATAGTCGAGATCGCGATAGGGGACCTTGCTGCCGGATTGGTAGTCGAACGCCTGCAGGTAGAGCATCAGCGCCTTGGCGAGCGCCACAGGATCGCCGAAGCTCGCAAGCCTGAGCGCCGCGATGCTCGGCGCGGGCCCCAGGTCCTCCGCGGCCGCCCGAGGCGGGGGAGCGCTCGCCTTCAGGGCGATCTGCCCGGCGAGCCCCAGAGCGAGCAGCGCCAGAACGCCGCGCGGTACCGCTGCAATCGATCGCTGTGACATCGTCCTCAAAAGTTCTTGCGATGCAAGTCGAAAAGCGCGGCGGAACAGATCAGTGCAAGGTAGAGCGCGGTCTGGCCGATGACGGAGCCTAGAGCGCTCGCGGCCGGTGCCGGCCCCAGCAGCCAGGTCGTCTGCGTCATGCCGTCGAGCGCCGGTAAGAGGAGCGCGATCAAGTCCACAACGGCATTCACCACGCGATCGGTGAGGGTCGTGTCCTGCAGCGGTGCGCTGGCGATGATCTGCATCGCCGCCATCGAACGCGACAGCAAGTAGAAGCCCGCAACGGCGGCAAATGCGGGGACCACCTGCGCGAAGGACAGCACGCAAAACAAACTCATCGCCTCCACGATCAGCAGCTCGCAAATGAGAGAAACCGTCCAGAGGACAAGTCCCTGGAAATTTGCGAACGGCATCAAAGGCAGCGCAGTGAGCAGCGCGAGGACGGCGGCGACCAGGGCGTAGCCGGAAAACTTTCCGAAAAAATAGGCGGAGCGTGGCGCCGGCAAGGAGAGCAGCAGTTCAGTGACCTTGTCGCTCAGCTCCCTCACCATGCTCGTGATCACGAACACGGCCACGATGAAGACGGCGGCGATCCTGAGCGGAGCGGCGAGCAACGCGGCCTGGATCTCCCGAGATTCGGTGATCGCCACCTGACTGAGGAATTGGGCGAGCCCGAAAGCGATCACGACGACCATCACGGCAAGCCACAGGAGGCGGTTCCTGACGGCCTCGATCAGGGTAGCTCTTGCCAGCGAAGCGACAATGGGCATGGTAGTGTGTATTGCCGCGTGAGTGCCGGCAAGTCAAAGCTGGCACAATACGTGCCTGTAGGAGCGTAAATCCACGGGGAGGGTTTGCGCAAGTCCGCATGAGTTCTCCCCGATTCACCCACGGCAAACTCGGGAGAGCACCATGCATCTCAGGTTTTTGAGCGCACTGCCTCTCGATCCCGGATGACTGCCAGCATGGCGACGACCACCGCGCTCCAGACTTCCCAATTGTTCATCGCGAGATCGTGGCGAGGGCTGTTTCTCGTCATGCTGGCGTCCCTGCACCTTGCCGCGATGTGGGGCGCGGAGGACTTCTGGGCGCGCGGTTTGATGCTCGCGCACTTCGGGCTTTTCATACTCTGGCAGCCTTTCATGCGGGGCGAGCATCGCCTGACCTCGGCGCAGGTCGCGGCGATCGCGGCGATTGCGTTGGGCACTCTCTATTTCCTCAACTGGTGGCTGCTTGCCCTGTGGGTGAGTGTTCTGGCGGGGATCGTGGGCGGCAAGGTGTTCCTTTTCCAGGCGCGGTGGCTGCGGCGCTTCTATCTCGTGGTGCTCCTGTACCTCGTCTCGCTTCTGCTCGTCTGGATCGTTCCGAACACCTTCGTCCGCGTGCCCCTGCCCAACGAGGTCGAATTGCTCGCGCGCTACGGTTTGCCCGTGCTGTTCCTCGTGATGATCGCGATTCCCGCCGAGACGGACTCCGCCGAAACCCCTCAGGTCGTCGATTTTTTCTACGCGGCGATGATCGTGCTGCTGCTGATCGTGCTCGCGCTCGGCAGCTTTGCCTTCATGACTCTAGGCAGGATCGACTACCTCACGGCCCTCTCCTACAGCATGCTGATCATCGCGGGCGTGCTGCTGATACTCTCGTTTGCGTGGAACCCCCGCGCTGGGTTCGGCGGGCTTTCCGTGTATTTCTCGCGTTACCTGCTGTCGATAGGCCTGCCGTTCGAGCGCTGGCTGTATTTCCTGGCCGAGCTGTCGCAGCTCGAGACCAAACCCGAGCGTTTCATGAAAGAGGCCTGCGTCGGCCTCGCGCGCCTGCCCTGGGTGTCCGGCGGCTTCTGGCATACGGCGGGCGAATCGGGCGATTTCGGAAAGGTCTCCAAAAACTCCGTTGAATTCACCAACCAGGAAATCCACCTGCGGGTTTTCACCAAGCTGCCCCTGAGCCCGTCGCTGGTTTGGCATTTTCAGCTGCTCGGACAGCTGCTCGGCGAGTTCTACGTCGCCAAGCAGCGCGAGCAGAAGCTTCAGCAGCAGACCTACGTGCAAGCCGTTCACGAGACCGGCGCGCGCATGACGCACGACGTGAAGAACCTGTTGCAGTCTCTGAACGTCCTGTGCGCGGCCGCGGAGCGCGATACGGCGCCCGATGCGGGCGGCGAATTGTCCTCGCTCATGCGCCGCCAGCTTCCCGCGATTACGCAGCGGCTGCAGCAGACGCTCGACAAGCTGCAAAAGCCCGATGCGAGCAACGGCCGCTTCATCAAGGCCGATACCTGGTGGGAGGGCCTGCAGCGCAGCTACGCCGACCGCGGCGTGGAGTTCTCGCGCGAGGGACCAGGGGACTCCGTGATGCTGCCGAAGGAGCTTTTCGATTGCGCGGGCGACAACCTGCTGCAGAATGCGCTGCGAAAGCGCAGGCTCGATGAAACCGTGGCCGTACGCGCGAGCTTCCGCTGCAACGACGCCATCGAGTTTTCAGTGTGCGACAGCGGCGCTCCCGTGGCCGCGGAAGTCTTGCGGGGACTGATGAGGGGTCCGGTGCCTTCGGAAACCGGATTCGGAATCGGCCTGTACCAGACCAGCCGGCTTGCCGAGATCTCGGGGTTCTCCCTCCAGCTGCGCGACAACGATCACGGCCGGGTGTGCTTCAGCCTGCGCGGAGAAGTGCGCCGCGGCGCGCGCGGGCAGTGATCGACGTCCAATACTAACTACCGGAACTCCTCCAAAAACCACGTAAGCAGGGCGATCAGGGCAGGCGGCCGGCCGCGACCATGCGGGTGATCAGCGCACTGGAGGAAATCATGACCACGATGTCGTCGAATTCGCAGAACGGTCCAGGCGCTGCGTCATTGCAGCCCGAGGCCGCGGGGGTCGGAATGCGGCTGAAAAAGGTTGTTCCCGCGTCGGTTGCGTTAGCTGCTTCATCCGTCCCCGCCGGGACAGCCAGCCTAGGACCGCCGCCTGGGGTATAGGCGCCGAACCCGTTCTTGCCATGGGACATGATCACTGCCGGCAACACCAAACCGACGGCAGTGACCGTGTGATCGCTTTCTTTGCGGGTGTTCACGGTTAGCGTTCCGAGCGAGCAAAGAGCGAATGAGGACTGCGTCGGGGCCGGCGTGGGTGCGCAGCCGAAAGTGTTCAAGCTGATTGCGTCGGAAAAAACAGGGGACACCCAGTAGGAAAAACGCCTGTTCCAGCCATCAGTCTCGGGAACGCCGAGCGTCACCCAGGGCACCGCCCCGAAAGCGGTGGTGCACACCGTGCCGCTGACCTGCTCGGTACCCGCCCCGGCCACCCCTGCGGCCACGGTGCCGTTTGCCGGGCAAGGAAGCCGCCCGTTCGCCTGGGCGAATCCGATGATGGCATCCCTGATTGACTCCATGCTGCGCCGGGTGTCTGCCACGTTGCGCACGTCCATCTGGGTGGAAAGCGGAATCAAGGCTCCGGCGATCAGCAGAGCGATGATCGCCAATGCCACCGCAAGCTCGACGAGCGAGAAGCCCTTGCTTCTGCTCATCGCACCGGGTTCAGGGTGCAACGACCACAACCCGGTCATTGATCGTGGTGGGGACTCCGGCCCGATGCTCGTAGACATTGTCGTTGGGCTTGGGCGAGCTCGTTGTCCAAAAAGTACAAGTGCCGACGTCGAGATCTTTCCCAACCGTGAGATTGCAGTTCTCGCCCTCGAGGTAGTCCTTTGGATTTGCCGACGGACGAACCGTTCCGTTCAGCGACCGGCCTGCGAGTATCAGAATGGCCTGTCCGTTGGTGAGAGGCGCGGAAAGATTCTTAACGGTGAGGCACGGCGGGTTCGAAACGCAGTTAGCGCCGCCGCCGGGCAGGTAGTCGGGCGAAACCGCAAAAAACGTCTGGCGGTACCACTGGTTCGAAAGGAACCAAGCGATATTCGGGCTCGTTGAGCTCGGGTTGGTTAAGCGTGGCAGATAGCCCGGCGCAGGGAGCGGAACGGTGATCTTCGCTTGGTGATGCATGTCGAAAGCATTTTGCAATCGTCCGGTATAGGTGAGGACAGCCCCGGAGCCCTGCGGCACGAACGTCATTGTTGGCACGCGCGGCGGCGAACCGAGTTTGCTCCATGGGCCGTACGGCGAGCCTTGGTCAATCGCCGTATCCCCGTTCCCGTCGAGCATCGCTAGATCTTCAGCGGCAGGGACGGGCGAGGGTTTATCGGCAAACGCCAGACCCGTGTTTGTTAGGAATACCTCGAGCTTAATGTCTGGGCGATCGCCGCTGCCGGTCTGGTAGTTGACCGTGCAGGTGACGGTAAACGAACTAATCGAGCAGGGCGCGGAGGTGACGATGGGCGTTCCATCCCCCGGTGGGATCTGCGTAACGGTAGGATTCTGCCAAGTGAAAGTCGCAGTGTTCGTTACGGGGAGCAGGCCGCTCGCCTGGGAAGACGCGCCCAGATAGGCGGACTGCGCAACGGGCGGTGCGGCAAACGGTACGGCAAACGGATAGGCGCCCCACTTGCCGAAGTACTCCGTCAGAAGAAGAGGCTTCACGTCGCGCTCGATCCGCGCGGCAACGACTGGTTCGACCGCAGCCATCAGGTCGGCCTGCGTGATGGCAAGCACTCTGTCGTTGAACGTGTCGGAGGGCTGAGCGGTCGTAAACGTGAAATGTATACCATCGACGTTCAAAGTGAAGTTTTCAAGATAGTTGGCAGGATTGTTGTGTGCGGCGTTTGTTGGGTCGGACGAGCGGATCTGTCCGAGAATCGCTTCGCCCGGCGCAAACAGGACCGCAACGACGTTGTTTGCAGGAGCCGTTCCGGTGACGGTCAGGTGACTTTCTCCGGGGTTGCAAGCCGGCGTATCGCAGGCCTGTGTGTCGCTGTTGATAACAGTGGTCCCTGACGCCTTACGAAAATTCGCGGACAGTGCATACCACAACTGCTCGCCGCTCGCATCGCGCAGGTCGTTGATGCCGAGCGTCTTGTAAGGCAGTCGGCCGATCAGACTCGAAGTAAGGGGAAGAATGCAGTCGGAATCACCCTCCTCGTTTTCGGTCCCATCGTGCAATATGTCCGGGCAGGGCAAGGCGCCGGGTTGCAGGGTGACCTCGCCCTTGTACAGCTGCCATTGCTCCGATGCCGCATACGCGATCAGCGCCGCCTTTGCCTTCCTGAGCGCGCTCATGCTGCGATCCTCGCGCTCGTTGGAGTTCCCGGCGCTGGTGAGGTTGAGGGCGCTGGCTATCAGGAAGGCGGTGATCAAAGCGGCCAGAGCCAGGAGCGCGATCAACGCAAAGCCGCGCTGGACCCGCGCGGACCCTCCCCTGCGCACGCGGAGCCTCACGGCTTGCGCTCGCGTTGTCTGGGAGGAGGTGCGATCGTCCCGCCCGCGACGGGGTCTCTGATTTCGCCGCGGATCTTGTCGAGTGTCTGCCCGATCTTGAGGTTGACCGAAGGCGCGCCTTCGCCGCCGGGCAGGGTCACTCTGGCCGGATCGAGCGGCCTCCTCGCGTTGTCCTGTGGAACCCCGTTGAGCCAGGTCGTGCTCCTGCCCGAAGAGCGCGACACCTGGCCGTTGACCGTGACGGTGCTCTCGACGACTACCGCAGTTTCCCGGATGTTGGCCTGGCGGCGGCGGTCCAGGTCCTGGCGCTGCTGCTCGGTGAAGAACAGGCGCCCGAGGTTCTCCTGGGCCGCTACCTGCCCCATCGCGACTACGAGCAGAAACGCCCCGGCGAAAAGGCGTCTCGCAAATTCCATATGCTTCTCTCCGATGGCTGGTTTGCGTCGCATGCGCCGCCTCAAGCGGGCTTGATCCCTCTTATCGAGACCAGGTCGACCTGGCACTCGGCTCGCAGGCGAGGTTGCACCGTCGTTGCGCCCGGCCCCGCCCCGCGCTCTATCCGGGTCACGGTGCAATTTCGCACGGACACGTGCGCCCTGATGCCCGCCTGCAGGTCCGCAAGGAAATTCAAAAGGTCCCCCTCGTGCAGCAGCAGCATGTCGAGCTTCAACCGGCTCACCACGAAGTCGGCAGCGCCCGCTGAAACGAGCCCGGGGTAGTCGAGGGGTTTTTGAGCCTCGAAGTTGTACCTGATCTCGAAGAGCTTCCGGTCATCTTTGATCCTCGCGATCGATTCGATCCAGTCGAGCCGGCTCTGCTCGCCCACGATGCCGCGTTGGCGCATCTGCTCGTAGTACACGAGGTCATCGCGGATCTCGCGCTCTTCCTCCGCGACTCTCAAGACCCGCTCCTGGGCCGCGACGCGGCTCGCCCGGGTCGCATCCCGCGCCGTTCTCGCCTCGTCCAGGTGGTATCCGCCGGCGATCAGGCAGGCCGCACCCAGCGCAAGCAGCACGATCGCGACAGCGAGCGGCACGCGCAGGCGCTTGAGGTCGTCGCGTGTGATGTTCATGTGCCGCGCCGTTTGACCACGATCACCGAGAACTGCGGCACTTCCTCTCTCCTCGCCGCCCCGATGTCGCCAGCGAGGCTTTTTTCCGCATTGATATCGAACGGCAACTGCGTGCGGGCTATTTCGGTGCCGGGCCGTTTGCGCAGCGCCTCGGTGAATTGGTTCACCAGCGCGGTGACGGCGCGGAAGTCCGAGGCCTGCTGCACGACGAGCTTGCCCGAAATCTCGGCGGTCTGGGTCTGAAACTCGCCGGCCGCGGCCGGCGCCTGGGCTGCCGGCTGGGAGGAGGGTGCCTTGGACACCTCGCGGCCGGCCGCCGATTTCACCCCGGTGCCGAACTCCCAATCGATTTTGTCGATTTCGATCTGGGGCAGGGCCGTTACCGCTTCGCTGATCTCGGCGAACATCCTGCCGGGCGAAGCGCTTTGCCGCAGGAGCGCCCGGTAGTTCTTCACGATGGCCTTGAGATTTTCGCTGGAGATCGGCGTCTTGGGGAAACGCGTCTGCAGCCGGGCGTATTCCTCGGACGCGCGGGCTTCCTGCACGCGGTTATTCTGAGCCTGCTCGTTGGCCTGATAGGTATCGAGAAGTCTCACCGCCGAAAAGAGCAGGCAGAAGCCGAATGCCGCCGCTCCGGCGGCAAGCAGGGCCACGCGCGCGCGCCACAAATGATAAAAGCGCCGCAGGCGGTCGTCGGCATACTGTTCGCCGGACGGGTACGCGGCGAGCACGTGCAGGAACAGGCTTTCTGCGAGCGCCCCGGGCGGCGCCGATTTGAGGCCCAGGCTGTGGGCGACCTTGTCGAGGTCGTGAACATGGAACTGCAGCCGGGCGGAATTGACGCAGGCCGTGTCGTAGAGCGCTTTGTGCTCGCTCGGCGCGAGGACCAGCACGTCGAGCGCGGGCGCCTCGCGCGGCAGGATGCGGGTGTTGACGAGATACTGCTGGATCCGCAGCGACTCGGCCGCGAAATCCTGCGCAATCGTTCTGGGATCGGAGGAGTCCACGCGGCCGAGGCGCGAGAAGCGGATTCGGCCGTTCTCGATGTAGCTCTGCCGCAATCCGGCCTGCTGCCGGCTCACTATCAGGTATCGCGCACCCTTGAAACCGAGGCGCTTCCCCGTCTGGGCCGCCACGGGCGCCACCGAAAACACGCCGACCAGACGGGCTTCATGCGAGCGCAAGGCCTCCAGCCAGGGCTGGAATTGATGCGCGTTGGTAAACGACATGTAGAGAATCCGTTCCTCGCGCCGGCCCGCGTGGGTCTCGGACCCGAGCGAGAGCGGCAGAGCGAGGGACGCGTCGCGGTAGCGCTGGGCGAGCTTGCGCGCAAGCAGCGCCCGGCGGTCCGCGCCGCGCACGTAAGGGATGTTTTCCTGAAAGAAATCTTCCTCGACCACGTCGGCGAGCACGTAGAAAAGGCTTTCCGGGGCGCCGGCCACATACCTCGAGAATTCGGCGACGCCTTTCTCGTTCATGTCGAAGACGCCTTCCTTCTGCAGCTCGCCTCTTTCCCATAGATAGGTGGTGACTCTCTGGGAGGTGAGGTAACAGAGGCGTTTGCTCGGCACGGTCTCTATACCTTGATCTTGCTGATGACGTCGTAGATCGGCCCGAGAACGGAGAGCATCACCCAGCCCAGAATGACGCCGAGGACCACCGTCAACGCCGGTTCGATGATCACCTGAATCTTGCCGATCGATTCGCGCACTTCGCGGTTGTAGAAATAGGACACGTTGAGCAGCGCCTTGTCGAGCGCGCCGGTCGACTCGCCCACGCGGAGCATTCTCACCACGAGCGGCGGGAAAAGCCCCACCTCCTGAAACGCCGCGGTGACGTTCTTGCCTTCGCCGATCTGCTGTCCCGCGAGCTTCAGGCCTTCCTGGATGACCATATTGCCCGTGATTTCCTCGGAGCTCCGGATCGCATCCAGGATGGTGATTCCCGAGGAGTACATGAGAGCGAAAATGCTGGCGAAGCGCGACAGGATGATCTTGCGCAGGATCTCGCCCGCCACGGGGAGAGCGAGCTTGAAGCGATCGAGCTGGTAACGCACCAAGGGGTTGGCCCGAGCCGCGAGCTTGACGCCGAAGAACAGGATCAAGGGGGCGGCCAGGAGTGCCCACCAGTAGCCCACGAAAAACGCCGAGACCTCGATCAGGACGCGCGTCTGCAGAGGGATCTGCTGCCCCATGTTCTTGATGAAGGCGACCATCTGCGGTACGAGGTAGATCATCAGGAAGAACGTCACCATGATCACGATCGAACCGACGAACGCGGGGTAGAGGACGAGCTTTTTCATGTGCTCGGCCAACTCGTCTTCCCATTTCAGGTTCTCGACCAGGCTTTTCAGCACTTCGGCCAGCTTTCCCGTGTCCTCCCCGGCGCGGACGAGGCTCGTGAAAACCGCGTTGAAGATCTGCGGATACTGGGCGAGGCTCTGCGACAGCCTCAAGCCCCCCTGGATGCTCTCGATGACCCCCGACATCACTTCGCGAAATCGGGCGTTTTCGATGCTGTCGCGCAGGTCGATCAGCGATTCGACGAGCGGCACCCCGGCGCCGGTGAGCTGCTCCATGTGGAAGCAGAAGTTGATAAGGTCGGCACGCTTGATCGCGCCGGAGCGGAGCAGGCTCCCGCCGTGACGCGTCGGCCCGCCCCTCACGAGGTCGAGGCCCATGCGCTTCAAGCGCAGCTCGAGGTCGACCAGATTGATCGCTTCGATCTGGCCGAGCATCGTCTTTCCCCGGGTATCTATGGCTTTGTAGGCAAAGAGTGCCATGTTCGATCCGTCGCCGGCGGCGTGCGCCGGCCGTGGCTCACATCCGGTCGGTGAGGTCGATCACGCGCATCAGCTCATCGAGCGCGGTCGAGCCGTCGAGGACCCGGCGGGTGCCGTCGTCGGCCAGCGTGCGAAAGCCCCTCGTCAGAGCGGACTTTTGCAATTCCCGGCCGGTGGCGCGGTGCGCGATCAGCTCGTCGAGCTCGCCGTCCATCTTCAGGATCTCGATGATGGCCATGCGACCCCGATACCCCTGATAGTCGCACTGGTCGCAGCCGACGGCCCGGTACAGCGTGGGCGCCCGCTCGGACTTCGCCCCGAGGATGCCGCATTCCCCGGCGCTCGCCTGATAGGCTTGTTTGCAATGCTTGCACAGCCTGCGCACCAAACGCTGCGCGACGATGCCGATGATGTTGCCGGCGAGGACGTCCGGGACGATGCCGATGTCGAGAAGCCGCGGAATCGCGCCGGCCGCCGAATTGGTGTGGAGAGTCGAATAGACCTGGTGGCCCGTCATCGCGGCGCGGAAAGCCATGGTGGCCGTGTCCTCGTCGCGAATCTCACCGACCAGGATCACATCGGGGTCCTGCCGCATGAGCGAGCGGATGCCGTTGCCGAAATCCATCTTGGCCGCCTCGTTGATCGAGGTCTGCCGGATCAGCGTCATGGGATACTCGACCGGGTCCTCCAGCGTCATGATGTTGAGGCCGTCGTTGTTGATGTGGTTGAGCACCGAATAGAGCGTCGTCGTCTTGCCGCTGCCGGTGGGGCCGGTGAGGAGAATGATGCCCTCGGGCCGCGCGATCATTTTCTTGAGAAGCTGAAGCTGACCTGCTTCCAGCCCCAGGCCGTCGAGCGGAACGATCCCCTTCTGCCGGTCGAGAATGCGCAGCACGATGTTCTCGCCGTGGGTGGTCGCCTGCGAGGAGACGCGGAAATCGACCGCGCGGCCGGTGAGCATCAGCGAGATGCGCCCGTCCTGAGGGGCGCGTGTTTCGGCGATGTTCATCTTCGACATCACCTTGATACGCACCGCCATGGCCGGCCAGTATGTCTTGTGGAGAGACCTTATCTGGCGCAGCACCCCATCGATGCGGTAGCGGATGCGCAGGAAACTCTGCTCCGGCTCGAAGTGAATGTCGGAGGCGCCTCGCTCGACGGCGTCCGCGAAGAGCGCCGAGATGAGGCGCACGACCGGCTGCGAATAGGCGTCGCCGGATGCCTGCAGGCTCTGGTAGTCGATCTCGCCGGTTTCGATCTCGTGCAGGATGCCGTCGATCGAAAAATCATGGCCGTAGTATTGATCGATCGCCCGGCCGATTTCGCTCTCGCCCGCGAGCCGCGTCTCCAGTGAAAACTCGCCGCGCAGCTGGGCCCGCACCTGGTCCAGCGCAACGATGTTGTTCGTGTCGGCAATCGCGATGATGAGCTTGCGTGCCTCGCGGTCGAGCGCGACCGGGAAGACGGTGTGCCGCTTGGAGAACTCGCGCGGCACGAGCTTCAGCGCCATCGAATCGACCACGATCTGAGTGAGGTCCACGCTCTGCAGGCCGAGCTTCTCGGACAAGGCATCGCGCAGCGTCGCCTCGGACACGAAGCCCAGATTTACCAGCAGCTTGCCGACCGGCTGATGGGTCTTGAGCTGCTCGAGCAGCGCGATCCGGAGCTGATCCTCGGTGAGGATCCCCTGCGAAATCAAAATCTGCCCGATGTGGCGCTTGGCCTGCGGGGAGACCGTTTGGGCGCTGAGGCGGGGGGAGTTCACTAGGCGGGCTATTTGCTCAGCTCCTGTACGCGCAGCCGCGCCTGGGCGGGGGTGAAGCTCGCAGCGCGCTTCTCGGTCAAAGCAAGCGCTCGCCGGTAATACTCGAGCGCGAGTTTTCCCTGGTGCAGTTGATCGAGGCTGACGGCGAGATTGAAGGCATAGTCGGCATTTTCCGGATCGACCGAGTAGGCCTTGAAATAGGCGGACTGGGCTTCGGTCCAGCGCGACTGCTGCGCATACTGGTTGCCGAGCGAGAAATGCAGAAGCGCGGCCTCGGGCTGGGTTGCGATCAGGGTTTTCAAGCGGCTCTCCGAAGCCACCGGGTCGAGCTGCCCGCGCAGCGTGATGAGGCTCGCCACAGCGTGGCTGTCGCGCGGATCGATTTCGAGCAGTTTGAGGTAACGTGCCTCGGCCGAGCTGAGCTGGCCGTTGCGCACGTCGATGGCCGCGAGGCCGAGCAGCGCGTCGCGGTTGGTCGGTTCGCGCGCGAGCGCCCGCTGGTAGCTCTCGCGGGCGGCGGCGAGATCGTTCCTCTGGAACGCCTGGTAGGCCTGTTCGACCAGCGGATCGACGCTGAGAGTGGGCGCGTTGATCGCGATCGGCGCGAGCGCTTCGCCCGTCCGCTGCGAAACGGATGCGTTCTGGCTCGAAGAGAGTTCGGACCGCGGCGCCGAAGGCCCGGAGGCAAGCGTTCCCGAGGCGGGCTGGGATCTCGCTCGGGGCGGACGCACCGGCTGTATGGGAGGGATTCCCGGAACCGCAGTGCGCGCCGCAACGGGCGCGGCTGCCTGCGGCGCTTGCGCCGGCGGAGCAGGCGCGGCGGGTTCGGAAGGCGCGGCCACGGGGGCCGATGCGGCCGCGGATTGAGCGGGCGCCGCGACCGGGCCCGCTTGCGTTTGCACAGGGGCGGCACTGTACCTGGGCTGCATTTGCCACCATACGTAGCCCCCGTAGCCCAGTCCGACCAGTGCGAGCACGCCCAGAGTGAAATAAAACGGCCGACGTGGGTTGTAGTCCATCTCCTTCACCTGAAAAAGCTGTTGGGCTTGGGCGCGTTCAGCGGTCCGTGCGAATTCGTTCGTCGACGGGATCGCTTGCGCCGCGGGCTCGAACATTTCCTCCCCTTGCAGCGACAATTCGGAGCTTGCCGCTGCCGTCTCGCCGGCCGGTTCCGAGGAGCGCAAATCATCGGTGAGAATCTCCAGCGGCTGCGAGATGTCGGGTAGCTTTTCGCGGGTGATCACCCGGGCGGCCGGCCCGGACGGCGCGAGCTCGGGCTCCGCCGAGGGCGTCCCCTCTTTCGCGACCTGCTTGGCCAGCTCGGCCTTCTTCAGCGCTTCGAGGAGCAGG
>Ga0137403_10004072_pt1 | contig 17285 bp, 18 predicted proteins | sample CZOMad2_1_16fung_FD_122057 | JGI IMG/M metagenome (GOLD analysis project Ga0137403, IMG submission 122057) | Vadose zone soil fungal communities from Angelo Coast Range Reserve, California, USA - CZOMad2_1_16fungal (Hybrid Assembly) | ecosystem: Environmental > Terrestrial > Soil > Vadose zone...
TCGGCCCGCGTAGCCCCGCGGTGTTCTCGCTCGACCAGCAGGGTCTCACCGCTCGAGGCGAGTGGAACGGCATCCGCTTCACCACCTCGTTAAGGCTGGCGGCATCCGCGGTAGCCTGGTTTTGGCATGTGATCCTGGAAAATGCGGGCCATGCCGCCACTACCGTGGACCTGATCTACGCCCAAGATGTGGCCTTAGCCCATTACGGCCTCGTGCGTCTCAATGAATATTACATCAGCCAGTACGTGGACCACACTCTCCTCGCCCACCCGACACGGGGCGTCGTCCTAGCCGTCCGCCAGAATCTCCCCATGGCAGGGCGTCATCCGTGGGCCGTGCTCGGCTCGTTGGGACAGGGTGTCAGCTTTGCCACCGATGCGGTCCAGTTCCATGGCCTGGCCACCCGCGCCGGCGCGGACGCGGTTGGCTTGACAGCGCCGCAGCTGCCCGGCGAGCGTCGGCAGCACGAGCATGCGATGGCCGTGATTCAGGACGCGCCGGTGCGGCTGGCACCGCACGTCGTGGTGCATTGCGGCTTCTTCGGCTGGTGTGAGGCGAACCACCCAGCGGCGACCTCGACAGCCGATCTGGCGTTGGTCGATATGGCATTGGCATTGCCGGAAGCCAGGTTTATGACCGATCGCAGCGTCGAGGCCTCGGGGATGCCTCCGGCGCCGACGCTGTTCAGCGCGCGCCCGCTGCTGAGCAGTCTCGACCTGTCTGAGGCCGAGATCACGGACCTGTTCGGCCACGATCTCCGCCAGGTCGAGCGGGAACACGCATGTCTGCTGTCGTTCTTCACCGGGGGACACCGGCATGTGGTGCTCAAGGCGAAGGAGCTGCGCGTGCTGCGTCCCCACGGCCATATCATCCGCACCGGCAAGGGGCTGACGCCGGATGAAGCCTCCCTGACGTCCACCACGTGGATGGCCGGCGTGTTCAACTCGATGCTGACGCAGGGGCATGTCAGCATTAATCGCTTCCTCTCCACCACCCGGAGCTATCTGAGTCTGCTCCGCGCCCACGGCCAGCGCATCTTCGTCGAGCGGCCAGATGGGTATGCCCTGCTGGATGTGCCGTCGGCCTACGAGATGAGCCCGAATGGCTGTCGCTGGATCTATAAGCATCACGATGGGCTGATCGCCGTCCGCAGTTGGGCGTGCCTCGAGCGTCATCAATTGCACCTGTCCATCGACATTCTCGCCGGGGCGCCCTGTCGCTTTCTCATCACCAACCATATCGCGCTCCATGGTGACGACGGCGCGGAGGCCATGCCGGTGCGGTTCGAGCGGGATCGGGACGGCATCGTGATCCGCCCGGTGCCCGAGTCCGAGGTTGGGCGCCGCTTCCCCGACGGGCACTGGCGCATCGATCCGGGCCAGGATACGCTCCTCGACCGCGTGGGGGGCGACGAGTTGCTGTTCGCTGATGGTCGATCACGGCAGCAACCCTATCTCACGATCGTGACCAGGAAAGCCCCCTCGGTCAGCTTTCACATCACCGGTGGTCTGATCCCCACAGCACGTAGGAGAGGCAAAATCGCCGATCTCACCGCCGAGGTCACCGCCGAGCAGGGCAAGGCCGAGCGGTTCTGGCACGATATGACAGGAGCGCTCACACTGCTCCCGCCCGCCCGCAGCCCGCTGGCTGGAGAGGTGGCACGCCTGCAGGAGATCCTGCCCTGGTTCGCCCATAACGCCATGATTCATTATCTCGCCCCGCGGGGACTGGAACAATATTCCGGTGGCGGTTGGGGTACTCGCGATGTCACCCAGGGGCCGGTTGAGCTGCTCCTCGCCTTGGGGCGGTGGGAGCCATTGCGGGACCTCCTGCGCCGCGTCTACGGGGCGCAAAATCCTGATGGCGATTGGCCGCAGTGGTTCATGTTTTTCGACCGCGAGCGGCAAATCCGCCCCGGCGACTCACACGGCGACATCGTGTGTTGGCCGGTGTTGGCCTTGGCGGAGTACCTACTGGCCTCGGAAGATGCGTCGCTGCTCGACGAGGTCGTGCCGTTCTTCCACCCGGAGGGCCACGACCACGCCGAGCAGACGACGCTGTGGGGGCACGTTGAACGGGCGCTCGCGGTCATGGCCGCGCGGGTGATTCCCGGCACCCACTTGGCGGCCTATGGCCACGGGGACTGGAACGATTCGCTGCAGCCAGCGGACCCTGCTATGCGCGAGCGGTTGTGCAGCGCGTGGACCGTCACGCTCCATTATCAGACGCTCACCACCCTGGCCAGGGCCCTGCGTCGTGTCGGGCGTCCCGAGCCAGCGGCGGCGTTCGAGACCATTGCGACGCAGGTCCGCGAGGACTTTCAGCGGCTGCTGATCATCGATGAGACGATAGCCGGGTTCGCCTATGGGCATCCCAACGGTCGCATCGAGTACTGGCTGCATCCTCGGGATGGGAATACTGGTATACACTACCGTCTGTTGCCCATGATCCATGCCATCATCAACGATCTACTGACCCCCGAGCAAGCCACGGCGCACATCGGCTCTATCAAACGGTACCTGCTTGGACCCGATGGCGCGCGGTTATTCGATCAGCCGCCGCCGTACCGGGGTGGACCGCAGCAGCACTTCCAGCGTGCTGAAAGCAGCACGTTTTTCGGGCGTGAGATCGGCCTCATGTATATGCACGCCCATCTCCGCTATGCCCAAGCCATGGCACGTTATGGCGATGTCGAGGCGTTCTTCCTGGCGCTATGCCAAGCCAACCCCATCGGCATCCGCTCGGTGGTGCCTGCAGCCGCGCTCCGGCAGGCGAATTGTTACTACTCCAGCTCAGATGCAGCGTTCGCCGATCGTTATGAGGCGCTGGCGCATTACGACAGGGTCAAAACCGGTGAGGTCGCCCTGGAAGGGGGGTGGCGGATCTATTCGAGCGGGGCGGGCATCGCCATGTGCTTGATGCACCAGTGCTTCCTCGGGCTGCGCCGGGAGCGATCAGCGTTGATCATCGATCCCGTCATCCCGGAAGCCCTGAACGGCCTGCAAGCCGAGGTCGAACTGGCGGGCAGAACGGTGCATATCACCTATCGCATCGGCCATGCCGGGTACGGACCCACAGTCGTGACCCTCAACGGCCAGGAGTTGTCCTTTACCCGCGAGGCCAACCCCTACCGGACGGGGGGGGCCGAGGTGCCCATGACGGCGGTGCTGGAGCGGCTGACCGTCGGCACGAACGAGTTGGTCATCTGCCTCAAGTAATGGATCTGCGGACACGCAACTGGCTTTCCAGGCCTAACCCAACACCTGGTTCATCAGCCGCAAAGTCGTAGTAAATCCAGCAAATGCTTGTTGACACGCTCTTGTCGTCTCTCTACACTCGGGCCCAAGCATCTTCGCCCATGAAATCCTTCCGCGAAGGCGTTGAAAGGAGAGACCTATGCTGCGCATCGAGGAGAATGAGCGCTTGACCCGCGTGCGCCCTGGCACGCCCATGGGAGCGTTGCTGCGGCGGTATTGGCACCCCGTGGCCGCCACGGTCGAGCTCGACGACCATCCCGTCAGGCCGGTCAAGATCCTGGGGGAATCTCTAGTGCTGTTCCGGGATCGGCAGGGGCGGCTGGGCTTGATCAACGACACCTGTCCCCACCGCAGGGTCTAATTCCTGTACGGGGTTCCTGAGGAGGAGGGGCTGCGGTGTTGCTATCACGGCTGGATGTTCGATCGGACCGGGAGGTGCCTGGAGATGCCAGCCGAGGCGCCCGACAGCACCTTCAAGGACCGGGTTCGCATCACGGCGTATCCGGTACAGGAGCTCGGAGGGCTGATCTTCGCCTATCTGGGTCCCCAGCCAGTGCCGCTGCTGCCGCGCTGGGACCTGTTGGTGATGGACCAGGTCTGGAGGGATATCGGGGTGACGATGATCCCCTGCAGCTGGCTGCAGTGCATGGAGAACTCGGTAGACCCGGTGCATACGGAGTGGCTGCACGGACACTACTACAACTATGTGCTGCAGCGCAAAGTCGAGCAGGATGAGCGGGGGGATCGCTTCGTGGCGCGGGTGATTCCCCACCACGCGAAGATCGGCTTCGACATGTTTGAGTACGGGATTATCAAGCGGCGGGTGCGCGAAGGGGGGTCGGAGGCAGATCCCGAGTGGCGGATCGGGCATCCCATTCTGTTCCCGAATATCCTGCGTGTGGGGTGGACGTTCCAGATCCGGGTGCCGATGGATGACACCCATACCTGGCATCTGATGTTTCTGTTACTCTTATTTGTATGCTAGTGATTTCAATAGCTTGACAGCTTGGGCTATGTCGGGAGTCTAGGCATATTGTCGCTCTAGAACTAGCAAGTCCCAACAGCAATACTTCGGACACTTTTTTAGCGAAAGAGGTTAACAAAGATGGCCATAAGCGGGTTGAATGTGAGTTGACAACACATTCCCAGGAGTATGGCCATGACCATTGTCAACAATATCCTCAAGCAGATGCCTGCGGTGGATCAACCGCAGCGCAAGTTCCTTGTCATGTTGTTCAGCACCATCCTTGCGCTGCGGGGCCACGTCAACTTTCGCCATCTGAGCCGTGACTGTGACGACTCTGAACGCACGATCGCACGACAGTTTCGACGCTTTTTCGACTGGTCGGACTTTCACCAGCGAGTCATCACCACGGCGCTCGACCCGCCGGCAGAAGTGATCTCGGCGCAGGATGCCTCCTTCATTCCGACGAGCGGGCAACAGACGTTCGGGTTGGGTCACTTCTTCAATGGCGGCGCGGGACGTGCGGAACGGGGGCTGGAGATTTCGACCCTCGCGGTGGTGGATGTGACGCACCGTTGTGCGTTTACGCTCGCAGTCGCGCAGACGCCGCCCACGTGTGCCACGGCGACCACGCAGGACCAGGAAGCCACCCTGGTGGATTTCTACACACAGCAACTGCGCGCGCATCATCATCGCCTCCCGGCATGGGTCACCTATCACGCAGTAGACGGCTACTTTGCCAAGAAGAAGTATCTTGATGAAGTGGTGGACCTCAGACTGCACCCGATCACGAAGCTGCGCTGCGATGCCGATGGTCGCTTCCTGTGCACCGGCCCACATCCGCAGCGGCGCGGGGCGCACCGCAAGTATGACGGCAAGGTTCACTGGCAGGACTTGAGCCGGTTTGAGGCGCTCGGCACGCTGGCGGAGGCTGAACATGTGCATCTGTATACAGCGGTGGTCTGGCATGTCACGCTCAAGCGGAAGCGGCGCGTGGTTGTCCTGATCAATCGGAAAGACCCAGACCAATCACGCGACATCGTCCTCGCCTCGACTGCTCTGGCACTGGACGGTCACAAGCTGCTCGAGTTGTACGGCGCGCGTTTTCAGAGCGAGTTTTTGTGCCGTGACCGCAACCAGTTCACTGGGCTAACGGACTGTCAGGCCCGCGCGGAAGCGGCGCTCTCATGTCATTTCAAGGCCGCGCTGGCGACGCTCACTCTGGTGCGCGCTGAGGAACTGAATGCGCAGTCAGGTGAAGAACCACGGGTCTTCTCGATGGCCAGTTGGAAGCAGTGTAAATTCAATGAACACTTGCTGGATTTATGTATCGAGAAGTGAGCTCTTGACCCGTATTGGGTGAAAAATCACCCCTCGTATGATGAACTCAGGATTTACGGCGCGATTGCCGCCTAATTTTGTCCGAACCATTGAACAGAAATCACGACAATTTCCCCGACATTAACGCAGTCCAGTCGGCCTGCTAGGGCTGACGCTATCCCGCCATGGTAATCGAACCTAAAGGCAATTCCTGGGCAACCGGCCTATCGTGCTTTCCATACCATTGAGACACCTATACGACCTGGCCTAGAGTACACACTCGCGGAGGGACAACTCTATTTGTGATCTGATGCCGAAAGGGGAATGCCATGCCGAAGCACATGTTGCCGCTGGGAGCTGTGCTGATAGTCGTTCTTGGGCTCTGTGGGCTGACAGGGTTGCTTTCGTCGGCAGAGGCGGTGATCACCATTAAGAGCGCATCGGTGCAAAATGGCGTGGCGGTCGTCGAAGGCGGCAATGCCGCGAGGAGCGCTAGTATGTATTGGGAAGGCGCCCTGGTGACGCAGGCCAATAACGGCGGGAACTTCGCCTTCCAGGGGTTCGTCCCAGCAGATTGTGTCGGGAGCCTGCATGAGGGCGATCCTGCGGCGGCCATCGCCGTAGCGTTGGCTAATTGCGGACCCGTCTCTGAAGCGCCGGCGCCGGTGCCACAGACCGGGCAGACGCAGTGTTAGGACCCGTCGGCAGACACGTCAAACGTGATGATCCCATGCTCCGACACCGGTTTGGATGGGGACATCCGGGCGGGCGTGACAGTCCCCAGCCCGCGCTTTACCGACAACGCCAACGGCACAGTGACGGACAACCTAAGCGGGTTGATCTGGCTCAAAAATGCCAATTGTTTTGGGACCCAGTCTTTGGCCAATGCCCTGCAGGCGGCCAATGCCCTGGCCAGCGTCAGTTGTGGGCTCTCGGACGGCAGCGCGGAGGGCGACTGGCGCCTCCCAAACGTCAAGGAGCTGCAGAGTCTGATTCATTTTGGCTTCGTCGGTCCTGCCCTCTCCAATGCCGCTGGGACGGCCCAATGGAGGGAGGGGGATGCGTTCTCGGCGGGGGGTGCGTTCTCGAATCTACAGTCGAACTGGTACTGGTCGTCTACCGCGTGGCCCGGCCGGCCTACGGCGTGGTTTGTCTCCCTGTACGACGGCTTCACCTTCGACGCCGGCGTCACCAACAACACCCACCTACATGTGTGGCCCGTCCGTGGACCAGAATAGCGACGCTGATGTTTGGAACCCTTGGAGGCGGCATTGAATGAATGTTGTGTACAGAGCTTTGATCCTATCTCGTGCTCAAGCAGCCGTTGGTGCCGCACGAGCAGTAAAAGGTATCAGCCACAGCGGATTAAAGGGTCGGTTGCGTGAGATCGTGATCCGGGACTTGCTTCGGCCCCTTCTTCCGTCAGACGTCGGTCTGGGGACCGGCCAGATCATTACGGCCATCAATCAATACTCGCAGGAGCAGGATGTTGTCCTATTTGACAGGTCAATACTACCGCCCATCTTGCACGAAGGGACTACAGGCGTTTTTCCTATAGAGTCTGTGTTATTCGCTATAGAAGTCAAATCAACGTTGACAGCAGAGCGGTTGAAATCCTCAATCGAAAGCGCCAATCAATTACGCTCTCTAGAGTATTTTCCAGGCGAATTTGACGATTCAGGCAAGCCGATACAGTTAACCACGAAGAGGCTGATTCCAGCTATTCTGGCATTTGACAGCGACTTGAGCGAGACCGGCAAGACGGAACTTGAGCGATTCAAGGAGATTTGGGGCGGCTCCACCGATGAACCCCCAATCCAAATGCTCTGCGTCGTAGGCCGGGGTTTGTCGACGTGGAAACCGGAGGAACCGACCATATGGAGAACCTGGGAGAGCACATATCTACTAGAGGAAGTGGTGACCTTTATGGCGTTCATCATGAACTCCTATAAGGCGCTAGCTCTGTCGAGAAAGTCACCACGCTTGGGGCATTACCTGCTCAGACCGCACCAGAAGTGTGCTGTCACCAGTGTGAAGTGAAGCCGACTTTACTACTCATGGTTCGCTCATTTTCAAACCAGTTTCAAACATTGCCTATAACTCCCTGATTTTTCGAACCTGTGTACAGGCGGAGTATGACTCTACGACGCAAGAATGAGCCAACAGCACCGGTCAAGCAAATTGGGGGCACATGGTTGTTCTTCAAAAACATTGTGATTTCATAGGTTGCCTGAATGTTGGGAACCTTCGAAAAAATGAGCGAACCATAAGTTCAATACTCTGGACAAAATTTAGCCGCCCAGTTCAGTAATGGTGCCATAATTACAAAGACTTTCGTAGGCAGGGCTAGATTTCTCCAGTGTCGTCTCCTCTGCTAAGATGGTAAGAATGCGATCAATGAGATGCTGATTAAAGGACCGGCGTTTCAGGCTCGCCATGGAGAAGGAGGTCAGCTGGTCATCAGCATTCTGTCGTGCTTCCAGTTTGGCAAAGGTCACAGCCGTCAAGCTCATATTGAAATGGAAAGCCAGCTTGGCCGGAGAGCGGGCCTGGCAGTCGCTCAAACCCGTAAATTGTTTGGCATCACGGAACAGGAATTCAATCTGGAAGCGCGCTTTGTAATAGCCATAGAGGCGTGCCGCAGCAAGGTCGATGTCGGTGCTAAAGAGGAGTGCAGAGCGGTTCGTGCAGGTCTCGACCAACAGGACGACACGCACGTTGCGTTTGAACTGCACATGGTTGACCACCTGGGTGTAGAGGACAATCCCCTCATCGCTGGACGCCATCCGCTCAAAGCGTGACAGCGCAGACCAGTGCATCTTGCCGTCATACTGCTTCGGACGGCCAGGGCCGGAACGTGGCGGACCATCATAGAGAAAGCGGAGGTTTGCATCACGGCGCAATTTGCCAATCTGATGGAGCGCTACGGCCCGGACACCATCGAGGAATTTCTGTTTGCTGTAATAGCCATCGGTGACGACGTAGCGTAATGGGTACAAGGCATGCTGCTGGACGACACGAGTCACTTGGTCCAGATAGATATCAATACGAGTCGCCTCCTGGTCAGCGGCGGGGCCTGTCGGTGGCGTCTGTTCAACACTGAGAACGTAGGCACAATTGTCCGTGACATCGAGCCAGCCCAGAGCTGAGAGTTCTAACCCCTTTTCCGTGCGGCTCTGAGTGCCGTTCCAGAAGTGGGCGAGGCCATAAGTGTGCTTGCCGCTTTTAGAGACAAAACTGGCATCGAGCACCAGCGCCTGTTCATGATCCGGCGGGACCACCCGCATAATCGCGGCCTTGTTGAGCGCCACAAAGTCAACAGCGGTCGCAAAGTGTCGGGCAAAGGTCCTTTCATGGTAGGGGCTGTAGCGGCTTAAGTTGCGGAACGTGACATGCCCTGGCAGCATCAGCAGCAGCCTCATGAGATGAATGAGAAACTTCCGCTGTGGCCGCTGAAGATGGGTGAGGGTCGCCAGTACACTCTCGAAGAGTCGCATGAGTTGTCCTCCTGTACAGGTAAGTTGGGCAACTTAACCTTAGAGGATGATGGCTCATGCGGCCACCTCTCACTCAACAAAACTGTCCGAAGTATTGATAAGTTACTAATCAATGTAAATCCCGTCGGCAGCGCCATTGAGTCTCATCCGTCAGCCTGGAGCCGGGTGGTGGCCGTGAATTTGAGCGGCCCGTTCCTGATGGCTAGAGCAGTCATGGAGCACATGCTGGCCCATCGCTGGGGACGGATCATCGGCGTGACCACGAGCCTGGATACCATGTTTGTCCTTGGGCATCGATCGCGACCCGATCAATGAGCCGTTCTGCCTGCCGACCGGCACGCCCAGCTGGGTGGTCGCGGCCGACCACACCAAGTACAATTCTAGGCCGGAGAACCGACGGCCATGCGCTACCCATAAGCCAGAGAAAGCGAATGTCATTCTGGATCGCATCGGGCTGGATAAATAGAATGTGACGACTATCGCCTCCGCGCTGGTGGCAAGGGCCAGCTCCGGCTAGAGATCATCACCATAGAGGGTCTGTTCCCGCAGTTCATGCGCATTGCTGAGATCATTTGGGAGCCGTGGGGGAAGATCGGCTGACTTCTTCAATCTGCGCGGATGCGATCTACCCGACCCGCTTCGGCAGCTGGCCGCGTGAGGTGATTGGTCGCGACGTAGATGGCGCCGTATCTGACGACCTCCGGGCGATAACGCAGGCGGTGGCGGGCCTAGCTCAGCCATTCCAGAGCCAACTCGTGTTTCGAGGCGGCCCCTTGCGCCAGAGGCGAAGGCGCAAGGGAATCCGGAGGGTTCCATCGGACCAGACCCGCAGGACCAGCGAGAAGCCGTATACCGGTCGGCGCTCCTGGCTGGAGAAGACCCATGCCGGGGGTCCATGGGCGTCGCAGAGGGCTTGCGAATCACGCCGTCATCGTGGATGAGATCACCTGGCCCCTAGACGAACCGCGTGCGACAGGCGTGTTGCAGGAGTGTTGGCCCAGACCCATGAGCCCGCAGCAGCCTCGTCAAGCGGTCATACGACACGGTCTCCAGGGCTTCGGCCAGGGCCACACATGTCGCTGAGCTCTGATCAGACAGCAAGGCGATGAGGTAGAGCCACACCAGCATGGGCATCGAGTGCCCTCCTTCGTCGCGATTGGATGGGCAATCTAGACTATCTCATCGCCTCTGCACCCCTGCTGGCAGGTCATCGATGCTGCCTGACGGCGCCTCACCCTCCTGGCGATCCAGGATGCAGGGCCAGCGCCAGGGGTGAGGCATCATCCCCTATGGATACATGGGGGTGCCGCGGCTGAGGACCGTTCCATCGCAGGTGATGGTGCCGATGGTGACGCCATCAACGGTGGCGCGGGTGCCAAACTTGAGGTCGACGTCGGTGCCATTGTTCTCGACCACGGACGGATTCGACGGGACCGAGACGAGGGTGAGGGTGCCGGCGCCATCCGCCAAGACGCCAGTGCCATTGTTCTGGACGCTCAGCCCACCCCTGATGACAGCCCCGGCGCCCTCAATGAAGTTCAGGCCGGTGGTGTTGTGCTCGAGGACGAACTTGCCGGTTCCCAAGGGGCTCGCAATGAATCCAGCGCTGACCAAGATCCCGTCGGCTCCATTATTGGCGGCGGTGATGACGTTGGCGCCGCTGCCAAAAAAATCACTACCGTAAATGGTCAATTGTGACTGTGGAGTGAAGATGATGATGCCGAAATTCCCATTCCCGTTGGCGGTGAGCGTGCTGCCCTGCGCGGCCGTAAACCCGAAGATGGCCACCTGGCCGCTCCCGGCCACCAGGCCAGCTCCACCGTTGTTGTTCAGCTGCACCTGCGCCCCACGGATTTCCAGCATCGATTGACCGTTGACCTCTGCGCCATTGCCCGTGTTCTGGCTACTGGTGATGGCGCCCCTGAGGATGGCACTCGAACTGGTAAACACATCGATCCCTACCCCATTGCCCTGCATGGTGCAATCGGTGAGGTCGGCCGTCGAGCCATCAGCGACCGCGATGCCTATTGTCGCATTCTGCTGCACGGTTGTCTGCTGCACAGCAAAGGCCGCGCCGTGTAAGCCGAGAATCCCTTCGCCGGGGCCGTTCTGGATGGTAAACCCTGTGAGGGTCACCCCGTGGGCGCCGTCGATGGTCACCACGCCCTCAAACGCCGTTGGGCCGCCCCCGCCGCCGTCGAGCACCGCGCTGCCACCGCCGTCAAGCGTCAGCCGATCGGTGGTGATAATCACTCGTTCATGACAGGTGCCCGTGACTTGCAGCGTGTCGCCGGGCTTGGCCTTCTTCAGGGCCTCGGTTAGCGTCTGTCCGTTGTCGCACTTGACCTTCTTGACCGCCGAATCGGCGCCCACCACTCCCACCCCTCTGTCCAGGCTCCCAGACAGTCCCAGTACGCCCAGCCACCCAACCACCACCACCGCCCCTACCAACATGCGTGCGTGTGTCATGATGTTTCCCTCTCTCGCTTAGGGTTCCCGATCGCTCCTCCCCCCTCGGGGGGAGGATAGAGGTGGGGGGAAACCCGCATCAGTCGATCACCCCCACCCTGGCCCTCCCCATCGAGGGGGAGGGGATGCGACGCTGCTCTCTCGTGTCAGCCCTGCCTTGGGCAAACCGCATGCCACAGCGACCGCGTAGGCCGGACGCCGCGTCCTGGCGCGGCATCGCGCTTGTGGCCAGGGAGGGAATGCGGTATGATGCGGCCGCGCCGCGACCCAGGTGGCGCTTGGCGAGCAGGTCCAGGCGGGGCACTTTCGGGCCGACCTGTACCACCGCCTGGCGGTGGTGGTGCTGGAACTGCCGCCCCTCCGCCTACGAGGAGACGATATCCTGGTGTTGGCCCGGACCTTGTTACAGCAGTATGGGGCAGCCTACGGGGTGGGCCCGCAGCGGTTGAGCCAAGCCGCCGAGGCCTGGCTGGTAGGCCATCGCTGGCCGGGGAATGTGCGGGAATTGATCCATCTGCTGGAACGGGTCGCCTTGCTGGAGACGGCGATGGTCATCGATCCTGAGAGCCTGGAGCGCCTCTGCCTGCCACCGTCGGTGCCGGATGCCTCGGCCGTCTCCATGCGCACCCCCACCCCAGGTGCGCCTCTGCATGAGATCGAGCGCCTGACCGACGCCTTGCGCCAGAGTGTGGGCAATCTCGCCGCAGCGGCTCGCCTGTTAGGGATGAGCCGCAGCGGCCTGCGCCACCGCCTGCACACCTATGGGCTGACCCGTCCGTCCCGGCATCGGGCCTTCCTTCTGGTCAAGAAGGACACCGGTGCGCGGGACACGCCACCCAGCGCCGCGCACCCCCCCGTCTCCCCAGCTAGGGGAGCGGAACCGCCCGTGGTGCCCGCGCCCCAGGGGGGAGAGGGCCAGCATGCGGGGGCGTCCGCCCGTCGAGACGAACGGCCGGTGAGGCCCACGCGTTGGGAGTTCCCAGCGCCGGTCGCGGGCTGGGAGCCCAAGCCCGTGGCGGTGCTGGCGATCGAAGCGACCTGGCCGGAGCGGTCGGAGGCCGAGGCCGGGCCCTACGAGCCCTGGACCCTCGCCAGCCGCTGGGAGCAGCGGATGGCTGAGAAGGTGGCGGGATTGGGGGGTGTCATCCTGCAAGGGTCGCCGTCGTTGTGTCTCGTCGCGTTTGGCCTGCCCCAGACCCTGGAGCAACTGCCGCAGCGCCCTGTGCAGGCGGCGCTGGCGATCCGCCACCTGGCCGCCGAGGCGCAGGCCTCCGCAGGCGAGACGGCCGGCCTGGTGGTGCGGCTGGCCGGGCATGTGGGCACGCTGCTGGTCGCCGAGGAGACCGGAGCCCCTCCGGGGCGCTGGCTCGCGGTGGGGGAAACGCTGGCCCTACCGGTGCGGCTGCTCGGGCATGCGGCGCCGGGGGAGCTGCTGGTGTCCGCCCCGATGGCGCGGTTGACCGATGGGTGGGTGGAGGTGCAGACACGCCCGTTGTTCTCCGGAGCCGAGCCGACCGAGCCACGCTTCGCGCACACCGTGGTGGGGCTCCTGCCACGGCAGGCCGCGTTCGGGAGCATGGGCCGGCGGGCCCACACACCTATGCTGGGTCGTGCACACGAACTGGCCACCTTGCAGGCAGCGCTGGCCCAGGTCGAAGGCGGCCGGGGGCAGGTGGTAGGCATCGTGGGCGAGCCCGGCATGGGCCAGTCGCGGCTCCTGGCGGAGTGGCGCCACTCCCTGGCAGCGCATGCGATCACCTACCTGGAAGGGCACTGTTGGTCGTATGGCAGCGCGACGCCCTACCTGCCCGTGCTCGACCTGCTGCGCGCGCACTGCGGCCTCACGCCCGCTGACCGCGCCGAGACCATGGCGGAGAAGGTCCGTGCGGGGCTGCAGGCGGTGGACATGGCCGCTGACGACTGGGCGCCGTCTCTCCTGCGCCTGTTGGAGATCCAGGCCGGGACTGCGGATCTGATGGGCGTCAGCCCGGAGACGCTGAAGGCCAAGACCTTCGAGGCGCTGCGGCAGGCGTGCCTGCATACCCGTCAGCGGCACCCGCTCGTCCTCGCCGTGGAAAACCTTCACTGGATCGACCCCACCTCAGAGGAGTTTTTCGCGTCGCTGGTAGAGCGCCTCCCCGGCGCGGCCATCCTGTGCCTGGCCACCTACCGTCCGGGCTATCGGCCCCCCTGGCTCGACAAGTCCTCTGCGACCCAGCTCCCCGTGTCGCCGCTCTCGCCCCAGGATAGTGTACAGGTGGTACAGGCGGTCCTCCGGACGGACGCCGTCCCAGCACCGTTAGCACGGGCGATCCTTGCCAAGGCGCAAGGGAATCCCTTCTTCCTGGAGGAGATCGCTTAGACGCTGGTGGAACAGGGCACGCTGCAATGCGAGGGCGGGATGGGCCTCCGCGCCCTGCAGCTCCCCGCGACCGTGCAGGCCGTGTTGGCGGCGCGCATCGACCGGCTGCCGCCGGAGGAGAAATCGCTCCTGCAGACCGCCGCCGTCATCGGCACCGAAGTCCCCGTGCCGCTATTGCAGGCCGTGGCTGAGCGGCCCGAGGCGGCGCTGCATCGCAGTCTCGCGCATCTCCAGGCGGCCGAGTTCCTCTACGAGACGCGCCTCTTCCCCGCGCCCGAGTATACCTTCAAGCACGCCCTCACGCAGCAGGTGGCCTATGAGATGCTGCTCCAGGAACGGCGGCGCGCCCTCCATGCCGGCATTGTGGAGGCCCTCGAACGCCTCCATCCCGACCGGCTGGCCGCGCAGGTAGAACGCCTGGCCCACCATGCCCTGCGGGGCGAGGTCTGGGCCAAAGCCCTGCGGTATGGCGGGCAGGCGGGGGAAAAGGCCATGGCGCGATCAGCTTACCGCGAGGCCAGAGGATACTTTGAGCAAGCACTGAGTGCGCTCCCGCAGCTGCCGAAGACGCGCGACATGCGCGAGCAGGCCGTCGATCTGCGGCTCGCCCTGCGCTCAGCGCTCGTGCCGACGGGAAACGTTGGGCGCATCCTGGAGACTCTGCGCGAGGCCGAGGTCCTCGCGGCCTCTCTAGACGACCTGCGTCGACTGGCACATGTCTCGCTCTTTTTGTCCTACCATTTCCGCTCCATGGGCACATATGACCAGGCTATCGACGCTGCCCAGCGTGTCCTCGCGCTCGTCACGGCTGGTGGGGAGGTCGCCCTGCAGGCGCTGGCGAATCAGTTTCTCGGCCTCGCGTACCGGGCTCAGGGCGACTATCGGCGGGCGATCGACTGCCTCGGGCAGACCGTGGCGTTCTTCGACGGGGCGCGGCGCCATGAGCGCTTCGGTCAGCTCATCCTGCCCGCTGTGGTCTCCCGTGCTGACCTCGCCGGGTGCCATGCCGAACGAGAGATGTTCGCGGAAGGCCGTGCCCTCGGGGGCGAAGGGCTCCGGATTGCCGAGGCGATGGCTCACCCCGGGAGTCTCATGAGCGCCTATCGGGGGCTTGGGCTCCTATGCCTCCGCCAAGGTGACCTGGCCAGCGCCCTTCCTCTCCTCGAACGGGCCGTGGCCCTCTCTCAGGAGGCGGACCTCCCGAGCTATTTCCCTAGGATGGCTGCGGCCTTGGGGGCGGCGTACACTCTGTCCGGGCGCGTCGCCGACGCCGTGCCGCTGCTCATGCAGGCGATGGACCAGACCACGGCGTCGGAACGAGTCGGTGATGAGGCGCTCTGTCGTCTCCCGTTGGGGGAGGCGCATCTGGTGGCTGGCCGCCCAGCGGAGGCACATGCCCTCGCCGAGGGTGTGCGAGCGCATGCGCATGCACACCAGGAGCGCGGGCACGAGGCGTATGCCCTGCGCCTCCTCGGCGCGATTGCGGCGCGGCGCGAGCCTCCGGAGCACGATCAGGCCCACGATTACTACTGCCAGGCCCTCGCCTTGGCCGAGGAGCTGGGCATGCGCCCCCTCCAGGCCCACTGCCACCTCGGCCTCGGGAAGCTGTATAGCGAGCTCGGACGCCAGGACGACGCTTGCATCGAACTCCAAACAGCCATCGCTCTATACCGCGCCATGGACATGGCCTTCTGGCTGCCCCAGGCAGAGGCGGCGCTGGTGCAGGTGGAGGGGCGGTGATGGACTTTTATGAGCTGCTCGATGACATGCGGAAACTCCTCCACGAGCGTGGGCGGGTCACCTATCGCGCCCTCAATCGCCAGTTTCATCTGGATGATGATGTCCTCGACGATGTGAAATTGGAGGCCTTAGAGACCCAGTGCGGCATATAGCAGCATCTGCCACCTCTAGAATGGTCGATGAGAGACGGACCCGAGGGCGAGGCGACCAGCCCATCGCCCCGACCAACCGATCCGGAAGCCTGGTTTCGCCAGGCCCTCGACATTGCTCGCCGGCAGCAGGCCAAGTCGCTCGGGCTGCGGGCGGCGATGAGCCTGAGTCGGCTGTGGCAACAGCAGGGCAAGTGCACCGACGCGTACCAGTTACTGGCCCCAATCAATGATTGGTTCATCGAGGGTTTCGACACCGCGGACCTGCAGGACGCCAAGGCGTTGCTCGATGCGCTGGCGTGACGTGGGTAAGGAGGGAGGATGGAGGACGTGATCCAGAAGATCAGCAGCCACTTGGGCAGACCTCTGGATAGTCTTGGGTGGTATTTTCAGGCTGGGGCGGTGCGGGTGTCGACCTGAAGCGGCTCTGCTTGGTGGCAAGCTCACCCGCGTCTTGAACGGGGGTCAGTCTACCGAGCGGAAGTCATGATGTCTAGGCACATTAATCCTCAGGGTGAGCAATAACTCGACTTGAGGTAGTATTACGCAATGGACCCGAGACCGACAAGGAGAGTTTGTGCCTTTGCCCCCCTTTACTGTCAGTGGTGATTTGCCGCCAGGTATCCACCGTGCGACATTGTCGGATGTGCTGGAGCGCTTTGGCAGCAGGTCGCCCCAGCGTATGCTGGTGGGCCTGCGCCTCGAACGCATCTACAATATAGCGTGGGCAACAGGTCATCTGGCCCGCTGTGTGGTTTTCGGGTCATTTGTCACCACCAAGCTAGTCCCCAACGACGTGGATAACTTCTTCTTGATGGAGGATACATTTGACGTGTCTCAACTCATCGGAGAGGCTCGGCTCCTCTTTGATCATGCGGCGGCCCAGACGCGTTTTGGGGCGAGTGTGTTTTGGCTCCGGCGCTTGGCGCTTCTTGATGATGAACAGACCACGCTATCCCACTGGCAAATCACCCGCGAGGGGAGCTATAGAGGTATTGTCGAGATCATCCCGGAGTTACCATGATTGCCAATGACCACGAACTGCACGTGACATTAGAACGCATTGCGCGCTTTCAGGCGCAAGTGGCCCACCTCCGCCAGGTAGAAGCGAATCGGGCCAACTACCATGCGGCAGCGTCCGGTTTTCTCGCCGAAATTGACCGCATGCAATTAGAGGTGCGGGAGTATTTGAGTACCCACCTGACAGAACTTGAGACAAGCTAATCATGGGAGTTGGTGGTGTGGGTGCTAAACTTGGGGTCCACGCCGGTGTCGTTGTCCACGATGCTGGACGGCTTCGAGGTCTTCGAGAGAATGATCAACGTGCCGGCACCACGGGCCAGCAGGCCCACGCCATGGTTCCGAACCGGCAGATACTCTTCGCGCCCTGCACCGATGTAAAGGTGACGCTGAGCCCAGCCGACACAGCGATCACCTCCTCAAGCTCCATAGAAACTGCGACTCAGGGCGTTTGACAAGCCATGCATGTGCACCAGCCATCAAGGGCACATCACTGGGATATACCTG
>Ga0137403_10004074_pt1 | contig 17281 bp, 15 predicted proteins | sample CZOMad2_1_16fung_FD_122057 | JGI IMG/M metagenome (GOLD analysis project Ga0137403, IMG submission 122057) | Vadose zone soil fungal communities from Angelo Coast Range Reserve, California, USA - CZOMad2_1_16fungal (Hybrid Assembly) | ecosystem: Environmental > Terrestrial > Soil > Vadose zone...
GCCCGGTGTGAATGCCGATGCGCAGCCGCACCGCCCGCTTGCCCTCCGCCGTTCTCGGCCCGGTACTTTTCAGCGCGTTCATTCGGTTCGCTTGAAACTGCCGCCATGATGTCATTGGTCGCCAATCCCTGCGGGCGGCGGTGATCCGCGAAGATAGCTGGTCGTGTGAAGATTAGCGTCCCTAACAGAATTGACGTACCAGTTACTGTCGTAACCCAAGTACGTCGTGTTCCCTTTGAAATCGGTGTAGTTAAGCAGGAACTGCTGAGCGGCGGGGCCGATAATGCCTGGACACTCATCCTCGGGGGGGGGCGGACCCACGGTCAGTGGGGTGTAATTGAACGTGCGGGTAATGTTACCATTACCATCGCCACGGTATTCGGTATAACTAGTGGGGAAGGTGACGCTCCGACCAAGTGGCGACGGCGCAGGCGGATGGATGCTGGAGACCATTGGGCCGCTGTCTTCATCACCTGAAAACCCGTCCCAATATTTTTCCTTCAAGATGGCGCCATGAGGTCCTGGATCCTGATATACGTAGCAAATATTGCGCATCGGCCCCTTGAAGCGCACATCCTTACATGTCTTGAGGACGGGGTACACCTTCATAGGACAGGGGCAAGGAGTGGTGGGATTCTCCGGAGAATTGTCATCCTGATAGGTGTAGTAAGCGTGCGTGCCGTCGCTGTAGTCAACCGAAGTAAGGCAATTCACTGCAGTGCCTTCGGTGCCGTGGTTCTTCGGCTTTATCGGGCTGTAGTGGTAAACGACGTAGTCGAGTCGGTTACCCCGGCCATCATATGCGTCTACCTGGGTTAAAAGATAGGATGCGTCATATGTAAACTGCAGGTATCTGCCGCCCGGCTCAGTCACACGGGTAATCAAGCCGTAGGCTCCAACCAGCGTTATGGTTATGTTGGTTTCCTGGCCGTACGGATCAATGATCTTGGTCGCCAGATACGGCCACTGGGTGCCGCCAAACACTATTGTGCCACCGTCGGCTAGCCGAAACGCGGGAGATCCATTCCACGTCGTCGGCCAATCCGAGACACCCACAGGAATGGCCAGGCCCCATTCGCCGCTGCAATGGTTGTTCCACACATTTCCGTTTGGATAAGAGACCTTTCCCTGGGACGAACCCCATCCGTACTCGTGCCTCCAGCCATCGCCAATGCCTCGGCTGTTGTAGTAGCGCGTCATTTTGAGGCCATATTTTCCAATTGCGCCCGGTACGACGATGTCGTCGATCTGCCGATGGGCATTGTGATTGAGCACGTTGTACGCGCCGCCCGTGGTAGTCACGCCTTCAAATGCCCCGGTGACACCAATGGGATTGTGATCCATAGTTTGCTGCTGCTGTGCAGAGACGCGCGGGCACAGGAAGGCCATAAGGGTGAGTGAGATTGCCAGCGAAAGCGGTTTTCGCGCTGCAGGAAAACGTGAATTCATGAGACACGGAGGATATTTGGACAGCGGTCAGTTTGTCTGTCGGGGCCGATCCCTGAATTTTTGTCTTGGCCTGTGTCGGATTTTACCTTACAAAAGGGCTTCAAATACCCCTAGAAGTGCGCAGACGACATGATACGCGGCAACGCAAACAGAGACGGCGCAATGCAAGCGCCCCGAAAACGCAAGGCAAGACTGGAGAACAGCATTTACCAGGTACTACACTTGCGCTCGAATCAAGGAAATCCCTGACAAAACAACCCGACGAGGTGTCGGGGCAAAGCCCGACAAAAGTCCTTGTTGTCCACCGAACAGGCTTCGTTCGATCCGGCGTGCTCTCGCTGATCGCGAAAAGCATCCAATTTGCGGTTTGCGGCGAAACCGAAGAGGCGCCTCTTGCCCGCGAATTATTCCTGCGTCACAAACCCGATCTTGTTCTGATCGGGTTGAGGATCTCCGGTGCTGATGGCATACAGTTGATCAAGGAATTTCGAAATCTCAATCCAGCGGCCGCGATCCTCGCCCTTTCGGAGCATGCCGATGCGTTTTCGGCTCAACGCGCGTTTCGGGCCGGTGCTCGAGGATTCTTGAGTATCGAGGATGCTCCGGAATTGCTCAGGGCACTCGATGAAATCTCAGCTGGCCGGCCGTACGCCGGCGCGAGCGTGTTGCCGCTGATTCTAAGCAACTTTGCGGCCGCCACCAAAAACTCGCGTAACTCCGACATCAACCGCTTGAGCGATCGTGAACTGGAGATCTTCTCTTTTATTGGCAGAGGCCTCAGCGTTTCGGAACTAGCGAGTGAATTGCATGTAAGCGTCAAAACAATTGAGACACATCAGATGCGCATCAAAGAGAAGTTCGCGCTGCATAGTGCCGCGGAGCTGCGACAAAAGGCTCGGGAATGGCTGGCCAAGTCTGCCTTGAACCGAATACGCGAAGATCCAGAACCTGAATACGCAAACGGAGCGCGCCGTTGCGTCGGTCTTTGAGCGCGTCGCCGGGTACAACAGCCGGCTTTGAGAATTCGAGCTGCCCACATACAATCACGGCATGCGTGCATTCGTATCCGCGGTGCTCACTGTTCTAGCGTTGACGTCCACCGCAAAGTCGGCCCCGCTTTCGGAGGCTGATCTGAAGAATCTTCTTGCAGGAATTCGGGCCAACCGCAGCACACAAGCCGATTTTCAGGAGGAACGAGCGATTCGGCTGATGAAAAAACCGATCGTGAGCACGGGAAGAATTTCGTTCCAGCCGCCTAACAAGTTCCGGCGCGAAGTGAAAGGAAATTCACCCAGCGTCACCGTGAGCGATGGGAGTCAGCTCTGGATTTATTACCCGAACTTCAAGTCGGCTGAACGTTATCCATTGGGCAAAGGATCTCCGCTCGATTCAACAGTGGCCGCAATCAATTCCGCATTAAATTTGGAGAACATCGAAAACACATTTCAAATCACTGCGACAAAGACCGATAAAGGTCATGAGCTGGCGTTGTTACCGCGCACGGGTTCGATGAAGCGCGTGTTTCAAAAGCTTGATTTGCACATCAACGAAAACTTGCGTGTCGACCGCACCGATATGCTGTTGCCGAATGGCGATCGGATCGTGACGATGTACTCAAACCAAACACGCGCGCCGGTCGCTGCTTCCACTTTTGAATTTAAGCCGCCAGCCGGCACGGAAGTAAGCACGCCGCTGGGACAGTGATCAACAATGTCGAAGCACCCGCCTCCGCTGGACTACGGCGCGGCAGGCGAATGTCGAATACCGAAGGAATAATTAAACGCCACGGCGTCTGACACAGACGCCCTACAAAGTCGTATTTCGACATTCGTCATTGGGATTTCGACATTCTCAAGGTTCGTCTTTTTCTCGACGACATGGCCGCTCAAGTCTTATAAGAATGGTGTCATGCGGCGCGTTTGCTTCGCAGTTCTTGTTGCCATTCCGACAACACTTTGGGCAGAGCCCTCGCCCTCACCGAACCATATCATCTCTCGTATTCCGCGGCAGGCTGTTCAATCGACTGCGATTGCAAAAGTTGGCTACAGCAAGCGGCAGCACATTCTCGAAATCGAGTTCGTAAACGGTGCAATCTATCGATATCTCGACGTCCCGCCCTCAGTGTACCACGACTTGATGTTGGCCGATTCAAAAGCTCGCTTTTATGACGCGAACATCAGGCGGCACTACCACTCCGTTATGATTCGGACGCGGCACAAGAATGACGTCCACAACTAAATCCCAAAAGTTCCGCGACTGTTGAAACCGCGTCGGCATTTCAGGCTCAGAGAACTGAGCGAAAAATTCCGTCTCACCCCAACCGAAAGACGAGTAGCCTTATTTGTTCTCGCGACGTTCCTGCTCGGTCTTATCACAAAATGTTATCGCGACGGTCATCCCTCCCCTGTCCCGGCCCAATCTAATCCTGGCAGAAGCCGGGCGTCGGCTTCGCCTTGGGCTAAGGCTGACCATCAACGGAGACTGAACGCCAGCGAAGCAACAAGGCGAATGCAAAGATCCGCAGAAAAACATAACTTGCCAGATTCAGGGCCTGAACAAGAGTATTAGCAAAAGTAACAAGACGGAAACTCACTCCCCCCGCATCGTGTTTGCGAAAGCCATTGTTCCCACAGATCGTCTCGGCGTGACCGATCACGTTGACGCATTCACGAAGCAGATTTGTGAAGTCATCGTAGGTAAGAATCAGGCGGTAAAACTGGCGGTCGCCTGTTTGCTCGCGCGCGGTCATCTTTTGATCGAGGACATTCCAGGCGTCGGCAAGACAACTCTCTCTCAGGCATTGGCACGCTCGCTGGCGCTCGCCTTTCAACGCATCCAATTTACAAGTGACCTGCTGCCGGCTGATATTCTTGGGAATTCCATCTTCGATCGAAGCGATCAACGCTTCGTGTTTCATCGCGGCCCGCTCTTTTCGCAGGTGGTGCTGATCGACGAGGTCAATCGCGCAACTGCCAAAACGCAAAGCGCGTTATTGGAAGCAATGGAAGAACAGCGCGTGTCCATCGACGGCGTAACCTATGACTTGCCCGAGCCGTTCTTTGTGATCGCGACACAGAATCCGCAACACGCCATCGGTACATTTCCGCTGCCCGAATCTCAGCTTGATCGGTTTCTGATGCGGATCGAGCTCGGCGTGCCCGACCGCGCCAGCGAACGCGCCATGCTGCTCGGCATGGATCGCCGCGACATGCTTAAGGAATTGAAGCCGGTAATCAGCCCACAGACATTGATCGAGATTCAAGATAATGTGCGAAAGGTGCACGCGTCGCAGGCGCTGCTCGATTATCTGCAGGATTTGCTTGACGCGTCACGACAACGTCATGGCACCGGCTTATCACCGCGGGCAGGTCTGGCTCTACTGCACGCATCTCAGGCCTGGGCGCTGATACAAGGACGCGACATGGTGCTTCCTGAAGATATTCAAGCCGTGGGGATCGCAGTCATGGCTCATCGACTGGGACACGATATCGAACAACCGGGTCAAAGTGGACGCACTTTTGCTGATAATCTGCTTCACAGTGTCCCGGTCCCGTGAAAGCGAGAAGGCTTCCGCTCGTTTATCCGACTGTTAGTTTTGCAGGGCTCATTTTTGTGCTGGGGGCGATGTGGTATGCGGCGTCGAGTCAAAACAGCGCGGCAATCTACCTGCTTCTGTTCGGACTGACGGCGGTCTTCTTGGTTTCAATCCCGCATACCCTGATCAATCTGGCAGGCGTGACAATAACACTCGAATCCGTACATCCAGCGTTTGCAGGTCAAGAGGTCTCGCTGCCGGTCGAGATCGCGAACAGCTCCCGCAAAACGCGCCATGGAATTGAGTTGGCGCTGTTAGACTCAAGCAGGAAGCGCAAACGCATCGACTACATTCGAGCAAATAAAGCAGCCCGGGTGACGCTACGTTTTCCAGCGAAGCAGCGCGGCGAACATAAGGTGGGAACGTTATGCCTGACGAGTGTTTATCCGCTCGGTTTCATTTGCCATCTGAAGAAATTTACGCCTTCTCAAAGCTACATTGTTTATCCTAAACCCGGGGGAGATGTTCAGCTTCCCGCAAGTTTCGTGCGACGGCCGGACAACCAGCCAGTGACTGAGTTTGGAGAAGGCGATGATTTTTCGGGAGTGCGCGACTACGTGCCCGGCGAGTCCCAGCGTCACATCGATTGGAAAGCTGTGGCTCGCGGCCAGCCGCTCATGACGAAACAATTTACAGCTGAAGCGGAGGGCGTGGTGTATCTCGATTTTTTTGCTCTCCACTTTGCCGATACGGAAGAAAGGTTGTCCCAGCTCGCACTTTGGGTAATCGAAGCTGAGCGCGCACAGCGTCCTTACACTCTTCGTCTTCCAGGCGCTGAAATTCCGCCGGCTGTTGGGCAATCGCATTTTCACCAGTGCCTGCGCGCACTCAGTCTATTTCAGTTAAAAGAGCATGAGTAAGAGTAAGACTAACAGGGATAGGAGTATTCCACGGGTGCCATTGCTTTGGCTCGCGGCCGCGTTGCTCTTCACGTTGCCTCCAATGTTCGACTCTCTCGCGACTTGGGTCCCCTGCCTCTTTCTCATCGCACTCGCAATGAAATTCTGGATGGAGCCAAAAGGGTACCGGCTGCGCTCTGCAATTTTTAAACTGATGCTCGCGGCGGCGGCACTGTTCGCCATCTTTGCCAGCTATGGTTCCCTGAACGGCATTGAGCCGGCTATCTCTCTCCTTGTCGTTCTCATGTCTCTAAAGGTTCTCGAAGCACACACCAGACGCGAGTTTCAAGTCATGGTGATGATCGGGTGGGTGCTTTGCCTTTGCGGATTTTTTCTTTCCCAAGACTTCGGAATGGCTCTTTGCCTCCTGGCTGCATTCGCATCGCTGCTTGTGGCATTGATCCAGTTTCATCGCGGATCATCACCTGGCGCTTTCTGGCCTCCACTGGGCTCGGCTTCAAAACTTCTTGCTCAGGCAGCGCCGCTCGTCGTCCTCTTGTTCCTCTTGTTTCCCCGAGTCAATCCCGGATTCCGGTTCGAACTTCGCGCGATCCGTTCGGCAAGCACCGGGTTTTCCGATCGACTCTCTCCGGGCAGTATCGCGGCGCTTGCAAATTCCTCGGACATTGCCTTTCGCGCGGAGTTTCCTGGCAATACCACGCGGCCAACCGGACCCATGTATTGGCGTGGGGCCGTCATGTGGCAATGCGACGGCATGGAATGGCGAGCCCCATACGCGCCCTCGTCAATGTCTCGCTCGTCCACGGAATCTATCAGCGGCAACTCGGTTCAGCAGCGTATCATGCTCGCGCCCCATGGTGCGCGCTGGATGTTTGCGCTTGATCGACCGTCTGACACTCCTCGCGGTGCAATGCTTGTACGGGGCGATTATCTCTGGAGCTTTCAACCGATTCGAAAAGCTCGCCGGTACGAGGTCGTTTCATCTCCCGAGTCCGCGCGAAAAGAATTGGGGCCGAAAGAACGTAGGGAAGCGCTCGAGCTTCCGCCATCGATTAGTCCGGCCGTGCGCGAGCTTGCAGAATCGTGGGCCGCAAAGAGTTCCAATCCGCGCACGATCATAAACAGCGCGCTCCAGTTTTTCCGGACGGAAGGGTTTACCTATTCTTTGTCGCCCGGCGAATTCAGGAAGGACGATCTGGAACAATTTCTGTTTCATCGGCGCGTTGGCTTTTGCGGGCACTACGCCGCCAGCTTCGCTACTTTGATGCGATTGGCTGGAATTCCCGCGCGTGTCGTTGTCGGCTATCTGGGCGGTGAGTACAACGAGCTGGGCCATTTCGTTCTCGTGCGCCAGGCGGACGCACATGCGTGGTGCGAGGTCTGGCTTCCAGGCAGCGGATGGATGCGAGTGGACCCCACCACGGCGGTTGCGCCTGGGCGGGCAGGCCTCGACCTGACCTCGTTTTTAGAGGGGCGTGTTGCTTCGGGGCAAATGGAAGCTCGTCAAAGCGCGTTCCTCACGCGGTTAGCACGTTCCCCACTATTCACCGACATTCGTTTTGCCTGGGAAACACTGAACTACCAGTGGGACACCCGGCTCCTTGCCTTCGACGCCGACGTCCAGGAAATATTTCTGGACTCCATCGGGCTCGCCAAGCGCGGCCCGTTCGTACTCATCATGGAAATCCTGATTGCAGCAGTGGCACTGCTCGTAATCTATTTCAGCTGGATGCAATTGCGTTCGCGCTCACGCGCGGACCGGGTAAAGGCGTTGTATGAACGTTTTTGTCGAAAGGCCGCCCGCCTTGGTGTGCGACGCGATCCATGGGAAGGCCCCTCGGATTTCTCAAACCGAGCGGCACTGTTATTGCCTGGCGAATCCGGGCGCATTCAGCAGATCTCGAATAGCTACATCGCGTTGCGCTATGCGCCCGAACCCGCCGCCATCGTTCTGGACAGGTTCGCAAAGGAAGTGAGTGCGTTTGCGGGCCGTTAATGGCTGGTTGGATAACGAGTATGCGCCGATTGATGCAATACGCCCGGAGATCGAGAGGGTAGATCCCGCGATGTCGAACTGGTTCAGACCGTCGTCTGAATTGGCAGCCTGAGCGTTTGGCTGCCTATACATATTTTTCAGGAACTGGATGCTCAGGACCTTCCTGCTGCCAGTAAATGCTCACGATCCACCAACGGGTGCCGTCGTTGAACAGCTGAATGCTGTTTATCCCACGCATGAACGGCTTGGCATCGCTTGGATCGTGACGCGATTCGTAAGTGCTCCACACGTGAGCAATTCGGCCAAACTGTTCGGTTCGCCGCGCGATCTCCGTTTCATAAAATCCAGCTTTTTCAAAGAGTGGTTCTGCCCGCGCAATGAATCCATTTACGTCCAAAATATTCGGCGCAAGATCGACGTCGTTTCTTCCGGGGACGCTCGCGGTCGGAATGAGACGTGCGCCTGGATAAAACAACGACCGTTCCCTGTTCCAATCGCGTTTTTTTCCCGCCGGTCCCGAGATCACACCGTAAGTCGCGTTGATAATCGCATCGATAGATTCCACGTCGCTTGCCTTTGGTTCGCTTTTCATATCAAACACACGCGAGCACTTTCATCGCCGCGTTGTGCCCGGGAATTCCGCTCACGGCGCCGCCCCGTAACGCGCTCGAGCCGCAGAAAAACACATTTTCGTGTTCAGTCTCGACACCCCAGCTACCGGCCTGCTCTTTGCGCTCAGCAAACGGAAACGTCGGCGCGTTCTGAAAGATGTTCCCATGATACATTCCCAATGCGTCCTCAATATCCACCGGGCTCTTGCTTTCGATACAGGCCCGGCCATCACGCGATACGGCAAAACACTCTTCAATCGGCTCTTCCAGCCACTGGTTTACGCTCGCAAGAAATTTCTTCTCCGCTTCGCGGCGCACGTTCTCATTGTCTCTGGCGAATAAACTCCACGGCGCATCGAGTCCGAACAACGTCATCGTATGAAATCCCTGCGCACGCAGATCTGGCGCGAGGATGCTGTTGTCAGTCAGCGTGTGACAATACATCTCGCACGGCATCTTCTGCGGTAGCCGGCCTCCAGACGCTTGATCGTAGCTGATATTCATTTGTTCGTAGCCTTCGTCGCTATGAAACGTCCCGCAAAACGCTTCGGTCGCCTGGTATTTTTTCGCCTTCAGGTTTGGCAATCGGCGCAGGAGCATGTTTATCTTGAACACGGAACCTTCATCGGTGCGATCCGGTTGAAGTAATCGGCCGGTAAATTTTGCCAGCACGTTCCGTCCAAAGTTCACCAACAGAAATCGCGCATCCACTGTCTCGTGTTTACCATCCACGCGAAATTCGACGCTGGGTTGCTTCCCCGTCACGTTCAAGGCGTGAACATCGACATTCGTTAGTATTTCGGCGCCCGATTGACGCGCTGATCGCTCCAATTCGGACGACACCGCACCCATCCCACCGACCGGCACCTTCCATTCGCCTGTCTTGTTTCCGATGAGGTGATAAAGAAAACAACGGTTCTGCACAAGCGAGGGATCGTGCGGATACGTGAACACGCCAATCTTTGCATCAGTGAAGACAAGCCCGCGCACCAAGTCGTTCCGTAGATGACGCTCAATCGCGGTGCCCAGCGGTTCCTCAACCAGACTGCGCCACGCCTCTCGCGAGGTTTCATCAACATCAAATCGGCGCGCCATTTCCTGTTTGGCAACGAGCGGCTCCAACATCGAGTCCCAAATCTGCTCGGCAAAAACGCGCGGCAGATCATAAAACTTTTTCAGACGCTCGAACTCAGCGTCGTTTCCAGTCAGCTCGACGATCGATTTCCGGCTCACGTCCTGTTCGAGGTTGCTCAAAACAAGCGCGCCATGCTGACCATGGTTTACGTACGGCGTATATGACGCAATCGCGCGTCGGCGCAGCTCGAGATTCAGACCGAGGTCGCGAATGATTTTCTCTGGGAGCAAACTGACCAGATAAGCGTATCGCGACAGTCGTGCGTCATAGTCCGGAAATAATCTTTGCGAAGTAGTTGCCCCGCCGACGTAATCATTTTTTTCCAGCAGCAGCACACTCAACCCGGCGCGCCCGAGGTAACTTGCGGCAACAAGCCCATTGTGACCTGCACCGAGAATGACCACGTCATACCGCGATTTCATTTTGAGTTCGTCTCCGGTTTGATGCTTACATCAAAACATCGCCCATCAAACATCAAACATTTCTTAGTGCATGGCGTTTTTCAGACGCTCGTGTAAGGCTGCCCAGCCGCGACTGAATTGCTGTTGCGCCTTGCTCTCATTCTGGCCACGCTCGCAATGTGAAAGATTTGGCTGAGCCGGAACCTCTGTCTGCGACGAGCGTTTCTCCGGATCCGCATGCGCCGATCCCGAAGCAGATCCGCTACATCATCGGGAACGAAGGATGCGAGCGCTTCAGCTTTTACGGGATGCGGAACATTCTGACGGTTTTCCTCGTCTCATCTCTGCTTCTTTATTTGCCTGAGGCCGACCGCGCACGCGGCGCAAAGGACGTATTTCACACGTTCGTGATTGGCGTTTACTTTTTCCCGTTGCTGGGCGGCTGGCTGGCCGACCGCTTTTTCGGCAAATACAACACGATCTTCTGGCTGAGTCTCGTTTATTGCCTGGGTCAGGCGTGCCTGGCGATGTTTGTCACAAACCGCACCGGCTTCTACATCGGGCTCGGACTGATCGCGCTCGGCTCCGGCGGCATCAAACCGTGCGTGGCCGCATTTGTCGGCGACCAATTCGATCAGACGAACAAGCATCGAGCCAAGGTCGTATTCGACGCTTTCTATTGGATCATCAACTTCGGATCGTTCTTTGCTTCGCTTTTTATGCCGCTGTTTCTGCGACATCTCGGACCCGCGGTTGCGTTTGGGGTTCCCGGTGTGCTGATGTTCATCTCTACCGCGATCCTGTGGGCCGGGCGCAAAAAGTACGTGATGATTCCGCCCGCGCCGCCAAACCCGCATTCATTCCTGCGGGTATCGCGCGACGCGATCGCGGCCAGCTGGCCCGGTCAGACGCTTGCTGCGATCGCGGTCGGAACCGCAATCGCATCTTTCGTGCTCGCGCCCAAGTTCGGGTTCGTCATTGCCGCATGTCTCGCGCTTGTGGCAATAATCGCGTTCGGCGGTCTTGGCGTTTGGATCCAACTCGATCGTGTTCACAATCGACACCCCGGGGAAGCGATCGAAGGCGTGCGTTCAGTTTTGCGCGTGCTGGTGTTGTTCGCGTTGGTCACGCCGTTCTGGTCGTTGTTCGATCAGAAAGCATCGACGTGGGTGTTGCAGGCAGGCGCGATGGCCAAACCGAGTTGGTTTCAGCCCGCTCAGATGCAGGCAGTGAACCCGGCTCTGGTAATGCTCCTCATTCCTTTCAACAACCTTGTCCTTTACCCCGCGCTCAGACGACTCGGATACGAACTCACCGCGCTCAGAAAAATGACTGCCGGCATCGCATTCGCCGGGCTCTCATGGATCGTGGTCGGCGCGATGCAACTTGTGCTCGATAACGGCAGCGTTTTCACGATCACATGGCAGGTGTTGCCTTACGTGCTGCTCACGTTTGGCGAAATCCTTGTCGCTACGACCGGACTCGAATTCGCCTACAGCCAAGCCCCGCTCTCGATGAAGGGAGCCATCATGGCGTTTTGGAATTTGTCGGTAACAATCGGCAACCTTTGGGTGCTGGTAGCCAACTCCGCTGTGCAAAACTCCGCTGTCACGAAATTCATTGCGTCATCCGGCTTTGGTGTGACCGCCTTTCAAATGTTCTTCTTCGCCGCGTTCGCCTTTGCCGCAGCGCTTGCCTTCGGCATCGTCGCCCGCACTTACCCGTTGGTCGATTACTATCACCGGCACAAATCGTAACCGCCAGCATCCCCTTAGCGCGGGCTACTCCAGGGCACCGTTTTGCTGAAAACGGTGGCCGCGCCCAAGCTTGATTTCACTTTCTGCTAATATCGAGAACGACACGGAAGCGCGCCTTGCCGCTCATCATGCGCTCGTAAGCTTCGGCCGCTCGTTCGAGTGGAAAGACTTCGTTCATCGAATGCACGCCACTCAACGCGCTGAAGCTCAACGTGTCCTGCGAATCGATTGCGGTTCCGGAGTACCACCCCTCGACGGACCGCGAGCCAGTAATGAGCAGGATCGGATCGACGGATAACGGACCAGCTGCGCCAATCACCATGAGCACACCGTTCGGAGCGAGTCCTCCAAGCACTGCTGTCATCGCACCAGCATGAGTTACGGTTGCAATCACAACTTTCGCGCCGCCAAGCTTGTTCAGTTCCGCCGCCGGATCCGACGCCTGGCTGTCGATGTAGTGATGTGCGCCGAGTTCTTTCGCGAACGCTTCCTTGTCTTTTCCCCGCGCTATGGCCACGGTTTTGAAACCCATTTTAGCTGCGTACTGCACGCCAAGATGACCGAGTCCACCAATTCCGAGCACCGCAACAACATCCCCGCCTCGCGCCCCGCTGTTTCGGAGCGCATTGAAAGTCGTCACGCCCGCGCACATCAGTGGCGCGGAGTCGACGGCAGAGAGTTCATCCGGCACGAGCGCCAACGCCTGCGCCGGTGCAACCATGTATTCCGCGTAGCCGCCATCGAAAGAAATTCCGGTGGTGAGCAACGCTACAGTGCACGCAAAGAAATCGCCGCGCCTGCAATGATCGCAATAACCACAGTTGCCCCCGTGCCAACCGACGCCGACACGCTGGCCTTTTTTCCACGGCTTCACTCGTTCGCCGACAGCGTCGACAACTCCGATCACCTCGTGCCCCGGCACACGCGGATATTGAATACCGGGCCAGAGGCCGTCTTTAACCAGCGTGTCGCTATGACAAATACCGCACGCATCAACTTTGACCCGCACCCATTCCGCCTGCGGCTCGGGAATATCTCGTTCAACCAGTTCTAACGGTCCGCCAGCACGCGAGACCTGAACAGCACGCATTTTCTTAGCCATAAGTTTCCCATCGTTCTGCTCTCGCAAGAACGCAAGATTCTGTCGCCGTCTGTGACCGCCGTTTTCCTGGCGCAAATCGATTACGATCATGAGCATGAGCACGAACCTGAAGACCGTTTCTCTTTCCGATGGTGATCGCGTTCCGGCGCTGGGTCAGGGCACGTGGCGCATGGGCGAAAAGAAAAGCGCGCGCAGAGATGAGGTCGCCGCGCTGCGTTTGGGAATTGAGCTCGGCATGACGTTGATCGATACCGCAGAGATGTACGGCGAAGGAGGCGCAGAAGAAGTCGTCGCAGATGCGATCGAAGGTCAACGCGAACGCGCGTTCATCGTCACGAAAGTTTATCCGCACCATGCCTCGCGATCGGAGTTGCCCAAGGCCTGCGAGCGCAGTCTCAAGCGCCTGCGCATTGACACAATCGATCTTTACCTCCTGCACTGGCGCGAAAGGACACCAGCACTCGAGGAGACGGTACAAGCTTTTGAGAAGCTCCGTTCCACAGGAAAAATCAAACGCTGGGGCGTGTCGAACTTCGATGTCGACGACATGGAAGAATTGCTCGCGATTGATAACGGCACCAACTGCGCCGCGAACCAGGTGCTCTACAACCTGGAGAACCGAGAAATCGAATTCGATCTTCTGCCGTTTCTTACATCAAACATCAAACCTCAAACATCATCCATTCCCGTGATGGCCTATTCACCAGTCGGTCACGGGCGCGGCCTGCTCGAAAACAAATTGTTGAAGAAAATTGCCAAACGCCACGACGCGACGTCTGCCCAGATTGCGCTGGCCTGGGTGTTACGTCAGGCCGACATGTTTGCAATTCCAAAAGCAAGCACCGAAAAGCATGTCCGCGACAACGCGCGCTCAATCAAGATTGAGTTGAACAAAGAAGATTTGGGCGAGCTCGATCGAGAATTTCCGCCACCCAAATCCAAAAAGCGGCTGCCGACATTGTAAACTCGACAGCGCATCCCGGAGTGAAGCCTGTTTGCTTTGTGTTCAGGCGATATGGCCAAGCACGACGAGCGCGAACGGCTGTGGCCCCTGCGGAATATTAGCGCCGACAACTTCAATCGCCCACTCGCCCGCTGCGGGCTGATCGATCTGCACCACTTCAACGTTATTTTTGTTATCAAGCTCTAGTGCGCCGCTGCCCGAGCGTTGGTTACCCGCATACACTCGGTTATCGGGCGCCCGAAGAACAAGGTTGAGGTTATTAACCAAGGCTGGGCCAGGATAGTCACTGTACGCCAGGACAATGCGAAGCGGCACGTTCCCACTTTGTACTTGGATGAGCGTGCGGCTGAGTTCGCCTGTTTGTAACCCTGGGCCGACCTCAATGAATTTCGCGGAAGCAGGTTGCGCTGGCGCGAGAATATTATCCAGATTCACGCGTCCATAACCCTGTTCGTTGTCCACGACGGCGCCCTTTTTCGCGTAGCCGGTTACCCTCGTGACGCCCGCTATCAGTGCGGCCTTCAGCAGTGCAGCAGTTGGTTTCTTGATATGCTTTTTTTTCCGCAGATACTCTCGTACCAAACCGACGGCGCCGGATGTGAGCGGTGTGGCCATGCTCGTGCCACCCATGTAAAAATACATCCGCGATAACGGAAACGCAGCCCAGGCGGTGTTGTTCTGAGCGATCATCGTCGAGCGTGTCGAAAGGATAAATGTGCCAGGTGCAACGATGTCTGGCTTGAAGCGCCCATCTCGCGTCGGTCCGCGGCTGCTGAACGCTACGACCTGGTTCGGGTTGTTTGCCATTGGATCATTGTGAAAGGGAGCAACCGGATAATCGTCCGGCCACCACTCTCCGTATCGCTCATTAACAAAATCGGCCCGCAAGTTTTCACACGCGCCAACAGTGATGCAGTTCTTCGCCGTTCCTGGTGCGGTAACGCTCATTGGATTGATCTTGCCATCGCCATCCTTGTCGGTTCCGTCGTTCCCGGCAGCGACCACAACGCAGAAATCATTATGATCCCAAACGAAGGCGTCGAGCTGCCGGCATTGTGTATCGTAAGCGCCCGGGTCGCCCCCACCCCACGAGTTGGAATGAATGCGCGCGCCCCTTGTATATGCTGCCTGGAAAAGCTCGGTGAGATCCTGAGGAATCCCCGCCAGAAGGTAACGACCATATCTCTGCCGGTTGTTGGGATCGATCCAGTCAAGCTCCTGTTCGATGGCTTGGAAAACCAAACGCGCTTTATACGAAAGTCCGCGCACCGGACTATTCACGCCGGGCACACCGTTAAGCGCCGCGCCGTTGCCAAGGACCGACCCACTCACGTGCGTTCCGTGGCCGCTATCGAAATCGGCCGCACCATCATCAGCGCCGGGATTATTGATGTAATCTGCATAGTCCGGTGTGATCGGATAACTCATGATCGACTTGATGCGTTTGCGAAAATCAATGTGCACACCAGCTTTCTCTCCGGAGTCGATCCCGGTATCAGCTATGGCAATGATTTCGCCCCTGCCGCTCAAACCAAGTCCGGGATGCGCCATGGTTGCGGCAGTCCCCATGATCCCGGCCGCGACGTCGTTGGTCGTGCGTTTGACCGCGCGTTCGCGAATCTTGCGCACACCATGAACAGCTGAGAGCGCGTCGACCTGTTTCTTACGTTTGGCACCGGCGGCGGAACTCTGGATCACTATCACCCGCGCCTCGGGATCTTTGTCCAATATCTTAAAGCCGATTCTCTTCACAGCGGGCAGCGCTGCTTTGAGGTCTGCAGGAGCGAAAAACTCTACCGTCAATGCGCCGGGCAAGACTCGTCGGCGCGGCAATTGCGCGGCAGAACTGCTCGAGCCTTCCTCTTCAGCACGAAGTGCCGAAGCAATGCGGTCGCGATGTGGCAGATGACCAGTCCATCGAACAAACGGCAGTGCGGAAACGGCCGCTACTTGCTTCGCATTGGCGCGAACAACATAGGTGAAACCGCCGTACGGTTCGCGCAGTTCGCAGCCGGTTTTCACGACGGCTTTGAGCCAGTTCTTTTTCACCGGCCCGATGAACTGTACCAGGTAATGATGCTGGCCACTTGAGAGGGGTTTGACGTCGCCCGGAGCGGCTTTGACTCGCCCTTTGCCCGCCCCACTGGCGCTGGGCTTGCTTGTGTCGATGACCCCGGTGCTGGTCTCAATTTGGTACTGTGCAGTGATGTCCTCAGTGAGATGAGTTCGGGCGATGGCCTTGGCCGTCTTTGCAGGAACGTCGACGAGCACAAACGCGGGATAGTGTTCGATCACGGAATAGTCTTGCGCAAGCGCGTCCTGTTCCGTTCCGCTGGTGAATATTTTCAAGATACGATTCATGATTGATCCTTTGGTGGTTTTGGTTGCTCACCTCATTGTGAGCTGACGCCTCATTTGATGTCGTTTACATGACCAACATGATTCCGCACCTGGATGAAATCGACCGGTGGAATTACGCGCAGGAAGCATTTCGCGTACTACGTCCCGGCGGCGCCGCGAGGGTCGCGGGCGGGGGCCGTGCAGATCAACGACGTGTTCGTCGACGAGCGCGGCATCGTCTACACGGTCGACCGGCATGTCGGCGGGCTGTACATCCTCGAAATGGATTTCTGATGCTGCACTTTCCCTCCCCCGACATCGGCATGTTCGGGCGGCGGCAGCGGCATGCGCGCGGGCATCGCGTTGCGGTGACGATCGTTAGCGGCGCCGACGACGTTGCGACGGACCACGTCGCAATCGTGGCTGACAATTTTGGCTCAGACGACATCGCGCCGTCCGGGAATTGCCCGTGCTGCACGGTGCGCGTGGAGTTGCAGCGCGCATTGCGGCACGTGTTGGCGGCGCGCGACCGGCAGCCGTTCAGCCGCGTTGTGATCAAGACCGACGAAGAGCTCGGACTGATCCTGCGCACCTTCGCGACGGACCGCGCGCTCGGCGCCGCGTTCTACGTGGAGGACCATCCGCCGATCGCCCCGCGCTCCCTGGATGACGTTCGCTGCTTCGTGCTGACCGAGGATGTGCCGCTCGACTGGAACGCGTTCAGCCGTTTCATGACGGCGCTGACGGCGCTGCGCGGCGTAGACGTGCTGCACGTCAAGGGAATGCTGAACGTCGCCGGCTGCCGCGGACCGGTCGTCGTCCAGTTTCTGCAGCATCTCGCGCATCAGCCGGTCGAGCTTCAGGGATGGCCGGATAATGATCGCGCGAGCCGGCTCGCATTCACGACGCGGAACATCGAAGAAAGGTGCGTGCGCGATTTGTTCAGCGCCGTGCGCGCACTCTCGACGTCATCCTGAGGTGCGAGCGCAGCGAGCCTCGAAGGATGGCCGCAAACTCTTAAGCCCGTTGCCATCCTTCGAGACGCGCGCCTCGCTAACGCTCGACGCGCTC
>Ga0137403_10004075_pt1 | contig 17277 bp, 24 predicted proteins | sample CZOMad2_1_16fung_FD_122057 | JGI IMG/M metagenome (GOLD analysis project Ga0137403, IMG submission 122057) | Vadose zone soil fungal communities from Angelo Coast Range Reserve, California, USA - CZOMad2_1_16fungal (Hybrid Assembly) | ecosystem: Environmental > Terrestrial > Soil > Vadose zone...
TTCCGCAGACGACGCGCACGTGCGTTCCGTCGTCGTCCTTGATCTCCGGAATGTCCAGCGCTTTCACTTCCTGGTAGCGCGGGGCGGTCATCTTCAGCGACGACGGCAAATTCGCCCATAACTGGAAGCCGTGCATGCGGCCGGCGGGGTCACCCTTGGGCATCTCCTGATGAATGATGCCGCTGCCCGCGGTCATCCACTGGACGTCGCCGGCGGCGATGGCGCCATGATTGCCCATGCTGTCGCCGTGCTCGACGGTTCCGGCAAGGACGTACGTGATGGTCTCGATGCCGCGATGCGGGTGCCACGGAAAGCCCGCTAGATAGTCCTCCGGAACATCGTTGCGGAAATCGTCGAGTAGGAGGAACGGGTCGAAGTCCGTAGTGTTGCCGAAGCCGAATGCGCGGCGCAGGTGCACTCCCGCGCCTTCCATCGTGGGCTTGGATTGGATGAGCCGCTTCACAGGTCGAATCGACATAGCGCCTCCAGCACGGAAAGTCTACACGTTGGATGCAATGCTGCCAATGCGTGGTGACATTCCGGAGTTGCAGGTTTTCATTCTTGCGAGGGAAGCGGGCAAACCGTCTGCGGTAGCGCGCCAGCGAAGTTTATTGCAAAAGGACGAGATCGCCGACCCGCAGGGTTTTACCTGATTCGCTGGGAGGGACGCGCGTGTTTGTGGCGAGCCGGTAAAAATGATCGAAGCGCCCGCTGGGCGACCAGGATGGCAGATTGGCTCGCCGCAGTTCGCTAAAGCGCTTCTGGAACCCGGTGATATCTCCGCCCGTGTGCGGATTGCGCGGAGGAACCGCGCAGCGCGCGCAGGGATTGCTGCCCTCAAAATTGACTTCGCCAATGCGGAAGCGCACGGCGCTGCGTTCTTCCCCGCCGAAGAGCTGGTCTTCCCAGAACGCCGGAACGCCATCGATTTCCAGAGTGGTGCGAAAGCGGAGCCGCACGTCACCCGCGGTCAAGCCCGTGAACCAGGTGGAAACCGCATCCAGGGAAGCGGCAGAAACAATGGTTGGACCGCTGGCGATGGAGTCGTCCGGAAAGCCTTCGAGAGAATAGCGGATGGTGATCTGCTCCTCGAAGTACGCGCTGAACCATTCGGCGGCGCCAGCCGTATCGGCCGGAAACGCAAACGTATTTGTGGGAATGCCGCGCCGGTCGCCTGGAACCGAGAGCGTCACGGCAGTGAGATCGGGAGCGTACGCGGCGCGAATCAAGTGGATGGCCGCAGTCCGTTTTCCATGGACCCACTGCCCGTCCGCCGAGTAGAGCGCCCATGCGCGATCCAGCTCAAGCCCGCCGCCCGGGCCGATGCGCGCTTCTTTCACAGGAACTGGATCCAGCGCCTTAATGGGATGAAGTTGGATATGCGCCAGGCGCGGCGAAACCGGAGATGAGGCCATGCGGAGATTTTAGCAGAGGCAAAGCGTCGCGTGACGGTTTCCAGCGCGAAAGGCCGGCGCGATGCGTCTTATCCCGAGAATCGTATCTGCCCGAAAATGAGCTTTGCCAGAAGCGCGCCGCCCAGGATCGCGATCGAGATGCTCAGGAGCGTGCCAATCAGGAAGTATTCCGCGAAGCGCTCGGATTTGAATTCCGGATAGCGGGCGATGGATTTTGCCGTCAGGATCAGGCCGACGGTTGCCGGTGATTGCAGAAGCACCGCAGTGACCACCAGGAACCTTTCCAGCCAGCCGATGTACAGCCCGGCGTTTTGCAATTGCTCGCTGGTTCTTTCCTGGGAATGGCTTTTTACGCCTTCCGCCAGGAAGCGAACCAGGAAACGGATCAGATACCCGCCGCCGAAGACCACGCCCACGTAGATCACCGGCACGGCAAGAAACTTATTCGGCATGGCCCGGACTTCCTGAAATAGCGCGCCAAGTTCGCTGAACGGCACGGCAGGCGACAGCAGCCATGCCGCGAGACCGACGGTCAGGAAATGCAGGAACTGATCGACTGCGTAGGCCCAGGTCCCGTCGCAGACCGGATACCTTCTGCCTAGCTGAATCTTGGCGAGGTCGATCAGCAGATGAACGAGGGTCAAGCCGAGAATCACGAGGTATGTTCGCAGGAAGAGAAGGGAACCGCGCAGGACAAAACCGGTGATGATTACAGCGGAGAGATAGTGAATGAGCCCGTGAAGCAAATAGGCAGCAGACTTTCCGCGCCGCTTTTGTTCGACGAGGCGAGTCGTCTGAAAAACAAAATCGGTCAGCAGATGGGCCAGGTAAATCGCCAGAAAGGCTCGAAAGAGGATTTGCATGGTTCTGTACAAGTTTCCGTTCTTGCACGTTTCCGTACAACTAGCAAAAAGTGCGCTGGATTAAAGTTCCGGCTACATGAACCGTTTCGGCCAGTTGCCAATAATACCCTCGCTTGAGATTTCTGGAAACGGTGGAGGGGTCGAGCTTGAGGCGTTTGGCGGTTTGCTCGAGCGTCGGGGTATCGAGGAATTCTTCGATGGTCTCCCACTGTCTTGCGGTGATCTTGAGAACCAGGGTGTCGTGCAAGCCGTAGATCAGATTGATGGTGCTGTCGAAGCCCGCGTTGCGGGAAACAAAAGCGGTCAGGACCTCGAATTTGAAGAGATTGCCGCTCTTGATGTTTTCGATGGCCTGGCGAGCGGATTGAAAAGCTTCGCCGCCAAGGCGGTTTACGGGCGGCTGAATGCGGCCGGAAATGCGGCCGAAGCCGACAGCGATCCGGAGCGACAGGGGCCGCAGCGCCCTGCGGAGGTCCAGAATGACGGCGGGAATTGACGGCAAGTCGCGGGTAACGGTCTGGAATTCATCGCCAGCGGTAACGGAATACGGCAGTTGGATGAGCTTCTTGCGCAGGTGTCGCTGGGAGACGGCAGCAAGCTTTCTTCCGAGCAAGCCGCGGATATCCGCCCGGACACGGGATTCCATGACGTCCGCGATCAACACCGCGTAGATTGTGGAAGGCATAAGATAACCCTGCCAAAGGATACCAGCTTGTACGAGAATGTGCAAGTCCTCATTCTTGTACGATAACATACACATCTACATATTTGTACAAATACGTACAAGTTACAAAACCCGTGTACGCTCACAACATTTATCCTGCAGCTCCGGTGGGTTCGTCCGGCTGGCGGGCGGCACGACGCCGTTGAGGCGCAAATAGAGCAGCATCTGGCCGTAGTGGTCGGCGGCGTGCCGTTCCTTTTGCGGCAGGGCCGCCGGTTGTGCGAAAAATTCGCCGAGGGAGTAGAAGAGACTGAGAACAAAGACGGATAGCGGGGATCTCTTCAGGAGTGCGGTGAAGTTCATGAAAAGCACCTCCGGGCAGAGTCAAGCACCCTTCGATATTTTGGGAATTAGGCTGCGGCGAACTTGTTGAAAAAGCGGGATTAAAAAAATCTTTGCGAAAATCAAAAGTTTTCCTTGACAAAATATTAGGGTATGGTATACTTTCCCTTGTAGAGAAGTACGCCCCGGATCGAATCGGGGCGTTTTGCTTTTTGGGCCCTCCCGCACGTCCTAACAAACAAATTTTTCTGGATGGTGTAGTGCAGGCTAAAGCCCGTGCTACGAGATGCCTCGCGACGTTTCGCGAACGGGCGCACTCGCATGCGCAAAAGCAGGGCACAACCCCCGCGAGACCCGGGGGAAGCAGGATGGGCTGTGCCGCAAAAGGAGCCGAAATGCCGAGCTACCAGAATGTGACTCCACCGATTTCGTTGTCCTCCGGTGATGTGGGCTTCAGCTTCAATAATGAAGCCTTCCCGGGAAGCGCTACGTCCGGGAGCCAGTTTGCCGTCCCCAGCTTCACCGGCGTGCCGGACGCCGGCACGGCGGTGCGCTGGCAAACGGTCTTTGGCACCAACCCTACCGCGGTGAGCATCGTTCTGCAGGGCGCAATGGCCGACGTCGACGCGGAATACTTTCTGATTGATACGTCCACAGCACTCACGGGCGAAGCACGAACCGTCACCGGCGTGCAGGCAAAGTTTCTGCGAATCCGGTTTGTTTCCTCCACGGGCGGCAGCGGCCTGACCGCAAAACTGATGGTCTGAAGCAGCGGCGCTCCTCTCCACAAACACTCTTTGTTCGGAAAATGCGGGCTGAACCATGCACTACGGGGGCGATGGACGTGGCTCGAAGTCAATCTGGGTGCATGAACCAATCATCACGCCAGAGCTCAAAGTCTGGCGCGCCGTGCTGGAGCAGGCATACCAGGATGCGGAACTCTGCGCCGGCCCCGAGGCGGATGGCGCGGAATCGTCTGAGTGCGCCAGGGCGCGCCGGTATTTGCGCGCTGACAGTCCCCATGAAGCGGCAAATCTCAAGCTCGTCTGCGATTTTGCCGACGTGCCTGCCGACCGCGTCATTTCGTGGGCGCGGCAGCGGTATCCAGCAGCCGCTTGAGCTTGCGCCGTGACACGTCAAAGAAATTCTCGTAGGACCAACGGACATGCCGGGCCGCACGACCGCACCAACGGTCATGCTCCGGCCTCCACGGAGCGGGGCGGGATCCCGGTGCACGGGGATCGAGCTGCGTCTGACGACGCGAGCGGAGCATCCGTTGCGAGTGCCGCGTTCTCCACTGCGGCCGGCACGGCCCGCGAGGCGTGCGCTGAGGCGGCGCCGCCCCGGCCGAATGGAGCGCCGGACCAGGAAGACGGAACGAATTCAAAAGACACGGGTGAATCAACGATTGTTCCGCCCGGTGAAGGCCCGCTTCCCGCCACGGCCGACGAATTTGTCGATGAGATTCACAGCCGCATCGATTTGTTTGAGGTCTGGCAAGACCTGCTCCGGTCCAAGGACGACAAGATCAAGCAACGTGCCGTCGAACGGTTGACGGACCTGCGCTACAAGACTGGTTCGTCGCAAGTAGAAGAGCCGCAGCAGATCATCTTCGATCTGCCACGGCCGAAGCGGGATTGAAGCAAAGTGGCGCAAGACGCCGCCGGGGGAGTACAGATGGCAAACGCGAAACAGGTGTTCATTGGAGAAGTCACGCAGATCGCAGGTGTGGCATCGTTCGTGGCGGGGCTCGTGCTGAGTTTGCATCATTGGCCTGCTGCCGCGGCGTTGATTGGCGGCGGCGTGGCGTTTTACATCGGGAAGAAGCTGCGCGTCCAGTAGCAGCGGTTTGCGAGGCTGCGATGCCGCCCTGGGAAACAATAGTAAAGCCGAAATCGAAGCCGCTGCTTCTCAGCGATTCTTACCAGCCGTTTCCGCGGCAAGAACAATTTCACAACTCGAAGGCAAAATACCGGCTCTTCGGGGGCGCTGCAGGTCCCGGTAAAACGATGGCGCTGCTCTGGGAAGCGATTTTACAAGCCAACGAAGTCGACGGCTGCGACACGCTGCTGCTGCGGCGCACCTACCCGGAGCTGGAATCTTCTCTGCTGGCCTATTTCCGGCGAGACGTGCCGCGCAAGCTGTATCGCAGCTACAACGAATCAAAACACGTCGTGACATGGAAGAACGGTTCGACCACGCGATTCGGCTACTGCCGCAACGAGAACGACGTTTACCAGTATCAAGGCGCGGAGTTTCTGTTCATCGGGCTCGATGAGCTGACGCACTTCACACTGAAGCAGTGGCAGTTTCTGACGAGCCGCAATCGCTGTCCCGTCCCAAAAAGTTACTGCAACATGGCGGGAGCGACGAATCCCGGAAACATCGGCCATGCCTGGGTAAAAGCGCTTTGGGTGGATCACGTTCCACCACCGGGGTTTGAGCGCCCGGATTTATACGATCGGGACGATTACGACTTCATTCGCGCGCGGTTGGACGACAACCCGATCTACGCCAACGACACGGAGTACCGCCGAACCCTCGAAGCGCTGCCGGAGCATTTGCGGCGCGCATTTCTCGAAGGCGACTGGAACGTTTTCGCCGGTCAATACTTCGATGTCTTCGACTACGGCCGGCACACCGCGCGGCCGGAAGAGATTCGGCTCGAACCGTGGTGGCCACGCTGGATTTCGATTGACTGGGGATTCCATCACCCCAGCGCGGTGTATTGGCATTGCGCTGTTCCGGTTGAAAGTCGACAGTTCAAAGTCGAAAGTAAGGAAGAAACAAGACACAAAGATTCTTCTTTCAACTTTCAACCTTCAACTTTCAACTCGCGCATCATCACCTACCGCGAATTCGTGCAGAACGGCCTCTCGCCACGCATGCTGGCGCAGGCCATCGCGGAGCGCAGCGGTCGCGAACACATCAACGAAGTATTTCTTTCGCCGGATGCGTTTGCGCATCGCACCTCGGAAGCGTCGATCGCGGAGCAGCTCGGAGACGTGCTGCTTGCGAACGGCTTGCCGCGTCCGGCGCCTGCCGACGACGATCGCGTCGGCGGCTGGCAATTGATGTACCAGTTGCTTGAATCCGACGCGTGGCTCATCACGGACAATTGCGCGAAGCTGATTGAATGTTTGCCGCAACTGGTGCGCGACGATCGCCGCATGGAAGATATTCGCAAGATGGACGGCGATGATGCCGCCGACGCCGCGCGCTACGGATTGGTCTCCGGTGGAAGGCTCGCCGGTGTTGGGCCGGCCTTCGTGCCGTCCAGGGCGGGGCAGGCCCCGCCCTTTTATTCGCCGGCAGGCGCGCCGCATTTTGTAACCGGCATGCCGCTTAACGAACAGATTGAACGGCAAGTCAGCGCAACGGATCCAAGTTCACGCGCCATTCACTTCCAGCGCCTCGAATCCGAGGCCAAGAAGTTCTTTCGCCCGAAGCCTCTCCCGCGCCGCCGCTGGTAGCGCTGGAAGACTCAGGGTGCGTCGGGGTCGTAGCTGCGGCGAATAGCAGCGGACACTTGACGCATCCGATTGGCCGACAGGGCGCGTGGGAGCCTCTCAATGAGCTGAGATTCTGGCAAGGTCATGATGAAATGTCCGCGCAGGCAAGAGACACCTGGCAGCCCAGTTTCACCAGGGGGAAGCACCAGGGTACTCGGTGCTTCGACAATCCGCGATGCGAAGGGTACAGCAAGCACGGTGAAAGCGTTATCGCTAAGGTTCCGGGCGTCCAGCGACACGATCAAAACCCAATGGCGTTGTTTAAAGGGCGCTTCAAGATAGGCGGTCCAGATTTCTCCGCGGCGCGGAGCGACACGCGGATTACTCGCCATCGAAATCCACGAGAGTGGAAGCGCTGCCCGCCGCTAGTTCAATTTTCTTTTCTTCCTCAAGAGCCTTGCCAGAAAGGGACGCATAGTACGCAGCAGTAGCGGCTTCCAGCCGGCTGCGAGATTCCGCACGCCGGGCCACGGCCACTGCCCGGTCAACGGCTTCCGCCAGGGAAGATGCTTTCCCCTGACGAATAAGGGACTTCAAAAATGTGTCGGTCTCCGGCGCCACGGTCGTGGAGATTTTCCGGCGGTTGCGGGCCTGCATAGTGATGTCCTCGCTTCGGAGTATACCATAATGTGTCTGACTTTTACAGGACAGTGTGTCCTCCACCATAGGTGATATGAAGAGCTTCCTCCAACGGCTGTTGCAGGGAGGTTATGTCGGCTTGCTCGAAGCTGATGTAGCGCGGCTGCGGGCCGAGAATCGGGCGCTCATAAATTCGCTGCTGGGGACGGCGGGATTTCCGCCGGTGGAATTTCCTGAAGCGCCGAAGCCGCAGCCCTTACCGCGGCTGAGGAAGCGCTCATGGCATCAGATCCAGGCTTGGCGTGAAACCGGAGCGGTGCGCGACGCGGCACAGAATCTTGACGACAGGGAAGAGGCGAGGCCGAATGGACCCGTACCCCACAGCTGAGAATTGGAGCACGGCACCCGGCGCAATCGCCCCGGCGGATGGCAATGCCGGGGCAGGTGTAGCGCCGGCATCCTTGCCGGCGGGTCGCGGCAGCGCCGAAGATCATCAAGACCGCCAGCAAGATGCTGGCGCTACCGGAGAACAGGAATCGCTTGATTTTGGGCCTAACAACGAGCGGCTCGAAGACGTAAAGCCGGAACTGGTGAACGCGCTGCGCGAGCTGGTGCGGCAATACCGCCAGGAAGGCATCGTCGCGCGCCGTCACGAGATCCGGCGGATCCGCCAGGCGCGGCTCTTCTGGCAAGGACTGCAATACGCCTGGTGGAATCCCAACGACATGAACTGGCATCTGCCGTTCGAGCAGCGCTCCAGCGACGATCGCGCACTCGAAGAAATGCCGCGCTATCAGTTCGTCACGAATTTTTACCAGGGCTTCGGATTGTCGTTCATCGCGGTGCTTTCGCAGGACGTCCCCAGCGTGCGGTTCTATCCGCAATCGGGGCAATCGCTCGAGGATATAGCCGCAGCCCGCGCTGCGAGCGATGTCGCCGAACTGGTCGAACAGAACAATCACGTCGAGCAATTGCTGACGTCGATTGGCTATTTCCTGTGGACCGATGGAAAACTCGGCGCGTACGTGCGCTACGTTGCGGACGGCCAGCGCTTCGGTTTCCACGAAGAGAATGTCCTCGATGCGCTGGAGATTCCGCTGGGCGAGGATTATTGGAAATGCCCGAGCTGCGAATGGGAAGGTGTCGTTGAACATTCGAGCGCAGCTTCTTCAACGTGCCCAAACTGCGGTGCCGAGCTTACGGAGAACAATCAGAAACGCGCCGATCGCGTAACGGTCCCGCGTGTCGTAGGCACGCGGCGCGTGCCGAACGGCCAGGAAGTCATTTCCATCGCCGGCGGCCTGGAGCTGAACACGCCCGTCTGGGCCAACGAGATGCACGAGTATCCGTACCTGCAATGGCAGGCGGAAGTGCATCGCGCGAAATTGAAAGCGGCCTATCCTCACGCAGCGAACAAGATTGAGTCGTCGCCGTCGCAAAGCGCGGAAGATGTCTACGCGCGCGTTTCGCGGCTGAGCGTCGAGCAAGGCCTGCCGTCCATCCATCCCGGCGACGCGCTGATGAATCTCATCACTTTCGACCGAACGTGGCTACGTCCGTGGGCCTTCTACGCAGTCGAAGACGAAGCGGTACGCAACGAGTTGCTTTCACTCTTTCCCGACGGTTGCTACGTGGGTTTCGCAGGCGATGTCTACTGCGAATCGCGCAACGAGTCCATGGACGATCACTGGCGCGTGCTGCATGCGCTTCCCGGCGACGGGCAAAACCGCCCGAGCGTCGGCGATTCGCTGGTGCAGGTGCAGGAACGCTACAACGTTCTCTCCAACATGCAGGCGGAAACGTACGAGTACGGTATTCCGCCGATTTACGCCGATCCGCAAGTGCTGGATTTCGACGCGCTGGCGAATCAGGTCGCAGAACCTGCCGCGCATTTTCCGGCGCGCGCGCGTCCGGGCCAGCCGCTCGCAGCGGGATTTTTCCAGCCGGCCCCGGCGCAAGTTCCGCCGGACATGATTCGCCACCAGCAGGATTTGATCGGCCCGGTCGCGCAGTTCTTGACCGGTCTCTTTCCCGCCGTGTTCGGCGGCAACATGGAAGATGTGAAGACCGCCTCGGGTTACGCGATTGCGCGCGACCAGGCTATGGGCCGCCTGGGATTGGTGTGGCGGCGCACAAAGCAATTTTATGCCGACGTGCTGCTGCTCGCCGTCGATTGCTTCCGCAAAAATCGCCCGGAAGACGCGGAGATTCCGCTGCTCGGGCCGGACGGCGTCCTTGACGCGCGCACGATTCGCACCGTGGACTTGAAGGGCAATATCGCCGTGTATCCGGAAGCCGACGAAACTTTTCCGCGGTTGAAGTCGCAGCAGCGCGGCGTCTTGCAGCAACTGTTTGGCATCAACGATCCGGTGCTCCAGCGCGCGCTGACCGAGCCTGCGAATCTTGGCTACATCAAAAATGTTCTCGGCCTCGCGGAAATGGTTATCCCCGGCGAGGATTCGCGCAACAAACAGTTGCGCGAAATTCAGCAGCTCCTTTCGAGCGCACCCATCATGGTGACTGTTCCGGTTCAGCCTGTAGCTCAGGCCTTTAGGACTGAGGATGTTTCGTCGTCCGGCGCCTTACCGAGTTCGGATCGGAAAAGCCTCAGCCCTGAAGGGGTGAGCTACAACGGACAAAACCAATCGTCGCCGTCAGTTCACGAGTCACCAGTCACAAGTCACCAGTCACCGATTCTCGTGCTGCCCTCCGTGCCCGTGGACCAACTGCTCGACGATCACGCCGTCGAATTCGAGGAGTGCAAACGCTGGGCGAACTCCGAAGCCGGTCAATCCGCGCGCATGACCAATCCTGCCGGATTCGCCAACGTCCGCGCCCACACCGAAGCGCATCTCCGCGCGATGAGTTCGGCAGCATTGGCGCAAGCACAGCCGGCCAAGAAAGTGAACGCCTGATGCAAACGGGACAACAGGCTTCTTCCAAGGATCAGGCAGCGCCTTCCAACGGCGCCAGCACGTTGCACGATTTTTTTGCGCTCACGGATGAACAAATCCTTGAGATCGAGCCGGAAGCGCAGGAAGCAGCGGTGGCCCGTGATCCGTGGCCTGTGACCCGTGAAGAAAAGCCCAACGGCCAAGCCCAGGCTAACAGTGAGCCCGCTCACGGTGAACTGAGAAATGCGTCTGCGGACGAAAAAACCAGCGTGGATGCCCGAGCGGCTGCCAATCGCTCTTCCACGGAACACGGGACGCGGAGCACGGACCACGCCCCGGAGCCTCCCCCGTGGCTTGCGGCACAAATGAAAGATCCCTGGACCGGCGAGGAAGCAAAGGAGCTGTGGAATGGCATCTTGCAGGCGAAGAAGGAAGCGGCGGATTATCGCGCGGCGTTTGCGACGCCCGAGGATGCGCGCGCGCTGAAGGAATTGTATCCCGGCGGCGTACACGAAGCGCGAGCGGCGGCGGAGCGGGCGCGCGTGCTGGACGACTTCGATCGCGCCTATTTTGGAACCGCGGGGAGTTCGGCGGAGCAGACCAGCGCATCGCGCGCGCAGTTAGCCGCAAAGATGCTGCGCGAAGATCCCGCGGCGTTTCGCGAGATGGTGTTCGCCGGCCTTCGCGCCCTCGAGCAATCGCGCGTGCGGACGGGAAGCGATGAAGGAATTCGCACAAGCGTGACCTCTGTCGCTGCTGAAAGCGGCGCCGTACAAACGCAGAGCGGACTGAAGTCCGCTCCCACAAATGCCCCTGCCCAATCGCAAATGGAACCACAGGCTGCGGAGCACGACGCGCGGTTGGCGGCGTACGCCGCGTTTGAAAAGGCGGCGAATGAAGAGTTGGAGCGTGGCGTTGGCGCGACCATCGATCGGGCTTTGAGCCAGGCTTTACCGGGCAGAGACCATGCGGAAGGCGGAGCACTGCGAGGCCGGTTGGCGGTTTCGATTCGTCAGGACATTGAAAGCGCGCTGAAAGGCGACCGTCAGCTTGGCGAGCAAGTGGCACAAATCCTCGCAGACCGGCGGCTCGACGACGAGAGGCGTGCCCAAGTCGTGCGCTTGATCGGCGATCGCGCACGGCAACTCGTCCCCAGTGCGGCGAAACGAGTGCTGAACGATTGGACGCAGACGACTTTGGCGGCGCACCGCGGAAAGACCGAAAGGACCGACACCGCCCCTGCGAGAAGGGAAGTAGCGCCGGCATCCTTGCCGGCCGGTTCCTCAGCAAGCTCCGGTCGAGATCGTGGCCAGGACGCGAATCGCGCCGGGCGGTCCGATTCGCGCCGTGTTGACTACCGCAAGCTCAGCGACGAACAGATCCTCGAGTTGTAACCATTTACAGAGTTCTCAATCGCAGAGCAAATCGTTTCTTCGATTCTCATGTGCAGGTGAAAGATGCCGGGCAATGGGTCCAGGGAGCAAAGCGGTGCGAGCCAAGAGTCCCTGCTTGATCGCGCGATCGATGTTTTCAAGCCGCAACCCGGGCCCCCACCGAAGCCTCCCGCTCCGCCCGCGAGCCAAAAGAATAGCATCAATCCGTGGAGCAGAAACACGTCGTCCCCGGCTTGACAGTGCATGATGTGGGGCTGAGCGTCTTCGGCGAGACGCGTTCGCTTCACGACAGACCGGGCTCCAACGAACCCATTGGTGCCGCGCGGCAAAAAGTCGCCCACGCAATCATCAACGGCAGGGAACTTGCGCACCAGACCGGCCAAAAGCCGCCCACAGTTCATGATCCGGTTGAGCCTACAAAGGAAGCTCTTCGCAATCCCGAGGAGCGCGCCGCCTACGAGTCCTCGCTACGTGCCGCCCGCGAAGCATACCTCAGCGGCCACGATGCGACCCACGGCGCGACTCATCTCAGAATTCCTGTAAAGCCCGATCGGTCCAACTGGAAATTCCAAGGCGGTACTCCCGACGGCCTTACGCTCAGCACCCAGTCTGGCCCGTATGACAATTCTTTCCTGGGAGGGGATGTTCCTTCGCACGTCGCTTGGATCAATACCTATCTTCCGGACAAGAACGACAAGAAGGCACGCAAGAAATGACTAATAGTCACGCTGTACAAAGATGTTCTTGGCCGAATCAATGCAGACGGGCTGCCTCTCGCCCTTTTGTTCCGGCCTGAGAGGGCACACTTCAAAATCGCCAAAAACAGGAGGAGGAACGGCCCAGCTTATGCCTGTCTCTCGCTTCAGGCGCCGGTTGTCGGCCTCGTAGGCCCCATACAATTCCGGGGGCAACTCAGGCTTGAAAATGTCGTCGTTTGTGAGCGCGGGATAGTGAGATGGCCCGCTAAAGACTCCCAAGAGCCGGTGCGTGCCGATCTTCCAGATGCGATACGGCACGCTACCCTCGTAGATCGACAGACGGCCGTGCGTCCAATAGCACAGTGAGGCGTTCTCCTGCGTCTTGCAGGGAATCTTGCGCTTGTCTGCCGTGGGAAGCTTGCCCGCACCGCGGGAAGCCGTTGAGGATTGCTTTGCGGCGTCTAGAGAGGCTATTGCCGAATTTTTTGTTGTGGACGCCTGTGGTTCGTCCGGAGGGTTTGCCGTGAACGCGGCTGCTGCGAGCAACAGCGTTCCGGTCACGAGCGCAATTTTCATCCTAGAAATATAACATAGTAGCTAACAACGGCGTAGTTTGAGCCTGCGCCATGTCAACGCGAAACCAATTCCAAAAGTGATCAGAGGCAGGGACCAGCGGATAAGCAAGACGATAGGCAAGACAAAGTGCCAAGACGGAATGTCTACGCCAAGCCCCATGCCACCAGTTGAGACGGCTAGCGTGAAGAGCCAAAAAACGACAAACGTAGCGAGAGCCGCCACCAGACCGACGAGTGTGGACTTGAGATAGATCATTGCTTCGCGCGGCGCTCAACTTAGCTGCACTGTAACACCGATACCGCGGTACAGCACAAGAACACAAAAGTTTTTGGCGCCTTCTCAAGAGACGCCCGTGCGATTCCACGTGACGGGCCGGGCTAAAGCCCGGCGACTACATCACCCGGGACGCACTCATTCTAAGGAGAACAACAGATGCCAGCACAAGCGAACGCGAACGTCGTCGCGTTGCAGCTCGAGAAGGTGCGCGACAAAGTGCCCCTGCTCTACGAGCGTGACGACATTTTACTCACCATGATCCAGCAGCGCGGCGATGTGGAAAAGATTTCCAGCCGCAACATGCGTCTGCCCTTGCAGGTGAATCCCGGCGGCAAAGCCGGCTCGTACAACGCGGACGGCGGCGACCTCGGCCGCGGCTCCGGCACGGCGTACGACGTCGCGTCGGTCTCGCCGATTTTCTTCCGCTTCGCGATTGAAATCACGAAGCTCGTGGAATACGCGACCACCGGCCGCGAGCGCGCCGTTGAAAACGCCGCCAAGCGCGAAGTGGTCAACGGCATGAAACAGTTCCGCGCGTTCCTCGATAAACTGATGCAGACCGCCGGCAACGGCGTGCTCGGCAGCATCAGCTCGTTCGCCAGCACCACGTGGACCATGGCCACGCCTCCGGGCGCGGCGCTCGTCTACGTTGGTCAAACGATTCAGGTGTACGACTCCACGCTGACCACCAATCGCGGCACGGCCAACGTGGTCGCAGCCGATCCCATCAGCCCGACGCAAACGATCACCGTCGACGTCAATCCCGGCGGCCTCACCAACGGCGACGTCATCGTGCACGACGGACTCAGCGGCGCGAGCCCCGTCTCGCTCTTCGGCATCAAGTATCATCAGAACAACGCGACTACCGGCACCTGGCTCAACCTCAATCGCGCGACGTATCCCGTGCAACTCGCCACGCCGCGCGTCAACGCCGGCAACGCCGCGCTCACCCCGAGCAACGTGCGCCTCGCCATCAACAAGGTCCGCAAAGCTCTCGGCATCAATCACCTGAGCAAGCTCATTGCTTACATGGCGGTCGAGCAGGAGCACGCATGGGAAAACCTCGGCATCACCGTTTCGCAAATCATCAAGGAAGGCGGCGGTGGAGGCGGCAACGATCTGGACCTGCTCTTCAGCGGCCGCAAAACCATGAGCGGCATCCCGATCAAGTCCAGCGTCAACGCCGACCAGACCCGCGTGGACTTCCTCGACCTCTCGCACTGGGGACGCGCCGTGTTGAAGGACATTGACTTCTACGAAGTCAACGGCAACACGGTCTTTCCAATCTATGGCGCCAGCGGCGGCCTCGCTGCCAGTTTCATTTTCTACTTTGACACCGCGTTTCAGGTGTGGGACGACTCGCCGCGCACCGGCGCGTTCATCGATACCCTGGCGCGGCCAAGCGGTTACTAAAAGCAGTGATTCGTGACTGGTGACTCGTGACTGGTGGAAATCACGCCTGCAGGGGCGCAGCAGGCTGCGCCCCTGCAGGGCGAGATCTTTCCGCTTTTTCGGCCCTCGCAATATGCGAAGAATTCTCGTTGGCGGACTCGGTCTTTTGCTGTGCGGGGCGATTGCTGCGCGCAGCAAAACCGAGCCGCTCATCTTTGTGTTTCTTCGCCTGGAACACGAGCAAGACCTTGCCATCCTGCGGCCGATGGTCGCCCCGGACATCGGCGTGCAACTCGATTCCGGTCCCAGCACTCTCGATCGCGGAGCGGTGTTGCGTTGCACGTCGTCGCAGCGCGATCACGATGCCATCGTCGAAGGCCACGTCGCCAAGGTCAGCGACCTCCTGCTGGATTGTGGTGACCAGAAGTTTGTCGTGAAGACCTTGGACTTCAGGCCGCAAAGGTAATGATTCAAGTCTTACGCGAAACGCAGGACACCCCGGAAACGGTCGCCCTCCGGCTGAGATCAGCGGGCGGAATCACTCGGTTCGGGGAAGCCAATTATCGCGTTGTCTGGGGATGGAACCGTCTGGCGTGGATCGGCGGAAAATTCGAGGAGCGCGATCCGTCTACGGGGTCGCTGCTTCGCGAAGTCGTCGAGCTGCGACAGGAACCCAAATATTCCGCGGTCAATCGCTGGCACATCGAGCGCTGGGTGCCGCCGGAAGTGTATGGCTCGCCCCGTGCCTGGTACGCACAGACGATCGAGCGCGAGAATGGCGTGAGCATCCCCGCGCTTGGGCCGTACCCTTCGCGCGGCGAATACGAACATTGCTTCACGCTCGAAGGCCCACGCGGCGAATTCATCCAGCTCACGCCCGCCATCGCGGAGCACATCGCACGTGCCATCGAATGGTCGCGCAATTTCCCACGCGCGAAAACTCGCACCTGTTTGTACGAGCGCGAGCAACGCGTAGAGCAAGGCTACGAGACTTGGGCCTACAACTTACTGGACGACTCCGTGCCCGCATTTCACAAGCAACCTTTTGTGACGGTGGCGTAGTTGAATGGAGCGAACATCCAAATGACATTCACAAGAATCGAGTTGTGGTTCAAAGGATTGCTCGCGGCAGCAATCAGCGGTGCTGCAGGCGGCATCCTCACTGGATTCGCAGCCGTGGGAATCGACCCGCAACATTTCAACTTGCAAGCGGGAATGGGCGCAACGTTCCGCATCGGCGTTGCGGCTGCGGTGATTAATGCTGTGATTGGCGTCGCGGCATATCTCCAGAAATCGCCGCTACCCACGGAGTAGGAGTCTGCGATCAGAACCAGTTCTAAGCAAGAAGAGAGGGCAGCCAGGTTGGCTGCCCTCAATGAATCTGCGTGTACTGGACACGCCTCTCAAGCAATTCAAGCATAGGGCTTCGGAACTCCGCTGTCAGTACGCTTTAAGTACCCATTGAACGCGCCTCGGGAGATCGATATATGCCCGTAGTCGGCTCATCCGCATACAACACCGTAGGCCAGATCACCTCGCTGGTGCGCTCGCTATTGAATGATTCGCAAGGAAACTTGTTCACGGACACGGTGCTGCTGCCGTATGCGAATTCAGCATACCGCAAGCTGCAGCGCGCGCTCGGAAACGCCGGTGGCGGCGGCTTTATCCAGGACGATGCGCTGCTCGTCGTTCCGGCTGTGACGCAGACGGACACATCGCTTCAAGTTTCCATCACCGACGCGTCCGCGCCGCCCAATCAGTTACCGACGGACTTGCTCGTGCCGCTAAAACTCTGGGAGCGCCCCAACGGCTCGGCGCAGGATTTTGCCGAGATGGTGGACCTCACGCGCCACGGCGGCTTGCCTTCTCGCGCGCAGGACTTGACGCTCAGCGTTTGGGAATGGCGCGCCGATGGCCTTTATTTTCTCGGTGCGACCCAGGACACGCAGATTCGCCTGCGTTATTTGAAAGCGTATCCGGACTTCACGGATGCGGCTTCGCCCGTCCTGGTCCGCAATGCCCAGGAAGCGATCGCCTATGCGACAGCGGCCCTCGCGGGATGGGCACGCGGCAGCCCGCTCGCGGAAAAGTGGGATGACGCCGCCTCCGATGCGATCGAGGATTTAATCAGCGCAGCCGTCCGGCGCGAACAGCAATCCACGCGGCGCCGCCGGCCGTTTTCCGCACGCAGCGGCTATACACCGTTTTAGGCCGCTGTGGCTCAGGCCTTTAGGCCTGAGGATTTTGTCTTCCGTGATGCCCCAAGAAAGATCGGAAAGGCCTCACACCTGAAGGGGTGAGCTACAACTTGAAGGAGCACTCATGCCCATAACGATTGCGCTTTCGCCATTGAACGTCGATTCTTCGGCGAGTAATTTTGTTTATGCGATTGGAACGCTGACGTTTTCGGGAAATTATCCGACCGGCGGCGACACGCTGGATTTCACGCAAGTCGCGGACAAGCTTCCGTCCACGCAAATCATCCAGGCGTTCGCCGAATCGCAAAACGGAAACTCCGGCTACTACGTCGCGATCGCCGGCGCCGCGATGAACAACTGGAAACTGAAAGCCTTCACGGGCGGCGGCACGGAAGTAACCGCGGGCGCCTACCCCGCCAGCGTCACCACCGACGTCGTCCAGCTCGCCATCACCGCCCGAAAGCTGCTGTAGTT
>Ga0137403_10004077_pt1 | contig 17274 bp, 15 predicted proteins | sample CZOMad2_1_16fung_FD_122057 | JGI IMG/M metagenome (GOLD analysis project Ga0137403, IMG submission 122057) | Vadose zone soil fungal communities from Angelo Coast Range Reserve, California, USA - CZOMad2_1_16fungal (Hybrid Assembly) | ecosystem: Environmental > Terrestrial > Soil > Vadose zone...
GCAAAGCTCGACGAATCTTGAAATATGGTGACCACGCCCTGATTCGTGGTCGAGCCCAACGCGGTGAGGGCGACGTCCGGGAGCCCGCTGCTCGTAAACGCCGCGCTGATGATCGCCGAAGGACTCGTAGGCGTTGCGATTTCCAGACGATTCGAAAACGTGCCCCCGCCCAAACCAATGTAAATCGCCAGCGTGCTCTGGCCCTGATTGCTCACCGCGAGACTCGGAACGTTCCCGCCCGTGAAATTCGCGATCACGATGCCTGTCGGAGTCGTTGCCGTCGGCAGCGGCGACCCGGCTGCGGCGACGAAGGTAGCGTCTGCGTTCGCGCTCGAAAGAATGATCGAAATCGTGTTATCGCCCTGATTCACCACCGCCAGATCGGGAACGCCATCGGTATCCAGATCGCCCGCAGCGATAGCTACCGGGCTTGTACCGACACCAAGCGGCGAACTATTCGGCTCCGTGAAATGCAGATTGCCGTTCGAATCAATCGAGCCCAGCAAGATGGTCACATTGTTGCTCGCTTCATTGACTACCGCGAGATCCACTTCCGGCGCGGTGGTCGCATTGCTCGAAGTGCCCAGCGTGGCATTCTTGAAGTTTGCGGTGGCGAGTGCGACCGGGCTCTTTTCGCTGATGCTCGCTTTGTTTTGCAGGGCGAAGGGCGACGCCGGGAACGCTGTGAATCCCCCTTTTCCATCGCCCTTAAAAACAGAAATCGTGTTGTCCCCTTTGTTCGCGACCGCAAAATCTAGATTGCCGTCGCCGTTGAAATCCGCCACCACCACCGAACTCGGATCCGTCCCCACCGGGTACGGAGATCCCGGCGCTTCAGCGAACGTGCCATCTCCATTTCCCAGCAACACCGTCACGTTGTTGGAAGTCGAATTGGCGATGACCAGGTCCACCGGAGCAACCGTTACTCCGTTTGAATTCACGACCGTATTCCCGAACGTGCCGGTAGCGATCGAGACCGGACCCGTTTCTCCCTTGGCCAACACAAACGGAGAATTCGCCTGCGCCGCAAAGTTGCCGTTGTCCTGATTCAGCAGGATGCTGATGGTATTGTCGTTGGCATTCACCACCGCCAGATCCGGCAGCGATCCGCCACTGTAAGCGGCCGCAGCCAGCGCGACTGGATTGTTTCCAACGCTGAACGTCGTCTCCGGAAAAGTCGTCGAAGTGGGAAGCCCGGCAAGAATGGAGTTGGGATTGGCGGTGCTCGTCCCAGTTCCCGTGCCGCTCCCCAGACTTCCCGAAAGAAGCGAGAGCGTAACGGGATAACGGTCACCAACGAAGAACGTCGCCGGTTTGCCGTCCTGCGCTCGCAACAATACTTGTCTGCCGCTTTTCACCAGCGTAAGCGCGTCAGAAAAATTGGCGGCTACACTCGGCAGCGTCAGCAAAAACGTCGAATTGCCGCCGCCAAACGTCGTAAAACTAGGAATACTGGTAAGTCCCTTCGCGCTGAAAAGCTGACCCAGAATCGTCAGAGCGTTGGCCACATCCGAGGCCTTCGAAAGCGCCGCAATATCGTTAGGACTGACCAGGAAGGCTTGAGTCGAGGTCGGCGGAGTAATACCCAGCTGATGTGCCCTAGTCCGATCCACTTCGAGTAGCTCCACCTCGAGCATCAGTTCGCCGCGCGCCCTTTCAATCTGCCCCATCAGCTCACTGGCCAGCGCCAGCCTTTCCGGTGTATCCCGCATCGAGATCGTGCGGCTGTGCGTATCCAGCTCGATACGCGTCGAGCCGGTGATTTCGCGCAGGACGCGCAGCAACTCCGTCATCTCCTCCGGAGCGACTACCGACGACAGCGGAAATATCTGCTCCGCTTGCACGGCGTACTGCCGGCGTTTTTCTGCCGTATCGGGAGTGACGAAAATCAGCGACGCGCTTAGGGTCCGCCAGAATGTCCCCGTCTGCTCGGCAAGCAGAGTCATCGCCGTCGCAAAGTCCACATCATCGACGCGCAGCCGGACACTGCGGGGCTGCAGGTCCGGATCGAACGCCGCCTTGATTCCGAAAATCTGCGCGACCTGATCGTAAGCCGTCTTGGTATCCCCGCGCAGATCCAGGTTGTGTTTTCCTTTTTGCGCCTTCAGTTGCGGCAGCCCTTCGATCGATTGCGTGCGCGGAGCGGGATCGTCACTCTTCATTGCTTCCATTTGTGCCATGCGCTCGGCCACCACGCTATTGCTGGGGTCGATGCGCATCGCCACGCGCAATTCGTCGGTGGCCTGCGAAATATTGCCCGCCAGCGCAAGATTCTCGGCGCTGTCTGTGTGAGTGCGCACCAGTTTGGCACGCAGCGCTGCCCCTCGCCCCAATGCCGATACGTCCTGAGGTGCGTATAGTGCCGCTTCGTCATAGGCGGCCAAAGCTTCGTCGACGTGCCCTTCGGCTTCGGCCTTGTCTCCGCGCTCGATCGCTTTTTGCGCGCGCTTCGGGTCGACGGAAACCGGCGGCAGCGGTGCGCGCGCGGGAGATTGCGACTGCGCCGGCATAGGGGCGCTAGCCAGCACAAAAGATAAGAGGATCGCTGCCACTCGCGGAACACTTTTGGCCAAGATCATACCTAGGGTATTCTAACGTGAAGATATAGGACCAATGCAGTCCGGTTGACGGAAGTAGCTAATAAAGGTAAACTTAAGTCGTATTTGCAACTGATTTACAACTGGAGTTCGCTTGCTCTCGGCTTTTCTCATCGCTCTCCGTGAAGGCGTCGAAGCCTCCCTTGTCGTAGGCATCATACTCGTCTATTTGTCCCGCACAGGACGCTCTCATCTGGCTCGTTTTGCCTGGTATGGCGTTGCTGCAGCAGTCGCGTTGAGCCTGGTCGTGGCCATCGCGCTGGAACGTTGGCAGATCAGCGAAGATGGCTTCGAAGGTGTCCTGCTGCTGGTCGCTGCCGCCTTCGTCATTACGATGATCGTATGGATGAATCGCGTTGCGCGCCACCTCAAAAAAGAAATCGAGCAAAAAGTAGAGGCCTACGCAGCCAAAGCGGGCAAAGCCGCCGGTTGGGGTATCTTTCTTTTCGTCTTCCTGATGGTCGTACGCGAAGGCGCCGAACTCGCCCTGATCCTGCGCGCCGTCGAGCTTTCCACCGAAGGCCTGCAAACTTGGATCGGCACCTTGGCAGGCATCGCCGCAGCCGTAGCCGTCGGCCTCTTTTTCTTCAAGGGAACGCTGCGCATCCCGCTGCAACGATTTTTCGCCGCCACGAGCGTCATCCTGATGCTGGTCGTGTTTCAACTGGCGCTAACCGGCCTCCACGAACTAAGCGAAGCCCAATGGCTGCCGTCCAGCAAATCGGAAATGGCCTTCATCGGCCCAATCGTGAAAAATGAGCTGTTCTTTTTCATTTTCATCTTCGGCGCGGCCGCCCTACTCGTGTTCCGGGAATGGCAGTCGGCCACCCACGCGACCGCGGTGACCCGCGCCGCTGGCGACGCCGAGAAACGCCTCCTCGAAGCACAAAATCGCCGCCAGCGCCGCTGGATGGTTGCTGCAGCCTCCGCCTGCCTCGTCGTGATCCTTGTACTGACCGCCGATTTCATTTACGCCCGCGCCAATTCCGCCAGGCCCACCGTCACCCAAGTTACCGCGCAAGCCCGCGAAATCCGTATCCCGATCAGCGAAGTACAAGACGGCGACATGCATCTCTTCGCCACCGACATCGGCAACGGCGTAACCGCACGCTTCATGATTATCAAGAAGCCCGAAGGCTGGGGCACCGCCCTCGACGCCTGCCGCATCTGCGGCGCCGAAGGCTACCGCCAGGACGGCCAAAACGTAATCTGCCGCCACTGCGGCTCCGCCATCTACGTCCCCACAATAGGCCAAGCCGGCGGCTGCAACCCCATCGGCGTCCCGTCGCACATAGACGGCGCCTCGCTAGTTCTGGACATCTCAGCCCTAACGCAAGCCACCCAAGAGATCCCAAAGTAAGTAGCACAGGCACTCCTGCCTGTGCGCGGTGTCAGCACGATCGAGATTGAAGATGACCAACGCAAACCGAGTCAGCCTTTATACGGGCGCAGCACCGCTGCGCCCCAGTTCGGCAAGAACGCAACCGTGCGTCTCCCTCCGCGCCATATTCCCTGAAAGCCGCCAAGATGTTCTCCCGAGTTCGTCTCTACTCCGAGTCGTGTCTCGGTGGCAAATCTTCTTCGTCGCAAATAAATCGAGCAAAAAATGTTCCTACGCCTAATCGCCGACTCCATCCGCCGCCGCCCCCGCCACAAGCTCCTGACCGGCGCCGCCCTGGCCCTAGGCATGGCCGTGGCCACCGCCTCCCTTAGCGTAAGCCTCGACGTAGGCGACCGCCTCTCCCACGAATTCCGCAGCCTCGGCGCCAATCTCCTGGTCACCCCGCAAGCCGACACCCTCCCCCTCGAAATCGGTGGCGTAGACTACCGCCCAGTAAACGCCGGCACGTACCTCCCCGAATCCGACCTCCCCAAAATCAAGTCCGTCTTCTGGCACAACAACATCATCGGCTTCGCCCCGATCCTCGAGGCCCGCATCGCTTCGTCCACTCCGCTTCTTTCTCCCGCATCCGCAACTTTCATTCGGCCTTCGTCGACTGGCGATGCCCAACTCATAGGAACGTGGTCGAATCACTCAGTTACGCTCTCCGACGGTGGGGCCTTTGTCACCGGTTTGCAACAGACCAATCCGTGGTGGCACATCGAGGGTTCTTGGTTTGACGACGACGCTGGAGAATGCATAGTCGGCAAGTCTTTCGCCGAAAGGAACAGTGTGCAGATCGGTAGTCCCATTTACCTCGCAACAGGGAAATCCGACCAAGGCCTTTCGCTGAAGGTAACAGGAATTTTCAGCAGCGGAGGCTCGGAAGACGATGCCGTAGTCGCGCCGCTTAGAATTGTGCAGAACTATTTGAAACAGCCCGGCCAATACCGCCAGCTCTACGTCAGCGCCCTGACCAAGCCCGAAGACGACTTCGCCCGCCGCAATCCCGCGACGATGAAACCCGATGAGTTCGAGCGCTGGAGTTGCAGTCCCTACGTCTCTTCCATCGCCTACTCCATCCAACAAGTTCTCCCCGGCTCCAACGTGCGCGTAATCCGCCGCGTAGCCGAAGGCGAAGGCCGCATCCTAACTAGAGTCCGCACCCTGTTATGGCTGGTAACGCTAGCCGCCCTGCTAGCCGCCGCGCTAGCGGTAGGCGCATCCTCCGCCGCAAGCGTCATCGAGCGCCGTACCGAAATCGGCTTAATGAAAGCACTCGGCGCAGGCTCCGCCATGGTCGGCTTCCTGCTAGCCGCAGAACAACTCCTCCTCGCGCTAGCGGGCGGCGCGGTAGGTTACGCGCTGGGTATTTTCCTGGCTCGCCTGGTCGGCGAAAAAATCTTCGGCATTGCCCCGCAACCATCGCTCCTGGTCTTGGTCGTCATCGTAGCCCTGGCCACCACGGTCACGCTACTAGGCAGCGCCATCCCCCTGCGCCGCGCCTCCCGTTACGAGCCAGCCCCCATCCTCCGAGGCGAATAGTCATGCACAATTCCGCCACGCGCCAACAACCTGTCATCCTTCGAGCATCCGACAAGGACGCTCGATCTGAGATTCCGGCTCGACCGGAAAAGATCTCAACGTCAACCCGCGCAACCAATAAGCTCTGTGCACTCTCCCGTGTACGGGCGCAGCACTACTTTACCCTGAGCCTCGAAGGGTGCGCCCCATGTCCGCAAGATCTAAACCACGCAACGCTTCTTGCCGGCACCTACCACCATGTCTAATTCCCGCCCAATGTTCTGGCGCATAATCCGCCGCCTCCTCGCCGCCAACCGCGGCCGCCTGGTCGTAATCCTCCTCGCCCTTGGCGCCGGCGCCGCCGTAACCGCCGCCCTCCTCAATCTTCAAATCGACGCCAAGCGCCGCCTCACCACCGAATTCCGTGCCTTCGGCCCCAACATTCTTATCTCGCCCGCCGGCGTTTCGAAGGATTCCGTTGAGCCTTCTACTCTGCCCGCAAGCATCGAGAAAGAAATCTTAAAGATGTACCCGGGCGAACACGTTGCCCCCTTTCTATATCTTTACGGATCGGTTTCTACTGATAAAAGGGCATCGATTCCCTTGGTGGTTGTGGGAATGCGGCCATTCACGTTCGAGCTACTCGAGCCAACATGGAAAATCGAACCGCGCTTAGCAAACGTGCGTCCTCAGAGCTGCACGGTCGGCGCGTCCGTGGCGTCGCATCTGCAAGTCGCCAGGGATGCGCCCGTACGCATCTCTGTCGGAAACAAAAACCTTGAATGTCTGGCGGAACGCACTGTCTCTTCGGGGGGTGCGGAAGACAATCAAATATTCGTAGACCTTGCCGCTGCGCAGGCACTCGCCTCTTTGCCGGATCGTGTTAGCCTCATCCAGCTCCTCCATCTCGGCACGCCACCAGAAATCGAACGCAGCATTTCATCTCTTCAGCAAGAATTCCCCGACGTCGACGTTCGGCCACTCCGCCAATTCACAGAAGGCGAAAGCAAAATCTACAACCGCATCAGCGGCCTGCTCACGGCCACGGTAGCGGTAGTCCTGATCCTAACCACCCTCTGCGTTATGGCCGCCATGACCAACGTAGCCATGGAGCGCAAGAACGACGTCGGCCTGATGAAAGCCATCGGCGGCGCCACTCGCCGCGTCCTCCGCCTGTTCCTCGCAGAAGCCGCCGTACTCGGCCTCATAGGCGGCGTCCTAGGCGCGGCGGCAGGCATCGCTCTCTCGATCGGCCTCGGCAAAGCCGTCTTCGGCGTAGCAGCGCAGCCCCGCCTGATTGTGTATCCTGTAGTCGTGACTCTGACCGTCATCGTCGCAATTGCCGGCGCATATCCCCTGCGCCGCCTGGCCAGCATCCGCCCAGCGTCCATCTTCCGAGGCGAATAGCCATGCCCCTTAACCCACAACTCGCTCGCCTACGCCGTGCCCACGCCGTTGGCCTTGGTCTCCGTGTACGGGCGCGGCACGGCTTTATCCTGAGCCTCGAAGGGTGCGCCCCAGCTTGGCAAGCCGCGGTATTTTCGAGCCGAGGCCCGTACCGTCATTCCGACCGGAGCGAGCCGATTTCTTCTTCCGCGTTCGCTCCTGCGAACGCTTCGGCTCGCGTAGTGGAGGAATCTCTCTTCGATTTCTCCGCGCCACCGGCCATGGAATCCATTCCGTTTTTCTTTCGGATATTTCTCTCCAAGGCCACGACCAACCACTCGCGAGCCGCCCAATGACCCCGCAAGTCGCGATCGACGCCCTAACCAAACAATACGGCACACTCCGTGCAGTCGACGCTTTGACCTTCAGCATCGACCAAGGGGAATGGGTAGCCCTAATGGGACCTTCAGGGTCCGGAAAAACCACGCTAATCAATGTTCTAGGTGGCCTCGACACGCTAACCACCGGCCGCGTAATCGTGGACGGCGTAGACCTCGCCAAACTCACCGAATCCCAAATGGTCCGCTACCGCGCCGAAAAAATCGGCTTCGTCTTCCAGCAATTCCATCTCGTCCCCTATCTCACCGCCGTAGAAAACGTAATGCTCGCCCAATACTTCCACAGCGTCACCGACGAATCCCAAGCCGCCGAAGCCCTCAAGCGCGTAGGTCTCGGTGATCGTCTCACCCACCTCCCCGCACAACTCTCCGGCGGCGAACAACAACGCGTCGCGATCGCCCGCGCGCTGATCAATCAACCCAAGCTGATCCTTGCCGACGAGCCCACCGGCAATCTCGACGAACCAAACGAAACCATCGTCATGGAAATTTTCCGCGAGCTCCACGGTGCAGGCCACACCATTCTGATGGTCACCCACGACCCGGACATCGCTCGCCGAGCCGACCGCCGCATCGAACTCCAACACGGCCACCTCCATTACGACAGCACCCAGCACGGCCCCAACCACCCGTTGCTCTGCCCGCTGGCCAACACCAATGACTGCTGCACCTCCGGCGCTCCCACTGCCGACGACGAAATCCGCTTCGATCATCTACTGGAACAAATCTGGGTCTTCGGCGAAGAAGGCAAGCCCGCTAGGGTAGACGCGCTTCACGCCACAGGCCCGGCAGGGACTCTCCCGCTGATCACCGACGAATCGCCCACGCGAATCCTGACCCGAATGAGCGAACTGCAACTGGTGCAAGCATCCAACGGTCACGTCGCGCTAACTCCCGCCGGCACAGCCCGCGCCCGCGACGTAGTCCGCCGTCACCGCCTCGCCGAGCGCCTCTTTAAAGACACCTTCGCCGTAGACGACTCCGAAGCCCACAACCAAGCCTGCAAATTCGAACACATCATCAGCCCCGAACTCGACCAGCGCATCTGCACTTTCCTCGGCCACCCAAAAACCTGCCCCCACGGCAACCCCATCCCCCCAGGCCAGTGCTGCAACGGCAAGCCGTAACACTGTTGTAGCGGTCGCCCCCTTTTAGAGTCGACAGAAAACGAACCATGCCTCGCACGTGTACGAGTGCAGCACTGCTGCACCCATCTCGGCTAGATCATCACAACTCAGCAATATCTGCGGTTTCGGTCCTTCTCCTTCGTTTCCCGGGCAAGCCTCTGCGTCCCCAGCACCCCTGCGTTATCTTTTTCCTTCCGACCCGATCAACGGTAAACTATCAACTCTCGACAATTTCCCATGCCCACGCCCATCGACCCCCGCAAAAAACCCGCCGCCGTAAAAATCCACGTCTCCACCGGCGCTGGCGTAGACATCACCTGGTCCGACAACCACGCCAGCCACTACGATTTCGCCTACCTAAGAGAAGAATGCCCCTGCGCCACCTGCAACGATGAGCGCGAAAAAAAATCCAACTTCGCCGCCGCCGGCCCAGCCTCCTCCGCGGCCCTCCCGATGTTCAAACCCAAGCCCACCGCCAAATCTGCCAACGCCGTAGGCAACTATGCCATCCAATTCACCTTCTCCGATGGCCATTCCACCGGCATCTACAGCTACGACCATCTTCGAACCATCTGCCCCTGTCCCACCTGCGCCCAATCCTTCCGCGCCACGGCAAGAAACTGAACCCTGAAATTTACCTTGACAAATACATAACCAATGTGGTACTATGCCCCATTAAGTACTGCGCCTCGCTTAACTCAAAGCCGACAAAGTTTCCCAATGATCGCCGTACCCTTGAGTAGCACAGGCACTCCTGCCTGTGCCCTGTCGAACCTCACAGAACTACGAAATACTCGCGACAAGCCGATGCAAAACGCCCAAGAAAATAAGCCAAGCTAACTCTCTTACAATCAACACTTGCAAAAGTGCATCAAAACAGGGCACTTTAACCATCTTTAGAATCAACACTTACGACAAGCGAGGGGGAGGGGGTCCCCACTTGCTGTTACCCCGAATCTATGGAATCCTTCCGGCATTTCGCAAATTCCTGAGGTGCCTCCATGGGTTGCAGTCCCGAAAAGCTTCGCGCCGTCCCACTCTTCTCCCTGCTGGATGACGACGAACTTGCCGTCCTCGGCGGCCAGGTGGAAATTAAGAATTTCGTTCCGCGCCAACGCATCTACAAAATGGGCGATGACGGCGGCCACGCCTACGTCATCATTTCCGGAAAAGTTCGCGTAAGCATCATCGACGACGATCACCAGGAGGTGGTCGTAGACGAGCCCGCACAAGGCGAGTTCTTTGGCTTCGCTTCCATGCTCGAGCAGACCCCGCACCAGACCAACGCCGTCGCTCTCGAGGAAACCCAATGCATCGAAGTGGACCGCCACGACATCACCGTCCTCATCGAGCGCAAGCCCCACTCCGGCATGGACATGCTCACCGTCCTCGGCCGCCAGTTCCACGCCTCGCAACAACTGGTCCGCAACCGCGCCAGTCGCAATCCCAACGAAGTCATCGAAGAAGACGCCACCTTCGGTGAGCGCGTCGCCGACACCGTCGCGGGCTTTGGAGGTTCCTGGACCTTCATCATCACCTTCCTCGTGACGCTGGTCGTTTATTCGGGGATCAACATCGTCCTCGGTAGGTCGGCGTGGGATCCCTATCCATTTATTCTTCTGAACTTGTTCCTATCGATGCTGGCCGCCCTCCAGGCGCCGGTGATCATGATGAGTCAGAATCGCCAGGACACCAAGGATCGCCTGAGAGGCGAGCTCGATTACGATGTAAACCGCCGCGCGGAAAAGGAAATCCAAAGCGTCACGCACAAGCTCAACACGCTGGACGACAAGATGGACGACGTCGCCGACCTTCTCCGGCGCCATCTGGACCTGCCCGCTGCCGGCGAGACGCCGCACACGCATTCCTGACGCGCCGCCACACACCTCGCGCGCTCCATCATGCTTCCTGCGCTATACTTCGCCCGCTTCCATTGCCATTGCTATTCCGATTGGCAAATTCTCACGCGAGGTGCGGCTTGATGCGGTTCGGCTCTTTTCTCATTGCTTCACTGCTTGTTTGTGTCATGCCTTCTCAGGTGCATGCCCAGCTTCCTCCGCTGAAAACCGATCCACTGGCCAAGTCATCCTCGTCCGCTCAAGCTTGTTCCGCAACCGAAGCCTCCTGCGCCGAAGCCGCCGCCAAAATCCTGCCCCAAGTCATGGGCCCTTCGCCGATGGAAGAAAATCTCCGCCGCCTCACCGACGAAATCGGCGGCCGCGTCACCGGTTCGCCGGAAATGGCCAAGGCGATCGACTGGGCGGTCGCCGCTTTTCGCGCCGAAGGCGTCGAAGTCCACACCGAAAAATACGTGCTGGCGCACTCCTGGAGCGAAGGCGACACGCGCCTGGAACTCCTCGGCCCGCAGAAATTTCCGATACGCCTGACTTCCGAAGGCTGGTCGCCCGCAACCCCAGCCGGCGGCATCGAGGCGAACATCATCGATGTAGGCTCCGGCACCCCGGACGATTTCGCCAAAGCCGCCGGCACTGTCAAAGGCGCAATCCTGCTGGTCTCGAGCAAAATCGGTTCGACCTGGACGGATCTTTTCGATGAATACGCGCTGCCGCCTGCGATCATCGGTCGCGCGGTGAACGGCGGCGCGTCCGCCATTCTTTGGATGGGTGCGCGCGAACGCCTGTTGCTGTACCGGCACACCAACGTCGGCGACGGCCAAATCGATTTAATACCTCAGGCAGTCGTCGCGCGCGAAGACGCCATGCGGCTGGCGCGAACGATCGAAGCCTATCCCGGAAAAATTCGCGCGCGTTTTTCGATGCCCAACAAAATCGGCGGCCCGATCGAACAGCAAAATGTCATCGGTGAAATTCGCGGCCGCGAAAAGCCCGACGAATCCGTCATTCTTGGTGCGCATCTCGATTCCTGGGAGGTCGGCACCGGAGCCCTTGACAACGGCTGCAACGCCGCCCTGGTGATCGAAGCCGCCCGCGCCATCCGCGCCACCGGCCTCGTCCCCCGTCGCACCATCCGCTTCGCCCTCTTCACCGGCGAAGAGCAAGGCATGGTCGGCTCCTGGCAATACGTCGCAGCGCACCGGGCGGAAATGGACAAAATCCGCGGCGTAATCATCTTCGACTCCGGCATCGGTCGCGTTCCCGGCTATTCGCTAAGCGGCCGCGCCGACATCCGCGATCCGTTGCAACAAATCCTGAGGCCGCTGGCATCCTGGGACGTGAATCGTCACACGCTTGACGGCGACATCGGCACGGATAACTGGGATTTTCTGCTGGACGGTGTCCCCACCATGGTCGCGAATCAGGAGGAAGCCAACTATCTTCCGAACTATCACGCGGCGTCCGACACACTCGATAAGGTGGACATGCGCGAACTGAAAATCAACACCGCCATCGCCGCCGTGACCGCGTGGGGCATAGCCGACCGCGCCGAACCGCTAGGCAAGCGCCTCACCCGCGCCGAAATCGAACAGCAGCTAAAAGACACCGGCCTCGACGAACAAATGAAAAAACAAGGAGTCTGGGAAGGCTGGCAAAACGGCACCCACGGCCGCAAGCCGTAGTGGCCGATCTTTAGATCGGTTCGTGTAGACGGCGGGCTTTAGCCCCGCAAGCGAGAAACAACCAGAAACGGAGGAAAAAAAATCGCACCGCGCAATATCGACGAACGTGCGCCATCAAATTCCCGGAAGCCAGCTTCCCGGTATACTGGAAGGGTGACGCCATCCGATCGCGGCTCTGAAGAAACGTTGCCCGGCGCAATCCGCCGAACCGGCATCCTCGGCATCGACTACGGCCGCTCGCGCATCGGTCTTGCACTTGCCGATGAGCGAACCGCGTTGCCTAAGCCACTCGACACGCTGAAGCGCATCAATCGCAACGAAGACATGCGCCGCCTCCGCGAAATCGTCCGCATTCACGCCATCAGGCAAATTGTCGTAGGATTGCCGCTGCGTCTGGACGGATCGCGCGGCGAAATGGCCGAGGAAGCGGCTCGTTTTGGCGAGCGGGTTCGCAAGCAACTTGGTATTCCGGTGGAAATGATGGATGAACGGTTAACCAGTTGGGAAGCGGAGCGTCTGCTCGAAGACCACTCCGGCAAGGTTTTTCATGATGACGCCAAGACTTCGCACAAGAAGCGCATCGAATCGTCGCGCGCATCTGTGGATGCCATGGCCGCTGCCATCATTCTGAAAGAGTATTTGGACCAAGTGCAAATCGCCGGCAAGAACATCTAAGGCCGCTACGAGCATCTAAGATACGTAGTCATTCGCGGTGGTCGGAACTTCACAACGGAGAAACGCAGCTAACTTGAAGACTCTCGGAAAACTGATCGTTCTGCTGTTGATCCTGGCGGCTGCCGTTGGCGCGTATTTATGGATCAGCATCGAGCGGCCGTACCGTGCATTTCCTGCGGAGGGCGTGTTCGTCGATCTGCCCCATGGTGCATCGAGCCGCGCGGTATCGCGTTTGCTTGCACAGAGTGGCGTTGTTCGCAGCGCGATCGCTTTCGAGATTTATGCGCGGCGGCATCCGAAGCGCAGATTGCAGGCGGGAGAATATTTCTTCGGTCAGCCGATTTCGGCTCACGACGTGTTCTGGCAAATTGCCGATGGGCACATTTACGAGCAGCCGTTCACCGTCCGCGAGGGCGAAACGATGTTCGATGTCGCTCGCGACCTGGAAACCGGAAAATTCATGAGCGCCAGTGATTTTTTGATCGCGGCGAAAAATCCCGAACTGATTCATGATCTTGCCCCGGATGCAAAGACTCTGGAAGGGTTTCTGTACCCGGCCACGTATAATCTGCCCCGGCGTCCGGTGGGCAACGAATTGACGGCAGAGATGGTGAAAAAATTTAAAGAGGAATGGTCGCGCATCCGCTCGACGGCGCAGATTGCCCCGGCCAGCGGCCTTACCGAGCATTTGGTTACACTAGCGTCGCTGGTCGAGCGGGAAACACCGAAACCCGAAGAGCGTCCGCTGGTGGCCGGCATCTTTGAAAATCGACTGGGAAAAAATATGCGTTTGCAGTGCGACCCGACGGTGATCTATGCGATGGAGCAGATCGGCCAATATAAAGGCACGCTGACGGGCACGGATTTGCAGATCGATTCGCCGTACAACACCTATCAGCATTCCGGGCTGCCTCCCGGACCAGTCGGAAATCCCGGCGAAGAGTCACTGCGCGCCGCCGTGACGCCCGCGAAGACGTCCTTCCTTTATTTTGTGGCCAACACCCAAGGCGGACACTTTTTCGCCGCGACGCTCCAGGAGCATAATCGCAACGTCACCAAGTACCGGCAGCTGCTGAAAAATCCGGCCGCCGCGCAGGCTCCGGCTCCAATGGAGCCGCTTCCGCCGATCGCCAAGAATTCCCCGCGCCAACAACATCGAGGCGCAACCCCATGACCGATTCGCTGAAAACGAAGAAAGAACTCATCCTGCAAGCGGCCCGCGAGATCGGCGCGCAACAATTCACGCCGGCCGAAATCGACCAACTGCGCCGGCGCCTGATGGCCGAATACGGCGAAGAAGGCAAGACCGGCAACGACTACATCGCCGACGTCCTTCAAGGCGCGGGCATCAAGGTAGCGCTCTCGCTCCAGGAAGAGGCCGAAGATCAGTACGAAGAAGAATTTGAAGACTTGCTACATTTTAAAACGCTGGAAGACGCCGAAGTCAGCATCATGCGCCTGGATGAATTGATGCGAAAGTTCCAGGCCAAGGGCGAACACGCCGCTGCCGGACGAGTACTGGACGTCGGACGCCTCGGGAAGCGCCGCGCCGAAATGATCGCTCGAAATCACAAGGTCGAGCCGCAAAAACGCGCCGAGAAAGAAGAAATTGCCGGTTGGTTCCGCATCTGGCTGGAAACGCCCGACGTCTTCTTCGACTGGCTCGACGTTCGCAAACAATCCCCGGAGTTCAAAACTAAATTCCCGTCTGAGGACGAAGAACAGGAGACGGTGAATTGAGCACGCCCGGCAACGCCTCGCTCGACCCTGCTGCGCTCGACCTCCCGCCATTTTCGCTGGACGTAGAAACACTCGACCTCGGAGCTGAAATCAAAGCGGTCGGGTTGGAGCTGCTCGGAACCGAAAGCCGCGAACCTGTGCGAGGCAAGGAAGCTGCCGCGATCTGGGCTGCAACGTTCCCGGCGCTGGCAGCGAACGAATGTTTCGCGCTCGATTTCTTCAGCCACGTAGACCGCGTTCGCGACTTCTGCAAGATGTACGAAATCCACTACCGCGAAGCCGCCGACCGCTGCATCGTTCTTCGCCAGCCGACCGAAACCCAACTAGAACAAATCTTCGAGCGCTTCGAGGGCGAAACCTTCGGTGTCCGCGCCGGCGCCATAGTCGAAGAGCCCGACACCGCGCTGGAGAACGCCCTCTCGCACCGCGGCCTCGATGCCTACCAGGCCGCCTACGAGCGCTATACCTTCTGCGCCGTCTGCGAACCCGAAGACGGCTGGGTCACCCTGCTGAGCAAAACGCTATGGCCCACCGAAGTAATCCGCCGAGTCCGCCCAGCAGTCCAGCGTTTCGACGTCTACATCGCCCGCCCCCACTAGCGATTCAAAAAAGTTTGCATTGGTGAGCATGCTGCGAAGAACACCCTCGTTGTTCGGGCATTCTAGACTTGGCGAATATGCTCATTGATCCACTTGAGGATTGGCTCGAAGCGGAACTTTCCTTTTTCGATAGACTCCGTCACAAAGTCGCTTGCCGGCAGTGGTTGTACTTCGAGATCAAAGCCGTTGACGATTAGAAAGGTGTGGGCCGCGGCAAACGCTACGCGCTTGTTACCGTCAAGGAATGGATGATTGTTCGCCAACGATTCCATCAACGCTGCGGCCTCCTCAGCGACGCTATTGTAGTAGCCAATTTGCGGACGGAAGACGGCGGACTCCAAGAGTGCTTTATCCCGGAGTCCGTGAGTTCCGCCGTAGGTTTCGATGAGTTGGTGATGAATCTGAAGAACTTCGGCTACGGTCAGGTAGACCGATTCCGGCATTTACTCGGCCAACTTCCGATATAGGTCCTGAAATTTCTCGTTGGAGCGACGAAACGCTTTCATGACTTCAGGCCGCACCGTACGCTGCGAGGGAACCACGGTGTGCAGGTAGTGTTCAATGGCCTTCTCCAGCAGGAAACGCTGCGACTGACCGTTTTCTTTAGCGACCGCGACAAATTCCTTGTAGAGCTTGGCGTCGATCGCCGGACCTATTTTGATGGTCGCACGGTTAGCCATGAAACACCTCTGCATACAATTTTAGTCCCGCAAGTGCAGATGTCAAGATTAAACTAGATAATGCCAGATTAGGCTAGATAGACGTCCAGGATGTCAAACGCACGAAGGCACAGTAACGCGCCTGACTACTCGTGGCGCAGCGCGATCATGGGATCGACGAGCGTCGATCGTCGTGCCGGTATGAAGCTGGCCGCCGCGGCGACCGCCATCAAAAGCACTGACACGGAGATCAAAGTGAAAGAATCTGTCGGACCGACGCCGAAGAGTTGGCTGGAGAGCACTGGTTTAGCGGCCAAAGAGCCCGCGAGTCCCAGCATTACTCCTGTCGACGACATTGCTAGACTTCCGCCTAACGCCATTTTTAACAAGTCGAGGGATTGGGCTCCGAGAGCCATGCGCAGTCCAAACTCGTGCGCTCGCTGGGTTACTAGATACGCGGTGACGCCATAGATGCCAACGAAAGAGAGCAGCAGTGCGAGTGCTGCGAAACAGCCGAGTAAGGTCAACGAGAACCGGCGGCGTGACATCGAAGTTGCGACCAACTCTGACATCGGTTTCGAATCGTAGATCGGGACATCCACGCTGACCGAGCGGACTTGCTCGCGTAAGGCGGCGGCAATCGATTCAGGATGCAAAGAGGTGCGGAGGAGAAGAGTGGAGCCGGCATAACCGGGAATGTAGATCGTTCCCTCCGGTTCGCTGGCGAGATCACGGTCACGAACGGAGCCAATCACACCGACAATGGTGGCCCATTGGCCGTCGTTGCCGATTTGAGCGCCCAGTGGATCACGACCCTGCCAGAAACGTCTCGCCAGGGTTTCGTCGATGATTTGAACCGCGCCCTTATCGAGCCAGTTTTTCGAGCGCATGTCGGCGAGGTTGAACTGGCGTCCCGTGAGTAGAGGTATTCTCAGCAGGTCAAAGTAATCGGGCGTCACGTACATGACATTAGCGTGAGGTATCGGCGCGTCCGCGGCCGCTTGATGATCGCGGATGTCGAAAGTGGTGCTGTAGCCGTCGGATGTGAACGGCGCTCCGGTAGCAATCGCAGCGTGCTGAACGCCTGGAAGAGCCAAGATACGATCAATTAGCGCGTTTGAAAATTGACTCGTTTCGGCAGAAATTGCCGGAGGAAAAGAGAGTCTCGCCGTCAGTACATTGTTGGGCTCGAAGCCCAGTGGAACTTGCAGTAGGTTTGCAAAACTACGAAGCAACAAACCGGAAGCCGTCAGCAGAATCAGTGTGATCGCAATTTCAGACACCACCAACACGTGAGCCAACGTGTGTCGCTGAGGATCGCTGACGCCTCGTCCTCTTTTTAGAGGATTCGCCAAGCTTGAACGCGCGGAGGCAATTGCGGGAGCGAAACCAAATGTTATAGCCGCCGCGACGGACAGAATAAACGTGAACAGCAAAACGACAAAGTCGAGACGGATCTCGCTTACCCGCGGCAGATCGGGCGGAGCCATCCAAATCAAGGCGAAAAGGCACGCCCGCGCCAAGACCAGACCTGCTGCGCCTCCGAAAGTCGAGAGCAATAGACTCTCGGTTAAAAGCTGAGTGAGTATGCGTCCGCGACTCGCGCCCAACGCGACTCGTGTTGCTATTTCTTGCTTGCGTGCAGTGTTT
>Ga0137403_10004078_pt1 | contig 17274 bp, 25 predicted proteins | sample CZOMad2_1_16fung_FD_122057 | JGI IMG/M metagenome (GOLD analysis project Ga0137403, IMG submission 122057) | Vadose zone soil fungal communities from Angelo Coast Range Reserve, California, USA - CZOMad2_1_16fungal (Hybrid Assembly) | ecosystem: Environmental > Terrestrial > Soil > Vadose zone...
GCTCGGCGTCCATCCCTGAATGGTCGAAGGAGCTATACCAAGGGGACATGACCTTTCCGCAGTTCCTGTCCAACACCATCACGCTCGCGCCTGTCACCAAGGAGGCCGTTTCGCTCTCCAACTTCTGGGACCGCCGGCCCGACGTGCAGCGTCTGGACGACCTCGCAAAGACGGCGGTCTCGCCGTATAGCACCGCGCGCCAGTTCATGGACGAACGCACGGGCGGCAACACAGCGGGGCGCTCGGCTTTGAACATCGCGGTCGGCGCCAAGAACACGTCGGAGCGCACGGAGCGGGGCAAGAAGATGGCCAAGTCGATGCGCGACAAACAAACGCGCAAATATATCCAGCGACTCAAAAAAGACGTCGTCGGTGCGGTGGACAAGGTGAAGTCGGTGTTTGGTGGTCCGTCTGAGTGATCGCGCCTTTGGCGCTGCTAGTTTACAGAGTTATAATGCAATCCTGCACATGTTCTCGATGCCTGCAACGAAGGAAGTTTGAAATGGGACAACTCGACCAGTTTGCTGATGAGGTCGGCGATATCATGGCCGCACTAGAGAAAGATGCGGAGGCGATGAACAAGCGCAAGCGCGCGCTGCTCGACAAAAGTGCGGACGTGTTCGGCCGTTGGCGAGTGCATTTTGACCAGCAGGAGAATTCCCTGCAGGCTGCGGAGGCCGCGATCAACAAGCTCTCCAACGTCCCTTTAGCTGGGACTTCTACAGCTAAGGCAGATCCGCGTCTGGTCGCGGCCTTGAGCGAAACCCCGGTGAAGACCAATGGCGGATGATACCCTGGCTCTGTCGCTGACATGCACCAAGTGCGGCCATACCGTGCAAAATGACATGCCCGAGATCAAGGACGCCTTCCAGTTCCTGGATGCGCTTCGCAAGCGCGGCTGGTTCATCGACGAAAAGTATTATAACCAAACACACAGGTGCGACCGATGCGCTGCATAGTAATTCGCGACCGTGCCCAACAAGACCCGTTGATGCGCGTGTGGACGTTGGGGATTCAGGTCTTTGGGTGTTGGTTGAAAGTCACGATCTGGGGCGCCGGATCATGGCCGCGTGCGGACTACCACACTTCCAATGCGTGGGTGAAAACGGGGCCGCGCGCTTCTGTGCGGGTTGGTCGATGCGCGGGTAGCACATGACAAAACCTCTCACCGAGCAGCAAAAATGGGATCGTCGAATTAGCAGCGACCCCGCGACGGGATGTCACCTGTGGCTAAAATTTTTGAATGAGCACGGCTATGGGCAAACCAGAATCGGGGGTCGTAAGGGCAAGAATATTTTAGCCCACCGCCTCGCGTGGCTACGCGCGCACGGTTCGCTCCCATCTGCTTTAGGTGTGCTCCACCGCTGTGATAATCGGCGCTGCGTGAACGCTGCACACCTTTTTCTAGGTACGCACGTTGAAAATATGCACGACATGGCTGTTAAAGGTCGCCATCGCGTTGGTGACTTGCCTAGAGGGGGAGACCACCACATGGTGATGGCAAAATTGACAGCGCAGGAGGTGCTTGCCATCCGCGCGGACTTTCGTACGCAACGCGAAATAGCCGAGGAGTATGGTGTCCATCAGGGGACAATCAGCAGGCTGAAAACAGGGGTCAGCTTTGCGTTTATTATTGGTTGACCCGCAAGGAGCGTCGCTCGACATCGCCATGCGGGCGCACCGCGATGGCCACGACGTCATGATGGTGGTTCGCGATACGCCCAAGACCCGTGATATCGGCAAGGGCATCGTCAAGGTCGTGGACGGTATCCGAATCGCATCGCACCTGAACTGGGCCGAGCTCGTCGTGCTCGCTGACAACACCCGCTGGCTGGACGACGTCGATGCTTACCGATCAGCCGGTGGCTTGGTCGTAGGGCCATCCAAGGAGGCCGCGGACTGGGAGCTTGATCGAGAAATCGGCCAGCAGGTCATGCGCAAGAACGGCATCACGGTGCCGCCCTACCGCATCTTCAAGGACTATGATTCGGCGATCGCCTACGTCAAGAAGGAAGACCGCCGGTTCGTATCGAAGCCTTCGGGGGATGCGGATAAGGCCCTCTCCTACGTCTCCAAGACGCCGGCCGACATGGTCTACATGCTGGAGCGCTGGAAGAAGTTCGGCAAGCTGAAGGGAGACTTCATCCTGCAGGACTTCAAGGCCGGCATGGAGATGGCCGTCGGCGGCTTCTGGGGCCCCGGCGGGTTCAACGAGGGCTGGTGCGAGAACTTCGAGTTCAAGAAGCTGATGAACAGCGACCTTGGCGTGGCCACGGGTGAGCAGGGCACGGTGCTCCGCTTTGTGCGTACCTCCAAGCTGGCCCGCAAGATGCTGACCCCCTTGCAGGAGGATCTGGAACGGATAGGGTACACCGGCTATATTGATGTAAACACGATCATCGACGAAGACGGTAATATCTGGCCGTTAGAGTTTACGATGCGCCCCGGCTGGCCGACGTTCAACATCCAGCAGGCGCTCAACGAAGGCGATACGGTCGAATGGCTGATGGATCTGGCGCAGGGGCGCGATTCCCGGAATTTCTTACTCGACCGATTAGCGATCGGCGTCGTGCTGAGCATTCCCGACTATCCCTACTCGCACATCACGAGGAAGGAAGTGACGGGTATCCCGATCTACGGCATCAAGCCGGGGATGTGGCAGCACCTCCACCCCTGCGAGATGATGCTGGAGGTGGCGGCGAACGACGTCGACGGAAAGATCATAAACATGCCGATGCCGTGCACGGCGGGGGACTACGTGCTGGTGATGACGGCGATCGCCGACACCATCGGCCAGGCGAAGGAGACCGTCTATCGCCGCTTGAAGCGCTTGGTCGTGCCCAACTCCCCGATGTACCGGACAGACATCGGGGATCGGTTGAGCAAGCAGTTGCCGCTCTTACAGAAGATGGGCTTCGCGTCAGGGATGACGTTTTAGACGCCGGCAAGCTTGACCGGCTTGTCGATGTATCTCTGCGTGAGCTCGAAGAGCTGCTTGAGATGCCGTGGGACCCAGACGATCCGAAGCTGAACTCAACAAAGCTATCAGGTATTTCCGTTGTGCTGACGACTCAGACCAAAGTCGACGATACTCGGCTGCGTAAGCGGCAGACCGACATGATGCCACGCCTGCTGGAGATCCTGGCGCGGGAGGAGCGGAAGCTGCCGGTGCTCGATCTGGTGGCGAATCCGTCATAGGGAGGGCTTTTGCATGCGATTTCTAACCCCGAAGGAAGCGCTGGTGCGCTTTTCTATCCTGCTGCTGCTTGGCTGGTTGCTGATCGAAGCGTTCGGGAAGTGATCTATGGGGTAGCGTCAGGGGTAGCGATCTAATATCGCCAAAAACCTCAATGATTACAACGGTGAGCGGCGGAGGCGGCCTCTGCCACCTTCGCAACAGGCTTGTTTCCTGATGTTTCTGCTTGTTTCATTTTTTGTTAAAACCCCCTATAACGTCAACGGGTTATGTCCCTCGCTGTGTCAGGACGTTTCTGGCTGTGTCGTGTCTGGTCTGGGGTAGCGTCAGGGGAAGCCGTCAGCTCGTCAACATACGAGGTCAACGACTTCCCCGTTATGAGCGCCTTGCCGCCCAGTCGCACGCGAACCAGCTTGCCTTGTTCGATCAGCCGGTAAAGCGTCGATCGGCTGCAGTTGCCCAGCTTCCTGGCAACATCCGGCAGATCGTAGAATGGCTGGTCTATCATTTGCTGGCTCACGGTGCTTCGTCACGGGACATGCCACGCGGAGGGTAGGCTATGGGGTCGGAGCGGGTCATCGCTTTGTGAGGATCTTCAACGCCTGTCCGCCGCACTTGCGTTGTAGCTCAACAACTTTGAGCAACTTACCGCCTGAGTTGCATACGGCATTGGCAACTTGCGGTTCTACTGCGCCGGTAAGCACATCGGTCATCAGCGCAGACATCACGTTGGCGAAGGTTTCAGCGCTGTAGATTCCGCGCGCCGCGATCGGTTTTGCGCGTGACGCGGACTTCTTAGTAACCGCCTTACGTTGCGTAGTTGCACTTTGTTTTTGCTGAGCCATTGACTTCCCCCTTTTGGGTTTGCAGGACCTTCGTAGTAGTAACGCCGCGTTTTTATTTTCACTCTATCGGGGTGCCGAAGACAGTAACGACGTCCCCTTGCCTGCGCGTTTGCCCGTGCTTTTTCTGGATGGCGAAGGCACCACCGGCGTCTTTTCTCCTTCTCCTTTTCAGGGTCGCGAGGACGCCAGTAATCCGGATGGCGAAGCTGATAATGGCGCTTTCGAGCGCGCACCTTCTCTGGATTTTTAAGCGCCCAACGGCGCGCATTTTCCCGTGCTTTTTCTGGATGTCGCTTGCGCCAACGGCGCTGTATTTCACTATTCGACAGGGTCACAGTTTCACCATGTCGCCGCTACAAAGCACGTTTAAGAACGCGTACGGCTCGGCGAAGTAGGGATGGTCGTAATAGAGCTTGCCGCACGCCTCGCAGACGCAATCTCCGCTCGCGCGGTAAGCCTCGCCCCGTTCCATGCAGGCGATCTGTGCATCAGTAGCGACAGGGCGGGGACGAAGCGGCATCAGCGACTAAACTCCCTGATCCGCTCGGCGCGGGTTTTCTCCTTCGGTGGCGGCAGCGCCTCCTCCAGCGAGGCGACGACACCCGACACCAGCGGGTTGGCCATGTTGATGGTGACGCTCGGGGTCTGACCGGATGCCAGATCAGTGCCGGCGCCGAGCGTGACCTTGCGCACCTCGCCGAGCACGACGCCCTGCTTCTTCAGCGTGTCGAAGAAGTGCCGGGCGTTGACGCCTGACTTCACCAGCCATTTTTTGAGCGCGGTCTCGGACAGGAACAGACGCTTGTTCTCCACCTCGTAGCGCACCAGCAGCTGGCGCGATGGCGCCCGCAGGATCGCCGATCGGTGGCCATGCTTGTACTCGTTCGGGACGATCAGCGTGTCGAGATAGAACTCGGAGAGCGCCGCCGAGAGCGCGGACGCCGCATCGTTCGGGCTCGCACCGCGGATCGATGCCGCACCCTGCGATACATAGTCGATCAGCCACCTGGTGATGCGATCCATCGAGAACTCCAGTAGGCCCATCCCCTCCACGATCTTGCCGGCGGCGATGATCGACACCACGAGGCGAACCCAGAAGCGGTGCTTCTCCGTAAGCCCCGCGGCTTCGCGGATCATGGCCGACCACATCGGAATGTTGGCGCGTATCCACGCCACGATCTCGGGCTGCACCAGCTTCTTCATGTATTCGTCGCCGGCAAAGCCGTGGTTGAAGTTCAGCTCGCGGCGGATCTCTTCGAAGTCTTCCTTCTGGACGTGCGGCGGCAGCTCGGTGGTGAACTCCAGGATGCGCGCGGCCGGCGCATCGGACGCATTCATGTTGGAGAGGATGTCGACCAGCGACGCATTGGAGGCCGTCAGGAGTATGGTCTGCCATTCCGCCTTGTTGGCTTTGAGCTCGCCTTCGAGGGTGCCGCGGTCCTTGTCGGTGCCGTTGGTGAAGATCAGCACGAACTGGCGGATCATCTCAGGGTCGCGCTCGTGGAGCTCGTCGAACGTGCAAGGCAGATTGCCGAGCACGCCGAGCTTCAGCCCCTTGGCCACGCGGGTGTCGGTCTCGTCGAGCTTCAGTCCTTTATGCTGCCCCCAGATTGAAGCCGCCGCTTCAAGCGCCGTAGTTTTACCAGAGGCCGTTCGGTCTGAAACGAAAGAGACAATAGCCCCTCCCTCTCCTTCGGCGTGAAATCGCATAAGAGGAGCTGCAAAACCGCAGAGCACGGCGAGTGACTGGTGTTCAAGACCTGCTGCAAAGAGCTTATTAGCCGCCTTCTGCCATCGCTCAAGCGACGCTCCTTTTTTGCCTTGGATGGAGAGGTACTGCGCACGCTGCTCAAGCGTTGGAGATCCTGTAGCGGCCTCAACCGCGGTGGGCGTATAGAGGCGCTTGCCGACGAGGAACGCGGTTTCGCCGTCTTTCCATCCGAACTGGTCATAGCGCGTCTCCACGTCGTTCTCTCTTTCCCAGAAGTCCATGGCGTTGCGCACGTATTTGCGCCAGAGCTCGCCGTCGTGGATGGTTACGCCCCTGTCGGCGAGCTCCGTCGCCGAATCACGCCCGAGCGCTTTGCGCGGCGTGACAACGACGTCGCGCCACGCTTCGCGCGGCCTTTTGGCACGGAAGACGAGGCCGACGCGGTCGCGGTCGGTTTCGAGCGTTTGGATTGCTTTGAGGTAGAGCGGGGACGCGCAGACGAGGTCGTAGCTGATCCCGCCGTTTTTGGCTCCAGTAGCGTGCGAAAGTCGCCCTTGGGCATCGTAGACGAAGTCGGCGGGAGGGACGGGTAGAACCTCTGCTCCAACTCCCTTGTCCGCATGCCCAGCACGTTGATCTGCGCCTGCAGCTCCTCCGTCCGTTTCTGCAAATCCAAGACCATTTGAGCCGCCTGCTCCTTCCACTTGAAGCGCTGCCCCTCCAGTGCCGCTACCCGGTTGAGAGTTTCTTCCGAGCTGAATCGGGGAGGTGATGCGGCCCGAATACTTGCAGCCGACACATCCGCCGGCATCGAGGCTGGCGAACTTGGCGCAGGTTGTGGGCCCGAACTGCGCGGCGCGTTCAAGGCGCTCGGTAGTTTCGTCAGGAGTGTACCCAGCGTATCCAGCTGACCACTCATGTGCGAGATCGCGGCCATCATCGCAGTGGGCCAAAATTCCGAGGGCGGCATACCAGTGAGGCTCCGCAATGTTTCCCCGTCGTTCTTGCAGCGCAGCAAGCTGTCGGCAGCTTCGTGCAACGGCTTCTGCGCTTGCGGGTCTGACGTCGTAGAGTCCTCCGAGGAGGTCGGCTCCGATACTGGTCCTTTCCGCATGCTCTCCGCGTACTGGTGGCACCACGACCGATGGTGCGGAATTGGTTCGCGGCAGTACGTGCAGGCGTTGTACGTGTCCATCTAACAGCCTCTCGAAAAGTTGCAGGGGGTAGGGTCCGACTAGATCTCCCACTTGGACAAGTCGGACGCCATTTTTTCGGTGGTGGGTGCCGGGCGTTCGGAGTACCGACGATAGATCCTTAGTGCGAGTAGTGTCGACGTGAAGCCCGTGGTGATTAAAAAGTTGAGCGAGCCCGGCCGCATATCTTCGCCACGTCGGAGCGTCCAGTGCTTCAGCCAGCGGCCAATACAGATGCAGACCGTTACCCGAGCCAACGTATAGCGGCGCCGGAACACCGGCCACCCGGCAGAAGGCCGCAACATGCTCGGCCCCAGCCAGCTGTGTCGGGTAAGGCTTGCCTCCTCCGCAGTCGAGATCGGCCCAAAGTGCTTGGGTGCAAAGTACGTTGTGCTGCGTTCGTCCGAGTCGCCGCTGCCCTGCGGCGGTGCCTCGGGGGTCTTTGGCGCTAGACCGAAATGTCGAACAGGCATGGTAGACAGTCTTTCCGAGGGCGTCATTCTGAAGCGTGAAGGCCGCAAGGTCCTCATGCGTGGCGAAGAACGAATTGTATTTCCTTTGCCCATCGACGACGTAGGCGCACTTAAACCCTTCTTGTGGCAGCACCCGCTTTAGAAAGTCGACCGCTACCTGCAGCCGCGCGGAGTGAGCGGATTCGTGCTGGCCGTTCATGAGACGAGACCCCCCGAAGGCCTTCAAATTGTGAGATGCAGTGCTGCAGCAGTCGCAGTGAGGACTCTGCATCTTGACCAGCGTAGCGGGGAGCCCGCTTGTCCACAACCCACGACCGGACTGTGGAGTAAGGGCGGTCGAACCAGTGCTGCAGGTCCGCAGTCGACAGGTTCCCCTGTCGCTGCAGTGTCCGTAGGTCCTTCACGAACTTCTTGATCTTCTCTACGGTCATGTCAGATCCCTGGAAGGGCGAACGCTTTCTGCAGCGCTTCGTTTACATCGTTGCTCGGCCCCGGTGCGTTCGACACCATCCCGAAGTTGGCTGCCGCGGCCGCCGGCTGATTTGCGATCGTGGCCTCCTGCGTGCGACGGAGGAAGCCGGGAATGGCCAGCCCGTCTTCCGCGGTGGGCGCCGGTGCGTCCGCTGCCTTGCCCTTCTTCTTGGCCGCGGCCCGCCCGACAGGGGTCGAGGGCTCCTGCAGGACCTGCTGTGCGACCTGCAACGGCTGGCCTACGCCCATCGCGCCTTGCCCGGCAAACAGCTGCGTGTTCTGCAGCGACGCTTGTCCTGCCACCAGGTTCTGCTGTGCTGCGGGCGGCGCCATGCGTTGCGGCTGCGGGCCCGCCAGAGCTCCGTTGGTCTGCACGGGTGCAGCCAGCTGGCGTGACGGGTCGATCGCGGTGTCGTCGCGCCCGGTGACCTGCGCGATCACATCCGTGGCGTAGACCTGCTCCGAGCGGTTGAAGGTATCCTCGTCCACCAGGGACATGGGCGAGAACTTCAGCACACCCTGACTTTCGAACTCCAGACGGGTGATCACGTCCGGCGGCTCGGCTGGGCGCCCACCGATGGCGTTCGCGGCCAGCGTCTTGACGTACTTCTGCAGGTTCTTCAGCGAAGCCGGTGGAACCTTGAGCATGTAAACGATATCGTCGGCGTCACCAGGCACGATGAATGCGACCTTCTTGCCCGACTGGCAGGCAGGAACCCCCCGCCCCGTCATGGCCGAAACAGCCGACCCCCACTCCGCATGCGGACACACCGCGCAGGTCGGCGACTGCGGCGTCGAGGACTGCCGGGAAGGCCCAACCCCGTTGTCGGAAAAGCACAACGGTGGGGCGTTGTCGGCGCCCTTCGGGTCGTACTTCTTCGAGGGGTCGAAGAACATCCGCGAAACGTTGTTGTTGGAGCCGATCACGCAGATGTCGAGGTGGAAGGTCTGCACCGGCTTCTCGTTGCCCGAGGCGTCCACCAGGGTGAAGCGGTTGTCCTTGATCGAGAGGTGCGCCGGCACGCTGGAGGCGATGCCACTGACCAGATCCTCGGTCGTGGCGCGGCTCTGGCGCTTGAGCAGGTAGGCGGGTAGCGAGTTCATGGGCGATCCTTACTTCTTGGGGGAGTTGAATGATGTCTTGCGAACCCAGGTGGTCTCGATGCCGGGCGGCGTGGACTTGTACTGGTCCATGTACTCCACCACTGCCTCCTTGGAAACTGCAGCGGTCAGGAACCCCTCGCGTCGGCCGTCGAAGATGAAGTCCATCCAGTCCTCGCGGTCGGCCACCTTCACCGAAAGCGTCTTCTTGCGGTACATGGTGCCCTGCGGCGTGGCCAGCGACGCCTTCACGTCCTCGTCGCCTGCGATCTGGTTGAGCACACCAGCGCCCCAGTCCTCCAGCGCCTTCATGGCGGCAACGTAAGGCGCCATCTCCGCGTCGAACGCTTCCTGCTTCGCGGCGATGAAGTTGCGCAGCTTGAGGTACTGCCCGATGCAGTCGGCGTGTGTGGGTTGCGAGTTCATTTGAATGCCCTCTTGCTTGGCCACCACAAGTGCTGCCATAGCGTCGGACCATGGTCGAGCCAGTAGCAGTAGGCTTTGAGGTCTTTTTCGGCTGCGGTTCGATTCTTGTAAGGTCCGTGCTCGTCGTAGCTCTCGTCAGAGAAGAACCATTTACCGTCGCGACAATACGTCATTCCCATCCTCCCTTTGCCAAGGCCAGCAGCGCCCCTTGCAGGGTCTCGTTGGCTTCCAGCCTGCGATAAATTTCGGTCTCGACGCTTGTCGAAGTCAGCTGCACGATCGTGGTCGCATGAACCTGTCCGGGCCGATCGATCCGCTTGTTGGCTTGCAGGTACAACTCAGTGGAGTCGATCGGCCCGAACCAGATCACGGCGCTGGCCTGTGTCAGGGTCAAGCCATGCGCCATGGTCCTTGGGTGTGCGATCAGTACACGCGGCTTCTCCTTGCTCATGAAGTCGGAGAGGGTCTGGTTCCGCTCCTTGTCACTCGGACCACCATCACTACTACCTCTAACGATACCACAAGAGTAGTCCGACAACTCCTCATGTAACATAGTTATGACACTTGTCAATGGCGCGAAGATGATGATCTTCTCGTTGCACTGCTCCATCGCCTCGCGCAGCGCCTTGATCCGCGGTGCTGCGTCCAGGTGCGTGATCGCCCTACCCTCGCCATAGATGGCGCCGCAGGAGATCTGGATCAGCTTCATGCGCAGCACGGCCTCGTTCTGGGCGGTGACCGGCCCCTGGCGGGTCTGCAGGACGTAGTCGCGCTTCAACTCCTTGTAGGCCTTCGCCTGCGCAGGAGAGAGCTCCACTTCACGCGCCTGTGTCGTACACGGCGGCAGATCAATGCAGTCGGAGATAGCGAACCGCACAGAAGGCTGCAGTAGCCGATGAACTTCAGCATGTGACCCGCTCCTCGGTTTCCATACGAACTGGTTGAACCGCATCATGGTGCGGCTCTGGAACGACGCATATGATTCGCCGTTGCAATTGTTGACGAGCTTGGCCAGCCCGTAGGCGTCCGTGGGAGCGTTCGGCGTCGGCGTCCCCGTCATCATCCAGAGGTAATCGCGTTTCGCCAGCAGGTGGCGCGCAAGCGCATGTCGTGCAGTGGTGCGATCCTTGTACATCGATGCCTCGTCGACGATGACCATGCGGATGTCGGGACGGGTCGAGATGTCGAGCTCTCGCTTGAGCACCTCAAGTCCTTCGGGGTTGATAATGTAAAAGTCGGCAGGCTTTGCCAGCAAGTCGCGCCGCTGCTGCTTGTTGCCGTGGAGCACGGCACAGGTACGACGCCCCAGGAAGTTGGCGAAGATGGCGTCCGACCAGACTCGACGGAGGGTGGAGAGGGGAGCAACAACAAGACAACGCAGGCCAGGATTGCTAGACATGACATGGTCAGCAGCCCATAGCGCAGAGAGCGTCTTTCCGGTTCCCATGTCGCTAAGTACGAATGCGCGAGGATTGACCACCAGAAAATTAGCAGTAGTACGCTGAGCAGCAAAAGGTGTGTATTTTCCGGGGTAATCATAGCCATTCACCTCCAGTGGCGGCAGCGTGGGCATGCCGAGATAGCGCAGCATCTGCAGATTGTAGGTCGAGGTTGGCACGGCGATGTAGCCGTTGGACAGACGCACAGACTGCGGGATCATGCGCGCGACGTTGTCAGCGTCGGGCGTGTCGTAGATCACGAGCTGGCGTTCCCGATCATGCCACATCTGCACGGAGATCTCGTAGTTTTTCGAGGTGCCTGTATGCCGCGGCGTAGCTCATGAACCGCGTCGAAAGCATTTTTCGATTCCTTACAACTACGTAGAACTCCTCAAGCCTGTGCACGCCGCCGGCGCAGCCGTCTGGACTATTGGATGCTAGCCGCACTAGCGCGACACCGTTTTTAATCATCATAGCGCCCCAGGTTCGCGCGCACCGCGTCCATGTCGTAGGCCACGAAGCCAACCCCACCAGCCGCCTGCACCGCGTTGAGGCAGAGCAACTGGCGCGGCGTCGGCTTGCGCGGCCAGATCTTGGTCTCGATCGCGACGAAGCGGCCCTTGACGCAGCAGATAAAGTCAACGGCGTTCGCGCCCCATGCGGTTGGCAGCGGCATGAAGTAGTAGGCGCCACGCTCGTTGAGGTAGGCCTTGACTTGTTTCTTGAGTGCGCCCTCGGGGGTCATTGCAGCGTCGTCCTCTGGCCATCGTTGGGCGCGAAAATGATGTCCTGCTCCGACAGCACGTAGGCCATGCCGTTGATGACCTCGTGCGGGAAATAGAGCAGGCCGTTGTTGAAGTAGCCGGCCGAGCGCACCGACATGCACATGCCGGGGAAGTCGAACCCCTCGGGCAGGTCCTCGATCTTGACCACGCCTCCGGTCTTGAAAAAGATCAGGAGATGGCGCTTGGGTGCATCAGTCATTGGTTGCTTCTATCGAGCGGTCTAGAGCGCGGATGTCGGACGCAATGTTGGCCTTATCGACTAGCCACATACTCGGCGTCTGAATTGCTGGCAGCGGCCAGCGCTCTACAAGACGCGCGCAAGTCTCGATAGCTTCGTTCCAACCTACCGATTTGGCGTGCTCGTAGGCCAATTGCTCGCTTGTCAGCTTCATTGCGCTGCGGCCTCCTTGGCCAGTCGTTGCTCCACCTTGTTGTGCTCGCAGTCCATCACCGGGCACCATCCACACAACGGATTGGGGGTCTTCGGAAAGTTGTCCTGCTCGGCCATGAACTTGATCTCGTCCATCTGCTCGTTCAGGGTGGCCCATGTGAAGTGGGTCTCCGACAGGTCATGGCACGCGCCAAGCTTGTTATCCTGTAGCCACACGTAATAGCCCGTGATGTGCGTCAGATCCGAGTACTGCGCCTGCAGCATCAGGGCATGAAGTCGGAGCTCGGCCTTGTCCTCGCGACGCTTCCCGGTCTTCCAGTCGAATAGAATCGCGAGCGGGCCCTTGACGATCGCCACGTCCCCGTAGCCGCGACAGAAAACGTCGTCGTCAAAGAAGCCGCACGGACTGCCGTCCGCTCGGATGGCGAGTGGAACTTCGGCAAGCGGCTTGTACTCAACCAGTGGCGCAACAAGGTGGTCATATTTCTGCATCTCCTGCGGCAGCTTTGTCCCCTGCACCAGGCGCTTGGCGAACGCCTTGTGGACGTCCTTGCCCCACTCCATCGCGGGCGTCGCCGGCTCGCGCGGCAGATCCTTGGCGATGTACATCCGATAGCCCTTGTGCGGGCAGTTCTCAAACGTGATCAGCATGGTGTGGGAAGCGACGGGGAGTTTCATCACGGTCTCCGTTCGTAATAGAACGACAAGCAACGCGCCTTCTCCTTCTCACGCCATGCGTCGTCACTGCGGTACTTCAGCTTGGAGCGACGCGCCGCGCACTGACGGCATTGGCGATAAGTCCTGCCATCGGCCCGCTTTTGCCAACGCAGGTTGGACGAAGACCACGGGTGGCCGGCGCGGCATACTTTTTTGACACGCATCAGATGAACCCCTTGTCCTGCGCCAGCCACTCGGGCATCGTGAATGTCCCGTCGCCGTTGTTCTCGACCTGCGACTTCGGCACCCACTCGGTCTTGTAGCCGTCGAAAATGCGGTAGGCCTTGTCGGTCTCGCCGCGCAGCTCGGCGGCGATGTCCACAAGTTTTGGGGAGCTCATTTCTCGTACCTTTCGGAAACGCCACCCTCTGCGGCCAGGGGGAGATTCGGCATCCACAACGGCGCCTTACACATTTCGTTCACCATGATGTCGTACGCCTGTTGTCCCATGTCAAGTGGTACAACTCCCACAAGTTCGTCATGAGTAGTGGTCGCGAGCTTGATGTTGTACTTTACAATGCGGTTTGCGGCCTGGCTGACCACCATGCGCGCCATGTACTGCACAACGTTCTCCACAAGTTTTGCGCCGTACATTTTGGTGGGGAAGCCGCGGCGGGTCTTGACACGCCAGCCCTGCTCCAGCCATGCGGGGTCATCCGACGTCGGGATGTACCACTCCAGGCTGTCGTAGATCAGCTCCGCGCAACCGGGCAGGCTGATTCGCCGCGTCCCCGCCTCCACGTCGCACTGGACGCGCAGCGGCCCCCAGTCGAACGAGACGAAATTGAGCATGCGCTTGAGCGTCATCTCTGCCTCTTTCCACAGCTGGACGACACGAGGATGCGTATCACGGTAGAGGTGCTTCCATCGCTCAGCTGTAGCCAGGTCGATCTGGACAGGGGGGCCATAAGTACCGAGGCGAGCAGTCTTTTGTATCGTAGTTGCGCCAGCTCCGTAGCCACAATTATGGACTACGATCGGCCCGCGCGGCGTTAAGACGACGAATCTGTTCCTCGGCCCGCTGCAGGCGATGTCGTAGGTCGTCATTCTCTGCCTGCAGCCGCTGCACGGTCCTTCGGTTTTGACAGTTCTGTGCGTGAGTAGAAAACTGAAGGTTTTCCGGCTTGTAGCCCTTCTCATTGTCCTTGCGGTCCAGTTCAAGGTCTGGATTATCCCACCCGGGCAAGCCCACGATGTACGCAAGAAAGGTCCTTCGTCCGCGAGTACCCTTTGTCCATGGAGCATGGACTCGGATACCCCGCGCACCATAGTTCTTGTGGTTTTGGCAGCGGGTGATGCAAGCAGCAATTCGGGCGAGTAGCCGGCGTCGATGCCCATCGTCGGGCACGATATCGGCATAGCCATGATACTTTTTGGTCCAAAAGCCTGAAGCTTTTTTAGCGCATGCGTTACAGCGCGTCGAAGCACCCTTGAGAAGATTGTGTGGATCAACGCGGTGCTCTGGCGCTCCGCAGGAGCACTGAACGACAATCGCTCGCAACCCTCCGCGACTGGCGATAGCGTATCCAGCAACAGTAAGTTCTCCGAACCTCGCTCCAACGCGAGGGATGCGATGCTTTCGTTTCGAAGGTGCGCTGCCTCCAGCCACGTATTTCCGCACAACACTTGGTGGTCGGGCGTCACCCACAAACCGCCCAGTACTTGGATCGCGGTACGACTCCCCCTCTCGACCACTCCTTGGTGCTCTACCCATTCGATCCCATCCCATAGCCGATCCGTAAGCAGTACTTCGGTTATGGGCTTGGCGCCGTGGTCTGTCAATACGAGCGTATCAGGACCAAGGCACGACAGCTCCAACTGTTTGCCCGTGCCACGTTCCGCCTTGTCCTCCCTAGTAATTTCTCGATCATAAGCCTGCGAGGCAATGCCGATGTAGGGATCGGCACCGGTTCGAAACTTCTCAATGACATCGTCCTGTCCTGCGAACTCGTTGAGGATGCGGCACTCGATCTGCGAGCTATCGACGACGACTAGGACGCACCCTGGAGGGGCCTTGATAGCTTTGCGGAGCTTGCCTCCTCGTCGGAGGTTCTGCCAGTTGACGCCATCTCCCCCGCTCCATCGGGTTGTATGTGCTCCGCAGTAGCGGAGATAAACAGGGCAACGGCCTCGTGTAGCCATGTAGCCAAGGCGCTCTGCTCGCGTCTGGTCAATGGTCGATTTGATGCCCAGGCGCGCAGCAGCGAGCGCTTGTACTCTAGGATTGGCATCTTCTAGCAACTCCTCCATGAATAGGTCCGTTCGCGCAAACGCAGGGATCGGACCGTTCTTTCCCGCCTTGTACGTGACCTCCACGCCTTCGGCCGCGAGCAGCGCGATGAACGTCGCGTTGGAGCCGATCTCCTTGAACGTAGCGCCCAGCTCGCGCACGAGCGATTGCCGGCGTTCCTCTTCCTCCAGCCAAATCTCGCCCAACAGGTCGATATCGGCCTCCAGCACGGGCTCGGTGAACATCCGAACCGTGGTGTCGATGGTCTGGTACTCGTCCTGTGGGAAGCCCTTGGAGAGGCGCTGGAAGATGTCGAGCGTCAGGGCGCAATCATGTAGACAGCCAGCGCCAAGTCGGCCAAGAAGGCCACCATCAATATCGCCACCTCGTTTTCCCTTGAACTCATTGTATGGGACCGACTTGCCTTCCAGGTCGAAATGGCGAGCCAGAGCGTCGAGACCGACAGAGAGGTGAACCCCAAGGCGAAGACGGGCCATAGATAGTGTGCAAAAGATTGCATGCGGTTTTACTCCGTGCCAGTGGTTGAGGGCTAACAGGTCAAATTGCGCGTGGTGACAAAGTACTGATTCCTTCGACCAGTTGACCGTTTTTAGCCATCGACCAACGTCGGGGCCCGGTACCCAAAAGTGTTCACCTTCTGGTGTGATCACGCCCAACAAAAGAAACTCAAACCGTGGATCACGGCAGTACGCCTCCGTGGTCAATTTCTTGAGCGTAAAGGCGGCGCCATCAAAAAAGCACTCAACGTCCAGCACCCACGGGTTCATGTCATAGCTCCAGGCAGGAAGCATCTGACCACGGGCATGCCGTTGACGTAGTAGGGCCACACCAGCGTCCGACCATCCTTGTTCGGCACCTCCACCACGGCCTCGTCGGGCACATCAACCCACACGCCAGCCTCCCCGACGCTGTAGCCCTGCGGCGAGCGCGGCAGGCGCACGCGGTAGTGGCCAGCCTTCGACTCCCAGTCGGCATCCTCGATCCTGGTGGCGTCGCCACCGTCGCAGCACGCCACCTTGTTCTTAGCGTGCAGGCTTTCGAACCAAGGGGAGAGCTCAGGCGCCCCGTGGCTACTCGCCGATGAAGTCCCCAAAGCGGTAGCCGTAGCTAGCGTCCACAACAGGCACGCATCCGTGGTCGTCACGCTCATTGTCTGTTGTTTCCTTGTCCTCGGCCTCGTCTTGCCAGTTGTCGGGGTCATCGGGGTCCATCACGCGGCCAGCCGTTGCTTTTGCTCGGCGATAGCCTTCTTCAGTTCTTCCCGCGTCTTGAACGCCCGCTTGGTACGCTCGCTCCACACTGCCAGCGCTTTGTCAGGGTCAGTTTGCCAGTCGGCCGTCATCGGCACGTTGTCGTGCAGCAACATCAGGTAGCCGCGTCCGCGCCCGGGCCAGGGCTTGCCCCTTAACCGGCGCCTCACAATGCGGAACGATTCGCCAAGGTATTCGAACGAACAAAGGGTTCGGGAACGTGTGTAGTCCTCGCTCATGCCCCCGCCCCCTTCTGCCCGTTCAACTGCTTGGCCAGCATCATCGCCCCCGTGTCCCTGTCGGGGACCGTGACGATGATGTCCCCGCCCGCCAGAAACCAAGCCTCACCGGAATACCCCAGGTGAATAGGGTACTCCATCGGACCACTCGGGCCGCAAATCAACTGGTACAACGAGGGCGATAGCATACGCCAGCGCATGTTGGCAAGTACAACAACTTTCATGACTCGTCCTCCTCATTGTCCCACAGGTGGGCGTCATTGATGATTCGCCGGACTTCAGCATCGAGTTCCGGGTCCGGCTTCTGGCTGCTGCGATAGATCGCGCCGTCGCTTGGTCCCTTGAGCGCCATCAGGTGATCGGCCACGTTGTCCGGGATGCCGCGGCGCAAGCGTCCCCGCTCCATCTTGTTGACGGTCACCCGGGACAGGCCAAGCGCGTACGCCAGCTCTTGCTGCGACAGGCCCAGCACTTTTCGGACCTGTTTAAAAACCTTCGGATCAATCGCCATCGGCCATCTCCTTGTCGAGCTCCGCGCGGGCGCATGCCTCGCAGAGCACTTCCTCAGGCGCGACCTCAAGGTCGCACCACTCGCAGCGGTAACGCCGATTCAGGAACCGGGCGCCCATGGCGTGGTCGAGCACGTCCATTCGCTTTTCGTGCTTCATAGCGCCACTCCCAAGCTGTAGAATTTGGCCACCCAGTAAATGAGCAGCAGGGTTGTGCGGGGGTTCATGGCCGCACGCCCCTTGCCGCCTTGAATTCGGCGATCGTCAGCGGCTCGGA
>Ga0137403_10004079_pt1 | contig 17273 bp, 11 predicted proteins | sample CZOMad2_1_16fung_FD_122057 | JGI IMG/M metagenome (GOLD analysis project Ga0137403, IMG submission 122057) | Vadose zone soil fungal communities from Angelo Coast Range Reserve, California, USA - CZOMad2_1_16fungal (Hybrid Assembly) | ecosystem: Environmental > Terrestrial > Soil > Vadose zone...
GTGAAGCGTCTGTGGTTTGGCGGTGTCGGTGTAGGTGGTATTTGCACCGTTAACCGGGTTTGCGCCGACCGCAGTCATCGTGTAGCCGCTCTTTTGTCCGCCTGCCAAATTCGCGTCGATGATGTTTGCACCAGCCAAGCAGGCGCCGCCGGTGTTCAACGCTAGAAGATTCACGGCATAACCTTGAGGCGGGCAACTCACCTGGTAGGTGATTTCCGCGGTGTTGATGGTGCGAACCGAACCGACGGCGGACGATTCATTGGCCGCCATCTTGGACTTGAGCAAGTTCGGGATCGCGATGGCGGCGATGATCAGAATGATCGCCACGACGATCAAGAGCTCGATAAGTGAAAAACCCTTTTGTTTCTTCATTCACATCTCCTTGAGAGTTGTTTGAGTGCCAGAGCACGCCTACACTAGGGCAAGGCAGAGGCCATTCCCCAAACCAGTGGTACCAGAGGTTAGAACCATCTCAAGTTAATGATAACACTAATCTTACACCACTTTCTACCGCTCGGAATTCTCCTGCACGCAGACCCTTGCGCTCGACTAGGTCGAAAGTGACCCTTTTTGTCACCGCTAAAGCGACCAAAACGGGCATGGCACGTAAAATGGCCGCGAAAGTGACATCGCGAGGGGGTTTCGGTCGGTGCGCACTGGCGGCGGTGTCGATTCTAGAGGTTGTGCTTCTTGGCGTAATGGCGGAATGATCGATAGGTGATCTTTAGGAGCTCGGCAGCCTTGGTGCGAACACCACCGGATTTCTCCAAGGCGGTTAAGAGATACCGGCGTTCCGCGCCGGCCATTTCCTTCTCGAAATCAAGCCCATCTATGGGAAAGGCTAGGTTAGGAGAAGCGTTGGAAGCAAGCACTGAGGATGAAGCGTAGCCGGCAATGCGGTCTGGGAGAACCTGGAGCGAGATTGCGGTGCCGGTTTCGAGAGCTACGGCGCGTTCCATGGTGTTTTCGAGCTCGCGGACATTGCCAGGCCATTCGTAGGATTCGAGATGGCTCATGGCTTCTGGTGATATGCCGCCGATGGGTTTTTCCATGACCTTGCGGAAGCGCTCGAGAAAATGGCGAGCAAGAAGAGGAATGTCCTCCCGGCGCTCGCGGAGAGATGGAAGTTGGATGGGAATGACGCTCAGCCGGTAGTAGAGATCTTCACGGAAGCGGCCTTCGGCGATCTCCTTCTCGAAATTCTTGTTGGTGGCGGCGATGACGCGGACGTCGATATCAGTCTCTTCGTTGCTGCCGAGCGGGCGAACCTTTCCTTCCTGGAGGACGCGGTAGAGCTTGACCTGCATGGTCAAGCTCATGTTGCCGATCTCGTCCATAAAGAGGGTGCCCCCGTGAGCTGCCTGGAAAAGGCCTACGCGATTCTCGTTGGCGCCGGTGAAAGCGCCCTTCATGTAGCCGAAGAGTTCGGACTCGAGCAGGGTTTCCGGGAAAGCGCCGCAATTGATGGTAATGAAAGGTGCTTGGGAGCGAGCGCTGTTCTCGTGAATCGCCCGGGCGACCAGTTCCTTACCCGTACCACTTTCGCCGGTAATAAGAACGCGGCTGGTCTGCGGAGCGATGGTCTGAATCAACTCAAAAAGAGAGCGCATCTTGGCGCTTTGGCCGAGGATGTTGTCCAGGCCGGTGAGGCGGCGGAGTTCGCGGCGGAGATAGCCAGCTTCTTTCTTCCACTTCAGGCTTTCGGAAACCTCATGCACGGCGCGGCGAAGCTGATCGACCAACTCATGATCCTTAATGACGTAACGGTCAGCACCCGCATTGATGGCGGCGATGGCGGTTTCGAGAGTGGGTACGCCGGTAATCAGCAGGAAAAACGATCCCGGAGACACTTCCTTGGTGAAACGGAGTAGATCGACGCCGCCGGCGCCGGGCATGCGGATGTCGGAGATGACGATGTCGAAAATCTGCGATTCGAGTTTGCGTTTGGCGGCATCCACGTTGTGCGCGAGCTCAACACGATGACCTTCTTTGCGAAAGGTGATCTCCAGCAGTTCGCAGATGGACTTCTCGTCATCGACGACGAGAATATTGGGCATTTCCCTGGCAGTTTCTTTGGCTGCGGCCTTGGTGCCTTGCATAGTCCCTCACGCCACCCTGGGAAGTTCGATAACGAATTCGGCGCCTTGGTCGACTTCTGAGATCACGGTAATTTTGCCGGAATGTGCCTGAATAATTTGGTAGACGATCGAAAGACCCAAACCGGTGCCTCCTTCAAAACCCGACTGCAGCGGCTCGAAAATCTTGGCTTTGCGCTTGGGGTCGAGTCCGATGCCAGTATCACGGAAAGCGATACGCAGCCAAAAAGGCCGTTCTTCAAGGTGTACGGTCAAGGTACCGCCCTGCGGCATGGCGCGAAGGGCGTTGTCGCAGAGATTCCAGAACACCTGGCGGATCTTGTCCGCGTCGACGCGCGCGCGGACCGCCTGGCCGTTGAAGGAGCGGACGATTTGATATTTCGAACCGATCTCCGGTTTCTTTTCCATCAAGACGAGTGTTTCGTCGAGCAGTCCACGGATGTCTGCTTCTCGGAATTCGTAGGACTTGACGCGAGAGTAGTTCAGGAAATCGGTGATGATGTGATTGAGGCGCTCGGACTCCCGAGTAACGATCCCAACGAGATGCCTTTCGTCCTCTTGAAGAGGCACCAAACGAGCCAACTCCTTGACGGCGCCGGATATGGCCGTGAGCGGTTGACGAATCTCGTGAGCGATGGCCGCCGATAGCCGGCCCAAAGCAGCCATGCGTTCCTTGGTGGCTACCTCCTGCTCGAGACGCCGGAGATCAGTGAGATCTTGAAAGTTGAAGACGTAGCCGCTGCGCTCGGTGTCTCTGGAACGCAAGGGCGAGATGCTGATACCGAGATAGCGTAATTCGCCAGCCGCGGTCCGAAAATCGATCTCTTTTCTGATGGAAAGCCTGGTGGCTCCCTCGGGAGAGCCGGGAATCCAAAACTCCTGATTGATTTCCTGGAGCTTGCGGTTGCGCACATCCGCAAAACGGCAACCGAGGATGTCTTCTCCGGTGCGATTGAGGAGCAGAATTCTTCCATCGAGGTCGGTAGTGAGAAGACCGCCCCGCATGGAGTGGATGATATCTTCGGTAAAGTCCTGAAGATCCAGGAGTTCCTCGCGTTTTTCCTCAAGTTCGATGCCTTTGCGCCGAAGCGACTGCGCGAGGAGGCTAGCCAGATAGGCGATGGCCAGGAAACCGAACAAGTTGCTGAGAAACCAAATGCGTAGGCTCTCCAACGTCGGCAGGCTGGCGTAGGGACGCGGGATCGCACCGGTGTAGGCCAGTGCGGCCATGCTGCCGAGGAAGGCGGCGCACACCCCAGCGACGGCAAAGGAAGTGCCGCGTGAGAATAGGATGCTGCCAACGATGATGACCAGCAGATACAGGGAGATGAAGTTGCTCTCATGTAGGCCGGTGGTGTACACCAGCGAGGAGACCATCACCAAATCGCAGCCAACCTGAAGTGCGCCATGCCATTTGGCGTTAGGAACCCAGCGGAGGAGAATCAGATCCAGGATGCCCAGGGTGATCCAGAAAACCACTAGGGGAAGAAAAGCGCGGCTATTTCCAGTAACCAACAGGGACTGCGGCCATACCACGCCAATCGCCAAGATCAGCGTGATGGTCAGGAGACGCACCCGCGTCAACCAATCCAGCCACTCCCGATTTGTCGAAGTCTGCGCCATCGGCAGCCCGCGCCCCTAGATTGCCCCTGCTCAGGTGCATTCCCAGTTTAGGCATGTACGCCGCGGACGGAAATAGCTTCCGTCCGCCCCGTGGGAGTCTCCGCGGATTTCGCCGATTAGTGCTGGGACAGCTTTCCGATCAGCGAGAACAGCGGCAAGTACATGGAGATGACCACGCCGCCGACAACCAAGCCCAAGAAAACGATCATGATGGGCTCGAGAGCGGTCAGCAAGTCCTTGACTGCCGCGTCCACCTCTTCTTCGTAGAAGTCCGCGATTTTCGAAAGCATGGCATCCATGGCGCCGGTCTGTTCGCCGACAGCGATCATCTGAGTCACCATGCCGGGAAAGACTTCGCTTTCCTTCAACGGTTCGGTGAGCGACTTTCCCTCTTCCAAGGACTTCCTCACTTTGAAGAGGGCGCGCTCGACTACGGCATTACCGGCCGTCTTAGCGGTAATATCAAGACCTTCCAGAATGGGCACACCGCTCGATATGAGGGTTCCGAGGGTGCGCGTGAAGCGGGCGACCGCAATCTTTCTCATCAGGATGCCCATCACGGGAAGCTTCAAAATGGTCGCATCGATGGCGTAGCGCCCTCCGGGTGTTCCGTACCACACCTTAAGCCCGATGATTGCGCCGGCGATGCCCACAACAATGAGCAACCCAAAGATGCTGCCAACGAAATTGCTCAACGCTATGACAATCTTTGTTGGCAGCGGAAGATCCACGCCCAAGCCGGCGAACAGGGTGGCAAAGATCGGGACGACCTTCCAGAGCAGCAGGGTGATAACGCCGCCGGCAACGGTCAACACGCCGACCGGGTAGACCATGGCGGACTTGACTGCGCGCTGGAGTTTGACGTTCTTTTCGATGTACGTGGAGAGCCGCTGCAGAATGGTGTCGAGAATACCGCCCGTCTCCCCCGCTTCCACCATGTTGCTGTAGAGCGGGTCGAACACTTTGGGCGAGCTGCGCATGGCAGTGGACAGAGTGGAGCCGCCTTCCACCTGAGCGCGCGTTAGGGTGAGTACCTTCTGGAAAGTTTTGTTTTCCTGCTGGCTGGCAAGAATCTCCAGGCACTGCACCAGCGGAAGACCGGCGTCGATCATGACCGAGAACTGGCGCGTAAAGATGGCCAGCTCTTTGGCATTGACGCCGCTGCCGAAGGTAGGAATATTGAATTCCTTACCCTTCTCACTCATCTTCGTGGGCGTGATCTGCTGCCGCTTCAGAATCGTGGCTAGTTCGGTCTTGTTGGCGGCGGTCATGACACCGCTCGTGCTAGAGCCGTCGCGCTTGGTTCCGCGATATTTGTAGTCCGGCATTTCCGTTCCTCCTAAAATCACTCAAAATCGTCGCTGCGCGGGTGTCCGGTTCGGCACCCGAAACTTTTACTTTTTGCTGCCCACCGGCGTCTTGACGCCACCGCCGGGCGTGGAAACTCCGCGATTAATCATGTCCTGGAGCTCATCCGCATTGGACGAGCGCGAAAGGGCCATGTCCAGGGTAATGAGCTTGTTGAAATAGGCGTTCGCCAGGCCTTGGTTAAAGGTCTGCATACCTGTTTGTCCAGTTCCCGTCTGCATGGCCGAATAGATCTGGTGAATTTTATCTTCACGAACCAGGTTTCGGATGGCTGGCGTGGGAATGAGAACTTCCATGATCATGGCGCGGCCGCGTCCATCTGAGCGCGGCAGAAGCGCCTGGCACAAAATACCTTCCATCACCATCGAGAGCTGCGCGCGAATTTGCGGCTGCTGGTGGGAAGGAAAAACGTCGATGATACGGTTGATAGTGGAAGCCGCCGAGTTGGTGTGCAGAGTGGCAAAGGTCAAGTGTCCGGTTTCGGCGATTCGCAGAGCCGATTCGATGGTTTCGAGGTCGCGCATTTCGCCAATGAGGACAACGTCCGGGTCTTCGCGCAGAGCGGCGCGCAAAGAGTTGGAAAAAGAGTGCGTGTCGGCATGGACCTCGCGCTGATTCACCAGGCATTTCTTGTGGTTGTGCAAGAACTCGATAGGGTCTTCGATGGTGATCATGTGCTCTTCACGTTCGCTGTTGATCTTGTCGAGCATGGCAGCGAGCGTGGTGGACTTCCCGGAACCGGTCGGTCCTGTAACGAGCACGAGACCTCGAGGCTTGTCGCAGAGGCCGCGGACAACAGTGGGCAAACCCAGCGCGTCGAATCCCTTGATTTCCCAGGGAATAGTACGGAAGACGGAGCCAACAGCACCACGCTGATTGAAGACGTTGCCGCGGAAGCGCGCCAGGTTCTTCAAGCCGAAGGAGAAGTCGAGCTCGAGGTTTTCTTCAAAGCGGTGCTTCTGCGCGTCGGTGAGAACGCTATAGGCCAAGGACTTGGTGTCCGCGGCGGTCAGGGGCGGCATGTCCAAAGGCCGCAGGCGGCCGTGCACACGCACGCGCGGCGGGCTGTTGGTCGTAATATGGAGGTCGCTGCCTCCCATCTCAATCATTTTCTTGAGCAGCTCGCTCAGTGTGATTCCAGCCATTGCCCCTCTTCTCTGTTACAGAACCGTTTCGCGCAAAACTTCTTCCATGGTGGTTTGCCCCAAGGCTACCTTGGCAAGGCCGCTGCGCCGCAGAGTCAACATGCCTTGCTCGATGGCCTTCTTCTTCAACTCGAGAGCCGATGCACCAACGAGAATGAGCTCTCGCAACTCGTCATTAATCTCCATCACTTCATACAGACCAGTACGGCCCTTATAGCCGCCCTTATTGCAGGTGGTACAACCCTTGCCATGATAGATCTTGGTGACCTTCGCTTCATCGGGCGTATACCCGGCGTCGATCAAGGCCTGTTCGGGAACTTCCAGCTCTTCCTTGCAGTTGACACAAATCCGGCGGACCAGGCGCTGCGCGCAGATCAAGTTCACGGAAGTGGCCACCAGGAACGGCTCGATACCCATATTCATGAGGCGGCTGATGGTGGACGGAGCATCGTTGGTGTGCAGCGTGGAAAGCACCAAGTGCCCGGTGAGAGCGGCTTTCACGGCGATTTCCGCGGTTTCGAAGTCCCGAATCTCTCCGACCAGAATGATGTTGGGATCCTGGCGCAAGAACGCGCGGAGCGCAGCAGCGAAGTTGAGACCGATCTGCTCCTTCATCTGGACCTGGTTTATGCCGCCCAACTGAAATTCGACCGGGTCTTCCGCAGTCATGATGTTGGTATCGACTTGGTTGAGGCGGGCAACCGAGGAGTACAGCGTATTGGTTTTGCCGGAACCCGTGGGGCCAGTGACCAGCACCATGCCATAGGGTCTGAGAATATTGCGCTCGAACTTCTTCAGCGATTCCTGTTCGAAGCCCAGCTTGGTCATGTCCAGCCGTAAATTCTCTTTGTCAAGCAACCGGAGAACGATTTTTTCGCCGTACAGGGTTGGGACTGTCGAAACGCGGAAGTCGAGTTCTTTCTTTTTGCCGTCGGCCTTGTACTTGATCATGATACGGCCATCTTGCGGGAGGCGTTTTTCCGCGATATCCAGCTTGGCCATGATCTTCATGCGGCTGGTGATGGCGTCCTTCAGGCGGAACGGTGGAGTCATGACCGTCGCCAACTGGCCGTCAATGCGGAAGCGCACGCGCAACTCGGTCTCGTAAGGCTCGACGTGAATATCGCTGGCCCCGCGCTTGACCGAGTCCGTGAGAATAAGATTCACCAGCTTGATAATAGGCGCTTCTTCGGCGGCCTTTTCAAGCGAAGCCGCGTCCAACTCTGATTCCTCGGCGGCGAGCTCCAGTTCCTGGTCTTCGTCGACCAGGTTCTTCATCAAGTTACTGAGTTCTTCCTGGTTGTTCCCCGCAGCTCCGTAGAAACGCGAGATGGCATCGGCGATCGCGGATTCCGACGCAACCACCGGCTCAACGTTAAAACCGGTCATGAACTTGATGTCGTCCATGGCGAAGACGTTAGTCGGGTCGGTCATCGCGATGGTGAGCACGGAGCCAACGCGCGAGAGTGGAATGACCTGGTAACGCAACGCCGTATCCTGCGGAATCAGCTTGATCACCGTCGGATCAATCTCGTAAAACTTCAAATTGATCGAGGGAACGCCGTACTGCCGGGAAAGCACACCCGTGATGTCGTCATCAGTAATGAAGCCCATCTTCGTCAGGCAACTGCCCAGCTTGCCACCATTGGCGCGCTGGAACTCCAAGGCCTTCTGGAGTTGGTCCTGCGTGATCAGGCTTTCCTTGATTAAAATCTCGCCCAAACGGACGGACATCCGTAGCTCTCCTGCCGAAAAACACCCAGGCTCACCTTAGCAAATGCCAACGAAGGTGGCGGCGGAATTTCACGCATCGTTCTGAAATGGCTAATACCTGTACGATGGAACAGGCCCGCCCACCGCGAGTACAGGCGGATTTCTTGACATGCTCTGACGGCATGGTTATCTTGCGTGCAGGGTGCTGGGCGCCCGCACTCCAACGGTGTTCCAGCGTAACTTGCCTCACCTGACGAAAATTGTCCACTCTCGGTACTCGGCGAAGCTGCGATGAGCAGGCTTGAGTCAAAGCAGCGCCTGCAGCTGGTCGTTGGCGGCGTTTGCCTCACACTTCTGTTTGCGGCGGTCTTTACTCTCGGCTCGCTCAACGTTCCGTTCGAACCACAAAACTGGCGCGATGCGCTGACGCTGTACGCGGTATCGGCGTTCATCACCGCGGCCCTGCTGGTCTTTGGGCTGATTCTGACGCGGACCCTACTGCGTCTCTGGGCGGAGCGCAGCAAGGATCATCTGGGCGCGCGCTTCAAGTCCAAGATGGTGCTCGGAGCCATGGCCATTTCGCTGCTCCCCGTGCTGTTCATGTTCTTCGTCAGCTATTCTCTGCTGAACCGCACCCTCGGGCGGTGGTTTCCCCGGCCGTTGGAGATTGCTTCCGAGCAGACGCAACTGCTACTGAACGATCTTGGACGCTCGCAGCTTCCCCGCCTGCACACCCTTGGGCATCAGGCAGCTCCGTACGCTTCCCTGCCCGTCGAGCAATTCTTGCAGCATGCGCTATCTTCTGGCGCGGATGCGGCTTGGATCCTGGACAAAAATGGCAAGGCGTTTCGCGGCGGCGTGATTTGCGACCACTCGCCGGAGAACCGCTCGGCGCCGGTTTGCGCGCTGCCAAACGTGATAGGAACCCAAGTGCGAGTATTGGGAAGTGGGCTGGAATTGTGGTCGGCAGGAGACAAAACTTACTTGGCGGCGCGAATCCCACTAGCGGGCGCGAGCGGCGCAGGTGCGCAGGGTCTCGTGGCCGGATTCCAGACCAGTCCGGACTTCTACAGCCGCGTTGGATTAATTCAGTCGCAGACCGCCGAGTATTATTCGCAAAAACAGAACTTACGGGCCTTGAAGCGCCAGATGCTCTTGATCTTGCTTTTCTTTACGGTGCTGGTGCTTTCGGCCGTGATGTGGGTGGCCCTCTTTCTGGCCAAACAAGTGACTGTGCCGATTCAGGCGCTGGCCGAAGGCACCCGCGAAGTCTCGACCGGTAATTTCGAGTATCAGGTTCCGGAACAGGCGCAGGACGAGCTGGGCGTCCTGGTGCGCTCTTTCAACACCATGACCACGCAGCTGCGCGATAGCCGGTCGCAGATTGACGAGTTCACCCGCAATTTGCAGCAGGCCGTGCAAGAGCTGGAACGCCGGCGGCAACTGATGGAAACCGTGCTGGAGAGCATCCCGACGGCGGTTTTGTCGCTGGATTCTTCTGGCGCGATTCTGCGTGTGAACTCGGCTGTTGCGCGAATTTTTGGCGGCGCCAAGCTCGAAGCTCCAACGCTGGAGAGTCTGCTGGGCGTCGACGCCTATCGTGTGGTGCAGCAGTTGATGCGGCGATCCTTGCGCATGGGCGTGGTCTCTCGCGAGATCGAGACCGTGGTGGCGGGCAGCATGCTGCACCTGGCGGTGACCGTAAGCTCACTAGGAGCGCGTCGTGCCAACGCTGGATACATTGTCGTGCTGGACGATTTGACGGAATTGCTTCGCGCTCAAAAGTCGGCGGCTTGGCAGGAAGTGGCCCGACGAATCGCGCACGAAATCAAGAATCCGCTGACGCCCATCCAGCTTTCGGCGCAGCGGCTCTCTCGCTTTCTGGATAAGCGCTCGGCGCCTGGCGCCGCAGCGCCCAGCGACCCTGAACTGACCAGTTTGACCCAGGAATGCTCGCGCTTGATCGAACGGGAAGTAGGAGCATTGGCGGCGCTAGTTAATGAGTTCTCGCAGTTCGTGCGATTTCCCACGGCCAAACTTGCCCCCATCGGAGCCAACACGATTGTCCAGGAAGCACTGGAGGTTTTCGCGGGGCGCATGGACGGCATCGCGATGAAGTCTCAGCTCGCCGATGCTCTGCCTGCCATCCGCGCAGATGCGGCACTGCTTCGCAGCGTGGTTGTCAATCTTATCGACAATGCCGCCGAAGCGCTGGAAGATTTGCCGGTGCGCGAGATTCTGGTGACCACGCGAGTCCGTCCCGAGTCGGATAGTGTGGAGATTTGCGTCGCGGACACGGGTCAGGGGATTTCTCCTGAGGACAAAGATCGGCTGTTTCTACCTCATTTTTCGACCAAAGACCGCGGGACCGGGCTCGGCCTGGCCATCGCCGCGCGTATCATCGCGGAACATGGCGGCAGCATCCACGTCGAGGACAATTTCCCAGTGGGCTCGCGTTTCCGCATCGAACTGCCGGTTGCCGATTTGACGGCCGCTTCCGTCATTGAACAAAATGGAAGCGAAGCTGCTCGATAGATCAGCCTCATGACGCCCAAACCTCACCTACTTATCGTGGACGACGAAGCCGGAATCCGCGAGTCGCTCACTTCTATTCTGCAAGACGAAGGCTATTTCGTGGACGCGGTTGGTTCGGCCGAAGAAGCGCTGGAGCGCGCCGCTACAGGGGACGTCGAAGTGATCCTTCTGGACATTTGGCTTCCGGGAATGGACGGGCTTGAAGCTTTGGGGCGCCTGCAAGCATTTCCTCATCCTCCCGCGGTCATCATGGTTTCCGGACACGGCACCATCGAAACTGCGGTGCGCGCCACGAAACTGGGCGCCTTTGACTTCATCGAAAAGCCGCTCTCGCTTGAAAAAATCATCGTGCTGGTGCGCAATGCGGTGCAGCAACGCCGCTTGCAGGAAGAGAACCAACTCCTGCGGAGCGAACTCGGCCACCGTTACCAAGTGCTGGGTGACAGCGTGCCAATGAAGGCGCTGCGGCAACAGATCGCCGTCACGGCGCCGACGAATGGTCGTGTACTGATTTATGGCGAGAGCGGCACCGGGAAAGAGCTCGTTGCGCGCGCCTTGCATGCCGCGAGTCTGCGCACCAAGGGGCCTTTCGTCGAAGTGAACTGTGCGGCTATTCCCGAAGAGCTGATCGAGTCCGAGCTGTTCGGCCATACTAAAGGCAGCTTCACCGGCGCTACTGATGACAAGGCTGGAAAATTTCAGAAAGCCGATGGCGGCACGCTTTTTCTCGACGAAATCGGCGATATGAGCCTGCGCACGCAGTCCAAAGTGCTGCGTGCTCTGGAAGAGCAGCGCATCGAGCCGGTCGGTTCGAATCAGACGATCAACGTGGATGTCCGGGTTATTGCGGCCACCAACAAAAATCTGGAACACGAAATAGCGCGAGGAGCGTTTCGCCAGGATCTCTTTTACCGATTGAATGTGATTCCCTTCTTGGTTCCGCCACTCCGCGAGAGGCTACAGGACATTCCGATTCTCGCCCGTCATTTTCTCAACGAGTATAGCGCCGCCTACGGTAAGAAGCCCCGCGAACTGAGCGACACTGCGACGGACGTCCTGCTTCGCTATCCCTGGCCGGGCAATGTGCGCGAACTTCGCAATCTAGTCGAGCGGTTGGTGATTGTCTGCCCACAGGCGCGCATCGAGCCGCACCACTTGCCGCCGGAACTTTTCCGCGGCGTCGCCGAGGCTCCCCGGCATCCCTACTCCACGCTGCATGAAGCGCGCAGCGCCTACGAACGCGAATTCATCTTGCGGAAACTGCAGGAACATCGCTGGAACATGACGCAAACCGCCACCGCCCTCGGCCTCGAACGCAGCCACCTCTATCGCAAAATGAAATCGCTAGGCATCGCCGCGCCAGACTAACCTTCGCTCTCTTCTGGAATGGGCTTCTGCATCTCGCCCAGGGCCTCCAACTGCGAATGCCAATCCAGTTCGCGCACCCGCTGCGGGTTCTCCCGCCAGTCGTCCGCCACCTTCACAAACGTTGCCAGAAACACTTTCTTCTCAAACATTTCTTCCAATTCTTTGCGTGCCTGCGTTCCGATCTTCTTGAGCATTTCGCCTTTGTGCCCGATCAGAATCTTTTTCTGCGAGTCGCGTTCCACGTACATCACCACTTCGATGCGCAGCAGCTTCGGCGTTTCCTCCCATTTTTCCACCATGACCGCCAACGCGTACGGAATTTCGTGATACGTCAGCTTAATCGCCTTCTCACGAATGATTTCCGACGCCAGGAACCGCTCCGGCTGATCGGTCACCTGGTCGTCGGGAAAATGCGCTTCGCCCTCCGGCAGCAATTGCAAAATCTCGGTTAGCAATTCTTTGCAGCCATCGCCTTCCAACGCCGAAATCGGCACGATCGCCTCGAATGGATGTGTATTCCGAAACGTTTCGATCAGCGGCAGCAGCTTCTGCTTGGGCAGCTTGTCCACTTTGTTCAACGCCAAAACGGTCTTGCCGCCGAATCGTGTAGCCCTCTGAATCAGAAATTCGTCCGAATGCGGTATCGTCCGGCTGGCATCCACCATCAGCAGCAAGACGTCGATCCCCTCCACCGCCGCGGCCACTTCATGCATCATCTGCCGCCCCAATGCGGAGTCCGCCTCATGCAGCCCAGGTGTGTCGACAAACACAATCTGCCCATCCGGCCGCGTAACGATGCCTTGAATCCGATTCCGCGTCGTCTGTGGTTTCGGCGTAACGATGGCGATTTTCTGCCCCACCAGCCGGTTCAGCAGCGTGGACTTCCCCGCATTCGGCCGCCCCACAATCGCTACGAATCCAGATCGATGCGCTTTCGTCGTTTTCGTCGGTTTGCTCAAGCTGTCCTTTACTTAACCACTGGCAATTCCAGCATGCTGGCGTGGTCGCTGTCGTGAACCAGCGTAATGTGCGCGGGCTTGGCATCTTTCCCAGTTTCCGCCGCGACCACTCCGCCGCTGTTGTAATTCTTCTCTGCGTTGATCGAATTGATGCTCTGAATCACCAACCGCAACCGGCTGCCTTTCGCCACGCGGCGCGAGAAGAACGTGAAATTGTCGAACACATATTTCTCCGTCTTTCCGGCAGGAACCGGTGAAGCCTCGCGCAACGAATTGCGGTAGCGCGCCCGCATCGCCGCGCTGGTCAACTGCACCGATCCGCCTTCCGGCAGGATTTCGTAGAGGGTAACCTGCAAATCCGTATCCGGAACATCCATCGCCAGCCAGATCGTCAGCTTCGCGAACCCGCTCAACTCCGTCGCCTCACCAAACGCCTCGCCGTGATAGACCACGCCCTCGCCGAAGAGGTTGAGCGCTCCGCTCTGCGAGACCAGTCCGCTGCCGTCGTCATCGCGCTCGGCGTTTCCCGGACGCGTGTCGAGCGGATCATACATCCACTTGTCCGCATCCGCTCCAGCCGCCCGGATCTCCTTCAACTCGCCCGAATGGAAAGCGTCCGAGGCCGTACCGTTCGAGCTGATAAAAAGCGTCAGTTTCGCATTCGAAATGGCCTCGATGCTATCCGCGTATTTCCATTCCTCCGTCCCCACAACGTAGTAAGCCACGCGCTTCTTCAAGAACTCCGGCTTCGCTCCGCTTTTCATCGTCCAGTCGTACCACTCTTTGTGCAGCTTGTTCAGGTCCAGTAAACTCGCCGGCCCAAATTTCAAGCCTCCGACTTCTGCCCGGGGCGTGCGCGTCCCTGCGTGATCCCAAGGTCCAATGATCAGGTAGTGGTTGGCTTTCGCCTCCGCCGAGCCGTACTTCATATGCCGCTTGTAATATTCGAATGCCCCCGGCTGATCCCCATCGTAGTGCCCGGTGATCGTCAATATCGGTACGCTGATTTTCTTATAGTTCTCTGGCGCGGGGATCATCGCATCGTAATAGGCATCCGGCGTCGGATGCTGCACCCACTTTTGAAATGTCTTTGACGGATTCCCCACCAGCTTGTCAAAATCCTGAAACGCCAGATGCCCGTTGTACATCTCCCGCGCTTTGCTCGCCCAGAACTCGCTGCTGCCAAATAGTGCGCCGTTGCTCGTCACACCACTCGTAAACGTCAGCCACTGCTCGTCATACGCCCCGAACAGGTTGTATTGAAACGGGAAATCCAGCCCAGGATGCGCCGCAGCCGCAGGAACTATCGTCGCCAGGTGCGCCGGAAATTCCTTCAGCACGCTCCACTGGTCGAACCCCGCATACGACCCGCCCCACATGGTTACTTTGCCATTGCAATACGCCTGCTTCGCCAGCCACTCGACCACGTCATAGCCGTCGCGCCCGTCGTTAACAAACGGCTCGAACTCCCCGCTCGAATTTCCCCGCCCTCGCACATCAACCAGCGCATAGACATATCCGTGCTTGGCGAAGTACATCGCGCGATCCGTATAAGAGTCTCCAATGTATGGAGTAAAAGTAAAAATCACCGGCAGCGGTTCTTTCTGCGCGTGCGGCAAGAACACCGTAGCGTTCAGCGAGATGCCGTCGCGCACAGGGATCTTCACCGCCCACCGCATATCCACTGCGGAATCGGCCTTGTCCTGCGCCAGGCTCAAAGGCGCACGGCCGCACCACGCCGCAATCAGAATCGCAACAACAGCACACCACACACACAATTTGCGCACGGCAAACTCTCCTCGCACCACGCACCTCTTTTCAAATTTCGTGTTTCTTGTATCACAGATCGCTAACAGCCGCTTGCGTCGCCATCTTGCGAATCCGCAGCCGCAACACTTTGCGCTGATTCGCTTCCAGCACTTCGAATCGGTACCCCGCCAGATCGATGCGGTCCCCCGGCCCGGGCACTTTCCCCGACGTATGGCTCAGCAATCCCGCAATGGTCGTCACAGTCTCATCCGCTTTCTCGCCGAACTGCACCCCCAGCAGCTCTTCGATCTCATCGATCGCCGTACTCCCCCGGACCAGCAGGCCGCCGTCGGCTTCGCGCACCACGTGTGGCGTGAACGCTTTCCCATCGAATCCGCTAGCGCCCACAATCTCTTCGACCAAATCTTCCACGGTTGCAATCCCTGCCACCGAACCGTGCTCATCAATCACCACCGCCAGCGGCTGGCCCTTATGACGCATTTCGCGCAGCAAATCCGAACCCGCTTTTGTCTCCGGCATAAACAGCACCGGCTTGGCCAGTTCCCGCACGCGCCGTTTCGGCAAATCCTGGTCCGCAATACTCAGCAAATCCTGCCCGTAAACTACGCCAAATATATCGTCGAGACTCCTCTCGTACACTGGAATCTTCGTGAATTTCGTCGCGATCACTTTGGCGCGCAATTCCTCGAGCGTGGCATCCGCCGCAATCGCCACAATGTCCGGACGCGGCGTCATCACCTCCCGAACCCGCATGTCGCTGAATTCCACGACCTGCTCGATCAAATCCGCTTGCTCGCGCTCGATGATCCCTTCTTCTTCCGCCGCCTCAACCAAGGCCTCAATTCCCTCTTCCGTCCGTTGCTCTTCGGTCCTTTCCGGTTCGTGCTCGGAAATCCGCGCCAGCGACTCCGCCCCCTCCAGGAAGACCCGCACCGGCCAGACCACCCACATCGCGCCGCGAATCACTGGCAGCAACGGTAAAAGCCAGCGCCCAGCCGTCCGGTACAAAAGCATGTCCGGAATGAAATGCATTAGGATCACAACTTCCAGCGCCAGGAAAACACAAAACTCTACAAATGATTCCCAGGTTCCGGGAACGAAATACACCACCCCGCGTGTCGTCTCCAGCACCAGAAAAGCCAGCCAAAAATGTCCAAGAATTCGAAACGTCCTCCCGCCACTCCTGCGGTTAATGCGCAACTTTGGCTCGATCTCCGCCTCAAAAATATCCAAGTGTTCGTGGACGCGCCCGGTCGACATGCGGCCTAGCTCGCGGTAGATCAGTGTGAGGTACGAAAAAATCGGCAGCGTCAGCGCGAGCGCCGCCACACCGGCCCAAAATGCCCACTGCCACACCATCACGATAGTCCGAGCCGCCGTCTCAGTTTTTTCTCGATTCGTTCCATTTCGCCGTGATCGGTTTCGTGGTCGTAACCCTGCAAATGCAGCACGCCGTGCAAAATCAGAATCCTCAATTCATCCTGCAGCTTTCGCCGGTTCTTAACCGCGTATCGTCGCGCAGTAGCAGGCGCAATAGCAATGTCTCCAAGAACTCTTGTCCCGTCCGCTCCGACTCTTCCCAGCCGCTGCTGCGCCGGAAAAGACAAAACGTCAGTCGGCCCGCGCTTTTGCCGGAACTTCTGATTCATCCGCGCCATCTGCGCGTCGCTCACCAGGCACACCGTCACTTCGGTATCGCCTGCGCGCGTCTCGCTTTTCACCCGGTTCAAGAATTCGTCCAGCGGTGCGATCGCCACCCGAACCTTTTTCTGCTGATTCAAGACCATCCCTTACTGCGTCTCGCGGCCAGCCGGTCGAGGCGTTTCCCGCGGCGTTTCCCTTTGGAACGCTTCGGCTTTTCCGTTTCCGCCGCGCTGTGGATGCGCTGCGTCGTAATCTTCATAAGCGCGAATAATCTGCTGCACCAGGTTGTGGCGCACCACGTCCTTCTCGCCAAACTGCACCACGCCGATGCCTTCTATCTTCCCGCATACTTCCATCGCCTCGATCAGCCCGGACTTCTTCCCTGCCGGCAAATCGATCTGTGTGATGTCGCCCGTAATCACCGCTTTCGAATTGAAGCCCAGCCGCGTCAGAAACATCTTCATTTGCTCACTAGTGGTATTCTGCGCTTCGTCCAAAATCACAAAGGAATCATTCAGCGTGCGCCCGCGCATGAACGCCAGCGGCGCAACCTCAATAATTCCCTTCTCCAGAAATCGCTCTAGTTTGTCCGCGTCCAGCATGTCGTAAATCGCATCGTAAAGCGGCCGCATGTACGGATCGATTTTCTGTTGCAGCGTGCCCGGCAAAAATCCCAATCGCTCTCCCGCTTCCACCGCGGGCCGCGCCAAAATAATTCGGTTCATCTGCTTGGTCAGCAGCGCGCTAACCGCCATTGCCACAGCCAAATATGTTTTCCCCGTGCCCCCCGGCCCGATCCCGAACGTCATGTCGTGTTTTTCAATCTCTTCCATATAATGCCGCTGGCTGGCGTTCTTCGGCGTCACCACTTTCTTGCCGAAGGCCCGCGTCCGCCCGTGTTCGAACATCCCCCGCGGCGATTCGTTCGGATCGTCCGTGGCCACGCGGATCAGGCTCTTCACTTCTTCGCCCGTCAGCTTCTGCCCTCGCCGCGTCGCGTGGTTGTACTCTTCCACGATCTTCACGGCCTGCTCCACCGCGTCGTGCTCGCC
>Ga0137403_10004080_pt1 | contig 17273 bp, 20 predicted proteins | sample CZOMad2_1_16fung_FD_122057 | JGI IMG/M metagenome (GOLD analysis project Ga0137403, IMG submission 122057) | Vadose zone soil fungal communities from Angelo Coast Range Reserve, California, USA - CZOMad2_1_16fungal (Hybrid Assembly) | ecosystem: Environmental > Terrestrial > Soil > Vadose zone...
ACCGCCGCGCCGCCGGCCATCAGCAGCAGGCGGTCGCAGAGCTCGGCCGCGAAGCCCAGGTCGTGCGAGACGAGCACGATGGTCAGCCCCGCCTCGCGCCCGAGCCGTCGCAGGAGCCCGGCGCACTCGGCCTGGTAGCGCAGGTCGAGATGCGCGGTGGGCTCGTCGAGCACGAGCAGGCGCGGCTCCTGGGCCAAGGCCCGCGCCAGCATGACGCGCTGGCGCTCGCCGCCGCTGAGCCGGTCGAGCAGGGTCTCCCGCAGCGCGAGCACGCCCGTTGCCTCCATGGCGCGCCGGGCGGCCGCGCGATCCTCGGGGCTCTCGAAGAAGCGGCGGGGGGCGCGCGGGTACCGGCCCATGAGCACGAGCTCCTCGACCGTGTGCGGGAACCCGTGTGGTACGTCCTGCGGCACCACCGCCACGTGGCGGGCCACCTGGGCCCCGGAGAGTCCCGCCACGTCCGCGCCGTCGAGGCAGATCCGGCCCGACGAGGGCGCCACCACCTTGGACAGCAGGCGGACCAGGGTCGTCTTGCCGGAGGCGTTCGGACCGATGACACCGAAGGTCTCGCCCGGCCTCACCTCGAATGACAGATCGCGGATGGCGAAGGCGCCCGCGGCGCCGGAGGCGTAGGCGAAGCCCACCCGCTCGCACGCGATGAGCGGGGCCGTCATAGCCCGGCCTGGGGCGCACGGGCGCGCAGGAGATAGATGAAGAACGGCGCCCCGCAGAACGCGGTGATGACCCCGACCGAGAGCTCGGCCGGCGCGACCACGTTGCGGGCGAGCGTGTCGGCCAGGAGCAGGAAGGCGCCGCCGCCCAGCACCGCCGCCGGGATCACCACGCGGTTGTCGGGCCCGCACAGCATCCGGATGACCTGCGGCACGATCAGCCCGACGAACCCGATCGGCCCCACGAAGGCCACCACCGCGGAGGTCAGGAGCGCGGCGCCCGCGAAGACGCGGCGCTTGAGCCGCTCCGCGTTCACCCCGAGCTGCTGGGCGCTTTCTTCTCCGAGCGCGAGCAGATTGAGTGGGCGCGCCTGGACCACGACCAGCCAGAGCCCGACCGCGGTCAGGGCCGCGAACACGGCAAGGCTGCCCGGCGCGATGGGCCCGAGGTTGCCGAGCAGCCAGTGCACGACGCCACCCAGGCGATCGAAGTCCAGGACCGAGATCAGCACCGTGATGGCGGCAGAGAAGAAGATGCCGACGATCACTCCGGCCAGCAGCAGGGTGTGCACGGGCAGGCCGCCGCCCCGCGAGGCGATCACGTAGACCGCCGCGCCCGCGACCAGCGCCCCCGCGAACGCGCAGGCCGCGATGCCCACCGCGTCCACGAGCCCGCCGCTCAGCCCGAACACCTGCGCGACGATCACCCCGAATGCGGCGCCGCTCGAGACGCCGAGCACCGAGGGCTCGGCCAACGGGTTGCGCGTGAGAGCCTGGAAGCCCGCCCCCGCCACCGCGAGCGCACCCCCCGCGAGCAGGGCGGCCAGGATGCGCGGCAGCCGCAGGCTCAGCACCACCACCTGGTCCACGCCCCTGACGCGGCCGGCGAGCACCGCGAGGACGTCGCCGGGCGGCACCCGCGCGCTGCCGAGGAAGAGCGCGCCGATCGCGATGAGGGCCAGCACGAGCGCGAGCCCGACGAGCAGGACGGCGAGGCGAGCGCCAGACGCGGAAGGCGCGCGGGTCATCGCACCGCCGCCTTCTCGAAGGCCCCGGGGTGGATCAGGCGGGCCAGGACCTCGAGGCCGTCCACGATGCGCGGGCCGTAGCGATGCATCAGGTTGCCATCCACCGTGTGGAGCCGCCCGGCGCTGACCGCCGGGACCTGCATGAAGCGCTCCCACTGAGACCGCACCAGCGGGCTCCGCGTGGCGTCGTGGCTCGCGATCAGGATGACCTCGGGGTTCCGGGCCAGCGCCGCCTCCAGGCTGTAGCGCGGGTAGCCCTCGCCCCCGTCGGCGGTCACCGAGTCGCCGCCGGCCAGGCCGATCAGCTCGGAAACGAGGGCCCCCCGCGCGGGCACGATGAGCGGGTCGGGCCAGAGCACGTAGAGCACGCGGGGACGCGGCCGCCCGGCCACGCGGGCCGAGACGGCCTGGATGCGCTCGCGCAGCGCGGCCGCCACGCGGTCCGCCGCCTCCGCGCGATCCGTCAGGCGACCGAGCCGGGCGATGAGATCAAGCACGTCTCGCACGGCAACCGGATTGACGAGGTAAACCGGGATCTTGAGCCGGGCTAGCTGATCAAACGTTTCATGTCGATTCCCCGCCGTCGTGGCGACGACGAGGTCGGGCTTCAACGCAACGATGCCTTCGAGGCTCGGCGAGATCATGCCGCCCACGCTGGCCTTCTGGCGGGCCGCGGCCGGGTAGTCGCAGAAGTCGGTGACGCCGACCAGCCGGTCCTGCGCCCCGATCGTGAATACGGTCTCGGTCACGCTCGGGACGAGCGAGACGATCCGCGCGGGCGGCGCCGGCAGGACGACGCGCCGGCCGGTCTGATCGGTCACCGTGAGGGCGGAGACCGGCTGGGACAGCAGGAGGCTGGCCAGCGCGAGGGCGGCGACCACCCGGGTCACGATCGCACTCCCGGGAGGTCTGGACGATCCGAGACCCCGGCCGACTTGAACGTCGCCATGCCGGTCAGCACGCCGACCGCCGCGCGCGCCAGGCCGATGCACAGCGCCGCGCCCGTCCCCTCGCCCAGGCGCAGGCCGAGATCGAGGTAGGGCTCGAGACCCAGGGCTTCGAGGACGCGAGCGTGCCCGGGCTCGGCCGAGCGATGCGCGGCGAGGAGCGCCGCGCGCGCCTCCGGCCTGAGCCGGACGGCCGCGAGCGCCGCGGCCCCCGCGATGAAACCGTCGAGCACGACGGGCAGACGGGAGGCGGCGCCGGCCAGGATGACGCCCACGAGCCCAGCGATCTCGAAGCCACCGACCTTGGCGAGCGTGTCGAGCGCATCGGCCGGGTCGGGCTGGTTCACCGCGAGCGCCCGTCGGATGGCCTCGACCTTCCGCCGCCGGCCGGCCGCGTCCACGCCCGTGCCGGGGCCGGTGACGCTCTCCGGGGACGCCCCGGTGAGGGCGGCCACGATCGCGCTGGCCGCGGTGGTATTGCCGATCCCCATCTCCCCGGTGCCGATCAGGTCGGTGCCCCGGGCCCGCTCGGCCTCCACCAGGGCGATGCCGGCCTCGATCGCCCGCGTGCACTGCGCGGGTGTCATCGCGGGCCCCTGGGTCATGTCCGCGGTGCCGGGCGCCACCTTGCAATCGCGCAGATCGGGATGGCGCGGCAGGGGCACCGCCACACCCAGGTCGGCCACCACGACCCGCGCGCCCGCGTGGCGCGCGAGCACGTTGACCGCCGCGCCACCGCGGAGGAAGTTCTCCACCATCTGGGCGGTGACGATCTGGGGATAGGCGCTCACCCCCTGCGCGACCACCCCGTGGTCGCCCGCCAGCGTGAAGATCACCGGGTCGCGCAGCGGGGGCGGACAGATGCCCGTGATCGCCGCGAGCCGCACCGCGAGCTCCTCGAGCCGTCCCAGGCTCCCGGGAGGCTTGGTGAGCTGATCCAGGCGGCGGCGCACCTCGAGCTCGGCGCCGGGGTCCGGCAACGGGATGAGGTCAGGGAGCTTCATGCGTCGGGTCACGGCGGGCTGGAGGGGGCGTTCCGTCTTTCACCGTCATGGGAAGTCCCGCCACCATCAAGGTCACGCGATCGGCGGCGGATGCGAGGCGCTGGTTGACGAAGCCGAGGAGGTCGCGAAAGCGGCGGCCGAGCTCCGTCGCGGGATGCACGCCCTCGCCGACTTCATTCGAGACGATCAGGAGCGAGAGCAGGTGCTCCCGCTGGAGCTTGGCCAGCTCGTCGGCGGCGGCCAGCACCGCGGTGTCGTCGTCACCGCGCTCCATGAGGTTGGCGACCCAGACGGTGGCGCAGTCCACGATGATCAGGTCGTGAGCGGCGGCGGCGCGCCGGCAGGCGGCCACGATGTCCTGCGGCTCCTCCAGCGTGCTCCAGCGGGCGGGGCGCTCGGCCCGGTGACGCGCGATGCGCGAGGCCATGTCGCCGTCCAGCGCCCGCGCGGTCGCCAGGACGGCCACCCGCCCGCCGGACTGCGCCGCCTGCTCGACCGCGTAGCGGCTCTTGCCGCTGCGAGCGCCGCCCAGCACGAGATGCGAGGAATGCACGGCCCTCACCTCGGTCCTCCCTCGAGGACCGGCGTCGGTGGCGGCGTCCGGGCAGGTCTCCTGGCTCTCGGATCATCCTACTCCCCGCCCCTTCCCGATCCGGCTGAGGCCGGAGCAGTGGCCGATCGCGGGTTTCGTTCCCGATTACAGTGACGGGGTCGCGGCGGATTCGCACCGCCTTCCCTGGGGCCCGCACCCGGCGGGCCGCCCGGACACCATGGACGGCCAGACCGTAGCAGAGGGGTCGGGTCAGCGCAACCGGTCGATGCGGCGGCGCTCGCGCTTGGTGGGGCGTCCCGCGCCGGGCGGGCGGTAGGCGGCCGGGGCCGGGCGGGCCTCCCGCGGGGGCGGGGGCGGCGTGAGATCCTCGTAGAGCACCGCCGCCTCGCTGGCGCCGCCCCGGCGCTCCGCGAGCGCGGTCACGCGCACGATGCGGCGAATCCTCGGAAGGGTCACGCGCAGCATGTCGCCGGGCCGCACCGTCTTGGACGGCTTGGCCGCATCGCCGTTGACGTGCACCTTGCCGCCGTTGCAGGCGGTGGCCGCGAGCGTGCGGCTCTTGAAGAAGCGCGCCGCCCAGAGCCACTTGTCGATCCGCACGTCCGACATCTGGTTTTTACCGTAGCACACGGCCCCGTGAGACACTGAATCGGCCATGTTCCGCGCCGCGATCGGGCTCCTAGCCGGGTTGACGCTGTTGACGATGACCCTCATGGGGACCGGGCCGCTCTCTGCGGCCGATCCCGGCAGCGTGCTCGTCGAGGACTGGGCCCAGCAGCCGGAAGGCAAGACGGGCATCCCCGACGGCTGGAAGGGGCAGAGCTGGGGCAGCCCCAAGTACGACTTCCGCATCGTCTCCCAGGGCGGCCGCAAGGTGCTCCACCTGAAGAGCAACAACGACAGCTCGACGGTCTCCAAGGAGGTCAAGGTCGACGTCAAGAGCCACCCGGTCCTGACGTGGAGCTGGCAGGCGGTCACGCTCCCCAAGGGCGGCGACGCCCGCAAGTCGGCGACCGACGATCAGGCGGCGCAGCTCTACGTCACCTTCCCGCGATTCCCGCAGCAGGTCCGGTCGCGCGTCATCTCCTACATCTGGGACACCACCGCCCCCGCAGGGGCGGTGTTCAAGAGCGAGAAGACGGGCCTCGTGACCTACGTGGTGGTGCGCTCGGGATCGGGCGATCTCGGCAAGTGGCTGACCGAGAGCCGCAACGTGCTCGAGGACTACCAGAAGATCTACGGGGAGGCGCCGGGGGAAGAGGTGGGCGCCGTCTCGATCTCCATCGACTCCAACGACACGCGCTCCACCGCCGAGTCCTACTTCGGCGAGCTCCTGTTCCGGAAGCCCTGAGAGCCAGGAAAGGAGGCGCGATGGCATCCTACGGCGTGATGCTGCTCCGGTTGATCCTGGGCATCGTCTACATCATGCACGCCTACCTCGCCCTGGCCGTCCTCGGCCCGTCCGGCATGATCGCCTACCAGGCCAAGGCCGGGGTCGCCTTCCCCGAGATCGCCACGTGGTATTTGATCCTGGCCCACGGCCTCGGCGGCATCTTACTGGTGCTCGGAATCTTCACGCGCTGGGCCGCCCTCGCGAACGTCCTGGCCATGCTGGGCGCGATCGTGTTCGTGCACCTCAAGAAGGGGTTCTGGGCCCACGACGGCGGGTACGAGTACGTGCTCGTGCTGCTGGTCGCCACGCTGGCCGTGGCGATGATCGGCGGAGGTGCCCTGAGCCTGAAGCGGTAGCGCTCGCGGCTAGTGCGCGGGCAGCGGAAAGGTGTTGGCGGGCACCGAGCTCGTGGCCTGGCTCAGCGCCACGTCCGTCTGCTTGCCACCCTTGACCGTGATGCTCTGGTCCCAGAGGAGCTTGTCGGCGAAGGCACCGATGAGCCGGTACTGGCCCTCCGGAACGTCCTTGAACTCGAAGCGCTCGCCCAGATAGACCTGCGTCCTCTGTCGCAACTCGCGCGTCGCGTCCTCGCTCCCCACGATCGCGATCTTGACCGGGACCTTGTGCTCGGCCGGAGTGACTCCCGTCCACTGAGTCTGACCGGAGATCGAGCCCTGCGCGGCCGGATCAACCTTCTTGGCCGCGGTGTCGCTGGAGGCCATGTCGGGCTTCCCGGGCGTGGGCGGAGGCTCCACCAGGGCCCCGACGCGCACGAGCCAGCGGCGGGCCTCGTCGCGCTCGGTCGATTCGATCCGAGCGTTCGACATCACCCAGCGAAACTGGGCGATGGCCTCCGGCCGCTTCTCGAGGAACGAGTAGGCCGTGCCGAGGGCGAAGCGGACCGCCACGCTGCCGGGCTCGAGATCGGCGGCCTGGCGGAGCTTCTCCACCGCGGTCACGTAGTTGCCCTGAGCCATGAGCGCGCCTCCCTCGGCGAGCATCTGTTCTGCCGGGGAGACGGCACTCGTTGCCGGGACTTGGCGCGCGGGCGGCTGCTGGCAGGCCGCCAGGAGCAGCGCCGCGACTAGGAGCAGGAGCGGCACCGCTTAGTACTCGCGGTACGCGGAGATCCGCATGTTGTAGAGGGCCATGAGCGCCCGGTCGATGTTCTCCTTGCTGGCCAGGATCCGCATGCTTCCGCTGGTCCCCGCGAAGAACTCGTTGTACCCGGACGCCTCCAACGGGTTGGTTTCGTTGGTGATGAGGGCGCCCCGGATCTGCGTATTGCTGGCCTCGAGGAACGCGCTCGAGACGTTGCGGCCCGTCACCAGCACGATGCCGTTCCATCTGAAGTTGCCGGTCTGGAACATGGCGAGATCCGAGTCCTCGACCACGAGAATGCCATAGCCCGTGATGGGATTGGTGCCACTCACGGCGAGGCCGCGGAAGAGGGAGCTCGGATCGTATTCACCCCTCACGTAGAGCATGGCGGGCGCGGCGGCGGTGCCGAGGTTCACCGTCTGGTTGATCTGCGGGGCGCCCGTGCAGTTGTTCGTCACGGTCACGACGTTCGCCGTGGCCGTGCTCGTCATCTGGAGCCCCTCCGGCTTGTCGTGAGCGCCACCCGACGCGGGGTACTGGCAGGCCATGGTGCTGTTGAGGATCTGGGTCGAGGGATTCGACGCCAGGTTGCTCAGAAACTTCGAGATCATGGCCGACGAGAGGGTGGGGTCGTCGGCGATCGTGTTCCGGCCGTTGCCGGCGGCTCCGGTGACGGCGGTGCCGTCGGTTGCCGCCGTGTACCCGTTGCCGTCATTCGAGCCGTGGAGATATTCCCTCTTGGCCAGGGTGTCGAAGCCGCTCTCGGCAACCGTCTCGCTTGCGGCGGTGGCGGCGGTCATGCCGTACTTGAGCGCCCCGATCCCGGTGGGAGTCGCGGCGGGCGCCCACGTATCCACGTCCTTCCAGTCGCGCCCGTCAACCCAGTAGCAGCCCACGCTGATCGCACACGGAGGCGTCTGGGTATAGGTGTCACCCTGGACGCCCGGCAGGCTCACCGCCGCGTTGATCGGCAGGTTGCCGCGCTGGACCACCGCGGTGATCGTCCGGCTGGCTCCGTTGAAGGTGCCGGTCGATTTCAGGATGACGATCTTGTTGTTGTCCACCGTGGCGCCCGTGTCGAGGGTGTTGCCGCTTCCGATCAGCGCCTGATCCGTGTTGAGCGTGTTGAGATCGTTTCGCAGTGTGACCGTGAATGTCCCGGCGGTGGTGGTCAAACCCGGAAGCGCCTGGCCGGTGACCAGCACCTTGCACGTGATACCCGATCCGCAGTTGACGCCGCCCGTCGTCGTGCCGCTGCCCAGCAGGGTGGGGTCGTTGAAGTCCTTGCCCCCGAGCTGGTCGAACCCCCATTCGATGCCGCTCTCGGCGAGCTGCCGGGCCCGCGCGCCGTCGGCGAGGTTGGCCGAGATCTGGGGCTCGACCGCGCCCAGGGACATGAACGTCAGCGTGAGCATCGTCAGGACCACCAGCATGATCATCGCGAGGGGCAGGGCCACCCCGCGCTCATTGCCGAGCAGTTTGCGCCACATCTTCATCAGTGCTGGCCTCCGCAGTATGACTTGGCTCATCGATTTCTCAGCCGAACGCGATCCACCATCGTCACGAACGCGCCCCTGGTCGCGGTCTGAGCGGTCACCGAGATCTCGACGATCCGGATGAGCTCGGGCGCGGCAGTGACGTTGTTATTCTCGTCTCGATAGGTGAAGGTCAGGGCGGTGATACCGGACGCGATGACCACCGGAGCTCCGTCCACCACGCTCTCCTGGCGGCTCAGATTCCCGCCCGACAGGGAGTACGTCACTTGCTCGCCCCGGCAGGTCCCCGCAGGACAGTTCATCGGATCGGCGACCATGGCGATAGTATTAATCGGTGAGCACGGCACCGCGCACGTCGAGCCGTCCCAGTTGTACTGAAGCGTGAGCGCGGTCGCGCTCTGGCCCGTAATGGGCACGAACTTGTAGCAGGGGACGCCGCCGGTGTAGAGCGGGTAGTTCGTTGCGTTCGGGCAGGCCGTGGGGTCCGTCTCGCCGGGCAGGGGCTCGTAGCCGGCCTCGCGGATCTCCTTGGCCATGCGCTCGAGGGCCACACGCACCGTCTGCTGGCCGTCCACCTGGGTCGTCCCGAACCAGTACGCCTGCTGGCCCTGCATCATGAGACCCAGGAGGCTCGCCATCACGAGCCCCACGATGGCGCAGACCACGAGCATCTCGGCCAGGGTGAAGCCTCGCTGGTTGTTCATGATGTCTCCTCGCCTCATCGATTCGCCAGGAAGATCGACAGCGACACCGACCGCTCGGTCGTGAGTACGCCCCGCCCGGTCACTGGACGATAGAAGACGACCACGTCCACGCGGGCGCCGAGGACACCGCCCGGATTGGCGACGATCGTCGTGGTCCGCCGGTAGCTGGGCGGCGCGCCCGCGATCGTCCCGTAGGCCTCGGCGGCCGGGAGGTTGGCGGCCGTGAGCTGCACGAGGCCGGTCTGCCGCATGGCCAGTTCCTTGGCCTGCTCGATGCGCTGCTCGGCCAGGAACACCGCGGTGCTCTGCTGCCGTCCGGCCTCCACGCCATCGACGCCGAAGCCGAAGCCGGTGGCCACCGCGACGAGCCCCACCGAGATGATGGCGCACGCCACCAGGATCTCGGCCAGGGTGAACCCGGCCTCTGCGGGGCGAGACTTCAAGCGGTTCAACGCATGCATGGTCATGACCTCCACGTACCCGGCCCGGTACAGAGCAAGTCGAATGCCAGCAGCTCCGAGGGGGTCGGCTTCGAATTTCGTCCGCCAAGCGCTTGAAATGCCTGGCCTGTTCTAGGCTTGACGGGGACGCACTTCCAGCATGCGGCCGGGGGGTCTACAAGTTGTGACAGGCAACCTACAGGAACCGTCAGCCGCGGAACGGGGCCGAGCGGGCCTCAGGCCTGGTCGAGCCAGACCACCTCGAGCTGAGCGCCGCGATCGAAGGAGTTCTTCGGCCCGTAGTTCCGGACGTGCGGCGCCCATGACGACACGTTGCGGGGGTACGGCGTGTAGACGTAGTAGACCTGAGCGGCGGCGCGACGCTGGATCTCGTCGATGATCTGCTTGCGCGCCGACGTCGAGATGATCCGGCGCTGGGCCTCGAGCATCACGTCGAGCGGCACGTCGGCCACGTGGCTGCGGTTGCCGGCCTGGCCGCTCCGGAGTGCGCTGTAGAGATACCCGTCCACTTCCGTGAAGATCGACGAGGGCCCCCAGCTCGTCTCGTCGAACCGGCCGAGAAACGACCCGCGAATGTACTGCCCGTGCTCCTCGTTGACGATCTGCAGCTCCACACCCACGCGGCGGAGATCGCGGGCGAGGCGCTCGAGGTCCTCCACGTACTCGGGCCCGTAGCCCGGCCAGTTCGTGCACTTGACCTTGAGGCCGGCGGCCAAGCCGGCTTCGGCGAGCAGCTTCCGGGCGAGGGCCGGATCGTGCTCGAGATAGCGGGCGCCCTCGCCGAGCTGCCGCGCGGCCAGCGTCCACTGCCGCATCGCGCTCGGCACCGGCCCGTGATCCTCGGCGCCATCTCCGTCGAGATGCTCGGCCACCCAATTCTTGCGGTTCACCGCGAGGCTGAGCGCACGGCGCACCCGGACATCGTTGAAGGGCGGCCGGTCGGTGCGCATCGCCAGCGAGCGCACGGCCAGCCCGTCCCAGGACGTGACCGGGAAGCCGGGGCTGGCCCTCCGGAGGGCGCTCACCTCGGAGCGCGGGACGCGCGCGTCGTGATACGGGAGATCCACCTGCCCGGCCCGGAACAACGCCAGCTGCATGGGGCGATCCTTGATGAAGAGCCACTCCACCTTGTCGAGGTACGGCAGGTCGCGGGCGTGGTAGGTGGGATTGCGCGAGAACACCGCCTTCACCCCGGGTTCGTAGCGCTCGAGCATGAACGGTCCACAGCCGATCAGGGACTCGGTGGCCTTGAGATCGCCGGGCCGATCCTCGACCTCCGGCGGCATGATCGCGCTCCAGGGCTCGGCCAGACTGTGAACGAACGGGGCAAAGGAATCCGCCAGGTGGACGCGGACGGTGCGCCGGTCGGGCGTGTCGATCCGCTCCACCGGGCCCAGGAGCGGCGCGTACGGTGACTTCCGGAGCGCCCGCTCGAGCGAGTACTTGACGTCGGCGGCGACCAGCTCGCGCCCGTTGACGGGCGGGCGCGACTCCCAGCGGACGTCGGGACGCAGCGCGATCGTGTAGGTCCGGCCGTCCGCGGACACCACCGCCCGGAGGGCAAGATCCGGCGACAGCGTGAAGTCGGACGGCCGGTAGCGGGCGCCGTGCACGACCTTGAAGAGGGTGCGGCGCACGAGCGACGAGACGAGCTGGGTCTCGCAGGACGCGGTGGCGTGGACGTCGAAGGTGAGCGGCTCGAGGCCGATCTGCTTCAGCACGCCGCCCCGGAGGGGCCGCTCGGTCGCCCGCGCGCGGCGGGGAACCGCCGCGGTGACCGCGGCCCCCGTGGCGAGCGCGAGGAAGTGGCGCCGCCCGAGCGGGCCGGCGGTCACCGGACGGGCTCGCAGTGGTTCAGCCGGCGCAGGGCCCAGCGCCCATCGGCCCGCTCGAGCACGGAAAGGGCCGCGTAGTCCTGGCCCAGCGCGAGGAGGCGCTCGGGGCCGAGCCCGAGGGCGTGGCAGAGGATCGCGCGATTGCTGCCCCCGTGCGCCACCACCGCGACCGTCCCTCCCGCATGCCGCGCCACCAGAGCGTCGAAGGCCGGGACCGCGCGCGCGATCAGGTCCGGCAGGCTCTCTCCCCCCGGGAACTGAAAGCGACCCACGTCGGCCATCCACGTCTCGAACGCGCGGGCATCGCGGGCGCGGATCTGCTCCGCGGTCAGCCCGTCCCATTCGCCCATCGCGAACTCCCGGAGGGCGGGATCCCGGACCGGCGTCAGATGGTGGGGCGCGGCCAGGATCTCGGCGCTGTGCCGGGTGCGCTCGAGATCGCTGCAGTAGATCCCGTCGAAGGTGACGCTCCGCAGACGGCACGACAGCGCGTCGATCTGAGCAATGCCCAGCGGGGAGAGCGGCACGTCGAGATGTCCGATGAACCGGCGCGTTTCCGCCCCGACCACGCTGCCGTGGCGAACGAGGCAGACGGTGGTGGCGCTCAGAGCCATCCCCGGTGCGCGGCCGCCGCCGCGCCGAGCAGCGTCCCCAGTTCCGCGACCTCCACGACCGCGCCCAGCACGTCTCCGGTCACCCCGCCGAGCCGGCGCGCCACGAAGCCGGCCGCGAGCAGCGCCACGCTCCACGCCACCGCCGCGATGGCCGCGCCCCAGATCCCCAGCAACCACGCGGCGAGCGCGCCGCCGGCAACCACGTGGGCCGGACCCGCCCAGCGCGACAGGCCCGCGGCGAACGCGGCGCCGAGCCCGTGCCCCGGCGTGGCCGGCGCCAGCCAGGCGCCCGCGAGCAACGGCGCCACCCGGCCGATCCCCGGGGCCAGCACGAGGACCCGGAGACGGACCGAGGTGGAGAGCGAGGCGAGCGCGGTGACCGCGAGCAGGCACAGCAGGACGAGCCCGGCGGCGCCGAACACGCCGATGCGGCTGTCACCCATGATGGCGAGCCGTCGCGCGGCGTCGCGGCCCGCGAGGCCGTCCAGGGAGTCGGCGAGACCATCGAGATGGATCCCGCCGGTGACCACCTTCCACCCCGTCACGAGGAGCGCCGCGGCGACCAGCGGAGGGAACAGGGCGTCCGCCGCGAGCGCGGCGACCGCCAGCGCGCTCCCCAGCATCAGCCCGACGACGGGAAACCACCAGGCGGCGCGGCCCAGCGCCGACGGGCCCGTCGACTCCCGGCCGGGAACCGGAATCACGGTGAGGAAGCGAAGCGCTAAGATCAGCGAGCCCATGCGGGGGCCGCGGAGAACACGCCGCTCAGACGGGCAGGACCGGATTGCGCCGCGGCGGGAACTCGAGCCGCTTGGACTCCGCGTACCCCAGCCGCTTGATCAGCTCATCGCGCAGCTCGGAGCCGCCGACGATGCCGTCCACCAGCATCTCGGAGGCGAGCTTGTAGATGTCCACGTCCCGGGCGTACTCGTCGCGCTTCTGCTGGACGTAGGCCGGCCGCTCCGCCTCGGGCAGCTCCATGATCTTGTTGTAGTACACCGCGTTGACCGCCGGCTCCGGCCCCATGATCGCCACCTGCCCCTGGGGCAGCGCGAGGGCCGCATCGGGCTCGAAGGCCGGGCCGCACATCGCGTAGAGCCCCGCGCCGTAGCACTTGCGGACAACCACACAGATCTTCGGCACGGTGGCCTGCGAGGTGGCGAAGACCATCTTGGCGCCGTGGCGGATGATCCCCGCGCGCTCCACCTTGGTGCCCACCATGAAGCCCGACACGTCGGCCAGGTACACGAGCGGGATGTTGAAGGCATTGCAGAGCGAGATGAAGCGCGCCGCCTTGTCGGAGGAGTCTACCATCAGCACCCCGCCCTTGACCTTGGGCTGGTTGGCCACCACGCCCACCGCACGCCCGGCGAGGCGCGCGAAACCCACGATGATCTCCGGCGCGAAGAGCCGCTTGATCTCGAAGAAGGAGCCGGCGTCGATCACGCGGTCGATCACCTCGTACATGTCGAACCACTTGCGCTGGTCGTAGGGGACGATCTCCTCGATCGACCGCCCCGCCTTCGGGCCGACCGCCTCCACCGCCCCGGGCCGCTCGCGAAAGGAGCCGGGCAGGTAGCTCAGGTACCGGCGACAGAGCTCGATCGCTTCCTCGTCGGAGGCGGCGAGCATGTCGCCGCACCCGGACACCGTGCAGTGCATCCGGGCCCCGCCCAGCTCCTCGAGCGTCGTCTTCTCCCCGATGGCCATCTCGACCATGCGCGGAGACCCGATGTAGAGACTCGCCTTGCCGTCCACCATGATCACGCAGTCGGTGAGCGCGGGCAGATACGCGGAGCCGGCCGGCGACGGGCCGAAGAGCACGCAGACCTGCGGCACCACCCCGGAGAGCTGGACCTCGTTGTAGAAGATGCGGCCGGCGTGAAAGCGCCCCGGAAAGATCTTGATCTGCTCCGAGATGCGCCCGCCCGCCGCGTCCACGAGGTAGATGAGCGGCACCTGCAGCCGCTGGGCGCGCTCCTGGATGCGCACGATCTTCTGGATGGTCTTCTCGCCCCAGGAGCCCGCCTTCACCGTGTAGTCGTTGGCCATGACGCACACGGTGCGACCGCCCACCATCCCCACCCCGGTGACGACGCCGTCGGCGGGGGTGTCCGGCTCCTGGTTGCGCGCGAAGAGGAAATCCTCCTGGAACTCGGTGCCGGGATCCAGGAGGAGCTTCAGCCGGTCGCGGACGAAGAGCTTGCCTTCTTCCTTGAGCTTCTCGCGGTACTTGACGTGGCCCTGCTCGATACGGGCCCGTTCCTGCCGATAGCGCTGCTCGCTCACGCGGATTAGGGCGCGGGGTTGGGATTGGCCCAGAGGATGATGATCAGCACGCCATTGCCGTACGGCGGACCTCCGAGCACCGCGGGGGCGCCCGGCGCGGCCTGGATCGCCGCGTTCACCTCGGGATGCACGCCCCGCAGGAGACGCACCCGCATGCGCACGTGGTTGCCCTGGAGCTGATCGGGCGTCACCTCGAGCCACCGCTCGCCCGGGACCGCGAACCGCTGCTGGGTTCCGAGCGGCCCCTCGACGCGCTGGCGGTCGAGCGTGGTGTAGTCGGTGTAGCGGAAGAGCGTCCGCAGCCGCGGGAGAATCTTCTTCATCCGCTCGTCGGTGTCCGCCTCGGGCGCGGGCGGCGCGGGGTTCTTGAGCGCGGCCTGCCCCTCGGGCGCGGGCGGCGGGCTGGAGGCCTCCATGATGCGCACGCCGAAGCGGATCATCTGCTGCGCCTGGGCCGGGGTCGCCCAGGCCAGGGTCAGCCCGAGCCAGAGGATCAGGGCGAGCATCGGTCCCAGGAGCCCCTTGAGTCGCTTTCGCGCATTATGCAGCCTCGACATCACGGTTCCGATCGGGCAGTTCAGCACCTCGGCGATCTCGCGGTACGAGAGACCCTCGACGTCACTCAGCATGATAATCGCTCGGGCCTTGGGCGGCAAGGCATCGAGGGCCCGACGAATGCGCTCGCGCTGCTCCACCCGCGTCGCTTCCTGATCCGGCCCGCGTCCCGGATCGGGCATGCTGCGGGTCCATTCCTCCTCGGTCACCCGCTCCGGGCCGAAGGCGCGCGCCTGGGCGCCGCGCTGCCGGTGCCGATCGGTTGCCACGTTGACGGTGATGCGGAAGAGCCAGGTATAGAAGGCCGACTGGCCGCGGAATGACGCCAGCGAATGAAACGCCCGCACGAACGCCTCCTGAGCCACGTCCCACGCCTCCTCGCGGTCGTGCAACACCTGGTAGGCCAGACGCCACACCCGCTGCCGGTACTTCTCGACCAGCGGCTCGAACGCCGCGGTGTCTCCGGCGAGGCACCGCTGGATGAGCGCGCGCTCGTCGATTCCGGGGGACTCGGGGAGTCCGGCGGGACCGGCGGGGCCGGCCGGGGTGTCGGGCGACATCACGGCCCGACCCGGCCGTGGCCCTCGCGCCCCTTATGCGATCGGGGGTAGGACGGCAGGAAGGGCGCCCGCATTAACAGCCGGCGCCGAGCGGCTGCCCGCCGGCCGCCGAGCGCGGGCGAGACGCCCAGGAGGGCATCCACCCCGAGCAGGTAGCTGGCGGCCCCGAAGCCGGAGATCTGCCCGACCGCGGCCGCCGCGACCACCGAATGGTGCCGGAACTCCTCACGGGCATGGATATTCGAGAGGTGTACCTCCACCACCGGCACGCGCACCGAGGCGACCGCGTCGCGCAGCGCGATCGAGTAATGCGACAGCGCGCCCGGGTTGAAGACGATGCCGCGGAACCCTTCGCGCGCCGCCGCCTGGACCCAGTCCACCAGCTCGCCCTCGTGGTTGGACTGCCGGCAGACCGCCCGCGCCGCCCGGCTCTCCGCGTGCCGCTGAACCGCGCGGTTCACCTCTGCGAGCGTGACGCGACCGTACACCGCCGGCTCGCGGGTGCCGAGGAGATTGAGATTCGGACCGTGGAGGACGAGGATCGCGGACGCGACGCGACGTGCCATTGGAGGGAGAGAATACACTGGGCGCGCCGACGGCGGCAACAGACGCGGTCGGAGACGCCCGTATAGTCAGGGGGGCCTCAGGCCGGCGCGTCGCGGGCGGCGTCCGGGCGCTGGTGCGCGGGCAGGGCGGACGCGACCACCGCGTGCACGCGATGGGCGAGGGCTCGCGCGGCCCCCTTCACGTCGGCCCCCGCGGGCGGCGCGATGACCGGATGATAGACGATGGTGAGGCGGCCGGGCCGCGGCAGCCGGCGGCCGGGAGGCCAGGACTCGTGCGCGCCGATGATGGTCACGGGCATGATGGGCACGCCGAGCGAGCAGGCCAGGCGGAACGCGCCGAGGCGGAAGCGCTGGACCCGCCCGTCGAGGCTCCGGCCGGCCTCGGGGAAGATCATGACCGCCTCGCCCGCGCGGAGGAGGCGCACCGCGGCCCGGGTGGCGCCCGCGTCGGCCGCGTCGATGTCCACCGGAAAGGCGCGCAGACGGCGGATCAGCCACGCGAGGCCGCGGACGCGGAACAGGGCGTTCCAGGCCATGTAGTGGACGGGCCGGCGCACCGGAATGGTGGCGAGCACCGGGTCGGCAAACGTCACGTGATTCGGCACGATGAGGAGAGGACCCGAGGAGGGAACGTGGTGGACACCTTCGAAGCGGATACGGAAGTAGATGCGCGCGCCGAGCCGGATGAGCGGCCGGGCGACGTCGATCACGGGCGTGCCCACGGCCCGATAGTGCCACGCGCCGCCTGAGACCGACAGTGCCCACCGCGGACGCGCGCCCCCTCGTCATCGGCCACCGCGGCGCCTCGGCGGACGCGCCCGAGAACACCATCGCGGCGTTCGAGCTGGCGCTCGAGCAGGGCGCCGACGGCTTCGAGCTGGACGTGCACCTCTCGGCCGACGGGCAACCGGTGGTCATCCACGATTTCACCCTGGAGCGCACCACCGACGGCGCGGGGCCGGTGAGCGGCCACCGCGTCCGCGAGCTCAAGCGCCTGGACGCGGGGGGCTGGTGGGACCGGCGGTTCCGCGGCCAGCGCGTCCAGACGCTCCAGGAGGTCCTGGAGCGCTTCCGGGACCGTGCGCGCTTCTGGATCGAGCTGAAGGGCGGCTCGGCGCTCTATCCCGGCATCGAGGAGCGCGTGGTCTCGATGGTCGAGATCTACGAGGTGGTGGACCGGGCGCTCGTGCAGTCCTTCGATCACGCGGCCATCGCCCGGGTGCGGACGCTCAACCGGGAGATCCCGGTGGGAGCGCTGGTGGCTCAGGCGTCGCTCGACCCGGGCCTGCTGGGGCCGGACGCGGTCAGCGCGATCTGCCCCGGCGCGCACGTGCTCACCGAGGCGCTGCTCGGGGAGATCCGGCAGGCGGGACTCGGCTGCTACGTCTGGACAGTCAACGAGCCGGCCCAGATGGACCGGCTCGTCGAATGGGGTGTGGACGGCATCATCACCGACCGGCCGGGCCTGCTGCGGGCCCGGCTCGGTCGGTCGTAGG
>Ga0137403_10004082_pt1 | contig 17271 bp, 18 predicted proteins | sample CZOMad2_1_16fung_FD_122057 | JGI IMG/M metagenome (GOLD analysis project Ga0137403, IMG submission 122057) | Vadose zone soil fungal communities from Angelo Coast Range Reserve, California, USA - CZOMad2_1_16fungal (Hybrid Assembly) | ecosystem: Environmental > Terrestrial > Soil > Vadose zone...
CTGCTGCACTGGGCGGAGCTGAGCGTGCCTTCCGGAGTGGCGGCGCTGGTGATCGCCATCGAGCCCGCGATCGTGGCTCTCCTGCTGCCGCTCCTGAAGCTGGGGCCGAGGCCGCGAGGCGTGACCTGGGCCGGACTGGCGCTGGGCGCGGCCAGCGTCGCGCTGCTCTTCCGGCCGGATGTATCCGCCGCCCCGGAGGTGCTGACCGGGCTCGTCGCGGTCCTCGTCAGCGCCATCGCGTGGTCGATTGGCATCGTTTACTCGCGCAAGCTCCAGCCGGCGAACGGCTCCACCTTGAATGCGGCCTTGCCCCTCCTGTGCGGCTCTTTGATGCTGCTGGCCGGCGGGCTCCTGCGAGGCGAGCATCACGCCCTTCAATTCAGCCACGTGTTGCCGGAATCGCTCTTCGGTCTCCTTTTTCTCATCTTCTTCGGGTCACTGACGGCGTTCAGCGCCTATGCATGGCTGCTGAAGCACTACCCTCCGACCCTGGTTGCTACCCACACGTACGTCAACCCGATCGTGGCGGTGCTGCTGGGATGGGCATTGGCGGGAGAAAAGCTCACCGGCTCGATCCTGTTGTCGATGGCGCTGGCCATCCTGGCGATCTCGTTGGTGAACCGCGGGAGTCAAGTCCAATGAGAACGAGGGCGCCTCACGGCCGGACAGGGCGGTCGCGATGCATCAGTACCGCGGGACCGTCCGGCGTGACGACCTCGCGCACGCGCCGGAAGCCCGCCTTCTCGTAGCACCGGATCGCGCGAGCGTTCAGCGGCGATGGATCGGCCTGCACCCGCGTGACGCCCGGGTCTGCGAACAACTCCGCGACGAACGCGCGCACCATTCGAGCCCCGAGACCCTGCCCGAGCTTTGCGGCGTCGGCGAGAAACTGATCGATGCCGAAGACGCCGGGGTCGGTCAGCTCCAGCCACCACTCATCAGAGTGGCACGCCACCGCCTGGTACGACTGGACGTAACCGATCGCCTCGCCATCGAGCACCGCAAGAGCCTGGCGCAGATCACCTTCGAGGGCGATCGGTCCATCCCACCATTCCGCCACGTGCGGCCGTGTCAGCCAGCTCGCGACCAACGGCAGATCAGCTGCGGTCAGCGGCCGGAAATCCATCACGCCCAGCATACGCGGCATCGACCATTTATTGTGCTGCCCGCGTGGCCGCGACCGGTTGGCCGGGCGCAGCTGCTCGGCTGTTGTCGATGCTGAAGGCGCCTGCTCCTCTCCCAAAAATGATCAGTAGCCCCCCGGCGATGGCGAGGTTCTTGAGGAAGTTGGCCATCTCCATCTGCTGTTGCGCAGCAGGAACTGCCCAGAAGTTGTGGAACACGAGAGTCACCGGCACGAGGAAGATGAGCAGCGCGAGCGCACCCCAGCGGGCCTTGAACCCGACCACGACGGATACGGCCCCGAGCAACTCGAGGGCGGTGGCGATCGCGAGCAGAAATCCCGAAACGCCCTTGCTGCCCGCGTACGCGGCGGTTCCGCTCCAGGCCGCAAGCTTTCCGAGTCCACTGACGACGAAGATCGTTCCGAGCGCGACGCGACCGACGAACTGCGCCCACTTCGAGATGACATCCATGTGCTCCTCCGTTCTCGTCACACACTCCATAGCCGTTCGAGGAACCCGCGCAGCATCAGCCGCGCGGTGAGCGCGCCTGCGGACGACTTGCGGGGAACTTTGCACGATCTGAGCCGCTTCTTCCACCGGGAGCTCCACCAGATCGCAAAGTCCTGAGATCGATTGGCCCACGCTCAGTCCTGGGACGACTCTTCGTCCGATACGAGGACCTTCACCGAACCATCGCCCGCCACTTCGATCCCGAAATGCTGCAGCACACGAACCTGCTGGCCGCGTAAACCAACCAAGGCCAGGTCTCGGCCTTTGCGACGCAGGAGCGTGAGCATGACGGTCAAGAACGGCAGCGCCGCATCGTCGAGGGTCTCGGCATGTGAGAAGTCGAGGATGGCCCGCGGCGTCTCATCAGCCAGCAAGCACTGCCGCAGGCGGTTCGCTGCAGTCTGGTCGAATCTGCCCTCGATTCGGAAGACCACCTCCTCGGAGCCCGCATTCCGGATCCTTTCCATCGCCCGGGACCGTAATGGGGTTTCGCCTGGATGATTAGACGAGGCGGTTGAAAAGACTGTCTTGCAGGCGGAACGACCATTTTGTTGAACACTCAGCCCGACGCCGCTACTGTCCCATGGACGGAACAACAGGCGATGGACGTCAACGAAATGCTCGTCTTCGCTCGAGTCGTTCAGGCCGGCAGCTTCACCACGGCTGCGGCGAGGCTCGGGATGCCGAAGTCGACCGTCAGCAGGAAGGTGTCCGAGCTGGAGGCGCGGTTGAAGTCGCGACTCCTGCAGCGCACGACCCGCAAGTTGAGCCTCACGGACGCCGGCCGGACCTACTACGACTACTGCGCGCGGATCGTCGCTGAGGTCGAAGAGGCCGAGCGCGCGTTGAGCAGGCTACAGGAGACGCCTCGGGGGGTCTTGCGCGCGACCGCTCCCGTGAACGCCGAATTCCTCGGACCCATCGTGAGCGACTTTCTCGAGCGCTACCCGGAAATCCGGCTCGAGCTGCTCTGCACTGCGCGCGCGGTGGACCTCGTCGAGGAAAGCTTCGACGTCGCCATTCGCGCGGGGGTGCTCGCGGACTCGACGCTGATCGCGAGGAGTCTTGGCAGCCCGCCCTGGCATCTCGTCGCTACCCCTGGCTACCTCAAGAAACATGGACGTCCGCGGTCACCCGAGGACTTGAAGAAGCACGATTGCCTGTTCTTTGGCGCCGGGCGCAACCCTGTCGACCTGCGCCTCGAAAAAGGTGATGCTTCCGTGCAAGTCGCCCTTCTCGCGCGCATGATCGTGAGCGACATGGATATTCTTCGGGCGGTGGCGACCGCGGGTCTGGGTGTCGCTCTGATTCCCGCGATGCTGTCCGTGAAGGAGCTACGTGCTGGCCGACTGAAACGCGTTCTTCCTGACTGGAACCCTCCGTCAACGCCGGTCCACGTAGTCTATCCGAGCAGCCGACACCTCTCTCCCATCGTCAAGACCTTCGTCGACCATCTGCTGGAACGGATGCCGCCGCCGGCGTGGGAGATCGGACCCACGCGCGGTCGTCGCGGGGCATAGCGGGTTCACTGCTCTTCCGACTGTTCCGCCCGCGAGACAGTCCTTTCGGCAACGCCCATCTAATCATTCAAGTCCAGAGGCTCTACTCTGGTCGGAGAGGACCAAGGAGATGCCCATGACTGCTTCAGCAACTACAGCGCAGACGCCAGGTAGTCGGGTCGCGCATCGAACGCGCGGCAGTCGCCACGGGCCGCTCACCCGCTTGATGAGCCCGTCTGATCTCGGCCGGGTCGTGAAGCCTTTCGTTTTCCTGGATCTCTTCGACGCGGAATCGTTCGGCGTCGCCAGAACCGGATTGCACCCTCACTCCGGCATGAACTATCTCTTCGTCCGGCTGGCGGGCGGCGAGCGTTGGCGCTATTCGCCGCCAGAGGGGCAAACAGTGTGCTGGGTCGCCATTGGCGCTGGGGGCGTGGTGACGTCCGAGCCATTGCGCCGGAGACCTCGCGGTCTTCGAGCCATCGGAGGCTGCGATTCAGTTCGAAGCTCGAGGCGACACCGAATTCGTCCTGGGTTCGGCCGTCCCACACCCTTACGAGCTCAATCTGGGCACCTACTTCGTGCATACGGACCCGGACGCGCTTCAGGCTGCTGAGTCTCGCATTGCGCAAATCCAAGCGAGCCTGATCGCTCGAGGACGATTGCGACCCGACTCGGAATGAGAGCCGACCTGGACGCCACGCTCGGGGACCTCGATGAAGCGCGCCGCTATCTCGACCGCGCGCTCGAACATCAATCGTCTTCGGCGCAGCACGCCCTGCTCAAACGAAGGCGCGCCGCGCTCGAACGGTAAGGCTTCCCGTAAGGCAGGGAGAACCGGACGGTTGCGCCGTCCGGTCCTTCCACAGCCCTCGAGCAGAGATCCTAGTTGCCGTCGTTCGCCTGGCCGTCAGCGGCCTTGAAGAAGAAGTAGTCGGCCGTATAAGGCACAAACGCCAAATGCCCGACGTCTGTTGGCGAGCTACAGCCCGTCGACGGTGCGACCCCTCCAGAGGTGTTCAGCCGCTGGATGAAGGTGGTCTTCGTCAGAGTGTCACCACCGGTGGGTCCGTTTTCGGTTTTAGCCACCGTAACCTTGAGCCAGGGAATGGCATTCGGCGCGACGAAAGCGAGGTCGGAGGAGGAATCGCCTGTCTTCAGGAAGCCCCAGACGGTGCTCGTGTCCCGGGAGTGCTGCCACGTGACGCGAATCGGGCCAACGGCCACCACCGCTGGATTCGTGTTGTTCTCCAACGGGTCGGGGCTGAAGAAGTGGGTGGTGAGTTGCTTCTCATCGTCGCTGAACAGAGTGGCCTCCGGCGTGAAGAGCACATAGGCGACGCCAGTGCCTGAGGGCAGGCAGACGTAGTTCTGGGTGCCAACGCCGTGACCCACGAGGAACGCCACGTTCCCCGCTTCCACCTTGATGTTGCCGGGCACGGGCGGCGGCGTGAGATCGTCGGCGTAGGCCGGCTGCGGAAATGCGATAGCGAACGCCACCGTGAGAGCAGAGGCGCACACGGTGAGGAGAATGCGATTTGTAGTCTGATTCTTCGGTGCGTTACAGTTTTTCATACGATTTTCCTTTGAGGGTTTGTGCGCGGGTTGTGGGGCTGGCGTGTGCAGGGTCTTCGGCGATCGCTCGCAGCGACCATTTCGCTATGAACTGATTGCCGATCACCTGCCTCGTCGCCCCGTGGGCTCGTTATTTCGATTTGCCTCCACCCCCAATGATGGAATCAACCGGACCGCCTATTCCCGCGCTCCCGGCGGTCCAGACCATCCGGGCACCCAGCAGACTGCGGGCACTGCTGCGATTGCCACGAGTGTCGACACAGTGTCGACACTGGATCGACGGCGCGCGCCCGTGAAGCGCAGCTGCAGGGCTTAGCTGGTCGCCGGTCACTCCGGCTGCGACGCTCCGGGAGAAGTGAGGCGCGCAGCGAACGAGGCCAGCTCGGCGCGATCGACGTCGGACACCAGCGCATAGCCCAGGTCGCCCTCGCGCCAGAGCGCGACCTCGAAGCCGAGCACGGTGCGCAGCTCGGGGGGGCCGTGCGGGAATGAGAGCCCGTCGGCGCGTAGCACGAACAGCGAGATGCGGTGCGCGCGGCGCGCGAACTCGACGTACGCCGCTGGCCGCCCCAGGAAAGTGGCCACCGCGCCGCCCAGGAGCGGGAACTCCGCGTCGCCGCCGAACGACACTGCTGGCGCGAAGTCGAGCTTGCCGGCGAACCACGGCTTCACTTCATGGATGCCGCTCGAGACGATCTGTAGCTGCGGCTCGCCGCGCAGGACCGCGACGTGCTCCTGCACCGCGCCGCCCGCGAGAGCGCCGCGCGCGCGGTCGAGCCGCATGGGGACCAGGACGACCAGCGCCGCAGCGGCCACTGCGGACGCGGCGCCCAGCGCGAACAAGGCGCGCCGCGGACGCGGCACGCGCGTCGCGCCAGCGTACCGATCCGCTAGCTGGCGCTTGAGCGCGAGCGAAGCAGGATGCTGCGGCAGCTTCACCAAGAGCGCCGCCGTGAGCAGCTGCTCCGCCTCCTGCTCGCGTGCTTCGTTGGGGTCCACTCACGTCCTCCTATACAAGCGAAGCGATTGCCGTAGCAACGCCCGCGCGCGCGAGAGCCGCGACTTCACGGTGCCCCGGGCGCAGCCCATCACGTCCGCCATCTCTGCCTCCGTCAGCCCTTCCAGGTCGAGCAGGATCGCGGCGCGCGAATCCGGTGAAAGCCGCAGCAGCGCCTCCTCGATGTCGCGGCCCACCAGACCGCGCAGAAGCTCCAACTCGGCATCGTCGCGCAGCAGGTCGGGCTCCGGCTCGGGCGGCTCGGGCTCGTGGCCTTTGCGCCGCGCCTGATCGATGAAGGTGTTGCGCAGGATGCGAAAGAGGAACGCTTTGAGGTTGCTGCCCCGCTCGAAGCGGTCCGCGGCCGCCATGGCTCGCGCATAGGTCTCCTGGACGAGATCCTCCGCGCCGTCGCCGGCGAGATAGCGCGCCAGGTTGTGCAGGCTGTCCGCGTGCGCCAGCGCGTCACGCGCGAAGTCGTCGCCGCTGCGACCCCTGCCAAACATGGTGTCTCCATACCACCGCGCTCCGTGGACCCGGATAGGCCTGAACGTCGCAACGGCGCAGGCGCGAATTGGTTCCCGGCCCGCGGAACCAATCCGCCACCGCGCCGTTGACAGCAGCGAAACCCAAACCGGAGTGAAACATGCAGAGAGCAATACAGAAGGCGATCGACTTCCTCTTCCACCCTCCCCTGAACGCGCCGCGCGCAACGCTGCTGTTGCGGCTGATGGCGGGCAGCGTTTTCTTCTGGGAAGGCCTCCTCAAGCTCATCTATACGAACCAAGGCGTGGGCCGATTCACCAAGCTCGGGATCCCCTTCCCACACTTCAGCGCACATTTCGTCGCCGGCCTGGAGATCGGCGGCGGCGTCTTGCTCCTCGCGGGCCTGATGACGCGGGCGATCGCGGTGCCGTTCATCATCGAAATGATGGTGGCGATCCTGAGCACCAAGATCTCGCTCTTCCTCGGCACCTCGCCGCTGCCGCTGCCGCCGGCGCCGCCCACCGTGGGCGCGTGGGCGGTGTTGCATGAGGTGCGCTCGGACTGGGCGCAGATCCTGACCGCGATGTTCCTCTTCGCCGCCGGGCCGGGGCCGTTCTCGCTGGACGCGTGGCTCGCGCGGAGGCGGAGCGCCGCGCGACCGCTCAGCGGGATGCCCAGAGCCCTGGCCACGCCTTCGCCGTAGGCCGGTCGGCCAGCGCGGTGACTCGGATCGCTGTCTCGTTATTCCCGGACCGGCCGCGCGGGAATTTGTCGGCGGCTTCGGCAATCGGATCCGCCGACTGCTTCCTACCTGGAGGTTGCGATGAAGAAGTGGACGATGTTTGCACTGTTATCGATTTTCGCCTGCGCGGGCGTGTCCCGCGCATCTGCCGACGATGCGCTGAGCGGGCCGTGGCACGGAGTGATCCGCAAGGGCATGCTCGAGAGCGTCGTGTACTTCGACTTCTCGCGGACGGACACCGGGTATCGAGGCAACTACTGGGGCACGGTTCCGATCGGCGCGCCGGTGTCGCTGAGCGGAATCGAGCTCGGCCATTCCGTGCGATTCGAGGTTCCGCGGATGGGCGTGTTCGACGGAGAGATCGCCGGGGAGACCATGGAGGGCACGTTCCACGATGCGGAGGGCGCGGGCTCGTTCCGGCTGGAGAAGCAGCTGGCCTGGGACGCCCTGCCGAACGGACCCTAGCCCGCAAGGGACATCATTCAGGCGGAGCAGCACCCGAGAGGTTGTCGATGCGCTGCTGGGCATTCGCCGCCGGGGTGGTATCTCCCGAGCTGGCGCGGGGCGGCGCCTTGGACGGACCGAAGCGGACCCAGGCGAGGTAGAGTCCGAGTACGGCGATGGCGAAGAGCAGAAGTTTCTTCATCGAGTGAGCTCCTCCGCGGAAGGGAAGTCGTCGCCAGCGCGTCGGTGTCCCGACCGACTCCATCCTTGCACGTGTGGTGATCCCAAGACACTAATCGTCGCCGGCCGCGCGGAGCGTGTGCGCCTTGCGCCTCCTCCGCGCCGGCTGGAGACGTCTCGGCACGGTGTAGGAGGCACCCGACATGACACCGTAGTGCGCGGCGCGCCGAGACAGGGGTGGTCGATGGTGGGCTGACCATTCCTGTCTCCGTGGGGACAGATGCCACGCTGACCTGTGGCGGCCGCTCGGCCTCTAACCGGTCGGCGCCGCGACCGCCGCGGTAGAGCTGACCGGCAGGGTAATGGTCACGGTCGTTCCTTGTTCGGGTTGGCTTTGCACGCGGATGGTTCCGCCATGCGCCTCCACGATTCGTTGAGCGAGCGTCAGGCCCAGGCCCGTTCCGCCAGTCTGCCGTGCACGGCTGCGGTCCCCGCGGAAGAAGGGAGCGAAGACGTGCGGCAGATCTTCGGCATCGATCCCAACGCCATCGTCATGCACGATGACCGATACCGTGCTGGCTTCTGAAACGTGCTCGGCACGCACTTCGATCGGGCGGTTCGGAAGAGAGTACTTGTGGGCATTCTCCAGCACGTTGTCGACCGCGCGCTTGAGGAGGCTCTTGTCAGCCTGCAGGAGGATGTCGCCTGCACAAGCGATCTGATGCGTGAGCGGCCGATCCGGATGCAGCTCGGTGAAGCGCCGGATGATCGACTTGAAGAAGCTCTCCACCGCAACCGGCGCTCGGGACAGCGGAGGATAAGCATTGCTGGTCTGCCCGGTCAGGTCGAGACGAGCCGCGCGGATGATGTCGTCCAAAAGTGTCTCGAGCTCCGTCAGGTCGCTCGCAATCTCGGTCGTGTAGCGGCGTGCCACATCGGGAAAGTCCTCCGCGGCAAGCTCGAGGACTACCCGGATGCGCGCGAGCGGAGTCCGCAGCTCGTGCGAAACGCTGGCGAGCAGCTCTCTCTCCGATCGGCGAAGCGTCTCGATACGATCGGCCATCCGATCGAAAGCGCGAGAGAGGTCGCCCAGCTCATCGCGCCGCATCAGCCCCGCGCGGGTCTCGAAGTGCCCCGCACCAAAGGCCGAAGCTGCCAGTGTGAGCCGGCTGAGAGGCGTGGAGATGGATCGGGCAATCGGTATCGAACCCAGCGCACAGACGACGAGCACGATCGCGAACGCGACGGCTCGATCGCCTCGAAGCCAGCCCAAAGGCCGCGAGACGATGGCGTACGCCAGCAGACGCCCACCCGAATCGCGCTGCCCGACCGCAGTCATGCTCGCAGCCAGTCGCATCTCGCCGAAACGCTCGAGCCGCGCGAGCGCCTCCGGCTGGAGCTTCTCCGCGGGGCGCGAACCGCCTCGGGCAAGCAGACGGCCGTCGGGCAAGTAGATCGCGAGGCTCACGCCGATTCGATCGCGCAGGGCCTCGATCTCTCGTTGCAGCCGCTGAGGTTGATCGCTCTGTCGAAGCGCCCATTCGCCGATGTAGAGGCTCCCCTGCTCCGCCAGATCCTGCTGCCGCTCGAAGACGGTTCGCTTCAACACCATGAACGTCGCGACCAGCACAACGATGATCGCCACCTGATAGAGATAGAGGCGAAGAAACAGATGTCGCCCGAGCATGGCCAAAAGCCGCTTCATTGGTCCCCCACAATCATGTAGCCGAGCCCGCGCACGGTGCGGATCAACGAGGGCCTTCCCGGCTCCTCTCCGAATTTCTGTCGCAACCGCGAGATCCGAACGTCCACGGAGCGGTCGAAGGACTCGTCGGCGCTGCCCTTGGCGAGATCGAGGATCTGCTCGCGCGTCACCACGCGTCCGCGCCGCTCGATGAGCACGCGCAGGATCGCGAACTCATAGCTCGTCAACTGCAGCAGGCGACCCGCGATGGTCGCCGTCTGCGCCGCCGTCGACAAGGTCAGCGATCCCACCTGCACGTGATGAGCAGGACCCGCCAGGCCGCGGCGGCGCCGCACCAACGCGCGCACGCGTGCCAGCAACTCGCGCGGCGAGAAGGGCTTGGACAAGTAGTCGTCGGCGCCCAGCTCGAGGCCCAGCACGCGGTCGACCTCGTCGCGACGGGCGGTCACCATCAGAATCGGAACATCGGAGTGTCCGCGCAGCTCGCGGCAGACGGTAAGCCCATCCTTGAACGGCAGCATGAGATCCAGCAGCACCGCGTCGTAGCTGGCCCGCAGCGCCTCGCGCAGCCCGCGGCCTCCGTCGGTCACATGGGTGACCTCGACGTCGTAGCGCTGGAGGTACTCGGTGGTGAATCGCGCCAGCCGCTCGTCGTCTTCGATCAGGAGAAGCGTCAGCTCTGCCATTTCTGCCTCGGCCACGGACGCTAGACTAGCCCCCTCGGACTGTCCACGTCGTGTCCCGCCCGTGTCCGTATGTGTCCGCGCGGGGGCCGGCGTGATCACCGCGCGGGCCTTCAATCCGGACTGCGTCCCCAACCGGTCACAATCGAAAACATTTTCGACCGCGGGCAGACACGCTGGCGATGCACGCTGGGCCGCGAACGTGAACGCAACCGGTCTCAAGGAGAGGGAGGCATATGCTGATGAAAGATCGTCAAGGGATTTCACGGCGGCGGAGGTCGCAATGACTCGAGTCACGGCAGCGCTCGCATTGCTGGTCGTCGCGGCCTGCCCACCGGGCAGTCCAGCTCAGGAGATCGATGTCGCGACCGCTGCCCCACTCGAGCGTCCGTTGCGCTCCGACTGGTCCTTCGAATTCGGCGGCGGCGCTCTCGCCGCGCCTTCGTACGCCGGCGCCGCCTCGACCAAGATCCTGCCGCTACCGTGGGTCGACCTGCGCTACCGGGACCGGTTCTTCCTCTCTCCGATTTCGGGGCTGGGCGTGAACCTCGTCGCCCTCCCCGGGGCACGGCTCGGCGTCGCACTGCTGCCGGACCTGGGTCGCACGGCTTCGTCCAGCGATCGGCTGCGCGGTTGGGGCGACATCGGGGCGGGAGCAGATCTAAAGCTGTTCGGGCAACTGCACCTCGTCGGCCCGGTCGCTCTTCTCGCCGCGGTGCGCCGCCAGCTCGGCGGGGGCAACGGAACGGTGGTGGATGCCGGACTGACCGGCACGCTGCCGTTGCTGCGCCGTCTGATTGTTTCCGCGACCGGCACCGTGAGTTGGGCGAACGCGCGCTACACCCAGTCCTACTTTGGAGTCGATGCGGATCAATCCGCGGCGGCTTTCTTGAACGGCTCGGCGGTTCCCACATTTGCAGCCGGCGCGGGACTGCGAGACGCCTCGCTGGCGCTGAACGCCATCTTCCGCGTCGATCGGCATTGGTCCGTGCAATCCCTCGTCCGTACCGAGGTCCTGCTCGGCGATGCAGGCCGCAGCCCCCTGACCGAGCGCCGCTTCCAACTGACGTTCGGCGGGTTCATCGCGTACCGGCTTTGAACTGGAGCGGGAGACGGGAGTCGAATCCGCTTCATGGATCCTCCGCGATCACGCGGCCCCGCGAAACCCCGCGAGCGCGGGATCGAGTAGGATCTCCCCCAGGGAGGTCTGGCAATGCGAAAGCTGTTTCCGCTGCTGTTCGCGGCCGCCGCGCTCGCCGACGCGCCGCCGCCGCCGTCCACCGAGGACGCGCTCGTGGCCCACGTCGCAACCGCGAAGTTCACCGAGTCGAAGACGCCGAACTCGCCCCAGGGCTCGCAGGGCGCGACGGTCGGCATCGACCCGAATACGAAAGGCGCGACCACCTACGCGAAGACGCCGGCGGGGGCCGGCCTGCCCGCGCATTGGCATTCCTTTGCGGAGTACACCGTGTTTCTCGCCGGCAAGGGCACGCTGATGCTGGACGGAAAGCAGCACGAGGTCTCGCCGGGGAGCTACGTCGTCATTCCGGCGAAGATGGTGCACCAATTCACCTGCGCAGCGGGCGCGGACTGCCTGCTGCTCACCCGCCGCGGTGGGCCGGCCGACTACAACTTCGTCAAGTAGTCCGGCTCCTAGTCGTAGAGCAGCGGCTTCATCTCGGCCGAGTCGACGTTGGACTTGTCGTACCACTTGAATCCGGTGTCGATGTGCTTCTGCACCTTCTCGCCCTTGATCGCCTTGGCGGCCGCCTCGACGCACTTGTAGCCGATGCCGACCGGATCCTGCGAGACCGCGCCGGCCTCGACGCCGCTGCGGACCGCGTCCTTCTGCTGCTTCCCGGCGTCGTAGCCGATCACCACGATCTTGCCTTCCTTGTGGAGCTCCTTCACCGCGTTGAGCACGCCGATGATCGAACCCTCGTTGGCGCCGAAGATCCCTTTCAGACTCGGGTGCGCCTGGATGATGGCCTTGGCGAGGTCGGTCGACTTGAGCTGGTCACCGCCGCCGTACTGGACGTCCACTACCTTGACGTTGGGGTGCTTCTCCTTCATGCGCTTCAGGAACCCGTCGCGCCGGTCGATGCCGGTGCGGCTGGTCTGGTCGTGGATGACGGCGGCCACCTCGCCGGAGTTGCCGATGAACTTGGCCATGTGGTCCGCGGCCGCGCCGGCGGCGGCGATGTTGTCGGTTGCGGCGGTGGCGACCGGGATGTCCGAGTCCACCCCTGAGTCAAAGCCGACCACCGGGATGTTGGCGGCCTGCGCCTTCTGGAGCAGCGGGATGGCGGCCTTGGAGTCGAGTGCGGCGAAGCAGATTGCGGCCGGCTTCTTGGCGAGCTCCGCCTGCAGCATCTCGATCTGCTTGTCGACCTGGGACTCGTTCTCCGGGCCCGAGAAATTGATCTTGACCTTGTAGTCCTTGGCGGCCTTCTCCGAGCCCATCTTGACGGCTTGCCAGAACTGGTGCTGGAAGCCCTTGGAAATGACCGGGATGTAGGGTTCGGCCGCCCGCGCCGCCGGCGCGCCCAAGAGCGCAACCGCCGCGAGGAGGCTCAACGCAACCGAGAGCTTGTTCTTGTTCATTGGAATCTCGTTCCGAGTGGGTGGTTTCTCGCACGCCACCACGGCGTGCGAGGCGAAGCCGCATGAACCAGGGGATGCATTGTCGATCGGAGTGCACTCCTTGTGTAGTCGGTGAGATCCGGACTAGGTCTGTCGCCGGCGCCGGATGATGTCCAAGTAGACCGCCACGATGACGATTGCGCCCGTCACCACAGTCTGCCACTCCTGGGGGACCGAGAGGATTCGCAGGCCGTTGGTGAGGGTGCTGATGATGAACGCGCCGATCACCGTGCCGAGGATGGTCCCCTCGCCGCCCGAGAGCGACGTGCCGCCGATGACGGCAGCTGCGATCGCGTCCAACTCGTAGCCGAGGCCGAGGGAGGGCTGGGCCGAGTTCAGCCGGGCGCCGATGAGCACCCCGGCCAGCCCGGCGAACAGGCCGCCGACCGCGTAGACGCCGATCTTCCAGGCGTCGACGTCGACGCCGGAGAGCCGGGTGGCCTCCTCGTTCGAGCCCAGCGCGAAGGTGTAGCGCCCGAAGACCGTCTTGGAGAGCACCAGGCCCGCCACGATTGCGGCGCCGAACAGCACCAGCACCAAGTTCGGCACCTCGAACCCGGGCACGATCGAGCCGAGCACCGAGCCCATCGCCACCTGGTTGAAGACCGGGGTGTCGTTGAAGTAGATCGGCCGTAGCCCCGAGAAGACCAGCGCCAGGCCGCGCGCCACGTTCAGCATGCCCAGCGTGGCGATGAAGGGCGGAATCTTGAGCTTCGCGATCAGGGTCCCGTTCACGATCCCTGCGAGCGTGCCGGTGACCAAGCCGGCCAGGATCCCGACCGGAACCGGTAGGTGCCAGTTGGTGATGAACACCCCGGTCGTCACCGCCGAGAGAGTCATCACCGTGCCGATGGAGAGGTCGATACCGCCGGTGATGATGACGAAGGTCACGCCCAGCGCCAGCACGCCGTTGACGGTGGTGGCGAGGAGGATCCCGACCACGTTGTCGAACTGAAGGAAGTTCGGGGACGCCAGCGAAAACCCGACGAACAGCACGATCAGCGCGCCGAACGCGAGCAGCCGCTGCATGGCGCCCAGGTGGAGGAACGTCCGCTTGGCGGCCGCGGGGCGAGGCTCCGTCTGCGCGATGGGCTCGGTCATGCGGGTCCTCACCCTAGTGCACCGGCGCGGTGGCGCCCGCGTGGATCACGTCGCTGCGCTGGGTGGCGTACCGCATGATCTCCTCCTGCGAGGCGCCGCTTCCCAGCTCGCCGGTGATCCGGCCCTCGCACATGACCAGGATGCGGTGGCTCATGCGGAGCAGCTCGGGCAGCTCCGAGGAGATCATGATGATGGATTTGCCCTGCTTGGCGAGGTCGTTGAGGAGCCGGTAGATCTCGCTCTTGGCGCCTACGTCGATGCCACGGGTGGGCTCGTCGAAGATGAGCACCTGGGTGTCGGCGGTGAGCCACTTGCCGACCACCACCTTCTGCTGGTTGCCGCCGGACAGGTTGCGGACCCGCTGGTGGAGGCCGGGCGTGCGGATCCGGAGCGCGCTCACGAACCGGTCGCCGTTCTCCTGCGTCCGCGAGGTGCGCACCCAGCCCAGCAGGCCCAGGAAGCGCCTCATGGCGGTCAGGACCAGGTTGGTCTCGACGTCCATCCCGAGCGCCAGGCCAAAGCGCTTGCGGTCTTCCGACAGATAGGCGATGCCAGCCCGGACCGCGTCGGACGGGGCCCGGATCTGAACCCTCTTCCCCTGGACCAGGATCTCGCCGGCCTCGAGTGGGTCCGCGCCGAAGACGGCCCGGGCCACCTCGGTGCGGCCGGCGCCGACCAGCCCGGCGAACCCCAGGATCTCGCCGCGCCGGAGTTGGAAGCTCACGTTCCTGATGGTGCGGCCGCGCCGGAGACCCCGCGCCTCCAGCGCGATCTCGGTGCTGGTCTTGTCCGGCACCTCGCGGGCGGTCTCGTAGATGGTGCGGCCCACCATCATCCCGATGATCTGGTCGATGCTGGCCTCGGGCGTTGCGACGGTGTCCACGTATTTCCCGTCGCGCATCACCGTGATCCGGTCGGAGATCTGCTTGAGCTCCTCGAGCCGGTGCGAGATGTGGACCACCCCCACGCCGCGGTTCCGGAGCTGCCGGATGATCCGGAAGAGATCGTCGATCTCCCTCTCGGTCAGGGCCGCTGTGGGCTCGTCCATGATCAGGACTTCGGAGTTGAACGAGAGCGCCTTGGCGATCTCCACCATCTGCTGGGTGGCGACGGTGAGGTTCGACACGCGGGTGCGGGGGTCGAGGTCGAGGCGCAGCGTCTCGAGGAGCTTGCGCGCGTTGTCGTTCAGCTTGCCGTCGTCCAGAAACCCGAGAGCGCGGCGCGGCTCGCGCCCGATGAAGATGTTCTGCGCCACCGTGAGGTGGGGCATCAAGTTGAGCTCCTGGTGGATCATGCTGATTCCCAGCTGTTGGGCCGCCCGCGGGCTGGGGATCTCGACCTCGGCGCCCTTGTAGCGGAGCCGGCCCGCGTCCTTGCTGTAGACCCCTGCCAGCACCTTCATCAGGGTGGACTTGCCCGCTCCGTTTTCTCCCACCAGGGCATGGACCTCTCCGGATCGGAGCTCGAAGCGGCAGCCTGAGAGCGCATGGACGCCCGGGAAGGACTTCTCGATCCCTTCCATGAGCAGGAGCGCTTCACCCATGTCCGTCCTCCGCGAAGGCGATGCCGGCCGGCGCTCCAGGTACGCGCAGCCTCGGCTGCGTGGGCTAAAGCTTCAACCCGCGCTGGATCTCGTCCGGTGTGCGGTGGTCGTAGCACTCGAATGGAATCCCGAGCTCGCCGGCGAGGGCCTTGAGCGCCGCCAGGTAGTCCCCGCAAACCGTCATGGGGTGGTTGGTGTTGAGCCGCTCCTCGACCCGGCCGCAGAGTTTCAGGTACCACTGGGGCCAGTCGGGGCTGCAGTCCGCGGACCGCTCCCGCCACTGCTGCTCGGTCGGGATATCGGTCACCCCGCGCCCAGCGCACAGGTACATCTGGCTGTTCCGGTAGGAGAATCGCGCCCAGGTGACGACGCCCGGGACGCGGACAACCACGGAGGACGTCCCGCCGCCCTCGCGGAAGTACATGTACGTCTGCCGCTCGGACCACGACCCGCGGAGCGAGTCGTGACGCCCCTCGGCGAAGTATGGCGCCAGGGCGCCGGAGTTGACGAACCAGTAGAGTCCCTCCTCAGGATCCCAATACCGGAGATCGTTGAAGCCGACCGGCTCGCCGCCGCTCAGGAGCTTCAGCACCTGCATGGTCAGGGCCGCGCCGTCGTCGGCCTCGGTAGCTGTCACGAACGTCGTGCCGTCCGACTCCGGACGGAGCTTGTTGTTGAGCAAGCCCAGCGACAGATCGGTTGCCGGATAGTGCTCGATCCAGTCGAGCTGGTCCTGCACGCCCGCGAAGTCGAGGCCGAACTGCTTCTTCAGCTCCAGCAGGGCGAAGTAGACCTTCATCTGGAAGAGCACCATCTCGCGCGTGAGGTGCTTGACCGGATCGGATCCCAAGCGGACGTCCATGCCCTTCTCGACGAGGAAGTCCAGGGCCTCCTCGGCGCGGCGCGCCGGGACCTTCTCGGCCATCTTGAGCAACCGGAGCCCGTCGAACCCCTCCCGCGCGATCCCGAAGATGCGGAGGAAGTCGGCCTCCGAGATCTTGTTCCACATCTGCATCGAGCGCGGGCCGACCGCGCCGTAGATCGAGCCCCTGAGCTGCTCCCGGACCTTCCGGGCGGCGGCCGACGCCTCCGGTCCGACCGGGATCTCGATCGGCTTCGGCTGCGGCCGCGCGTACGCCCCGTCCTTGAGGAAGGTGGCGACGGCGTCCGCGTAGTCCTCGTGATCCTCGAACCGCTCGACGAAGCAGCGGCTCGTCTCGACGCCCACCTGCGCGGTGCCGGCGGCGGCGGCGAGGAGCCCGACCGCACCGGGGTAGTCCGAGAGGCAACTCCCGAGCATGAGCTTCGGGACGTTCCGGCTCAGTTGAAACATCGGGCTGACCGAGAAGTCGGGATAGGCCCAGCCCGCGATGAAGTTCAGGAATCGCTCTCCGCGCGCGTCACGCACTGTCCGGATGCCCTGGGCGACGCTCGAGACGGGGCCCCCGGGGTTGAGGACATTCGCCTTCCACCCGCACTTCTCGATCACGCGGACCAGCTCGCCCAACTGTTTCCTGGCGATCGGCCACACCTCGCGGTTGGGCTCCGCCCGGGCATCCAGGGGCATGTATACGTCGACTGTTTTCGCCATCGCTCACTCCTTCAGACTTCGCCGCGGGGCTCCAGCGCCCCGCGGCCGTGCACGGCACGATCCCCCCAGGCAACTACTTCAGCCATTCTCCCCCGCTGTCCACGTTATCCTTGGTGAAGACGTGCGACTCGAGCGTGACCTCCTTCGAGACCTGCTTGCCCGCGAAGATGTCGAGCGCCATGTCGATGGCCTCGCGGCCGCCGGTCGGATACTCGAAGCTCGCCGCCAGGATCCCCTGCTTCACGTAGGCTTGGCCCTCGTGCGGAAGGGCGTCGATCCCGATGAACAGCATCTGCTTCTCGCGCCCGGCGGCCTTGGCGGCCAGGTAGGCGCCGTGAGCGCCCGGATCGTTGTGGCCGTAGACCAGGTCAATCTTCGGATGGGTGGCGAGCGCGGACTCCATCTCCTTGCGCGCGTTCGGCTCGAGCCACTTCATGTCGGCGTCGAA
>Ga0137403_10004083_pt1 | contig 17271 bp, 15 predicted proteins | sample CZOMad2_1_16fung_FD_122057 | JGI IMG/M metagenome (GOLD analysis project Ga0137403, IMG submission 122057) | Vadose zone soil fungal communities from Angelo Coast Range Reserve, California, USA - CZOMad2_1_16fungal (Hybrid Assembly) | ecosystem: Environmental > Terrestrial > Soil > Vadose zone...
AGTAGGGACCGATGAGTTGGACTCCACAGCCCATCGTACCGGACCTTGTGGAAGCCTCGGGGCCACACGTGCGGCAGCAAGCGGCGGCTACACGCCTGGGCCGGGAGGGTCATGGTGTGCCACCGATGGGTCCGGGAGTCCGCATCGCGCCAGCCGACCTGGCCAGCGTCGAGGGCGAGCAGGCGGGCGTGGGGCAAGGCGCGGCGCTGGACAGATCGGCCCCAGTCGTCGAGCCCTGTTGCCGGGCCTGGCACCGTCGGTTGACACGAGACGACCCAGGCGGTGGTCCAGCCCGACGCGGGACGGTGCAGCTCGGGGCGCGCCTGGTGTACCCGGGCCCAGACCCGACCGCGGCCCATTGTCGCGCGGGCCCGGCCAGGCACGAGGGACGTCTGGCGCGCCGGCCGCCACGGTGGGTGGTCAGCCGCGCCCCCCCCGGCTGGCACCCGACCGGGCCCGTGTGGCTGGGAGGCGAGGGCCCGGGGCCAGGGGTGCCGCACACCCAACACCCCGCTCAAGCCCCCCACGTCAGGCGGGGCCGCGGCACGCGTGAGGAGCGCCTGCGCCGCCGCGCGGAGCAGGATGTCGGAGACGGCGTGCTGGGGTTGGCGGACGAGCTGCCGCCGCTCCTGGGGCCGGGTGAAGACGACAGGCAAGGCGGGGACCGGCAGGCGTTCCGGACGCCGTGCTGCCCGCCAGGCTGCGGTTTCGGGGCCGTGGCATGGCGGACACCTTCGCTGGCGGCAGGCGTGGGAGCCCTCGGGCGCCTGCCCGCCGTGGTCACCCGGGACCAGGGGCCCACCGAGGGCGTCGGGCCGGCCGTGGACCCGATCGGCCATCGCCCGCCGATGCCTGGGCCGCCGCGGCGCCCCAACGCGGTCCCGGTCGTCGCGGCCAGCGCGCCGCCAGATCGCCGCCACCTCTGGCATGACCGCACGCCAGAGGGCTCAGCGGTCGGCCATGAGGGCGGTGAGGGTGGCATGCACGCTCGCCCGGGTCGGCGGTGTGAGATGGGTGTCGCGGGCCGTGGTCCTGGGGCGCTGGTGGCCCAGCCGTGCCTGCATGACGCGCCGCGACCCCCCGCCTGCCAGCAGAGGGGTCGCCTCGGCGTGCCGCCGCGGAGGGCTGGCGGCCTCTGTGGGGATGCCACGCGGGCGCACCCCCGCTGTGCAGGTCTGGTGGCGGGCGGTGGGGGACCAGGGGGCTGCGCCGTCCCGGGCTGGAAACACCCAGGGGCGGGGCCGCGGGCGCCGCCCGCACGCCCGCCCTCACGCCAGCCCCCGCGGGGCGAGCGGCACGCCGCGCTCTTGGCCCCCTGGGCCCTGGTGTCCCCGCACCCGCATCCGTTGCGCGTCGATGGCGGCGACCTGCCGCTGGGTCCCGTCGGTCCGCAGCAGTCCACACGCCTCAAGCATCCGCAGACACCTCCGGGCGTTCGGGTGCTTGACCAAGGCCAGTCGAGACCGGCCCTCCCACCGACTCAACGCGACCGGCAGTTGTGGGGTGTTGCGGGGTCGCACACGGTCGCAGACGGGCCCCGGTCGCTGCCGCGTGCGCTCGGAGCAGAACCGGCTCCCCTCGCGGTGCACACGCCAGGTCCTCTCCGCGACCTGCTGGTCGGTGATCAGGCAGCGGCCGTACTGGCGGAGCTCCGCTTCCCGAAGCTGCTCAGGAGCGCGCCGATCATGGTGCCTCAGCGGCCACACGGCTTCGAGGTCACACGGTGGGGGCCTAGGGGCCAGGCCCCGGAGTGGCCGGTCTTCCAGCAGACGGCGTCTGAGCGCGGTCATCGCCATCCTCCTGTGCGTGGTGACCACCAGGGTGCCGAAGGGTCAACACGCAGCAGGAAGATCAATGGCCGCTCCGCCTGAGGGCAGCGTGCAAGGCAGGCGACAGGTCAGGGGGCTCAACCAGCCTGCTACCGCGCAGCGGTTTCGTTCAACGCCCATTAGACTGCCGAATGATTTCGCAAAACCCCGCAGTGTGCCGTAGTCTATCACCCTTCACCAGCAGCTGCCCATCCCTCAGAATAGGCTGCATTCTAGCCCCCTTGCGCATCCCGCTCAAGACCGGTGTTAGGATGTTAGGCAGCAAAATCGTGCAGCCTAACATCCTAACACCGCGATGCAGCTAGCCAGGCCCACAGACGGTCGATGGGACTGTAGACCCCTTTCCCGCCGCGGCTTATGGTGTGGCGGGAGATCATCGTCGTCGTCGCATCGCGATGCCTAAGGAGTTCCTGAATCATGTGGAGGTCATAATCACCTTTCAGCGAGTGTGTAGCGAAGAGATACCACAGCATGTGGGCGTCAGCCGCCCTTTAAGCCCTCCACTCTAGCTATGTGGCGGCGATACGACTGCCATAATCGAAGAGGCGTTGCTGACGCATCTCCGGGGTTGTGCGCTTTGTTCCCGCGCTTATCTGTCGAGCCACACTGATTCGAAACTCACTTTGAGTCCACGCATGAAGATATAGCCCTTGACGTAGTCTCGGGCGGCTTGCACAAAGGGATCTCCGGCCACGCTGGGATAGATCAGGCGCTCGGCATCATAGGCCTGCAATTCGTAGCCCACCTTCAGAAACTCCTCGCGGTCCGTCGACCGCCGCAGTTTGTCGATCAAGGCATCCACATGCGTGTCGCTGTGGTTAGGAGTGTTCAGGGAGCCTCCTGTGCTTTCCATCAGGTACGCCCGCGCGTAGGGGTCCACGAAGTGCGAGCCGATGGTCAGCACCTGGTCGAGGTCATGGGTCTGAATCCGCTTCAGGAACACCGGGCGATCGAGGACCTCGACGTTGACCTCAACGCCGCTGTTCGCCAGTTGCGTCTTGATAATTGTGGCGATAGTGGGCAGGACCGGGTTGGCGGCGTGTGTCATGAGTGTGTACTTCAGGGGGTTACGCTCGTCAAACCCCGCCTCTTTGAGCAATGCCCTCGCCCGCTCAGGGCTGTGCGGGTACAGTTCCAGAAAATCCTTGTGGCCCAACGTGCCCTGGGGCACGAAGCTCACCAGTGGCGACGCCAACCCTAACAGGGCCGATTTCGCGATGACCCGTCGGTCGATGCCATAGCCGATCGTCGCTTGACGTACTCTGACGTCGTCGAACGGCTTGCGGCCGTTGTTGGCGACCAGGAAGATGGTGGCAGTCTCCGGGCCGCGTAGGACGCGCATCTTGGGATCTTTGCTGAGACGCTCGACATGTTCGATGGGGACGAGATTCACAAAGTCTACCTCGCCCGCCCGCAGCGCCGCCGCACGGGTCACTCCGTCCTTCATGATGCGAAACTCGATCTTATCCAGATACGGCAGCCCGGGTTTGAAATACTGCCCATGGCGCTCCAGAAGGATAAGTGCGTTCTGCTCCCACTTGGCCAGCTTGAACGGCCCAGTGCCGATGGGGTGTGCTGGTGAGTCCTGCTTTCCCCAGGTCTTGTAGCCCGTGGGGGAGATGATGGGGAATCCCTTGCGATAGTTGGCCAGGGCCCTCAGAAAGGTCTCGGTCGGATACTGCAGGGTGATCTTGAGCGTGTGGGCATCGACGGGCTCGACCGCTTCGATCATCGTGAAGAATGGGGCGGTGAGTACCTTTTCCTCGGGGTTCAGCATGCGGTCGAAGTTCCATTTCACGGCGTCGGCATCGCAATCGGTGCCATCGTGGAACTTGACGCCTTTATGGAGGTGAAAAATGTATGTCTTCCCGCCATCCTTCACCTCCCAGGAGCTGGCCAGATCGGGGACGACATCGAGGTTCTCGTCAATTGTTACCAGGGTGTTGAAAAGGTTCGGAATAAGCACCTGCACCTGCACGCCCAGCGAGGTATGGGGGTCCAGGCCGGGAACATCGGACTCGAAGGCGATCTTCAGAGTGCCGCCGGGCTTCGGTTGCTGGGCCGCAGCAACACCGATGAACACAATGCTGAAAACAGACAGGATGACGAGGCTGACCAGGATCGACCGAGTGATGTAACATGTCATGCTATGTCCTCCAATACTTCCATAAGTCCCGCCACGAGTCCACAACGGACGGTGGCGAAAGTTTTCGACCTTCTGGGAAGAACACACCATGCGAAGGCCCTGTCCGAAAAGGGCATTAAAATCCCCCGAAGCTGTTCGTATTCATGTGACAAACTGGCGTGGGCAGCTACCGGGCTCAGGGCCTCTTGAGGCGCATCTCTTCATAGGGGCTGGTGAAGTAAAGCAGGGCATTCAAGCCCACTCCCGGCTCTTCAACGCGCGGGCCGACGCCGTGCAGCGTCGCCGGCTCATAGATCGGCGCGTGCATGACTCGTTCATGCATGAGGCGCTGAATCTGATGTAGCAATGCTTCGCGCTTGCTCCGGTCACGCTCTCCCGACTGCTGGCGGAAGAGCTCATCGATATCGGCATGGCCACCGTAGGCGTAGGCCCCCGTACTGAGTACATAGGTCTCGATGCGGGTGGCGGCATTGCCTAACGCGCCGGAGGCATTCAAAATGAGCCCTTGCAACTTCTTCTCCCGCGCGGCGGTGAAGAATGCGGCACGCTCCATGGTGCGCATCCTGGTGCGGATGCCCACGGCGCCCAGATAGTTGCCGACGGCCTCCCCCATGGTGAAAAACGGCGGCAGCGGCGTCAGATCACCCGCGTCAAAGCCGTTGGGAAAGCCGGCGTCGGCCAGCAGGCGCTTGGCCTCGGCCGCATTGTAAGGATACGGCTCGAGCCGTAGGCTGAACTCCAGGGTGCTGGGGATCATCGATCCCGTCAGCCGCGAAAAGCCCAGGCGCTCCACCTCATTGATGGCCTGCTTGTCGAGCGCCAAGGCCGCCGCCAGCCGGACCCGGCGGTCATGCCAGGGGGATTTGGCGTCCCACTGCTCCGGGAAATCGAGCCACCAAGTGGCAGCAGGGATGACCTGCGCCAGGCGTAACTTGGGGTCTGCTTTGATGGCGCTGGCTTCATCGCCGATCATGAGGTACGCGATGTCTGCCTCCCCGTTCTTCAGCATGGCCAGGCGCGTGGTCCGCTCCGGGATCCCCTTGAAGATGAGGCGATTGATCGAGGGGGTCTGGCGCCAATAATGCTCCTGCGCCTCGAGCACGAGCTCCACCCCCGGTTCCATGCGGACGAAGCGGTAGGGCCCGAGCCCGACCGGTTTTTGCTTATAGGCGTCGTCGCCGACCTGCTCGATGTATTTCTTGGGCACGATCCAGGCCGCGCCCGTGGCGATGGTAGCATAGAATGCCATAAAGTCCGGCCACGGTCCATGCAGGACAAAGCGCACCCGATGGGGATCGACGACCTCAACGGCCTTCACCCGGTCATGCAGCAATTTGGCCGAGGTTCCCTTATAGCGTAGGAAGCTGAATTTGACATCGTCCGCTGTGAATGGATCGCCGTTGTGGAAGGTTAGGCCTTCGCGCAGCTTGAATTCGTATGTCAAGCCGTCATCGCTCTCATGCCATGACTCTGCCAGACTCGGGGCCATATCATTCCCAGGCAGGGGTTTGATCAGGGCGTCATGCAGCGCATACAGAAACGTAAACGGCGTGGCGGTTCCGGGCGTCTCGGCAGGATCGAGATACGTTGGAGCAATCGAGGTGTCAAAGGCGATGACCAGCTGTCCCTCTGGTTTGCTGGCGGCTGTGGCATCCCCGCTGGCTAGCGTGACCACCATGCCGATGATCAACCATACGATCAGGTGCCGAAGCATAGATCACCCCCTGCGCTGCGCATATGCCTTGTCTATCCCTTCAGGAACTCGCCGCGGCGCCTAATGGGGACGCCTCGCAAGCCCCCATCCGCCGGCTAACGAGCACGTGTCACATACTCCCAGTTATGAAAGCCCATGTGTCCCGGAATCAAGGGCCATTCCCCCACTCTTGGCCCCACTCCCGCGATGGCATGGGTGGCGCCGATGGCCACCCCGGGGATGTACTCACGGAGCCAGGGTAGCATCTCTTCCTGCATGATCCGTACGCGCTCCTCCTGGTTGGGCTGGGTCGCGAGACGCTCGATGAACTCGTCGAGCTCGGGATGCTCCATGAACAGACTCAAAGCCGCCTTGGTATAACCCGCCCGGATGAGGACTTCCCAGGGCTCGGGCGCCACCAGGGGGGCGGCATAGGCCAGTGTCACTCCCGAATACGCCCGGGCACGGAAATCGGCGGCAAAGATCGCCCGGTCGACCGGTCGTCGCTTCACCTTGATACCGACTTTCTCCCAGTAAGTCGCCACCGCTTCCCCTACATCGGGGAGAAAGCCCCGTCCCGGCCAGGCGGTCAGATTCATCGTGACCTCGAAGCCATGGGGATAGCCGGCTTCGGCCAGCAACGCCTTCGCCCTGACTGGGTCATAGGGGTACGGCTTCAACAGCTCCTCCGTCGCCCAGGCGTCCGTGGGGTAGGTCAGCCACGACCCTAGCACCGTTCCAAGGCCTCCTAACACGCCCTGCAGAATGGCCTGTTTGTTCACCGCCATATTGAGCGCCAAGCGCACCTTGCGTGCCCGCTCGGCATCAGGCAACGCCCACGGTACGGCGCCATCATAGGTGGGCTTCGTGGGCCATTGTCCCCCTAGGATGACATAGACCCAAGACACGTTCGGCATGGTAAGCGTTCGCACCCCGACTTTCTGTAGCTCCTCGACATATTCGCCACCGATCTCGATGACATCGACGCTTCCCGCCCGCAGCATGGCCATGCGGGTGGCGGGTTCGGGCACCTTGAGAAACACCAGCCGCTTAAAGTGGGGCGTGGCCCGCCAGTGGTTCTCGACCGCCTCGTAGACGATGCGGTCACCGCGAATATGCTCAACGAATTTCCAGGGACCTGTGGCCACCGGGTGCCGCTCGGCCTCCTCTCCCATCGTCTCGATGACCTTCTTGGGGTGGATGAAGGCCGAGGATGCGAACAACCCCTGGGTGACCTTGTTACCGAAGGTGACAAACGGCTTTTCAAACCGTAGGGTGAGGGTGTAGGGGTCTTCAACTTCCATGCTCTTGATCAGGCGAAACTCCGGCGCCAGCCCATTGGCGGACCCTTCTTTGGCAAGGGTGGCGAAGGTGAACTTGACGTCCTCCGCTGTCATCTCCCCCTGGCCCCCGTGGAAAGAGACGCCTTTGCGCAGATAGAAGCGCCAGGTACGTCCACCATCCAGCACCTCCCACCGCTCGGCCAGCAGTGGAATCAATTCGCCGGTCTTGGGGTCACGACTCAAGAGGTTTTCATACATCGGCTTGAGGACGACGTCCTCGGCACCGACATAGAGCTGCGGTAACCAACGCTCATTGCCGAAAGTGGCCACCGCCACCGTGAGCGTCGCTTCAGGCCCGGGTGTTGGCGTCCCAGCCAAACACACGGCGGTGAACGGCAAGGCCAACGCGACAAAGGTGAACACCACCAACCAGCGCCGCTGCACCATCCCCCCTCCTTTCCAACACTTCCCATGCCGGTCCTGATGGTCCTTCGAGCCGCATGGCAGGTGCTCACCCTTACGGCTTCTCCAACCACGTGGTCTCGAAGCGAATCTTGAAGCCGCGCTCGAACACATAGCCCTTCACATGATCCCGTGCCGCCTGGATGAACGGCAATGTGGTGGCACTCATCTGTACCATGTTGCCGACGATGTAGCGCTGCGCCTCGTGACTGAGGCGGCTCCACTCCTCCGGCGTCGGCGCGCGCAGGAGCTGGTCCCACAGCGCATCGATATGGGGGTCTTTGTGGTTGACCTGATTCGTCCCCAATTTGCTGTGCAGGAGGTATGACCGGGTGTTGGCGTCGAGCGAGGACAGGGTAAGGTTGACGAATTGATCCCAGTCGCGATCGGTGGTGAGACGCCGCAAGAACACCGGGCGGTCAATGACCTCAACGGTCACCTCTACTCCGATCTTGGCCATCTGGGTCTTCATGATGGTGGCCACGGTGGGTAGCGACGGCTCGGCGCTGTGGGTCATGATGGTATACTTCAGGGAGTTCTTGTCGTCGAAACCAGCCTCCTTGAGCAGAGCCTTGGCTTTGTCGGGGTTGTACGGGAACTGCTCCTCGAAGTCGATGTGATCTTTTCCCCCCGGAGGGACGAAGCTCCACAACGGTTTGCCATGCCCGAGCATGGCCACCTTGGCGATGGCGTGGCGGTCGATGCCATAGCCTCCCAGCGCCTGGCGCACCCGAACATCGTGGAAGGGCGGTTTGGAGTTATTGAAAGAGATATTGACGCTCTGTGTATCCGGGCCCTTCAGCACCTGGATCTTGGGGTCTTTGGAGAGGCGCTCCACCATCTCTTTGGGGACATAGTTGACGAAGTCCACCTCACCTGCCCGCAGCGCGGTGGCGCGTGTCACCCCTTCTTTCATGATCTTGAGCTCAACGCGGTCGAGATACGGCAGCCCCTTCTTGAAGTAGTCCGGATTCTTCTCGAGGACGATGATCTGGTTCGGCTCCCACTTGACCAGCTTGAAGGGACCCGTGCCAGCAGGATGCAGGGCTGCATCTTTCCGCCCCCAGGTCTTGTAGCTGGTGGGAGATTTGATCTGGAAGCCCATGCGATAAATCGCCATGGTTGGCAGGAAGGCCTGTGTGGGATACTTCAGGGTGAACTTGACGGTGTGCGCATCGAGTGGCTCAACCGCCTCGAAAAACTCGAAGAATGGGCGAATAAAGGCCTGTTCTTCTTTGTCCATGACGCGGTCGAAATTCCAGGCCACGGCGGCGGCATCGAAGTCGGTGCCGTCATGGAATTTTACCCCCTTCCGTAGCCTGAACACGTAAACCTTACCGTTGTCCTGTGACTCCCAAGACTCAGCCAACTCGGGAATGTAGTTCAGGTCTTGATCGATCGTCACCAAATTATTGAAGAGGTTCCCGGCGATATATGTCACCTGCAAACCGGAGGTCCAATGCGGATCGAAGCCGGTGACATCTTGCTCCCACGCCACCCGTAGCGTCCCCCCAGATTTTGCCTGTTGAGCGTCGACGTCCGCCACCAGAAGCAGTACGGCCGGCAGCGCCAGTAGCAGTACCCAAGCGATGCATCGTTTCATCGTACCCTCCTGAACTCCCCCCTCAAGACAATTACTTTCTATATCCTTTCCCCCTCTGTGGGGGAAGGTTGGAATGGGGGGTTAGAGGCGTTCGCCCCATCCCCACCCTCGCCCTCCCCCATCGAGGGGGAGGGAAAGCGCAGAACCTCAGGTGATCGGCTCACGGCCAGATAGTCAGCTGTGGGTGCCGACGCCAGAAGTACCAAACCATAGCCCCGGCGGCCAACAAGTTACCGACGAGGATCGCTGGCCAGGCGAGGGCATGCAGCACCTCCTCCGCAAACACTAGGCTGACGCCGATGAATCCGAACATGAACACGACCAGAAACAGCAAGATGCCGAACCCGAAGTTCGGGTCACGTTCCGCCAGGCGCAAGAGCCCCGAGGCCGCGCTGCCAAGCACCACAAAGACCAGCACATGTACCCACGTGAACCATATCACCAACTCGAACGACGCCACCAGATTCTCCGGCGCCGTGAGTCCAACTCCGCTGCGGAACAGAGCGGTCCCGAGGACGGTGGGGGTGTACAGGGGTCGGCCCTGGATCGCATCCAGGATCAAGAACCAGACGGCGATCGTGGCGGCGCCAAGCAGGCCCGCGACGATGCCTTCCTCGTAGACATTAGACGTCCGACCCGCGCCGTCCTCAGGCGCGGCCGGTTTGGTCATATCCTGCTGTGTAGTCATGATGTCCTCCTCCCTAGGCATTTCTCGTGCGCTCGACAGGCTGCCGGCCATCAATACAGATGACACGCGGTGTAGTGCGCGTTGGTAACCTCTCTCCACAGGGGCTTTTCGGCCTTGCACTGAGGCATGGCTTTGGGACAGCGAGTGTGAAAGCGGCATCCGGAAGGTGGATTCAATGGGCTTGGCACATCTCCGCTGAGGAGTATGCGCTCCTTCGCCATGCCAGGCCTGGCAGACGGAATGGCTGACAGCAGAGCTTGTGTGTAGGGGTGTAGAGGCTGGGTGAAAAGTCCGTCTGCCGCGGCCATCTCCACAATCTTCGCCAAATACATCACCAGGACGCGATCGCTGATGTGGCGGATGACCCCAAGGTCATGCGAGATGAATAGAAAGGTCAAGCCGAACTCCGCCTGGATGCGTTCCAGCAAATTGATGATCTGCGCCTGAATCGACACATCGAGCGCCGACACGGGCTCGTCGGCGACGATGAATTCGGGTTCCAGCACCAGGGCGCGGGCAATCCCCACGCGCTGGCGCTGCCCGCCGGAGAACTCATGGGGGTACCGGTTATAATGAAAGGGCGCCAGGCCGACGACCTCCAACAGTTGCAGAACACGCTCGCGGGCGGCCTTGGCATCAGCCAGGCCGTGGGCGATGAGCGGCTCGCCAATGGCCTCGCCCACAGTGATGCGCGGGTTCAGACTAGCATAGGGGTCTTGGAAGATGATTTGCCGCTTGCGGCGATAGCGGTCCATGTCGCGGCGCTTGAGCTGTGTCAATTCGATGCCGCGATAGGATACCTGACCAGCGGTCGGTTCGAGTAGTCGTAGGAGCATCCGTCCGGTGGTGGTCTTGCCACAGCCGCTCTCCCCCACCAGCCCGAGGGTCTCTCCGGGGCTGACGTCGAAGCTCACCCCATCGACGGCCTTGATCTCCCCCACACGCCGCGCGCGGATGACGCCTTTGATGACCGGGAAATACTGGGTCAGCCCCTTGATCGACAGTAAGGTCTCTGCCATGGCTACCTCGCCTTTCCCTCCAGTCCTTTGCGACATGATTTACTGCTCTGGGAACCACAGATAAACACAGATGAACACCGATTAAGATTAATTTATCAGGCGTCTGATTTGAACCCTCGGTGTGCCAAAATTCAGGAGTAGGCAAACCTTGAAACCAGTTGCCTTTAGGTAATTCAAACATTGTGCGACATGAATGTTATCCAGAGTCTTGACCGCCTTCAGCTCTACGAGTACGGTATTCTGCACGAGTATGTCTGCCATATAATCGCCCACCACGACCCCGTCATATCGAACCTGGATCCCTTTTTGTTGCTCTACTAAAAATCCGGTCTTCCTCAAGTCATGTGCTAAGGCGTTTTCGTAGACCTTTTCCAGGAATCCATTACCTAAAGTGTTGGCAACTCTATAAACGTATTTAATGATTATTTCTGTGATTTCGTTTAATCTGTGTTCATCTGTGTTCATCTGTGGTTCCATCATACAGATGACAGCTCACCAGATGGCCAGCATCGACAGCCTCCAGGCGTGGCTCTTGGGCGCTGCATATAGGCATAGCGTGTTTGCAACGTGGGTGAGAAGCTTTTTGATGATGTAATCTTTCATAGCTCTCCGGCCAGAGAGGACTGAGGGCTGAGGACTGAGTCGACAGCCTACGCAGTTTTTTACTCAGTCCTCAGTCCTCAGGTCTCTTTTTTCACTTCTCCAGCCATACCTGCTCGACCGAGAACTTCAATTCCTCTGATAGACAAAATCTTTGACGTGTTTCCGAAGCGCCTTGAAATGCGGCGACGTGCTCACGCTCACCCAATACATGTTCTCCACCATATAGCGCTGCAGCGCTTCACTGATCTTCTGCTGCTCGGCCTCTGTGGGAGCGAGCTTGATCTGACGGTACAGCTCATCGACTTTGGTGTCAGTGTGGCAGGACTGATTGAAGGGGGCGGTTGTCTCCGAGATATAACTGTTGTGGTGCACGGTCAGGATCGAGGCCAGGTCCTCCACGGAGAGATCCCATTGGCAGCGGTTTTTGCCGACCATGTAGGTCATCCATGTCACTTTGTCCTGCACCTCACCATTGCACGACGGTCAACGTACCACCGCGCTTGGGCGCTGCTCCCCTCCCACTCCCGGTGCTCCAAAGGCATAGCCCGACAACGATGAACAGACACAGGGCCATGCGGTGTCGACTTTTCATGCTTCCCCCTTTGCTCGCGAGTGGTGGTTAGAACCCATGCCCTGCCCGCTAGATGAGGCAATCGAGAGGATCGCATGGGGAAATCCACATCACAGCTCATTAGCGTACTTCAGCCGCATATACAGCGCCCCTGTAGCCCGTGATACCTCTCCTGTGGAGCGGGGCTTCAAGCCTGCGCGTCACAGTGAAGGGACCTATCCCTCCGTGCGGAGGGGCTTAGAGGCGGGTGAGGAGTTGCGGTCTCGCCAAAAACCGTGTCTGGCGCGGATGGCCAGGGGGAACGGGAAACCCCAAGGGGTGTGGGAATGAGGAATGAATGTTGCGCATATGGAGGTTCCTTTTCAGCCGTTGCGAACATGCGCAGCACAGAGATCTTGTAAGTAGGCGTATGGTAATGAGGTCTACAGGATGTGTCAACGAAAATCACTGCCGATGATCGATTCTAACTTGGCGTCAAACGACACCAAAATGCTATCGGGATGGTGCCAGCAGACAGTTCGAGGGCGCCCCACGGCGCCCCTAAAGGCGTCCGGTCTTCAGCAATTCCCGGAGGATGACAAAACCCACTAACCACCGTAATCTCCCGATTGTCTTTTCGTAAATCTCTATGCGAAAATGCCCTTCTTGCGGGAACGATCTGAGATTCTCACAAGGGGGGTTGCCATGTCGATCGTTGCCCCGAAAGGACGCAAACATCTCTCCGCTGATGCCCTCTTTCGCTTGGTGCGAAGTGGTTTCGCCACCATTCCGGATGATCGCGGTGGTGAGACGGAGATTTCTTTAACCGATGCGCTCATGTCGGCGTTCGCCATGTTTTCCCTCAAGTCACCGTCGCTGCTCGCCTTTGACAAGCAACGGGTCGAGGGTAATTTGGGGACGATCTACGGCATTGGGCACGTGCCTTGCGACACGCAGATGCGGGAGAGACTCGATCCGATATCCCCTGAATCTTTACGCCCATGGTTCAAGAGTGTCTTTCGGCAACTCCAGCGCGGCAAGGCGCTGGAACCAATGACGTACCTTGATGGCCACTACTTGTTGTCTCTCGATGGGACGGGTTATTTTTCCTCTCAGACGATTCACTGCGCGTCGTGTCTGCAAAAGACCCACCGGAACGGGAGCGTGACGTATGCTCATCAGATGTTGGGCGCGGCGATTGTCCATCCGGATGGTCGGGAAGTGCTCCCCTTGATGCCTGAACCGATCGTGAACCAAGATGGAACGGACAAAAATGATTGTGAGCGCACTGCCGCCAAACGGTTCATTGCCAAATGGCGTCAGGATCACCCCCACCTCAAGTTCATCGTCACCGAAGACAGCCTGAGTTCCAATGCGCCGCATATTGAGGTCCTGCAAGACCACGATCTTCACGACATTCTGGGTGTCAAAGAAGGCGACCATGCCTTGCTGTTCGAGCAGGTGCAGGCAGCGGAGCATGCTGGAGGCGTCACCTATGATGAACGACATGACCGCGCCGCCGGGGTTGTCCATCGCTTTCGCTTGGTCAATGACGTGCCGCTCAATGAGTCGAATCCAGACGTGCAGGTCCATTTCATCGAGTACTGGGAGATAGGCCAGGCCAAGGTCCAACACTTCAGTTGGGTGACAGACAGACGCGTGAGCAAGCGCCACGTGTATCGGCTCATGCGAGGGGGACGTGCTCGGTGGAAGATCGAAAACGAGACCTTCAATACGCTGAAAAACCAGGGCTATAATTTTGAGCACAACTACGGGCATGGCGAGCAGCATCTCTCGGTGGTCTTTGCCATGGTGATGATGCTGGCGTTCTTGGTGGATCAGACCCAGCAGCTGTGTGGCGCCTTGTTTCAGGCGGTGTGGGCAAAGCTGGGCAGCAAGCGCCTGCTGTAGGAGCGGATGCGAGCGTTGTTTTATGACTATGCCTTGGCGTCCATGCGCCAGCTGTTCGAAGCGCTCTTGTATGGCTTCAAGAAATCCAGCCCCCTCGTGACGATGGATTCCTCTTAGTCTGCCTCCATTTCCTCTACGACCACGTGGCATCGAACCAGGTGATCTCCCATCATGGGGGAAGCTCCGCCTCAATGACGAGAGGAGGCGGCTTTCAACAAGACAGTCTGTCCTGTCGCATCGAGCAAATCTCTGCAAAAGACGGAAATGGAGGGTCGAAACCTTCACCGAGCTGTCCGCTACCATGGTCGCATAGGATTCACAAGTCATGAGCGGGAATTGCTGTCCGGTCTTCCGTGTTCATCTCCGTAGCGCCCTCCCCGCAGGCCACCCATATTCTCAAGAAGTTTCTCAAAAAATGTTAGTGGTGCATCCACCGGGCTTATGCCACTTTAGGCAGTAGGCCAACGCCAGGGCGTCGACGGGAATGATGGCGTCGGCGCCGTCCCCAAGGGTTGAGACTCATGGGTAGCCTTCATCGTCTCGGAATTGTCCAGCGACCCAAAGGCCCACGCGGCCGGGATGTCCAATTGGCTTCTGGTCGCGGCCGAAACAGGGAAAGAACAGATCCCTCAGGCAGTCGACGCTGTTGAAGTTGACCAACATCCTCCCGCTTCCGGTTTGCAGATTCCCTGGCGTGAGTGTCCTCAGAATGCTGGTTGCTTACCTCCGGAACTCCCGCATCTGATACGTCTCGCACAAAAAAGGCGGGCGGCGCTGGAAATACTCGAAGGGCTTCCCGATTTTGCCCCGCGCTGCCGGTTCCCCTTTGATACGATGAATATCTACTTTTGAGCCTTGCGGCACAGAAATTTCCCGAAAAATCGCTGCGCGCAATCTTGACTTTTTCGTACAGTTTAGTAAATTAAACGTGAGTCGCTTGCGGGCCTGTGATCTGCGAGCGGGGATTGCGATACCGATCGATTGGCCGGTCACACCTACGAAAGTCGGAATCCCTGCATAGCCAAACGACCTGAGGAGAATGTGATGAGCAGTCAAGCCTTGGATTTACTCACAAGCCAGGATTATAAGTGGGGCTTTGTGACGGATATCGAGCAGGAGGCAATACCTGCTGGCCTGAACGAGGACATCATCCGCCTCATCGCGGCCAAGAAGAACGAGCCTGACTGGATGGTCGAATGGCGGCTAAAGGCCTATCGACACTGGGAAAAGCTGGAGAAGTCGGAGGCCGAGCCGAAGTGGGCGAACGTGCATTACCCGTCCATCGACTATCAGAACATGGTGTACTACTCAGCGCCGAAGACGAAGGACGGGCTGAAGAGCCTGGACGAGGTGGACCCCAAATTGCTGGAGACCTACGAGAAGCTAGGCATCCCATTGTCGGAGCAGAAGTTATTGGCTGGAGTGGCGGTGGATGCGGTGTTTGACAGCGTGTCGGTGGCCACCACCTTCAAGGCCAAATTGGCGGAGTTGGGTATTATCTTCTGCTCCTTCTCGGAAGCGGTTCAGGAGCATCCCGAGCTGGTGCGTACATACCTTGGATCGGTGGTGCCGTACAGCGATAACTTCTTTGCGGCGCTGAACGCGGCAGTCTTCAGCGACGGCTCCTTCTGCTATGTCCCCAAAGGCGTCCGTTGCCCCATGGAGCTGTCGACCTACTTCCGCATCAATGCTAAGAACACCGGCCAGTTCGAACGCACGCTGATCATCGCCGAGGAGGGCAGCTACGTCAGCTATCTCGAAGGCTGCACGGCCCCAATGCGGGATGAGAACCAGCTGCACGCCGCCGTGGTGGAGCTGGTCGCGCTGGATAACGCACAGATCAAATACTCCACAGTCCAGAATTGGTATCCAGGCGACAAAGAGGGCAAGGGTGGCATCTACAACTTCGTCACCAAGCGCGGCAAATGCCTGGGGAAGAACTCCAAGATCTCCTGGACACAGGTGGAAACCGGCTCAGCAATCACCTGGAAATACCCGAGCTGCATCCTACAGGGCGATAACTCAATCGGTGAATTCTATTCGGTGGCGCTCACCAATAACTACCAGCAGGCCGACACCGGCACTAAGATGATCCACATCGGGAAGAATACCAAGAGCACCATCGTGTCGAAGGGGATTTCCGCTGGCCACGGCCAGAACAGCTATCGCGGCCTGGTGAAAATCTTGAAAGGGGCCACCGGCGCGCGCAATTACTCGCAGTGTGATTCCCTGTTGATGGGTGATAAGTGCGGCGCGCACACCTTTCCCTACCTGGAGGTGAACAACAGCACCGCCACGGTCGAGCACGAGGCCTCGGTCTCGAAGATCAGCGACGATCAACTCTTTTACTGCAAGCAGCGCGGTATTTCGGCCGAGGATGCGGTGTCGATGATCGTCAGTGGCTTTTGCAAACAGGTATTCCGCGAACTGCCGATGGAGTTCGCTGTGGAGGCGCAAAAGCTCCTGGGAGTAAGTCTCGAAGGCAGCGTTGGGTAAAACTGAGAGGACTGAACATGCTGTACATTCGGAATCTCCACGTCAGTGCCGCTGGCCATGAGATCCTGCGCGGCATCGATCTCACTGTGAACGTTGGCGAGGTGCACGCCATTATGGGCCCGAACGGCTCGGGCAAGAGCACGCTGGCCCAGGTGTTGGCCGGCCGAGAAGATTACGAGATCACTGCGGGCGAAGTGCTTTACGAGGGTAAAAACCTGTTAGCGATGGCCCCGGAGGAACGCGCGCACGAAGGGATTTTTTTGGCGTTTCAATACCCTGTCGAGATCCCTGGGGTGAGCACTACCTATTTCCTCCGCGCCGCCGTCAATGCCATCCGTAAACACCGGGGCCTTGACGAGTTGGACGCGATGGATTTCTTGACCGTGCTCAGAGACAAAATGCGCCTGGTGGAAATGGACCAGACGTTGCTGAGTCGCCCACTGAACGAGGGCTTCTCCGGCGGGGAGAAGAAGCGCAACGAAATCCTACAGATGGCGGTGCTCGATCCGAAGTTAGCGATTCTGGACGAAACCGACTCCGGCCTCGACATCGACGCCTTGAAGGTCATCGCCGGCGGCGTCAATGGCCTCCGTAGCCCCGAGCGCGCGCTGATCGTCATCACCCATTATCAGCGGCTCTTGAACTACATCGTTCCCGATTTCGTGCATGTGCTCGTTGATGGCCGTATCGTCAAGTCCGGGGATAAACAATTGGCGCTAGAGCTTGAGCAGAAGGGGTATGGCTGGATCGAGGAGCAGGTGCGAGGCGGTCAGCCGGTCAACTCCTAGAAGGGAAGATTTGCGCCATGACTGAAGCGACCCAGGAGTTCTACCTCGCGAATTTCGCCCAGTTTGAGAGGGAAGTAGCCGAGAATGGGCAAGCCTGGACTCAGCCGCTGCGCCAAGCCGCCATCAGCCGCTTCGCCGAGCTGGGATTCCCCACGACGCGGCTCGAGGAATGGAAGTATACGAACGTGGCGCCGATCACC